>Ga0079037_100000143_pt1 | contig 26438 bp, 22 predicted proteins | sample Mud3Dept4metaG_FD_71479 | JGI IMG/M metagenome (GOLD analysis project Ga0079037, IMG submission 71479) | Freshwater wetland microbial communities from Ohio, USA, analyzing the effect of biotic and abiotic controls - Mud 3 Core 4 Depth 4 metaG | ecosystem: Environmental > Aquatic > Freshwater >... | reverse complement strand
CGCGTGACGCTCGACGCCATCGAGGCCGCGCGCGCGGCCACCGGGTGGACCGACGCGCGGCCGCACCTCGCGCACATCCAGCTGCTGCCACCGGCGCAGGTCGCGCGCGTCCGCGGGCTCGGGGCGGCGGCCAACGTGCAGGCGCTCTGGGCCTACGAAGACCCGTTCATCACCGATCTCACCGTGCCGCGGCTCGGCGCGGACCGCTCGCGATGGCTGTACCCGATCGGGTCGCTGCTTGCGGGCGGGGCGGTGGTCGTCGGCGGGAGCGACTGGTCGGTGACCTCGATGAACCCGCTCGAGGCGATCGAGGTGGGCATGACGCGGCGCGCGCCCGGCAGCGGGCCCGGTCCCGCCTGGATCCCGGAGGAGCGCGCGACGCTCTCCGCGATGCTTGCCGCCTACACGATCAACGGCGCGTGGCTTCAGCGTGCGGAGGCTGAGCGCGGCTCCATCGAGGTCGGCAAGCTCGCCGACCTGGTCGTGCTCGACCGCAACCTCTTCGACGTGCCGCCCCACGAGATCTCGCGCGTGAAGGTCGTGAAGACGCTGCTCGAGGGGAAGGATCTGTTCTAACTAGCCAAGGGCTGCGCCGCTGTGAGCCATGAGCGGTGAGCCATGAGCGGTGAGCATCACGAGACCGGCGACTCGGTGCTGGCGCCGAGGCGCTGCATGAAGCTGTGTGCCATCCGCGAGATCTGATTGCCCTCGTCGATCAAGGCCGTCGCCAGGGGACCTGGCAGCGACGAGGACAGCCGCTGGCACAGTTCCAAGCCGGTGACGACCTCCTTCAGCGACCGATAGGCGTAGCCCACGAACCGCGCGAACTCGGCGTCGGTGGTGCAGCCCGACTCCTCGGCGAGGTTCAAAGGGACCGAAGTGGCCGCCCGGCGGAGTTGCGCGGCCCGGTTGTACCGCTCGGTGTCCGGCAACTGCGCGGTGACTCGGCGCGGGCACTGGGCGCGCTGCGCTAGGCGCGCGGCGTTGGGCGCGCGGCGCTGGGCGGTCTGGGCCTGCGGCTCCAGTACACAGGCAGGCCCAGGACCAGCAGCACCCCGCCCCAGAGCAGCGCTTCGCGCCCGGCGCCCGCCATCGCCCAGAGGCAGTACGCGCTGCCCAGCACGCCGGCCACGGCGAGCCACGCGGCCCCGCGCCGGGCCGGGCCCATGCGGCCGCGCCGCAGCAGCACCACCACCGCGAGCCCGCAGGCGAGGTAGGCGACGAGGCTCGCAGAGGTCGAGAGCAGAATCATGAACGTGAACACGGAGACGAGTCCGCGCTGCGCGTTCATCAACACCAGCGCGGTGACGAGCAGGCTCGTGAACACGAGGGCGACAACCGGCGTGGCGTGCGCCGACTCGCGTCCGAACACCTGCGGGAACACGCCGGCCCGTGCCAGTGCGCGCGGCAGCTCGCCCTGCAGCAGGATCCAGCCGTTGAGGCAGCCGAAGGTGCTCACCGCCGCGGCCAGCGCGACGAGCACGGCCGCGCGGTCGCCCCAAAAGGGCCGTGCCGCGTCGGCGTACGGGGCCGTTGAGCCTGCGAGTTGCGCGGGCGGCACGAGCAGCACGACCACCGAGCAGGCCACCGCGCAGACAATCGCGGCCACGGCGGTGCCGACGATCGTGGCGCGCGGAATCGTCCGTGCGGGGTCGCGCACCCGGTCGGCCGGCACCGTGGCCGACTCGAAGCCGAGCAGGGCCCACATCGTCAGCGTGGCCGCCGCCGTCGTTGCCTCCAACCCGAGCGGCACGGCGGCGACCTGTGCCGCGACGTCACGCCGCACGTAGAACACGCCGATGCCGGCCACGGCGACGAGCGGCGCGAGCTTGAGAACCGTCGTCACCGACTGCACCCACCCCGCTTCGCGCACGCCATAGCAGTTGACGGCCGTGAGCGTCCACAGCACCGCCAGGGTGACGGCTGCCGCCGAGTACGGTGCCGCACCGAGCCAGGGCAGGAGCGGCGTGAGGTAACTCACGCCGCCGGTGGCGATCGCGGCGTTGCCCACCCACACCGACACCCAGTAGCCCCACGCCACGAGGAAGCCGACGAGGTCACCGAAGGCGGCGCGGGTGTAGACGAACGGCCCGCCGGCATCCGGGAACGCGCGGCTCAGCGCCGCCAGCACGACGGCGAGGAGCATGGCACCGGAAATGGAGACCAGCCAGCCGGTCACGCTGTTGAGGCCGTAGGGCGCGAGCGCGGCCGGCAGGAGGAAGACCCCGGAGCCCACCATGTTGCCCACCACGAGGGCCGCAGCCATCCAGAAGCCGAGCGGGGGCACGTGCTCGTCGGACACGCTGTCTCCTGGGGCGCGCACGAGCGCTGCGGGACGTGACGTTGACAGGCGAACCGGGGGCGATTGTAATGGCGCCTCTTCCGTGGCGCAACGCGAATGACCGTGACGAAGTGCACCGGGGCCACCTCCCTTCACCCCTTCGGCCGTTCATCGGGTCATCCGTTCACCCGCTCCGCCGATGACGCGATCGTGCGAGGGGACGACCGGCCCGCGGGACCGTGATTGGACCGAGGCAAGGAGGCGCGTCCGAACCCGCAGGCGCGGACCAGATGAACGTGGAGCGTGCAGCGGGTGAACGGGTGAACGCGTGAACGAGCGAGGATCCACCATGCCCCACCGCTATGTCGTGATCGGAGCCGGCCGCCAGGGGACGGCCGCGGCCTACGACCTCGCCGTCTTCGGCGGCGCGGATCGCCTCGTGCTGGCCGATGCCGACGCGGCGGTGGCCGCGCGATCGGCCGCCCGCCTCAACGCCCTGCTCGGGCGCGAGATCGCCGAGCCGGCCACCGTGGATGCGGCCGACGAGCGCGCCCTCGCGACGCTGCTCGGCGGCGCGCGCGTCGCGCTCAGCGCCGTGCCCTACTACTTCAACGCCGGCATCACGCGCGCCTGCATCGCCTCCGGCGCGAGCCTCTGCGACATGGGCGGCAACACCGACGTCGTCTGGGCCCAGCTCGCGCTCGACGCTGCCGCCCGGGCCGCCGGCGTGAGCGTGGTGCCCGACTGCGGCATGGGCCCGGGGCTGATGAACCACATGGGCGTGTTCGTGATGGATCTGCTCGACCGGCCGCGCGAGGTGTATATGTACGACGCCGGCCTGCCGCAGCATCCGCGCGCGCCGTGGCACTATGAGCTCACGTTCCACGTGAACGGGCTCACCAACGAGTACGACGGCGAGGCGACGTTCATCCGCGACAGCGCGCTCACGCGCGTGCCCACCTTCACGGAGCTCGAACACGTCGACTTCCCCGGCCTCGGCACCCTCGAGGCCTTCGTCATCTCGGGGTGCATGTCCACTACGCCGCACACGCACCTCGGCCGGCTCGAGCGCTACGAGAACAAGGTGCTGCGCTACCCTGGCCACTTCGCCACCTTCGAGGCGTTCAAGCGGCTGGGCCTGTTCTCCGAAACCCCCGTCCGCGTCGACGGCCAGGATGTCGTCCCGCGCCGCCTCTATCACCGCCTGCTCGAGCCGCAGATCGCCGTGCCGGGCATCGAGGACGTGTGCGTGCTGCGGGCGGTGGGCGTGGGCGAGAAAGACGGCCGCCCTGCGCGGGTCACCGTGGACATGGTGGACCGCTACGACCCGGCCACGGGCTTCACGGCAATGGAGCGCATCACCGGGTGGCACTGCGCCATCGTCATGGCGATGCAGGCCGAGGGGCGCATCTCGCCCGGGGCGCACCGGATGGAGCAAGGGGTGCCGGCGGCCGACGTGCTGCGGGAGTTCGGGCGCCGGGGGATCGGGCACACGGTCCGGTGGGAGTGAACGGGCGGCGTCCGTGCGCCCTGCATCGTGAACCTCGGCGCGATCAGGCACCCGACGCGAGATCGGCGAACGTGCGCAGGCTCAGGCAGAACATCAGGCGCCCGGCCCGCCAGTCGCGGTGGTGCCCGGGACGGAACGCTCGGTGGGTAGTCGCGACGTTGCTCCTAATTTATTAGTTGACACCCGCTGGCTACGGGCATATCGTGTTCTTGGCTCCTAACGAATTAGGAATTTGCACGGGCCAGCCATGACCGCTAGACGACGATCGGCGGCGTTGACCGACGGTGAGCTGCGCATCATGCGCGTGCTGTGGGACCTCGGCCGGGCCACCGTCGGCGAGGTGGTGGATCGCCTCGAGGGGCCGGACCGGCCAGCCTACAACACCGTGCTGACGATGATGCGGATCCTCGAGCAGAAGGGATACGTCACGCACGACAAGACGGGCCGGGCCTACGAGTACGCGCCGCTGCTCGACCGGGGCGCGGCGCGCCAGAGCGCGGTTTCGCACCTGCTCGCGCGGTTCTTCGACGGGTCGGCGGAACTGCTCGTGGCCAACCTGCTGCAGCGCCGCGACCTCGGGCCCGACGAGCTGCGTCGCGTGCGCGAGCTCGTCGACGAAGTGCCGCTTCCAGCAACCGAACGGACGGGAGGGCGACGGACGCAATGACGGTGCTGGTTCATTGGCTGGGGCAGGGCCTGGCGCTCGCGCTCGCCACGGCGTGTGCGTTGCGGGTCCTGCCGCGGCTCGACGCGCGTGCGCGCCACGCCATCTGGTGGGGCACGCTGCTGGCGGTCCTCGCGCTGCCGCTCGCGCTCGCCCTCTCGTGGGGCCCGGCCACGCCCGTCGCGGGGGCCGTCACGTCGGCCTTCGTCCGACCTTCGATCTCCGGCTCGGCGCCACTCGTCCTGCTCTCGCCCCCCGCGTGGCTCGGCATCGTGCTCGCGATGGCGTGGCTGGCGTTGGCGCTCGTCGGCCTGGTTCGGATCGCTCTCGGCGTCTGCCTCGTCAGGCGCATCAAGCGCGCCTCGTGGCCGATGCCAGACGCACTCGCCTCGCGGTTGACGCTCTGGGCCGGGGTACGTGGTGCGGGGCGGTCCTGCGAATTGCGCCTGTCGGATGCCGTGCGTGGGGCCTGCGCGCTCGGGTGGCGTCGGCCGATGATCGTCGTCTCGAGCGAGCTCGCCGGGCTGCTCGGCGCCGACGACCTCGGTCGCGTCGTGGCCCACGAGCACGCGCACATCGCGCGGCGCGACGACTGGACGCAGCTCGCGCAGGCGCTCGTCACCGCCGTTGCGGGCTGGCACCCGGCCGTGTGGCTGATCGCCCGGCAGCTCGACCTCGAGCGCGAGGCTGCCTGCGACGCGCTGGTGGTTGCCCGCACGCAGGCGCGGCGCGAGTACGCCGACTGCCTGGCGCGCGTTGGGACACTCGTAATCGGGAGGCAGCCCGCGGGCCGCCTTGCACTGCTGTCGGAGGTCGCCCGTGCCCGTCGCACGCTCGTGGCGCGCGTCGAGCGGCTGCTCGACGACCGCCCCCGCTCGCGTCCCGGGCCGCTGCTGTCTGCCGCCCTGCTGGGAACGATCGTCCTGGCCGTGGCCGGGTCGGCCCGCCTCGGTCCGGTCGTCGCGTTCCAGCCGGCGGCCGCGATCGGTCCGGCTCTGGTGGCGTCCTCTCCAACCGTCGTCGGCGCGCCCGCGACGGTGTCCCTGGCGCCGCCGGCCCGCCCGGTGTCGTCGGTCGAGTTGCGGCAGTCGGCCCGGGAGCGGAGGGTCCCCGTCGCGCGGCCGAGCGTTGGCGGCACTGTGGTCCCGCCGCACGCCGTGGCCGCCGGCACGATGCCCCTCGGGCAGCGCCCGGAGGTCACCGGCACCGTGATCGCCGGTAGCGTGCCGCCAGCTGGCGACCCGGCGCCGCTCGAGAACCTCGCGCACGATGGGCTGTCGGTCCCGGCGCCGGTGGCGGAGGTGCGGCAGGACCAGGGCGAGGTCACGGCGCCGGAGCCCGCCGACGCCCTGCCGTCGCGCATCGTCGCGGGCGGCCTCACGGTTGGCAGGACCAGCAAGGCGGCCGGTGCGTCCATCGGCCGGTTTTTCACACGGGCGGCGAAGAGCACCGCTCTGAGTTTCACGAACCAGTAGCCGCCGGCGTTTGACCGTCGACCTTCGTCGCGGCCCGCGAGGCCGTGGTGCCCGGCAGGGCCGAGGCCCCAGGGGCTGGACGAGTGACAACGAACGCAATGGGCGATCAGCGATGAGCTGTGAGCCGTGAGTCGAGAGCCGAGGAGAGGCCACCTATGCGCGTCCACCTGATCAACCCAAGCCACGTGTCGTTTGGCACCGCCGTGATCACCCCGCGCTGGCTCTACGTGCTCGCCGCGGCCACGCCGGCGCAGTGGGGCGACCCCGTGCTCTGCGACGAATCTCTCGAGCCGCTGGACCCCGAGACGATCCAGCCTGGCGATGTCGTCGGCATCGGCATCCACACCGGGAATGCGCTCCGCGGCTACGAGGTGGGGCGCCTGGCGCGGGAGCGCGGCGCCTCGGTCGTGTTCGGCGGGATCCACGCGACGCTGTTCCCGGAAGAAGCGCAGGAGCGCGGCGGGGCGCACGCCGTCGTGAAGGGCGATGGGGACGCCGTGTGGGCGCAGGTCGTGGCCGACTGCGCCGCCGGACGCGCCGCGCGCATCTACGAGGGCGGCCGGGTACCGGCGGGTGAGTTCCAGTCCGCGCGCTGGGACCTCCTGCCGCCCGACCGCTACATGTGGGCCTCGGTGCAGACCGTGCGCGGCTGTCCGAAGCACTGCTCGTTCTGCTCGGTGTGGCGCTCCGACGGCCAGCAGCCGCGCCAGCGGACGGCCGACGCAGTGGTGGCGGAGATCGTGGAACTGCGCCGCCGCGGCTTCCGGTTCATCGCGCTCGCCGACGACAACTTCTACCCCGTCACGCTCACCGACCTCGCGCAGGCCAGGCGGCGTGCCGACCCCACCCGGCTGCACGAGCTGGAAGCATTGCGCGCCGAACGCTTCGAGCTGATGGACCGGCTCGCCCAGCTGCCGAAGGACATGGTGTTCTTCACGCAGATCACCATGGAGGCCGCCGAGGATCCCGAGTTCCTCTCCGCGATGAGGCGGGGGCACATTCGCGGCGCGCTCGTGGGCGTCGAGTCGGTGACCGGTGAGGGACTGAAGGACATCTACAAGGGCTTCAACGCCAGTGGCGAGGAGCTCGTCACGCAGCTTCGCGCATTCGCCGAGCACGGCGTACACGTGCTGGGCTCGTTCATCTTCGGGCTGCCGAGCGACCGGCCCGAGACCTTCGATGCCACCGCGGCCCTTGCCGACCGGGCCGGCGTCGCCTTCGCCCAGTTCCTGATGCTCCAGCCGTATCCGGGCACGGTGGACTTCGAGCGGTGGGAACGCGATGCGGTGCAGCACGGCATCGAGGTCGACGGCGTGCCGATCACGCGCCACTGGCTGATCCCGCAGGCGCAGCGGCCGAAGGTCTACTCGCCGCACCCGGTGCTGTCCGCCGAGGAAATCCGGCTGCGCACGCAGGCGGTCTGGGACCACTTCTACGCGCTGCCGCGCATCTGGGCGCGCGCGAAGGTGACGGGGTCGCTCAAGGCCCGAATCGCGTTCGTGCTGATCTCGAAGCTGTATCGCCAGATGTACGCCAACACGGGGATCGCCACCGACTCGGCGCGTGCGGCCCGCTCCGCCCGGATCGCCCGCTGGATCGCGCGCCCGTGCCGGCGGCTGTTCGCCGCGCCGCCCATGCCGGACCTGCAGGTGCCTGCGGCGCCGGTGCGCTGACGAGAACATCGGCCGCCCATCCCCTGGAGGGCAGCGCGCGTCGCCCCTCGACTCCGCCCGGGTCGACCCTGAGCCGGTCGCAGGGTCGTTGCCGGTACCCGGGCGCGGGTGCCAGGCTGATCCCACTCGTGGTAGGCTCCCCGTGACCCAATCCTGATCCGTCAGAACGCGGCCGGTTCCTTGTGCCTGGTTCTTCGTGCCTGGTCCGTGCCTGGTGCCTCGTTCGTGGTACCGAGTCCCGACGGCCACACCCTCCCGTCACGCCTCCGGCGGTGACGCGACCGTGTGGTCCGGCGGCGTGACGCACGAACCGAGCACCACGCACGCAGAACGGACCACGAACCACGCACCATGGACCAAGAACCGACGTGATTCTGTCGGATTGAGGCTAACTGTCTTAGAATCCCTGTCTTAGAACCCCGACCAGCCGCCCGCGGCCCGGAGGCGGGCGACGACAGCGCGGCGTCGTGCCCGACTGCGCGTGCAGCGCCGCGAGCTGGAGGGCCACGCGGGTCGTTGCCGGCCGGGTCACGCGCTGAAGGAGTCCGAGATGAGCATCGCCGCATCGCTGCTGCCCGAGTTCGATCACGAGATGGCCTCCACCCGGAAGGTGCTGGAGCGCCTCCCGGCCGACAAGGCCGACTGGAAGCCACACGCGAAGTCGTTCGCCCTCGGCGCCCTCGCGCAGCACGTTGCCGAGTTGACCGGGTGGGCGACGATGGCGGTGAGGACGAGCGAGTTCGACATGAACCCGCCCGGCGGCGCGGGTTACACGGCACCGGCCTTCACGACGAAGGAGGCGCTGCTCGCGGCCTTCGACCGCAGCGCGGCCGAGGCGCGCGCGGCGATTGCGGGCGCGTCGGATGCCGACCTGATGGCTGGCTGGTCGCTCAAGAACGCCGGGCAGACGATCTTCACGATCCCCCGCGTCGGCGTGGTCCGCACCTGGGTGCTCAACCACGTGATCCACCACCGCGGCCAGCTGAGCGTTTACCTGCGCCTGCTCGACGTGCCGGTCCCGGCGATCTACGGCCCGAGCGCCGACGAGCAGGGCATGTAGTGCGCGCCTCGCCGACGCTCTTGCGCAGCGCCGCCTCGGCGGCGCTCGGGTCGTTCCTCTTCGGGTTCGACACCGCCGTGATTTCTGGCGCCACCGAAGCGCTGCGCGCCCGGTTCGCGCTCGACAGCGGCGCGCTCGGGTTCACGGTGGCGAGTGCACTGATTGGCACCATCGTCGGATCGCTCGCCGCGGGCCGTCCCGCCGAGCGGTACGGCCGCCGGGCCGTGCTGATGGCCATCGCCGTGCTCTACCTCGTCTCGGCCGTCGGCTGTGGCCTTGCCTGGGACTGGTACGCCCTTGTCGCGTTCCGCTTCATCGGCGGCCTCGCCATCGGATCGGCCTCCGTCGTTGCGCCGATGTACATCGCTGAGATCTCGCCGGCGGCGCTGCGCGGCAGGCTCGTCGCCTTCAGCCAGCTCAACGTCGTCACGGGCATCCTGGCTGCGTACCTGTCGAACTACCTGGTGGCGGGCGCCGTGGGCGGGCCCGACACCCCAGCCTGGCGCTGGATGCTCGCCATGCCGGTGCTGCCGGCGGCGGTGTTCCTGCTCTATGTGCTGCGCATCCCTGAGAGTCCCCGGTGGCTCGTGAAGCAGCACCGTCGCAACGAGGCGGTGGCCGTGCTGGGCACCCTCGGCAACCCGCAGCCGGAGGCGGTCGTCGCCGAGATTGCCGAGTCCCTGCACGAGGAGACCGTGTCGGCCTCCGAGCCGCTGTTCCAGCGGAAGTACCGCTTGCCGGTGCTGTTGGCGGTGATGGTGGCGAGCTTCAACCAGCTGGCCGGCATCAATGCGCTGATCTACTACACGGCCGACATCTTCCGCATGGCCGGCGCCGAGCGTGCGAGCGCGTTGGGGCAATCGGTGATCATCGGTGTCACGAACCTCGCCTTCACCATCGCGGCGATGACCGTGATCGATCGCGTCGGCCGCAAACTGCTCCTGCTCATCGGGTCGGCGGGCCTGGCGGTGTGTCTCGGCCTGACCGCGTGGGCGTTTCACACTGGCGCGGGCGGCCGACTGGTGCTCGTGAGCCTGATCGCCTACATCGCGTTCTTCGCCTTCTCCCAGGGCGCGGTGATCTGGGTGTACCTCAGCGAGATCTTTCCCAACCGTGTGCGGGCGCGGGGCCAGGCGCTCGGCAGCTTCGTGCACTGGGCATGGGCCGCGCTCGTCAGCTGGACGTTCCCCGTGATCGCCGAGCGATCCGGCGCGTCGGCCTTCGGGTTCTTCGCCGTGATGATGGTGCTGCAGTTCGTGATGGTGCTGGCCTTCCTGCCAGAGACCAAGGGAATCTCGCTCGAGCAGATCCAGCGGCGGCTGGGCATCGAGTAGCAGGGCGTGTGACGTGAACAGCGGGCCGCTGTGCGGCGCGGTGGAGGCCGGGGGAACCAAGTTCGTCTGTGCCGTCGGTCGAGGACCCGATGACCTCCTCGCGACCGAACGCGTCCCGACGACCTCGCCGGCCGAGACCCTCGCCCGCGTCGTGCAGTTCTTTCGGCACGCCGAGCACGACCACGGGCGGCTGGCGGCGATCGGCGTCGCCTCGTTCGGTCCGGTGGACCTGCGCCGGGCGTCGCCCCGTTACGGCCACATCACCTCGACGCCGAAGCCCGGGTGGGCCGACACCGACGTGCTCGGCCCGCTGCGCGCGGCGTTCCGCGTGCCGATTGGCTTCGACACCGATGTGAACGGGGCCGCCCTGGCCGAGGGCCGGTGGGGCGCGGCGCGCGAGGTGGACACGTTCGTCTACCTCACCGTCGGGACCGGCATTGGCGGCGGCGGGGTCGTGCGCGGAGCACCGGTGCACGGCCTCGTCCACCCGGAGATGGGCCACCTGCGCGTGCCGCACGACCGTCGGTTGGACCCCTTCGAGGGGACCTGCCCGTTCCATGGAGACTGCCTCGAAGGGCTGGCGAGCGGGCCCGCGATGGCGGCGCGGTGGGGAGCCCCGGCCGAGTCGCTGCCAGCCGACCACCCCGCCTGGACCCTGGAGGCCCACTACCTCGCCCTCGCGCTGCACAACCTCGTGTGCACGCTCTCGCCCGGGCGGATCGTGATGGGCGGTGGCGTGATGTCCCAGGCGGCACTGTTCCCGCTGATTCGCCGCGGACTCGCGGACTCGATGAACCGCTACGTGCAGGCGGCCGCGCTCTCCACCGCGGTCGATCGCTACGTCGTGCCCCCGGGCCTCGGCGCCCGCGCGGGCGTGCTCGGTGCGCTGGCGCTGGCGATCGACACGACAGGTCACCCGTAGGGGGCGCCCAACCCGACGCGCTGCCCCGCGCCCGTCGGACGCGCTCAACCCCCCCGTCACCACTTCCACCACGCGCCATCGTCGGGCGGACGGCCACCGGGGGCCACCCCTGCGGCAATCGTCGGTACGCACCCGAGTGCCCCGCGCGGGAATGCGTGAACGCATGAACGCCTGAACGGCGAAGTGGACAGGCACCAACTCAGGGCGGGATAATGACCAGTTGTTCGTTCGCCTCACCGCACCGGCGGGGCGTGCAGTCATCAGGAGACTCGTCATGAAGAAGACACTGGCGTTACTGGCAGGCCTCACGCTGGCCCTGTTCGTGAGCGGCTGCGGCGATGGCGGGCGGGCCGCCGCCGATGCGGCGATGAAGGCGGCCGAGGCGGCCTTCGCGGACGTCCAATCCGACGCGACGGTCTACGTGCCCGAGCAGGCGAAGGCGGTGCAGGACGCCATCGCCGCCGCGAAGGACACCTTCACGAAGGGCGATTTCCAGGCCGCGCTCACCGAGGCGCAGGCGCTCACGGGCAAGATCGCCGACCTGAAGGCCGCCGCCGAGGCGAAGAGGGGCGAGCTGATGAAGACCTGGCAGACGTGGGCGGCCGGCCTTCCGGGCGTCGTGTCGTCCATCCAGGCGAAGATGGACCAGTACGCGAAGAAGCTCCCGAAGGGCATGACCAAGGAGGCCTACGAAGGCGCCAAGACCACCTTCGATACGGTCAACACGGGCTGGGTGGCAGCCGAGGAGGCCTTCAAGGGCGGCAACCTCGTCGACGCGGTGAGCAAGGCGGCCGGCCTCAAGGCCACGGTGAGCCAGCTGCTCGCGCTGCTCGGGATGGAGATCCCCGAGTTCCTGAAGTAGCCGGGGCGGCCTCGGCATCGCCTCGAATCCTCGAAGGGCGTGCCTGGTGGGCGGCGCGAGCGCGCGGCCCCGGGCACGCCCTTCGTGCGTGAGGCCGCGTCGCGCCTAGCTCGAGCGCTTCGTCGCGCGCGCGTCGAGCTCGTCCCAGCGCGCATAGGCCGCCAGCAGTTCCGCCTGCACCGCGTCCCGCCGTGCGAGCACGTCGGCGATCCGCACGGCCGTCTCCTTGTAGAAGGCGGGGTGCGACACGGCCTCCTCGAGCTGACGCTGTTCGGTTTCGAGCGCCTCGATCCGTGACGGCAGCACCTCGAGCTCACGCTGCTCGTTGTAGGAGAGCCGCTGCCGCGCCGTAGCGGACGGCGCGGCCGCACGCTCTGGTGCGCGCCCTGGCAGGGCCGGTCCGGTTGGTCCTTCCTCGGCGTCGAGCACCGCTGGCCGTTGCCGCAGCCAGTCGGCGTAGCCGCCGACGTACTCGGCCACGCGGCCCTCGCCCTCGAACACCATCGTGCTCGTCACCACGTTGTCGAGAAACGTGCGGTCGTGGCTCACGAGCAGCAGCGTGCCCGGGAACTCGACGAGCTGCGCCTCGAGCCGCTCCAGCGTCTCGAGGTCGAGATCGTTGGTTGGCTCGTCGAGCACGAGCAGGTTGGCGGGCCGCGTGAACAGCCGCGCGAGGAGCAGCCGGTTCCGCTCCCCGCCCGAGAGCGCCCGAACGGGCGAGCGGGCCCGCTCACGGTCGAACAGGAAGTCGTCGAGCCAGGCCATCACGTGCCGCGATCGCCCGTTCACCGTCACGGTGTCGTTGCCCTCGCCGACGGTGTCGAACACCGTGCGGTCCGGGTCGAGCTGCTCGCGTTGTTGGTCGTAGTAGGCCACGGCCACGCCGGACCCGCGCCGCACCTCGCCCTCGTCGGGGGCGATCTCGCCCAGCAGCAGCCGCAGCATCGTCGTCTTGCCGGAGCCGTTTGGGCCGATCAGGCCGATCCGATCCCCGCGCAGGATGCGCGTCGAGAAGTCCCGCACGACGGGGCGCCCCCCGTAGCCCTTCGACACGCCCTCGGCCTCGAACACGACGTGGCCCGACGCGTCGGCCGCCTCCACCTGTAGCCGCACGGTGCCCGCGCGCGCCCGCCGGCGCGCCCGTGCCTCCCGCATGGCGAGCAGCGCCCGCACGCGCCCCTCGTCCCGCGTGCGCCGCGCCTTGACGCCCTGCCGCAGCCAGGCCTCCTCCTCGGCGAGCTTCTTGTCGAACTTGTCCTGCTGGGCGGCCTCGCTCGCCAGCCACTCCTCCTTCCGGCGGAGGTAGGCCGGGTAGTCGCCGGGCCACGACGTGAGGCGCCCCCGGTCGATCTCGTCGATGCGCGAGGCGAGCCGCGACAGCACGGTGCGGTCGTGCGTCACGAGGACGATTGCGCCGGGGTAGTCGGCGAGGAAGGTCTCGAGCCACGCAATCGCGTCGATGTCGAGGTGGTTGGTCGGCTCGTCGAGCAGGAGCACGTCGGGCTGCGCGACGAGCGCCCGCGCGAGCAGCACGCGCCGCCGCCAGCCGCCGGAGAGCGTGTCCACGAGCGTGTCGGCGGGGATCTGCAGGCGGTCGAGCACCAGCTCGATGCGCTGTTCGAGCCGCCAGCCGTCCTGCTCCTCGAGCTCGTGCTGCAGCCGTCCCAGCCGATCGAGCGCGGCCGCGTCGGCCCGTTCGGCGACGGCCACGGCCGCCGCGTGATACGCGCGCACGAGCGCGCTCAGCGCGCCGAGCCCGTCGGCCACCACGTCGAAGGCCGTGCGGTGCTCGGCGAGCGGGACGTCCTGCTCGAGCCGGGCGACGCGCACCCCGGCGGCCCGCCACACCGTGCCCGCATCGGGCGGCTGCTCGCCGGAGATCACGCGCAGCAGCGTGGACTTCCCCGTGCCGTTGCGGCCGAGCACGCCGATCCGGTCGCCCGCCTCCACCTGCATCGACACCGCGTCGAGCAGCGGCAGGTGGCCGAAGGCGACCGAGACGCGGTCGAGGGCAACCAGTGGGGTCATGCGGCTGGAATGCCGGCGCGGAGGCGGGCCACGAGCGCCCGCGCCTCGTCCACGGGCACGTAGGGCGCCTCGAGCCGCAGCCCGCCGCCGGCGCCGGCCGTGTCGAGTTCCACGTTGGCGGTACCGTGCCGCCGGTCGAACGGCGACTCGCGCAGCACGACGACCTGCCCCCGTGCGAGGCGGGCCGCGGTCCACTCGCGGCGGTGCCATCCGGCGCGGACGGCGAGCGTCTCCTCGTCGATGGCGTACGCCGCGAAGCGGGCCCACCCGCGTGCCCCGAACCAGGCCCAGGAGACGGCCACGGCCCAGGCGAGCAGGGCCCAGCGGCCCAGCAGCGCAGCGCTCGCGGCGCTCGCGAGCGTCCACGGGACCAGTGCGGCCACGAACCGGCGCCGCCGCGCTCCCGGATGGAGCCTGCGCCAGTGTCGGGCGTGGATGTCGAGCCCCGGCGCCACCTCGGCGAGCACCCGGGCCGCGGTGTCCGGTGTGCCGAGGGGCACGAGCCATCGCAGCCGCGTTCCCTCCGCCGCGTCCTGTCCCTGCACGCCGGCCGCGACATCGCACGACAGCCACTGTCGCCCCAACCGGCGCGACAGCCAGGACTCGCCGAGGCGGATCCGCTGCACCTTGTCACGGCGCGCGCTGGCCGTGTGGCGTGTCAGGAGGCCCGACTCGGTGCGCAACCGCTCGCCGTCGCGCCACAGGCGGAACCCGTTGAAGCCGACGAACGCCACGGCAACCGAGAGGACCTTCAGGAGGGCCACCAGCACGATCACCCCCGCCGCCGCGAGCACAGCGGTCTCGGGCGGACTCGCCGCCGCAGGGGTCCAGGTGCCGATCCGGGTGCCCACGCCGCGGCCGGCCCGCACGAGCGCCCGGGGGTCCCACAGATCGAACTGCGTCAGCAGCGCGAAGGCAGCCCCCACCACCACCAGGCCACGGTTGGTGACGAGGCCGAGCCGGACGACCTCGCCCGGCGAGAGGGCGAGCAGCGGGATGCCGGGCGCGGCCGCCGCACCCGCGTCGAGCCCCGTGTCGCGCCCGCGGAGGATCGCTTCGATGCGGGCCGCCTCGCCCACGGTGATCACGTTCATCACCGCTTCGGGCCGCGCCCCCCCGGCCGACTCCAGGCGCAGTTCCGTCACGCCGAAGAGCCGGTGGAGAACGTGGCGCTCCTGCACGATGTTCTGGATGCGCGCGTAGGGAACGTGCCGCTCGGTGCGGCCGAGCACGCCTTCGCGCACGGAGATCTCGTCGCGGCCCAGACGGTACCGGAAGCCGATGCTGTAGAAGAAGGCGTAGAGCGCGATCAGGCCTGCGCTCACGAGGCCGAGCAGCTCCCAGCGGTCGCCGCGGGAGAAGAGCAGCAGCGCGACGAGCGGGATCAGCATCTGCCGCAGCTGCGTCACGAGGACGAAGAGCCACGAGAGCGGGTGCAGGCGGCGCTCCGCCGCCTCGCCGCCCGGCGCGTCGAGGCCGGGGCCGGCGGCGTCAGACGGCATCGGGGTCTCCACGACCGAGCAGGCGGTCGCGCACCGCGACGGCGTCGGTGCGGTCGAGTCCCTCGACGCTGATCACGCCGGCGTGCGAGGCGGCCGTGAACACCTTCAGCGTGGCCACGCCGAAGTGGCGGCCCAGGGGGCCCTGTGACACGTCGGTGTGCTGCACGCGGGCGCGGGGCACGAAGATCTCGGCGCGCCACCACACCCCACGGCGCACGAGCAGGCCGTCGGGCAGGAGGTACAGCCGGAGCCGCTCGGCATACGCCCGGGCGTGGCGGGTGGCCGCCCATGCGGCGGCGCCCGCAGCGGCCATCGCGAGCGCGCCGAGCGCGGCGTGCCCGGCGGCGAGCAGTGAGGTGGCCGCGACAGCGCCGAGGGCCGACGGAAAGACGAGCGACTGCCAGAACCAGAGGCGCGGCACGAGCGGGTGGACGCGGAACTCGAGCGTGGCCGTCTCGGCGGTGGGGCCGCGGCCGGCCGGCTCCGGTCCTTCGACGGCCTCACGGTCACCGCGCGCGCCGTCGAGGGGCGACCGCGCGGCGTCCTTCCGAGGAGCGGTCGCCTGGTCGTCGGCCGGCTCGAGCGCCCGCTCCGTGTCCGGGTTCACCGCGCGCCGCCCTCGCGCCCCGCTCCGCGCGGCGCGAGCCGCGCCGACTCGGCCTGCGCCCAGGCGCAGATCGCCTGCACGTCGCCGGGCTCGAGCCGGGCCTCAGGGTGCATCGTGACGTAGATGCCGATCGGCATCTCCCCTTTCTCCACCAGCTCGCACGCCTCCTGCAGCTTGCGGGCCTGCCGCGCGGCCGTGTACCCGCCCCAGGCCGAGAAGTTCAGCTCGGCGCGTCCCTCGTTGACGTCCCTGGCCACGAGCCACGACGCGGGCGGCAGGCGCGCGTACCACGGCCATCGCGTTTCGTTTGAATGGCAATCGTAGCAGGCGCGCTGCAGCGTCGCCTGCACCGCTGCGGGCGGAGCGGCCACCGCCTCGATCCGCTGCGCGGCGTCCACGGGCGGGTTCGATCGCACAGGGCCGACGAAGCGGTCGGCCACCAGGACGATCAGGATCACCAGCAGAAGAAGACGGAGAAGGGTTCGACGCACGCCTGCAATCTACCACGGTGTATAGTGCCGGCCATCCCTCATGAGCCTGCCCGACAAGATCGTGAACGGCCCCGATGGGCGGCCCCGCTGCTGGTGGTGCGGCGAGCACCCCGAGTACCGGGACTACCACGACCTCGAGTGGGGCCGGCCCGTCGCCGACGATCGCCGTCTCTTCGAGAAGATCTGCCTGGAAGGGTTCCAGTCGGGCCTGAGCTGGCTCACCATCCTCCGGAAGCGCGAGGCGTTCAGGCAGGCGTTCGCGGGCTTCGATTTCCAGAAGGTGGCGCGCTTCGGCCGCGCGCACGTCGAGCGGATCCTCGCCGACCCCGGCATCGTCCGCCACCGCGGGAAGATCGAGTCCACCATCAACAACGCCCAGCACGCCTGCGAGCTGGCCGCGGCCCACGGCTCCCTCGCCGCCTACCTGTGGCGATTCGAGCCCGCCCCCGGCGCCCGCCCCACGCGGATCACGGCCGAGGTGCTGCTCCAGCTCTCCTCCACGCCCGAGTCCGCGGCCCTCTCGAAGGACCTCAAGACGCGCGGCTGGTCGTTTGTCGGGCCCACGACCGTGTACGCCTTCATGCAGGCGATGGGCATGGTCAACGATCACCTCGAGGGCTGCCACTGCCGCGAGGTCGTCGAGCGCGAGCGCGCAGCGTTCGTGCGGCCGGGGTGACGCGCCCTTCGTTTGGAGGGCCCGCGCCCGTGGCGCCCGCCGACCCCGCCGACGGGCGCCAGCCGCAAGCCGAGTAGAATACGCCTCCGTGAGCGCCCCGAGGTCGCGGAAGGACCGGGATCGCACGCCGCCCGAGCCGATGCGCGTCGGCGGCGTCATCCCTGAACGGCAGGCGGCCGACACCTTCCTCAAACGCTGGCTGGGCAAGGCGCTGCGCGAGGGCGTGCTCACGTCCTTCGCGCTCGGCTTCACCCTCCCGTACTTCCGTTTGTTCAACGAGGTCCGTGTCCTCGGCGACGGCCTCATCGACACGCTCCCGCGCCGGGGCGTCGTGTTCCTCTCCAACCACCAGACGTACTTCCTCGAGGCCATCGCGTTCTTCGACCTGGTCTACGTTCGCCACCAGTTGCCGCTCGACGATCCCGTCATGCGTTTCTCCGCCGCGGAGGAGACGATGAAGATGAACCCCCTGACGTGGTTGATGAAGGCCGCTGGCGGGGTCACGGTGAAGCGGCGCTACCGCGACGCGGGACGCGAGGTGAACCGGCCGCCCGACCTCGAGGGCATCAAGAAGGTCGTCGGGGCGATGAGCGACGGCTGGCTGTTGCACTTCCCCACGGGCACGACGAAGCTCGGCGCCCCGGTGCGCCCGGGCGTGCCCCGCCTGCTCCACGACGCGCGCCCCATCGTCGTCCCCGTGCGCGTGGCGGGGTTCAGGCGGCTGCTGTTCTTCCGCCAGCTGCCCGGGCGCCTGTTCCGGCGGTGCAGCATCCGCATCATGGAGCCCATGGATCTCGCCGGGTTCTACGACGCGCCCTACACCGACGAGGCCGGCGAGGCCGTGCGGTGCCGCATCGAGGACGAGATCTACGGCCGCAGCTCGGCCGACGGCGACGGCCAGGCCGCGTTGACGCGCCCGAACGCCTGATTGGGCGTGAACCTCGCCGCGGTTCGGACGTATTCCACTGTGGTGCGCGGGCGCAGGAGCCCGCATCGCGCGCACCGCCGCGGATTCGGGACGTGCACCTGGGGCGCCGCTGCCATGAGTCTCCGATCCAAGCTGATTGCCGCCTTCGTGTTGATGGCCGTGTTCCCGCTCGCCCTGGTGACCGTGACGTCGTACAGGGCATCCGTTCGAGCCTTCCGCCAGGCCGTCGAGGCCGAGGCCACCAACCTGGCCGGGGACATGAGCCGGCGGATGGAGGTCGTCACCAGCGAGCTCGGCCGGCGGGTCGAGCGGGTCTGGGACGTGCCGGGAGCCGACCAGGCGGGCGCCGGCCACGCCAGTGGCGAGGTGGCCGTGAGAATCCCGGCAGGCCTCGCGGCGGCCCTGGGCGAAACGGCCCTGCTGCTCGAGCGGGTCACGGTGGTGCCGGTCGCTCCCGCGGCGAACGGGACGACGCGGGAACACCGGGAGTTCGTCCTGAAGGGGCACCTCGAGCCGCCGCCCCCACCGCCAGCGCCCCCGCTCGAGCACCAGGCGCCGGCTGCGCCCCCGCCACCCCCGCCGTCCAAGAAGGCGACCGGGGCACCGGCCCTGCCGGCGAGCGGCGACGCCGTGGTCGTGGACCTGCGGGCGGCGGTGGAGGAGCTGAAGCGTGAGATCTCCGGCCCGGGCGGCGACCCGCAGCGCGCCGTGGCGGCCGCGTGGGTGGACGTCATCGGCCAGCAGGTGGTGACGGGCTTGGAGCTGAGTCGGCGGTCCGCCGCAGCGGGGCTGCGGGCGGGAGCAGAAGAGCTGGCGCGCCAGGCCGAGCGTCGCCGGCGGGCGGACGAGCGGCGACGCGAGCTCATGGAGCGCGGCGAGTTCGACGTCTCCGTCGAGCGGGAAGGCCGCGTCGTGGGCACGGTCAACGCGCGCGTGGACCTCGAACGCATGCTGGGCACCGTGCTCGCGCTGTCGCGACGCGACCGGGGGGAGGTGCCCTTCGCCATCGACGCGCAGCGTCGTGTGCACACCGCCCGCGACAGCGATCGCGCCACCCTCGATCGCATCGGCGTGACCGCTGCCGCCGCCACGGGCGGCTTGCCCGAGGTGCGCTCCGACGACGAGTGGATGGTCGTGACGCGTGCCGACCCGAGCGGGGTGGTCTTCGGGCTGGCTCGCCCGGTTGCGGACTCGCTCGGGGAGATCCGACGCACCTCGGTGCGCAACCTCGCCCTCGGCCTGGCCCTGGTCGGCCTCGCGCTCGTCGGCATCATCCCTGTGTCCCGTGGCATGACGCGCAACCTGTCGGTGCTGACCGATGGGGCCAACCAGCTGGCGCAGGGCAATCTGAGCGCGCGCGTGCCGGTGAACGCCTCCGACGAGTTCGGTGACCTCGCGCGGTCGTTCAACCAGATGGCGGCAGGCCTCGAGTCACACCAGAAGCTGGTCGTCGAGCAGGAGCGGCTGCACCGCGAGCTGGAGCTCTGCCGGCGGATCCAGACCGAGATGCTGCCCCGCGCGCCGCTGCGGCTCGGGCTCGCGGAGATCAGGGGCATCTCCATCCCTGCGCGCGAGGTGGGCGGCGACTTCTTCAACTACTTCGTCCTGCCCGAGGGAAGCCTCGCGCTGGTTGTCGGCGACGTGTCGGGCAAAGGCGTCAGCGCCGCGCTGCTCATGGCGAACATCCAGGCCACGCTGCGGGCTCGTATGCCGCTCGAGACCAACCTGGCGCGCTTGCTGGACACCCTCGACCGCGAGGTGGACGAGAGCACGCCCGGCGGCGTCTTCGTGACGCTGTTCGTGGGCATCCTCGACACCGAGCGTCGCGTGCTGCGCTACATCAACGCGGGCCACAACCCGCAGTTCGTCCTGCGGGCCGCGGGGAGCCTCGAGCGCCTGTCCTCGACCGGTCTGCCGCTGGGTCTCTATCCAGGTCAGGGCTACGCCGAGAGCGAACTCGTCCTGGGCGACGCCGACCTGCTCTTCTTCTACACCGACGGCATGGTCGAGGCCGAGAACGAGCGGGGCGAGATGTTCAGCAGCGAGCGCCTCGAGGCGCTGCTTCTCTCCGAGCACCAGGCTGGCGTCGCGGACCTGCTCGAGCGGGTCGAGCGCGCTGTGCGGGAGTTCCGGGGTGCGGCCGACCTGTTCGACGACGCGACCATGATGGCGCTGCGCCTCGACCGGCGACCAAGCCTCGTGTCGTGAACGCGGAGGCTGCGCGCTCAGCTGGCGGCGGGCGGCGAGCGACGTTCCCGTGATCTCGCCTGTCGTGTTGCGTGTGACATGGAGGAGACGATGCCGATCCGTATCCCTCTGGCCTTCCTGGGGGCGCTGCTGGTTGCTGGCATGAGCGATGCCCGTGCCCAGGCGACGCCGCCCAACTACCTGGTGCTCGACACGACGAAGACCTCGACGATGCAGACCGAGCTTCAGAGCGCCGCGGATCAAGGGTATCGACTGGTGCCCGGGCAGGGGTCGTGGCTGCTGAGCGCGATCATGGAGAAGCCGGCCACCGAGCTGCCGCCAATCGACTACCTGCTGCTCGCCACCTCGAAGAGCGGAACGATGCAGAAGGAGATGAACGACGCCGCGGCGAAGGGCTACCACTTCGCGAGCGTCCTCGGCATCGGCGCCGAGGTGGTGATCTGCATGGAGCGCCGCCGGGGCGCAACCACCCGCACCCACGAGCAGAAGCTGCTGGCGACGACGAAGATCGGCACGATGGAGAAGGAGCTGCTTGCCGAGGCCGCCAACAGCTACCGCTTCGTGGGACAGACGGTGTTCGTGAACTGGCTGGGGAACGAGTACGTCGCCATCCTCGAGCGCCCGGTCCCGTAGCCGCTCCAGCTGTCGTCCCCGGTGATCCGGGCGATGCGCCCGTCTGCCGGCGTGCGCTCCGCACGCCGGTGCTCCCGGGCGGTCTGCTATCCTGCGCGGCATGCGACTCGCCCGGATGATCTCGGCCGTCGATCTCCACGCCTGCGGCGAGCCGGGCCGCGTCATCACCGGCGGGGTCCTGGACGTGCCGGGCGCGACGATGTTCGAGAAGATGCAGCACTTCGCGCGGCACGCCGACGGCCTGCGCCAGCGGATGCTCTTCGAGCCGCGCGGCTACCCCGCCATGTGCTGCAACGTCATCCTGCCACCGACACACCCGGAGGCGCACGCCGGATTCGTGATCATGGAGCCCGTCGAGTACCCGCCGATGTCGGGGACCAACACGATCTGCGTGGCGACCGCGCTGCTCGAGACCGGCATGGTGCCGATGCGGGAGCCGGTGACCGAGCTCGTGCTCGAGGCCCCGGCCGGCCTGATCGGCGTCCGTGCGTCGTGCGCGAACGGGAAGGTGACCGAGGTGACCTTCCGCAACGTGCCGGCCTACGCAGCACACCTCGACGTCCCCGTGGAGGTGCCGCACGTAGGCACGATCCTGGTGGACGTGGCCTGGGGCGGCATGTTCTACGTGATTGCCGATGCGGGCGCGCTGGGTCTCCGCCTCACGCCCGACGAGGGGCGCGACATCGTGCGCGTCGGCGAGATGATCAAGGCTGCCGCTCGCGAGCAACTGCCGGTGCGCCACCCCGAGAACCCGGCGATCGCCGGCATCACCATCGCCCAGCTGTCCGGGCCGCCGGCCGACCCGCAGAACCACCGCCGCAACGCGGTGGTCGTGTCGACCGGCACGCTCGATTGGGGCAGGCCCTCGACCTGGACCGGCGTGCTCGACCGCTCGCCGTGTGGCACGGGAACCAGCGCGAAGATGGCCACCCTCCACGCCCGCGGCCAGCTCGCGTTGGGCGAGCCCTTCCGGCACGAAGGCGTGTTGGGGACGGTGTTCACGGGGCGGCTCCTCGAGGAGACGTGCGTCGGGCCCTGTCCCGCGGTCGTTTCCGAAATCTCCGGGCGTGCCTGGGTGACAGGCCTCGCCAGCTACGTGGTCGATGCCGACGACCCGTTCCCCGACGGGTTCAAGGTGGGCGATCTCTGGGGGTGACGGGCGAATCCGTGCGTCGCTCAGTCGATGCTCTTGGTGGGTGGTCCACGGTGCGTGCCGCGCACCTCAGAACCATGCACCCCGAACGGACCACGAACCAGGAACCAAGAACCATCAACCCGGAACCCCGTTCCGGTGGGCGTCAGAACGAAATGCCGGTGTCGACGTGCGCGCGCCAGCGGCCCGTGCTGCTGTACGCGACGTCCACCTGCAGGCGAATCAGCGGGGCGAGGAAGAACAGGCCCGCGCCCGCGCCGTGCTCGAGGCGGTCGCCGTCGAACCCGTCCCCGTGGTCCCACACCGTACCGCCGTCGATGAACACGTCCACGCCGAAGCGCGCGACACGCAGCGGGGAGGTGAGCGGCACGCGCAGTTCCGCCGAGGCGAGGGCGCGACCGTCCCCGGCGAAGGCGCCCGCCGGGAAGCCCCGCAGCGTCGCCGCGCCGCCGAGCAGCAGCTTCTCGTACGGCGGCAACGGGGCACTCGCCTCGTCGTACCGCCCGCGCAGCGCCAGCACCGAGGATGCCGGCAGGCCGATGAAGCCGCGCGCGTCGGCCGACCAGCGATGCACCGCGTCGGCCCCGCTCGCCGCGAGCACGTCCCACGCGCCGCTCACCCACACCGCGTTGCGCGGGAAGGCTGGCTCGAGCCGCGTGTCGAGCGTGAGGTCGGCGCCGCCCGTGAGCAGGGTGTCGTCGAGCGTGTCGAAATCGACATCGGCCCAGCTGCCGCGCACGCCGGCCCGCCACCACGGGCCGAGCGCGCGCGAGGCCCGGGCCGTCACCTCGACGCGGCGGTCGTCGAGGTCGTAGAACGGGTTCTCGCGCTGCCAGATGCCCGCCGAACCGGCCGCGAGATCGAAGGGGCCGCGCTCGAAGGCCTTCTCGGCCTCCACCGCGGCGCGGCGCGTCCCGCCCCAGGTGAGCGGCACCGACACCCGACCGGCCTCGCCGAGCAGATCGATGAAGCTCGTGCGCAGGCCGTAGGTGAAGCCGTAGCCGTCGGTGTAGTCCAGCATCGGCAGGAACTGCACCTGCCCGAACACCTTCTGCACCGGCCGCAGCGGCGCCACCGCATCGTCGAACCGCGGCGTCTCGGAGACGAGGATCACGAGCGCCACCGCGTCGTTGGTGGTGATCGACGTGAAGCGCACCCGCACTTCCACCGCGTCGAACCGGCCGCTCGCGCGCAGGCGATCGGCCACGGCGTCGGCCAGGCTGGCCGTGAACGGCTCCCCCGGCCCGATGCCGGCGAGCCGCAGCACCTCCTCGTCGGGCGTCGTGTGGTTGCCGTGGACCCGCACTTCGGTGATCAGGGCGCCGGGCGGGGGCGCGGGATCCTGCGCCGGCGTCGCCGCCGCCGTCGAACGGGCGGGCTGCGCGCGCAGCGGGACCGCGCCGAGCAGCACGGCAAGCGCGACGAGGCCCAGGCGGCCACGATGCCGGACGGACCGTCGCGTGATGGGCATCATCGCACCGGCCCGAACGCCCGGATGGTGGCTGAGGTCTCCGCCTGCCGGTAGTCGGTGAAGTCGCGCGCGTACCGCACGCTGAACCGGCCGCTTGCGAGGGTGACCGCGCCGGTCACCTCGATCCCGCGCGGCAGCCACGCCCCGTCGAGGAAGCGGCCCATGATCATCGACGCGCGTACGCTCTCGAGGCGAACGATGGACCGGCCGGGCAGGAAGTTGAAGTCCACGTTGTCGAAGGTGTAACGGACGATCTGCTCAGCTGCGGCGTCCACCCACAACGTGACGAGCGAGACCTTGCTGAACTTGCGCTCGTAATCGAGTTCCCGCTCTTTGTCCTCCTCGCTGCGCTCGCTCCGCGTGCGGCCGTGCCTGCCCTTCGCCGCCTCCACCTCGCGCTCGTCCTCTCGCGGGGGCGCCTCGTCGTCGTCCACGAAGAGCCGGCTCGGGTAGTACTCGATCCGCAGCACCTCTCGCCCGTCGAGCGACTCGCGGCCAACGAAGTAGTAGTTGCCCGGCTCGAAGCGGAAGCGGAGGAAGTAGGCCTCGGAGACGAAGCGGGGCTCGATGGCCTGCACGGCGACCGCTTCGGCGTCGGTGGGCACCTCGGCCGGCAAGGTGGCCACCGACGTGTCGGCCCCCGCGTGGTCCTCGACCTCCCGAGCCGGGCCCGCGTCCTTCGCCTTCTGCGCGCGCCGCGTTTCACGGCGGCGCTCCTCGGCCAGCCAGTCGGCCTCGTAGCGGCGCCGCTCCGCCTCACTGACGGTGACACCCTTGGCGCGCACCGGGCTGCGCACGAGCACGCCCTCGCGGACGTACCAGGTGTACTCGCTGCGCGTGCGGTGCAGCGGTACCCGTCCCGGCCCCAGGATCTCGATCGACTCGCGCTCGTCGAGCACGTAGGCGTTGAGGCGCTTCCAGGTCTCGTCGCGGCGGGCGAGCACGCGCGCCATCAGTTGGTCGAGTTCGCCCGTGCCGGCGCCGGCGGCCTGGCGCTCTGTGGGGCCTGCCAGGGCCGCGGGCGACACGGTCTGCCCGGCGTCGAGGGGGACGCCCTGGAGCGCGAGCAGAACGATCAGCCGCGCGACCAGCCTTGCGCCCAAGGCCCAATGCCCGACTCCGACGCTCGGTTCGGCTGGTCGATTCCAAAACACTACCTTCACATCATGGACTATACGGATGCTGGGACGCCTCGGATGCACACGTGTGCCGTGGCCGTGAGGAGGACGCAGTGGAGCGGAACCCCATCTCGGGGTTCGCCGAGCGGGTGGCCCGCCTCACCGAGGAGGCCTACCACTCCGGGCCCCTCGCCAGGATGGCCAGCGAGCCCGACGAGGTCGCCGGCACGATCGCGCGTATCATCGGCAGGAGCAGGCCCGCAGCGCGCGATGCTGTCACCGGATCGGCGCACCTGATGATGGCGATGCGCCGCTCGACGGACACGCGGTGCCACGACGGTGCGGCGTGGGCCAGGCAAGGGCGCAAGGCGCAAGGCGGAGAGGAGTCACCAATGTCCGCACAGGACTTCTACAAGCAGCTTCGCGACAAGGTGGCCGGGTACACCGGCCCGTATGCCGAGTACGTCCTGCTCGCCCCCGACCTGTTCGTGCTCGTGAGCAAGCTCATGCTCGACAAGCGTGTGGATTCACGGCACAAGCTCTACCTGGGGGCCGCGCTCGCCTACGTGCTCTCGCCGATCGACCTCCTCTCGGAGCGCACCTTCGGCGTTGCCGGCTACCTCGACGACGTGGCGGTCGTTGCGGCGGCGTTGAACATGGTGCTCAACGAGGTGGACACGCAGATCGTGGCCGAGCACTGGACCGGCAAGGCCGATCTGCTCGAGCAGGTGCAGAAGATCGCGGCGCAGGCGGATCAGCTGGTGGGCAAGGGTCGGCTCGACACGATCCTCGACCAGCTGGGCTTGCGCAAAGCAGCCTCACGCCCAGCGGCGAGCGCCTAGCGGCGCAGGATGTCCCGCGCCGTCCCGATGGTGTCCGCCTCCGCGGCGGTCTTGTCCGTCCGGTAACGCTTCACGCGCGCGAGCCGCAGCGCCACCCCGCCCGGGTACCGCGGGCTCTGCTGCACGTCGTTGAACGCCACCTCCACGACCATTTCCGGCCGCACGTACACCGTGTAGGCGTCGCGCCCGATCTCCCGCGCGAGGAACTCGCGCGTCTGCCAGGCGAGCATCTCGTCGGTGAGCCCCTTGAACGTCTTGCCGAGCATGACGAACGCGTTGCGCTCGGGGTCGCGCGCGCCGAGGTGCAGGTTGCTCAGCCAGCCCTGACGCCGCCCGCTGCCCCACTCGGCCGCCAGGACCACGAGGTCCAGCGTGTGCGCGGCCTTGACCTTCAGCCAGGCGCTCCCGCGATTGCCGGCCGCGTAGGGCGAGGACGGGTCCTTCGCCATCACGCCTTCGTGCCCGCGCCGGACGGCCTCGTCGTAGAACGCGGTGGCCTCGGCCACGGTCGGGGCCAGCCGGTGCGGCACGACCGCCGGGCCGGGCGCGAGGGACTGCAGCAGCGCGAAGCGCCGCTGCTGCGGGTCGTCGAGCAGCGTGGCGCCGTCGAGGTGGAGGGCGTCGAAGAAGAACGGGGAGAGCGGCAGTTCGGCGCGCAACCGTTCCACATCGAGCCGCCGGCCGAAGCGGCGCATGGTCACCTGGAACGGCTCGGGCGAGCCGTCGGGCCGCAGCGCGATGGCCTCACCGTCGAGCACGAGGTCGCGTGCCGGCATCGCGCGCACGGTCTCCACCACCTCGGGCACGGCCGCCGTCACGTCGTTGAGCTGGCGGGAGAACACCCGCACGTCATCGCCCGCCTTGTGCACCTGGATGCGCGCACCGTCTAGCTTCAGCTCGATTGAGGGGTGATCCAGCTCGGCCAGCGCCTCCTCGACGTCGTCTGCGGTGGCCGCGAGCATCGGCTGGATCGGTTGCATCAGTTGCAGACCGAACGGCG
>Ga0079037_100000142_pt1 | contig 26635 bp, 20 predicted proteins | sample Mud3Dept4metaG_FD_71479 | JGI IMG/M metagenome (GOLD analysis project Ga0079037, IMG submission 71479) | Freshwater wetland microbial communities from Ohio, USA, analyzing the effect of biotic and abiotic controls - Mud 3 Core 4 Depth 4 metaG | ecosystem: Environmental > Aquatic > Freshwater >... | reverse complement strand
CGCGGATGCTGCGAGCGTGAGGAAAAGCAACAGCGCCAGCACGACGCGCGACCCGCGATAGCGGCGGCGGGCACGACGGCTTGCACGGTGCAGGCGCGCAGTGGCCCTCATTTCTGCACGAACGCGCGCGTGATCATCATGGACCTGTGCGGCCGTCGCACCCGATGCTGGATCGTCGGGCGCGTGAACGGCGCCGCGCGTGGAGACGAGCGATGCGGACACCGGCATGGATCCTGTGCGGATGGTTCCTCTCCCTGGTCACGACTGCCGCCGAAGATACCCCCGGGCCGGCCACAACTTCCGAAGTCGCCGGCATTCGTATGGAGCAGCTCACATTTCTGGGGTACGACTGCACGGACGGTTGCCGTCGACACAAGGCGGGTTTTGCCTGGGCCGAGGCCCGCGGCATCGTGGACCGCGGTGCGTGCACCGGTCACGACCGCTCGTTCATGGAGGGCTGCCGGGCGTTTGCCGATGCCGCGCAGTCCCCGTGGGCATCGGGCTATGCGTGGGCGATGGTGAATGAAGTCGCAGACGCGAGCATGTGCGACGGCGCGGGCGAGTCATTTGCCGAGGGGTGCGTGGAATATTGCTCAGGGCATGCCGGGCTCTAGTGCTGCGACGATTGCCGTGCTCAGGTGCAATCCTGCGAGCCTTGAACCTGACACTGCGCCATCCCCGGTCGAGTCCGCATCCGGTGCCATTACGCAGCAGTATCAGCGTGTAATCACCTGCAGGTGGACTTCGACGCACGCCAGCGTATATTTGCCCCAAGAAGAATAATCGTTTCGGTCATCGCACAGCGGGGTCCGTCATGCTGCGCACTCATCGCGCCGGTTCAGTGTTTTTCGTGGTATTTGTGGTGGCGGCGCTGACCGTCCTGCATTCTCCGCAGGCCGACGCCTTCACCGGCATGTTGAGCGACTGGAAGGCGCGCTACGGCGCGATCTCGTCCTCTGGTGACAGCGCGAACTGCCAGCTGTGCCACGGCGCAGCGAATGGCGGTGACCCGTGGAACGCCTACGGCTGGGATATTCGCGAAGCGAAGCGTGACATGACCTGCGACCTGAACGGGGACGCGAGCGTCTCAAATGCCGAGGCCTTCTTCTGCGTCGAGCCGCTCAACTCCGACCGTGACGGCAGCAATTACGCCAACGGTTTCGAGATCGGTGTGAGCCGCCAGCCCGGCTGGACGCTGGGCCCGAACAACACGCTCTACACCAAGATCGGCACCACGATCACGGGCCAGTTGCCGCCCGACGGGATCGGGCAAATTGACCCCGACGGCACCGAGCCGCCACCCCCCGTCGAGCCGCCTCCTCCGGTGGACGACGAGCCGTTGCCCCCGGGACAGCGCAAGCGTCAGACGATCGTCGTGCGGCCGGGCCAGTCGATCCAGAAGGCGATCGACCAGGCCGACCACGGAGCGCGGATTTACATCCAGGCGGGTACGTACCGCGAAACGGCCGATCCGACCAACGGCCTGCGCATCAACAAGAGCGGCATCCACCTCATCGGCCAGAACACGCCCGGTAAACGCGTAATCCTCGAGAACGCCGGCAACCAGAGCAACGGAATCGTCGTCGTGCCCTCCGCGCGCAACGACTGCATGGGTTGCCACGAGAGCATGGCGCCGCCGTTCAAGCTGAAGCCGGGCGTGGATGCCACGCCGGCCGACGCGGAGCCGGCACTCTACGACATCCAGGTACGCGGCATCACGATCCAGAACTTCCGCAACAACGGCTTGTTCACGGAGCGCGTGGACGGCTTCCGCATCGTCGACGTGTACTCGAAGAACAACCGGAACTATGGAATCTTCCCGACCCTCTCGCGCAATGGCGTCGTGAGCCACAGCCGCGCGACCGGCGCGGACGACAGCGGGATCTGGGTGGAGACGTCGCAGAACGTGGCGGTGAGTCGCAATGTCGTCGAGGGCAACACGAACGGCTTCGAGGTCTCGAACAGCGACGACATCGAGCTCACGCACAACGTCGCGCGCGGCAACACCGTTGGCTTCGCGATCCTGCTGCTGCCCGACATCTTCGACAACCGCGCCGGCGCGAAGCGGATCAACCTGCGCGACAACCTGATCGTGGACAACAACAAACCCAACACGGCGCGGCCGGGAAGCATCCTCGCGATCGTGCCGCCGGGGACGGGCGTCGTCTATTTGGGCGTGGACGAGTCGGAGATCTCGGGCAACGTCATCACCGGCAACAAGTTCACCGGCATCGGAATCGCGGACTACTGCGTGACGGTGGACGGCACACCGTTCTCGTGCGGCCCCGGCGGTGACCCGTCGATCACGCTCCCGTTCCTGCTCGACAGCGAGGCGACGGCCAATCGTGTCTTCGGGAATACCGTCACGAGCAACGGCGAGGATCCGGGCACCGATAACCCGTACGCGTTTGCCGCGGCCGACCTGACGCTTCTGACCTATCCGGACCCGCACGGAAACTGCTACGAGGACAACGAGTTCGGCACGTTCTTCTCGCTGATCGGCCTCGGCGACCCACCCGGCTGCCTTTAGGCCGTCGGAGGTGCCAGTGGTCGGATCGGTCGGATCGGGCAGCGCCGGATCCGACGGATCCGACCACTGGCACCTAACGGGTTACCCACCGATAGGCGGTCCCGGCGAGGCCCGACGGCTCGAACGGCTTCCACTCGCCCTCGGGCTGCGCGAGGCGTTCAGCGACGATCCACAACACCACCGCATTGAAGCCGAGCCCGCAGTGGCTGCCCGGCACGCGGATATTCTCGTGCATGGACGGGTCGCCCTCGAACGTCGCCTGGTGCTGCGGCACCACGCCGTCGCTGGCGGAGTACAGGCAGCTCATCGGCACCGGCGGTCTTGCGCGCAGCACCTTCACGCGGGGCTGCATCGCATGCGCCGCCGATCCAAGCGGGTGCGCGACCAGTCGATACAGCGCGTGGGCAATCGGCGCCGACTGGCTGCCCTCCGGACCGACGCTGACCGGGCTGCCGAGCGTGATGACGCCCCGCACGCACTCGGGCGCCTGGTGCGCCACATACAGGGCGAAGGCGCCGCCCAGGCTCCAGCCGACGATGCTGACCTTGCGCTCATGCTTGTGGTGCATGTGGCGCACCTTCTGCTCGAGCGCCGCGACATGCTTGCGCTGCAGGCCGAGGTTGCGGCCGAAGCCCCAGGTCTCGACCGCGTAGCCGCGATTGCGCAGGAATGCCTTCATCGCGCCCAGCGGAATCTCGCTGCTCAGGAATCCGGGGACCAGCAGCACCGGGTGGCCGTCGCCACGCGGCGCCCGCAGCAGGAACGGCAGCGCCTGCGGCAGCATCGCGAGCTCGAGGGCCGCGCGCAGTTCGAGCGCCGAGTGCAGCGCGCGGGGCGGACCGTTGCGGGGGATTGCGGTTGCCATGGAGCCGGGTCTGTGGAGACCGCCCAACGATAGCACGAGGTGTCAGTGGTCGGATCCGTCGGGTTTCGAGCGTCCCTTGCGATAGGATGCGGACGACGGCGAGCGAACGGCAGCGTGCCTCTCTACAGGTGGTGTGCATGAAGACGCTGAGCGGCCTGGACGGGATGTTCCTGCACCTCGAGACGCCCGAGACGCCGATGCACGTCGGGTCACTCGCGCTGCTCGACCTGCCGGAGGGCTACCGGGGCAACTTCTTCGAGGACGTCAAACGGCTGTACGCCCGGCGCGTGCCGCTGGCGCCGGTGCTCAGCCGCAAGCTCCTCGAACTGCCCCTGCGGATGGCGAACCCTGTATGGGTGCAGGCCAGCGCGGTCGACCTCGACTATCACATACGACGCGTCGTGTTGCCGACGCCCGGCACGCAGGAACAACTCGAGGCCTGCGTCGGCCGCCTGCACTCGAAGCTTCTCGACCGGACGCGACCGCTCTGGACCGTGTACCTCATCGAGGGTCTGAAGAGCCGGCAGGTCGGCTATTACACCAACATCCACCACGCCGTGATCGACGGGCAGGCCGGTGTCGAACTGTCAAAGGCGATTTTCGACCTGACGCCGAGGCCGCGTCACATCGTTCGTGTGCGCGACCGAGTCGCAGGCCGCCGCGGCGAGCGCCCCTGGCCCGGAGCGCTGATCGCCGGCGCGCTGAGGCACGACGCCGAGCAATACGCGGAGTTCGTGCGCAGCCTGCCGGATATCGCACGGACGCTGGCTGCGGTGAGGCGCGCGGCTCGCAGCAGTGCCTCAGGCGATGGGGCGCACGGGACTCGCGGCTTCGGACCGCGGACGCCGCTCAACGTCGCGATCAGCGCCGAACGCGGCTTCGCCGGCGTGTCGATTCCGTTCGCCGAGGTGCGCGCCATCGCAGCCAGGCACGAGGCGAAGGTGAACGACGTGGTGCTCACCATCTGCAGCGGCGCGCTGCGACGCTATCTCGGTCGCCACGGCGGGGTGCCCGATGAGCCGTTGATCGCAGCCGTGCCGATATCGTTGCGCCAGGCCGGCGACACCGAGTTCACGACGCTGGCGACCATGGCCAGGGTCAGCCTCGGCACCGACATCGCAGATCCTCTGCGGCGGCTGCGCGCGATCCGCGATGCGGCGGGTGCTGCGAAGACGGCGACCGGCCGCGCGAAATCGATCATTCCGACGGACTTTCCCACGATCGGATTGCCGTGGATCCTTCGCGGACTCGCCTCGCTCTACGGCCGGTCCGGGATCGCGAACGTGGCTCCGCCGCTGTTCAACGTCGTCATATCGAACGTCCCCGGTCCGCCGATGCCACTCTACTTCGCGGGTGCGCGCGTAGCGCAGTATTGGCCGCTGTCGATCGTCCAGCACGGCATGGGTGTCAACATCACCGTGGAGAGCTACGCCGGCGCGCTGGGATTTGGCGTGACGACGGCAAGCGAGGCGGTGCGCGACCCGCGGCAGATTGCCGGGGCGCTCGTCGCCTCCCATCGGCAATTGCTGTAGAGGTGTCAGAGGTCGGATCCGTCGGATTCCACCGGACGCAGGGTCAGGACCCGACGGATCCGACCACTGATACGTCCCTACGCCTCGAACAGCGGGGTCGTTTCGAGGATCGCCGGCCCATTTTCGGTGCACACGGCGTACTTGTTCCTGTACAGCGATACGCCCGCGTACTCGCCTCGCGCGCTGACGACATAGAAACTGACATTGAAGTTCGGCGTGCCACGCTCGTTGAGGAGTCGCCGTTCGATGGTGTTTTCCCGGATGCGCCGCACGGCCTCGAGCCCGGCATCCAGGGGACTTTTCCCCACGCGCATCATCTCGACGATGACGTGCGATGAAAGGTTATAGAGATTGGCTTCACCGCGACCGGTCGACCCCGCCGCGCCGACCGCACCGTCGACGTACAAGCCGGCACCGAGGATCGGCGAATCACCGACTCGCCCCGGAATCTTCCAGGCGAGACCACTGGTCGTCGTCACGCCGCAGACCTCGCCCCTGGAATTCACGCCGTTGCAATTGATCGTGCCGTAGTAGTGTTCCGGATCGATCAATCCATCGCGCACCATTGAGAGCCCTGCCTCGAATCCCACGTGTGCCCGCTTCGCCGGATCGAGGAAGTGCTCTGGATCCAGTCGCCGCTTCCACTCGAGCCACTTGGCGCGCGAGTTCTCCGTGTTGAGATCAGCCTCGATCGTGAATCCCATCTGGCGCGCGAACGACTGCGCGTCGCGGCCCACCAGCAGGTGGTGATCGGTCTGTTGCATCACCAGGTGCGCCACCCTCGACGGCGTGCGCACGCCTTCGAGACACGCCACGCCGCCCGCACGCTTGAGGGGCCCGTGCATGCAACACGAATCCAGCTGGACGATTCCATCGGCGTTCGGCAGGCCTCCGAAGCCGACACTGTCGTCGAGCGGGTCCAGTTCGACGATGTTGACGCCGGCAATCAGCGCCTCGAGCAGGTCCGTGCCCGCGGTCAGCGCGGCGAATGCCGTCTCGACGCAAGTCTTCGCGCCACCGTTGGTGTACTTGTGGCCGTTGGCGGACGAGATCACGACGGGCTCCGACCGCGACGTGCGGATGACCGGGGCCTGGGCGGGGAGCGCTCGTGGCGACAGGCCTGCGAGCAGGGTCGCGGCGGCGCCGGTTCTGACGAAGTCGCGGCGATTGATTCGGCTTGGCATGGCGGAACCTCCGGGGTCGCGGATCCCGGATTGTAGAGGTGTCAGAGGTCGGATCCGTCGGGTTCCGCCTGACGCATGGTAATGACCCGACGGATCCGACCACCGGCACCTATGGACCAGTTGCGATAAGCTCTGCGCCCACCGTGGTCTTCAGCTGGTGCATCGAATGACGTCGACCGCTCGGACGGCCGCCCTGCTCGCATGCCTCGTCGCCTTCGCCGCCTGCCAGAGCGAACCACAACGGCCCACCGTCCGCAGTACCGACACGGCGGCCCGGACGGTAACCGCCGAGCACGCCTTCGGTGTCGCCGCGGCCAACCCGATCGCCGTCGACGCCGGTCTCGCCGTGCTCCGGGCCGGTGGCAGCGCAGTGGACGCTGCGGTGGCCGTGCAGGCCGCGCTCGGTCTCGTCGAGCCACAGAGCTCGGGGCTCGGCGGCGGCGCGTTCCTGGTGTACTACGACGCCGAGACCGGCAAGGTCACGGCGTACGACGGCCGCGAGACGGCGCCCGCCGGCGCGACCCCCGACATGTTCCTCGACGCCGAGGGCAAGCCGCTGCCCTTTGCGCAGGCCGTGACGAGCGGCCGTTCCACCGGCGCGCCCGGAGCCATTGCGATGCTGGGCGCCGCGCACGAACGTCACGGCCGGCTGCCATGGAGTTCGCTCTTCGACACCGTCGTTCGAACGGCAGATGACGGCTTCGTCGTGCCGCACCGTCTCGCGAGATTCGCCAACAGCAAGTTCCCGCAGGCAACCCTGCCGGACGCGAGGGCGCTGTTTTCGCGCCCCGACGGAACGCCGGTGCACGCCGGCGACCTGCTCAAGAATCCAGCATACGCAGACACTCTGCGGACGATCGCCGCACGCGGACCGAGGGCGCTGCTCGAAGGGCCGATCGCGGGCCAGATCGCCGATCGCACCCATGCCGATCCATTGCCCGGGACGATGACCGTGCAGGACCTCGCCGCGTATCGTCCGCGCTCTGTCGAACCGGTGTGCGGGCCGTATCGGATCTACATCGTGTGCGTGCCCCCACCGCCGTCGAGCGGCGTGTCACTGCTGCAACTGCTCGCGATTCTCGACCGCACCGACATCGCCACGCGCGGCCCCGCCGATCCGCAGGCGTGGTTCCTGTTCGCCGAGGCGAGTCGCCTGATGTACGCCGACCGTGACCGCTACGTGGCGGATCCAGCGTTCGTGGCGGTGCCGGTGGCCGGGTTGCTGGATCCATCGTACGTCGCCAGTCGGGCCGCGCTCATCGGGGACCGTGCGACGCAGGTGCCGGTGGCCGCCGGCCAGCCGCCCGGAATGACGGCGCATCGCGGCGCGGATGCCACGGTCGAGGTGGCCGGAACAAGCCACTTCGTCGTGGCCGACGCATGGGGTGGTGTCGTCTCGATGACGACGTCCGTCGAATCGCTGTTCGGGTCGGGACGCGCGGTCGGCGGGTTCTTCCTCAACAACCAGATGACGGACTTTTCGTTCGTCGCCGTCGAGGAAGGCCGGCCGGTGGCGAATTCGGTGGCACCCGGGAAGCGTCCGCGCTCGTCGATGTCGCCGGTCGTGGTGCTCGATCGGGAGGGCCGGCTGGTCGCCGCACTCGGGTCGCCCGGCGGCACGGCGATTCTGGCGTACAACGCCAAGGCGCTCGTGGGCCTGCTCGCATGGGGGCTGCCACTGCAGCAGGCGATCGAGCTGCCGAACTTGATTGCGCGCGGTGCCGACTTCTACGGCGAGGTCTCGAAATTTCCGCCGGCGGTGCTCGATGCACTCGCGGCGCGCGGTGTCACGATCAAGTCGGGTCGTGGCGAGGAGTCCGGGCTGCACGGAGTCGTGGTGCGCGAGGGGGGCAGGCTGGAGGGTGCCGCCGACCCGCGCCGCGAGGGGGTCTGGAAGGAATAGAGGTGCCGGGTTTAACGTATTAAACGTTTGCAGGCCGGGGATACCGGCAATGCAAACGTTTAATACGTTAAACCCGGCACCTCTGAAGCATCCCCAGCACCGCGGTGCGGCCCGGCAGCGAGTGCACGAGCAGCGCGAGCATGTCCCCGGGCCGGGCCCACTCGAGCGCGCAGCGCGCGGCATCCACCTCGCTCATCCGCACCTGCACCGCCGAATCCGGCAGGCCGTCCCGCAGCAGCGCCGCCCGCAGGATGCGCGGCACCTCGCCCACGGCACGACCACGCAGGTACCCCTCGATCTCCTTGACCACAACGAGGTCGGGCCGGAACCCGGCCGCGACCGCCGCCAGCTGCTCGATGTCGGCATCCTCGCGATTTCCCGCGTGCCCGAGCAGCATTCCCAGCCGTCCCTTCCCGCCCCGCAGGTGCTCGACCACGCGCATCACGCCGCGCAGCCCGTCGGGGTTGTGCGCATAGTCGACCAGCACGCGCACTCCACCGATGTCGAACCGCATCATGCGGCCGAAATTGTCGGTGGGATCCGCCCCGAAGCGCGCGAACACGGCCGCAATCGTCGCCGGCCTGACGCCAAGCGCAGACGCGGCCAGGGCGGCGCCGGCGAGATTCGACACGTTGTAGGCTGCGCTCCCCTCCACCGTGAGCGGCATCGCGGCGACCGACCCGAGGTCGTGCTCGACGTCGCCCAGACTCAGCACGAGGCGTCTCGCCGACACGCCGCAGGTGGGTCCGCCGTTGCGACGATGCACACGCAACGCGTCGCATGAATCATCGAGCGCGAACCACCCGAGCGGCGGCACACGCCCGAACCGCTCGCGCAGCCGCAACGCCTTCTCGTGCAGCATCGCATCGTCCGCATTCAGGACCAGCAATCCGTGCGGCCCCACGAGCGACGCGACCGTCAGCTTCACGTCGGCCAGCGCATCGAGGTCGTGGATCCCGTATTCGCCGAAGTGGTCCGCGCTCACGTTCGTGACGACGGCGGCTCCGGCCCGCGAGACCGCCAGCCCGCGACGGAGGATGCCGCCGCGGGCGGTTTCGAAAGACGCCGCGTCGACTCGCGCATCGCGCAGCACCATGCGCGCGCCTGCCGGTCCCGAATAATCCCCGGTGTCGAGCGCAACCCCGTCGACGAACACGCCATCGGTGCAGTTGTAGCCGGCGCGCCAGCCCTGCGCGCGAGCGCACTCGGCGATCAGACGCACGGTGGTCGTCTTGCCGTTCGATCCGGTGACGACGGCGGTCGGTACGTCGTGGATTCCCGACCAGGGAACGTCCGACACGAACGGGAGGTCCTCCAGCGCGTAGCTGCGCGAACCCGCACCCGCGCCCAGCGTCACGATTGAGTCATCGACCGACCACATGAGTCCGCGCGAGTCCACCGCGTCCAGGAGCACGCCCAGCTCCGGCCGTGACTCTGCCGACGCCAGGTGCTCGAAGCGCGCCATGGCCTCGTCCTCGTCGAGTACCGGTGGAGCCGCCTCACTGATCGCGGCCGCCGTCTCGGCGCCCGCTGCCGCGAGCGCATCCGGCAACCCGCACCAGTGCGACGGGTCGCGCTCGAAGAGTGCCGCGCACAGCGCCCACTCGTTCACCTCGGTGGCGGTAAACAACTGATCCACGGGCGCGGCCAACGCGAGCGACGCGCCGCTCCGGTGTACGCGTGCAACGACGCGAGCCTGTCGCGACAGTCCGAAATCTCCGACCGGGCCGGGCAGTCCTGCCGCATCCCAGCCGAGGCGCGCACGCGCCCGCTCGACCCGCGCACGCCAGCCGGCAATCAGCGGATCGTCGACCGCGACGGCCGGCACCTCGAGCACCGCGCCCGTCGTCGGGAAGTACAGGTTGGCCCCGGTCAGGCGCCGCGAATCCTCGAACGGCAGTGCGAGCCCGATGTTCAGTCGTCCGACTCCGGTGCGAGGCGGATGCCGCGTTCGTCGCGGATCAGGCCCTCGAGCCTGGCGATCGACGCGACACTGAAGGCACCCTCGATGGATCCCGGACCGGCCTCGACCACTGCGGCGAGGCCACCCGCATGCGTCGCCGCCCCATCCCCCGACCGCCGTGCGCCCTCGGCCACCGCAGCGGGAGACGTCGAGAACTTCGTGATCTGCTTCCACGAGCGCGTGAGCGCATCCGCAAAGATCAGCAGCAGGTCGCCCGGCCGACCCATGCGTAGCGCCGCGTCGATCGCGTCCTGCTCGTCCGGGATGATCGAGATCGCCGACTCCGGCACCCCGGCCGCACGCAAGGCTTCAGCCTGGATGCGCGGGACTTCGTCCGTCGCACGGTCGCGCAGCGCGTCGTCGCGACGGCAGATGTAGTGATCGAACCGGCCGGCCACTGCGTTGGCGATCGCCACGAGATCCTCGTCCCGCCGGTCGCCCGGGCCCGCGAGCACGACGATGCGCCGCCCGGCGGTGTCGAGCCGCTGCGCGAGGTCCGCCATCACGTTGACGGCATGCGCGTTGTGGCCGTAGTCGAACAGCACCTTGAACGGGTGCTCGTTGAAGACGTTCATGCGACCCGGCGCCTGGAAGAACGTCGAGTCGAACGTGCGCAGTCCCTGGCGGATCGCGTCGAGCTTGATACCGAGCGAAAATGCCATTGCCGCGGCGAACATCGCGTTCTGCACGTTGTGCAGCGCGCGGCCCTCCAGGGTCGCGGGAATCAGGTGCGTCCAGACCAGCGGGATGTGCCCGCCCCGGTCGTACAGCGTGATCATCTGCCCGTTCACGCCGCCCTCGAGCGCGCACGCGCGACCGCCGGCCCGGATGTGCTCGCGCACCAGCGTGTGTTCCGGGTTCATCGTCACGTAGCAGATGTTCTTCGCGTCGGTGTAGCCAGACATCCTGAGCACGAGCGGATCGTCGGCATTCAGTACCGCGCAGTCGGTCGCGACCTCGATGACGACGCGCTTCACCTCGGCGAGTTGCTCGAGCGTGTCGATGCCCTTGAGGCCCAGGTGATCCGACTGCACGTTGAGCACCGCACCGACGTTCACCTCGTTCACGCCCATGCCAGCGCGAATCAGGCCGCCGCGTGCCGTCTCGAGGACCGCGATGTCGATCTGCGGGTCGGCCAGCACCATGCGCGCCGACACCGGACCGGTCATGTCGCCCGACACGGTGCGCTGTCCGTCGATGTACACACCGTCCGTCGTCGTCAGGCCCGGCGTGTAACCCGCCATCTTCGTAATGTGCGCGAGCATGCGCGCGGTCGTCGTCTTCCCGTTGGTGCCCGTGATCGCGGCGATCGGGACCCGCGACGGTGCGCCCGGCGGGAACAGCATGTCGATGACGGGCCCGGCGGCATCGCGCGGCGTGCCTTCGCTCGGCGCGACGTGCATGCGGAACCCGGGCGCTGCGTTCACCTCGCAGATGCCCCCGCCGATCTTGCGGTAGCTCTCGGTGATGTCGGTCGAGAGAAAGTCGACGCCGCCCACGTCGAGACCGACCGCGCGCACCGCGCGCTCCGCCATCTCGCGATTGTCCGGGTGGATGACGTCGGTTACGTCCGTCGCCGTGCCGCCGGTGGAAAGGTTCGCCGTCGAACGCAGGTACACGACCTGCCCGACGGCGGGAACGGTGTCGGCCGTCACGCCGGCACGCTCCATCATCTTCTGCGCCTGCGCGTCGAGCTCGAGCCGGGTCAGCACCTTCTCGTGGCCAACGCCCCGACGCGGGTCCTGGTTCACGATGTCCACCAGCTGCGCGACGGTGTGCACGCCGTCGCCGGCCACGTGCCCGGGCGTGCGGCGCGTCGCCGCCACGAGTTCGCCGTTCACGACCAGGAGCCGGTGATCATCGCCCTCGAGAAAACTCTCGACGATGACCGAGCGCGAGTGCTCGCGCGCGACCGCAAATCCATGCGCGACCTCCGCCTCGGTCGTGAGGCGGATCGAGATGCCGCGGCCGTGATTGCCATTGTAGGGCTTCGTCACCACCGGGTAACCGATGCGTCGCGCAGCGCGCACCGCCTGTAATTCGCTCTGGACCAGTTCCTGCTTCGGCACCGGCAGACCGAGCGTGGCGAGGATCTTGTTCGTCTCCTCCTTGTCGCTCGCGAGCTCGACGGCGATGTGCGGGGTGCGTCCCGTCACCGTGGCCTGGATGCGCTGCTGGTACTTGCCGTGGCCCAGCTGCACCAGCGACTGGTCGTTGAGCCTGAGCCAAGGGATGCCGCGCGACTCGGCCGCACGCACCAGCGACGCGGTGGACGGCCCGAGCGCACGCTTCTGCGCAAAACGGATGAACTCGTCGCGCGCCTCGGGCCAGGTCCAGCCGTCGGGCACGCTGTCCGCGGGGCGGATCTCGTCCGGCAGCAGCGAGCACAGCAGCCGCAGCCCGAGTTCGCCGGCGGCAATGCCCTCGTCGCGCTGCGCATACTCGTAGACCACGGTGTAGACGCCCGGCTCGCCGGCACTGCGCGTCTTGCCGAAGGTGACGTTCTCGCCCGCGATGTTCTGCAACTCGATCGCGACGTGCTCGAGCACGTGGCCGAGCCACGTGCCTTCGTCCTCTCGCATGCGGCGGAAGAATCCGCCGGGCTCGCCGTAGGAGCAACCGTGTTCGGCGAGGCCCGGAAGGGCGGCCGCCAACGCATCGACGAACCCGGCACCCAGCCGGCCCGTGGGCCAGGCCTCGAGCGGGCCCAGGTCGAGGTCGAGCCTGATGACCGGGAAGTGCGCGTAGAGCGAGGGCCCGACATAGACGGATCGGTCGAGGATGCGCATCGGCGCGGGGTCTCCCACCTGAGGGTCGTTCGAGTTCCGGCGATGATGTCACACCGTGCGGCCGGGGGAATAGCCGGTTTGGCGCGCAGCGGCGATCTCCGTCGCAGCCCTCCCGCCCGGCGAGCGTGCGGTGCTGCACGGCGCGTTCCGGGACTATCTGTTCACGTACTGACAGATCGTCATGATCTCGGTCGACGAACTGGACGTCGCTACGAAGACTGGTCGCAAGGCGATGCTCGTGATTTCGGATCGCGCCAGAGGACAGGACGCTCGGGCGCTGCGCAAGCCCTGCCGGCCGATCTGACGGCAGGCGGGTTTCGTCACTCCTTCGGTTGCGCGAGAGTCCCCGCTGACGCCATCCGCGTGTGCAGGTTGAACGTGGCGCCCGCAACCAGCACGTGCAGCCGCATCCCGAGCATGCACACCGGCTGCCCCTCGACCACGCTGTCCATGGAGGAGTAGCTGACGTCGGCCGCGTCGACGATCGTCACGCCGCCGCTGCCCTCCACCTCGACGGTCTCGTCGGGACCGATGAACGCCGCGGTGTCCTCGTCGAGTCCGATGCCAATGGCGAACGGGTTGTACGCGAGCGCCGTGAGCAGGCGCCCGAGGCGGTCACGCTGGCGGAAGTGCTGGTCGATGATGAACCGGTTGGTGAGTCCGAGGCCGGGCGCGAGCCGCACGCTGCCCGAGATCACGGAGGAGCCTTCGTCGCCGAAGGCGATCATGTGCTCGCTCAGAATGCTCGCTCCCGCGCTCGTTCCGCCGACGGTGACGCCCGCCGCATTGCGGGTGCGGATGAGTTTCGCGACCGGCGTTCCGCCGAGCAACGTCGTCAGGCGCAGCTGGTTTCCGCCGGTGAAGAAGATGCCGCTCGCCTCCTCGAGGCGCTGCAGCCGTCCGGGCTCCTGGCAGTCGCGGCGCGTGTCAAAATCCATGACCGTCACGCGCGCGGCACCGATGTCCCTGAAGAGCTTCTCGTAGCGGGGACCGGTTTCGTGCAGGCGGCTCGCGGTGGGGATGACGACGAGGTCGGCGTCGCGGTCACCCGAGCAACGCACGAAGCGTTCGAGGATGTGCCGGTCGTTTTCCTTGTTCTCGGCGCCGCCGATGGGAATGATCCAGCCGCGCGTTGCGCCTTCGGGGACTTTGCTGGGCATGCTAGCCTCGGATCCTCAGTTCTCGAACGTGCCGCGCCGGACGGCAGACCCGTCGCGCACGTGCACCTCGCCGCGGATGATGACGGTATCCGCGCCGCCTGTCGCGTCCAGTGCGACGAGGTCAGCATCGGCGCCGGGCTCGATCGTGCCCTTGCCTGCAAGCCGGAGCAGGCGGGCGGGATTGGTGGTGAAGGCCGGTAGCGCGGTCTCGAGCGGCATGCCGACGGCGACCAGTTCGCGAATGGTCGCGAGCAATGCACCGGCGGAGCCGACGTCCATGTGGGAGACGCGGCCATCGGCATCGAAGCATGGCAGACAACCACCGGCGTCGGAGCTCACGGTAACGCGCTCGGGCGGCGCGCCGCTTGCGAGATAGTGCTGCAGGGCCTCCGCAGCACCGTAGGCGTCCTGACCTTCGTCGACCGGGAAGGCGGTGATGTCGATGCTGCAGCCCTGCTTCGCGAGACTCAACGCCTCGCCGAACAGCGCACGACGACGATTCACGTGGGTGGGATTGAACACGCGTGGAGGCAGTTCGCTCTTCGCGAGCGCCTCGCGGACTAGCGACAGGCCACGCGGGCCATCGCCGAGGTGCAGATGCAGGATGCCGGCCTTGTTCGTCTGCAGCCCCGCGACATGCGCATCCGCGGCGAGGCGCAGGAGCTCCTCGCAGGTCGGCTGGCTCGAACGGTGGTCGCTGATGGCCACCTCGCCGATGCCGATCAGCGCCTCGATCAGTACGAGGTCGCTGCGAACGCTGCCCGTGAGCGTCGCGGGCGGGACGTGGTAGCCGCCCGCGTAGGCGCAGGCATTGAGGCCTTCCTCGCGCAGCGCGTAGACGGTGGCGAGGAGTTCGCGTGGGCCGCGAGCGACGTCGTCCGTGCCGAGGAGGCCGATGACGGTCGTGATGCCGGCGGTGGTGAATCGCGAGAGCGGCACAGGCGGGACGCGCGTCTTGAAACCCGCCTCGCCGCCACCGCCCGTGACGTGCACGTGGCCGTCGATCAGGCCCGGGATCAGCCTGCGGCCTTCGAGGTCGATGATCCTCGCCTGGTCGCGCAGTGCGGCCGGGAGCTCAGGCAGTTGCGGACCGGGCCCCATCCACAGGATCTTGCCGCCGCCGAGCAGCAGCGACAGGTGGCCGAGCGGTGTGGGCGCGAAGACGTCAGCGTTGCGCAGCAGAAGCATTTTGAGGCGGTGTGAGGCGGTGCCGGGTTTAACGTTTTAAATGTTTGCGGCGCTTGCGCGGCGCGGCCGCCGCAACCTGGATGGCCTTGCGCGCCCAGGTCACGAGCAGGTCGGCGTCCTCGAGGACGTCTGCAGGTACCTGATAATACCCCATGGCGCAATCGGGTCTGTCCGGGAACGGCCGGAACGGACTCATGCTGCGCGCAGTGAAGTCACCACGCGACGAATCGTCGACTTTCAGGTACAGCACGTTGTCGTCCAGCAGCGCGAAGAACCGGTCGTCGCTGTAGAGCCCGATCCCGCCGAACATGCGTTTCGACCGCAGGCGCGGCAGGCCGGCGAGTTGCTCGAGCACGTAGGCGAGGAAGTTTTCACTGACGGCCATGGTCGCTCCGGATGACGGCACCTACCGACATGTCGCCGAACCAGGATCGGCCACACTCCCGTCGACGTCGCGAAACTCCCACGAGTAGCCGTCTTCACGCAACGTCAGGTGAAGAACGCCGTGTCGGAGGATCCGCGCGCGGCTCGTGTACGGTGGGCGCCAGAACCAATGCAGCGGCGCGCCGCCCGTCCCGACCACGAATTCGCGGATGCCCTCCGCGACCGGATGGCCATCCGCGTCGAGCGGATCGAACGCCTCATAGAAATGCTCGTGTCCGTTGAGCACGACCTCCGCGCCGTGACGGTCCAGCAAAGCCCAGAACCGCTGCATGTGCGCGCCTGACCCGCGGTGCAGGCCGGACGAGAACAGCGGCTCGTGCCACATCGCGAGCGTGCAGCGCGTGTCTCGATTCTGTTCGAGCGTGGCTTCGAGCCACTGGTAATGGCGATCGAGGTCCTCCGTGGATGGATCACTGTCGATGCCGATCACGAGCCACGCACCGAGGCGCCGCGCGAAATGGCCGTCCACTCCGGCCCGGTCGCCGAAATAGGCGCGGAAGTCGTCCGCGCGACCCGGGAGATAATCGTGATTGCCGCGGACGGCGAGGGTGGTCGCGCGATGCACGCCCCAGGTGGGTTCGTAGCAGGCAGCGAAGTTCTCGGCGGTGGCGTATTTGTACAGCGTGTCGCCCAGGACGAGCACCGGCGCCCCCGGCGGGATGAGCCGCGCCGTGTGGTACGCCACGGATTCGTTCGCCGGCACCCGGCGGCAGTCGGCGATGTCGCCGGCGGCGTACACCTCGACGGGCGTGGCGTCCGCGGCGGCCCCTGCAAACGCGAGCGCCAGCAGGAGAGGCAGGAGAGGTGTCAGTGGTCGGATCCGTCGGGTTTGCCCCGGCCATCCGGACGCAGCGAATCCGACGGATCCGACCACTGACACCTCCTAATTCCGCCTGGACTCGAGGCGGATCGGGCGCGGCGCCGATCGCGCGGGGAAGCTCGCCTCGAGCCACAAATCGCCGGGGCGGACGTTGCGCGTCGGGTCCGGTGCGTGCTCCGGAAGGAAGAACGCCACCGGCTCGACCAGCATCCAGCGCACTGCGCCGGCCGTCGAGCGCTCCCGGAAGTACATGACTCCGCCGCGTGCGAGCACCTCAGCCGCGCCACTCAGCACGGCGACCGGCTGGCCGTTCCGCACCTCGATTCGGCCGGCCACGACTTCGTCTCCGCCGCGAACCGACGCCGACTCCGGCGCCGCCGGGAACAGCAGGTTGAGCGCGACGTAACGCCCGCGGATCGGCAAGTCCGGGTCCACGCCCGCGGTTTCTACCCAGGCCCGAGGCAGGGTCGCGCGGTCGTACAGGAGTTTCGCGCCCACCGCCCCGATCAGCCCGACCTGGATGACGGCCACCAGCACGCCACGCGCCAGCGCACTCACGCCTGCAGCTCCCTGGACCGCTCGACGAGACGGCGTCGCGTCCGTTCGAGCAACCAGCCACCACCGATGAACAGCACGCCGAGGCCAATCAATCCCAGCGAGCGGCCGAGCTTGTCGAGCACGCTGCTGAAGTAGAACGACAGCACGGTCAACGCGAAGCCGAGCACGCCGAGGTTGATGCGCATCCGATGCCCCTCGCGCACACCCCACCACACGAGGCCGGCGCAGGTCGCGGCGTAGAGCAGGTGCAGGACGACGAGTTGCGTAGTGTCCGACACGTCGACGTGCGCAGCGCACGCCGCGACGCCGGCGAGCACCAGCAGCGGCCAGGCCTTGCGTCCGCGCAGCAATGCCCCGAGCGCCAGGGGCGGTCCCAGCGCGAGGCCCCAGGCGGTCAGCAACAATGCAGTCGACGCCGGCGACGTACCGGGTCGCAAACCGGGCTCCAGGGGCAGGAGGAAGGCGACGACCACGAACACCATGGCGCCGAGCAGCGCGAGCGCCTGCCTCCAGGTTGCATCCCGGTCGGGCCCAACGGCTGCAGCATAGGCAGCGCCCAGGACGAACAATCCCGCGAGCAGCGGCCCGATGGGAATCGACTGGAAGGTCGCGCTCGCAATCCACTCGCTCATCAGCCAGGCCGGCGCAAGGATCGCGACCCACAGGGCCTGCGGCCAGTCGCGCAGCAGCCCGAGCGCGGCCGCGGCGCCGACCATCCAGAGCAGGAAGCCGTCGGGCCAATGCTCGGCGAGGTTGAACACCTGGCCGGCAAGGAAGATTCCGCCGCCGAGTGCGGCCGTGCCGACGGCGTGCAGGGTAGTGGCCAGCGACTGCGACCGGGTGCACGCGACCGCTCCACCGATGTGCAGGACGGCCACGGTGGCGGCCAACAGCGCGAAGCGTCCCCACGGCGACAACTCGTCCCAGTTGGCCGCCACGAACAGCAGGACGCCCGCACCGAGCAGCAGGCCGCCGAAGGCGAACGCGAACCTGCCAAAACGGCTGGCGTGGCTCGGTGCATGGTCCTGCTCGAAGGTGCGGATGCGCCCGGCAGTCGAGGCGTCGATGACCCCGGCCGCCTGCCATCGATCGACCAGTTTCTTCGTTGATCGGTCCATATCGGCCCCAGCCTCGCCCGAATGCCCGAATTGTTCAACCCGGCGTCCCGGTATGCCCGAATGTCGCCGCCGGACCGTTCGGTGTACACATCGACCCAAAGGACAGCCGCCGGCGCGGCGCAAGTCCGCTGCGACCGGCCGCGGGCAGCAAGGAGCAGCCGATGATCGTCGACCTCGCGCTCTTCATCCTCACGATTCTCGTCGCCCTTTCGCCGCTCCTGCTGATCTGGCGCTGGCGTCGTGCGGCACGGATCCACCGGGAGGACCAGGAGTACTTTTCGGACCTCCAGGACCAGGTCCGGTCGCTGAACCGCCGGCTGGAGGATGTCGCGACACGGGTCGGCCAACTCGAGAGCGGGGTCAGCGCGATGGCCCGGCCTGCAGCCGCGGCGGTTGCGACCGAGCCGGCCATCGAGGCGACGCCGGCCGTCGAGGTGGCAGCCGTCGAAGCCCGGCTCCCCACGGAGATCCTCGGCATCGAGCCGAAGGCACCTCTGGCGAGGGCGACTGCCCCGGCGGAGGCCGCGCCGCCGCCTGCCCCGGAGACGGAACGCGTGTCGGTCCTCGCCGTCCGCCGCCACGAACTCGAGCAGCGGTTCATGGAGAACTGGACGGGCATCCTCGGCGCGGTGGTCGTCGTGGCCGGCGTCACGTTCGTCGGCATCTACACGGCGCTCCGGCTGGAGCCGTTCTACCGCTTCCTGCTGACGCTCGCCGCGGGTGGCGTGCTCGTCGGCGCGTCGGTCGTTCTCGGACGCAAGGACAACTGGCGCGACTTCGCCAGCTGGCTGCGCAGCGCCGGGGCCGCGATCGTGCTGTTCGCCTGCGCCGCGGCGGGCGGCCTACCCGGACTGGGCCTGCAGTGGATCTTCGTGCCCTTGCCCGCGCTTGCGCTGTTGCTGGCCGGCATCGGCGCGAACCTGTACTTCGCCTACGCCGGCGGTACCCAGCTCTTTGCGTCGCTGCACGTCCTGCTGAGCCTGCTTCCGCTGGCCCTCGTGCCGGCGAGCACGACCTCACTCGCCATTGCAAGCGCCGTTGCCGTGTTCGGCGTCGGCATGAAGCTGCGGGACCGCTGGGACGTGCATCTCGCGTTGGTGCTGGGCGCGTACCTGCTCTTCCAAGTGTTCTGGTTCCCGCACATGGGCGACCGCCTCGATCCCGACACGGCGCGCCTGATCGCGGCCGGTTGTGCGGCACTGGTGTTCTGCGCAGCGGCGCTCATGCATTACCGCAAGGACTACGCGGCGCAGGAACCGTCGCCACTTCAACTTGGCGTGCATGTCGCCAACTGGGCGCTGCTCGCGATCACGCTGTTCGTCTACGTGCCGATCCCGCTCCTCCGCGGCGCGGCGCTGATCGCAGCTGCCGCCCTCGCCTATCGCCTCGCGCGGCGTGGCCACAGCCTTGGCATCGTCTGGCTGCACCGGGCCGACCTGCTGACTGCGCAGGCGTTCGTGCTCCTCGCGCTCACCAGCGCGTTCGACGTAGGAGCCAGCCTCGCGCTCGTGGCCCTTATCGCGTTCGCCGAGACGCTCGCCTTCCGCCGGGTGGTGCCTCGTGGGCAGGATCGACTGCTCGAGACCGTGGCCAACGCCCTCCCCGTCGTCGCCGGTGCGCTGCTCGCCATCGTCGGACTCGGAGACACGGCCGCTCGGGTGGACAACCCGCTCGAAATCGCAGTCACGCTGCTCGCCGGCTCGGCCGTCGCAGTGCTGGGGCAGAAATTCCTGCGCGCACCGACCGAGGACGAGGGAACAGTCGCCTCGTCCGGCACGATGCTCGGCTGGCTCGCAGGCGTGCTGATCGTCGTCGCGCTGTATGCCCTGCTCGATCGACCCTGGCTGGAGGCCGTCGCTCTCGTCGCCGTCGCCGCGCTGCTGTTTGCCGCGCGTGGCACGCGGCGTGCCGGACTGATCGTCGGCACGCAGATCGCGCTGATCGGTGCACACGTCTTGTCCTGGACCGAACTCGTCACGTACCGGGACTGGACGGCCCTCGCATTGACGCCGCGCATCGTGCCGTTGGCGGGCCTCGCCGCCCTGGTGACCTGGTTCGCGGGGCCGGGCGTTTTGCGACTCACCGCCATCGCCCTGCTCGGCATCGACCTCGGCCTCGCCGCATTCCTGTACTTCGACCCGGTGTCGCCGCTGATCCCCGGCGTCGCGTGGCTGATGCTGTCGCTCGTGGCGCTCGAGGTCGCCGATCGTCTCCTGGGTCGAGACGCGCGCACGGTGCTCGGCCTCGGCTACGCGTACCTGCTCGCGTTCGTGCTCGCCTATGCGCTCGTGATCGTACAGACACCCGCGTATATCGGTGCCGTCAGTGCCCGCCTGCTGATCGAACTATTCGCCGTCGGCGTGACCGCGTACTGGTGGTTATTCCGGCCTCGGGAGGTCCTGGCCGGAGCGCGCGATTGGACCGTCGTCCATCCGTTCTTCGTCGAGCTGCTGCTCGTGGGCGTTGCGGTGACGGTGGTCGTCGAGATGGCCCAGCAGTGGTGGGCCGTCGCGTGGGCGGTGATCGCGCTCGGGCTCCTCACGCCTGTGGTCGAGCGGTTGCTCGACGTTCGCGCGCGGTTCTACTCTCTGGTGTTCTACTGGGTGTCGGTCGCCGACATGGCGGTCGTGATGAGCACCTTGGAAGTACCGTCGCGACGACTGCTGGATCAGCCGGAGTTCACGTCGCTCGTCGCGATTGCGCTGCAGGCGGGGTACGTGGCATGGGCACATCGCCGGCTGCTGCTGCAGTCGCTCCAGACGCCGGCGCCGGCAGCGCTGGTCGGCCGGCTCGCCGACCGGGTGGCAGTACGGCGCAATCTGTACGTCCATTACCCGCTGTTCGCCGGGATCGCATTGTTCCTGTACTGGCGCTTCGACCGCTCGCTGCTCACGCTGTTGTGGGCCGCGGAGGCATTCGTCATATTCGGGCTGAGCGCGTGGCTGCGCGAGAACCAGTTCCGCTATGTCGCGCTCGCCGGGCTCGCAGCCTGTCTCGTGCGCCTCGTGCTGGTCGACATGGCCGAGGCCAACCTGGCCATCCGGGGCCTGGTGTTCATCGGGGTGGGGTTGCTCATGCTCGGCATGAACGCGATCTACAACCGCTACCGCGCGAGGTTCGAAGCGTGAAGTCGGCGTTGCGCGTCGGTGCGTTGGTGGTGCTGGGCGCCTGCGGCCTGGCCCTCGTCGTGATGCTGCAGCGGGCGCGGGTGCAGCCACCGCTCCAGTCCACGTTCACGAGCGCGTTCCAGATCCTGGGCGCACCCGTGAAGCTCGTGGATCGCGCGGCGACCCGCGTGCTGCCCGTGGGCGAGCTCGACGAAAGGGCGCTTGGCGACGTGTACCGCCTGAGCTATGACCCGCAGGCGACTCCGCCGAGCCGGGAGCAGCGCTACCTCGATTCCCTGATGGCGGAGCTGACGCCCTTCACCGGTAAGCCGTTCCCGTATCGTGCGTACGTCGTGGACTACCCGACGCCGAATGCGATGGCGCTGCCGGGGGGCGTGATTCTGGTGACGCGGGAGTTGCTCACGACGCTGCGGTCGGAGTCGGAGCTGGTGGCCGTGTTGGCGCACGAGATCGGGCACATCGAGCGCGGGCATTGCTTCGACACCGTACGGTTCGAGTTGCTGGCGCGCAAGGTCGGGGCCGAGCCGGTGGGCGCGCTCGCAGACCTGGCTGCGCAGATCCTGTTACGGCACACGTACAGCAAGACGATGGAGCACGAGGCGGATGCCTACGCCTTCGAGTTGATGACGAACGGGCGCTACGATCCGCGGGGAGTCGCGGGCGGCCTCCGGTCGTTGCTCGCTTACACGGCGAGGGCCGGCGAGGAAGCACCCAGGCACGCGAGCCCGTTCCGCGATTACCTCACGTCGCACCCGCCGCTCGAGGTGCGCGCCGCGGAATTCGCTCAGCGGGCCGACGCCTGGTGGACGCGACATCCGGGCGAACGGCGGTACGTCGGGCGACGCAACCTCGCGGCGCTCGTGTCCCTCTCCCGGCGGGACCTTCCGGATGAGTGGACCTGAGAGGTGCCGGGTTCAACGTTTCAAACGTTAAACCCGGCACCTCTGCGCGACGGCATACTTGACACCGAGGACCCGCAGCGCTGCCAGCGCAGTACCCAATGCCCCGGTGGACCCGCCATGACCGACAACCGTTCTGCCCACGCTCCACACCCGTCCCTGCTCGAACACGTCGAGAACGCCGAGAAGATCTTCCTGTCCGGGCGCCGCCCGCGCGAGGCGGACCTCGAGAGCGCGGTGCGCATCTTCCTCGAGTTCCTGCGTGCCTTCGAGAGCTTCATGTTCGAGCAGCCCTGCGTCACGGTGTTCGGCTCGTCGCGCTTCCCCGAGTCGCATCGCTACTACCAGCTCGCGCGCGAGATCGGCGCCGCGCTGGCACGCGCGGGTTTCGCCGTCATGACGGGCGGCGGTTCCGGCATCATGGAGGCCGCCAATCGCGGCGCGGCGGAAGCCGGTGGGCTCAGCATCGGGTGCAACATCACCCTGCCGCACGAGCAGAAGCCGAATGCCTACCTCAATAAGTTCATCCAGCTCGAGCACTTTTTCGTGCGCAAGGTTATGCTGGTGAAGTACTCGTGCGCGTTCGTGGTGATGCCAGGCGGATTCGGCACCCTGGACGAGGCGTTCGAGATCACCACGCTGATCCAGACCGAGAAGGTCGAGCGGTTCCCGGTGATCGCCGTGGGGCGCGAGATCTGGGAGGAACTCGTCGACTTCGTGCGCGAGGCGATGCTGAGGGAGGGCACCATCGGGCCCGAGGATACGCGGGTCCTCGATCGGGCGGACACCGCCGACGAAGTCGTGCGAATCATCCAGCAACGCATCCTGACGGTGCCAGTGGTTGGATCGGTCGGATCGGCCGGGTTCCAGTCGCGGTCACCCGGGAAGTGATCATGGACGCGGTTTCAGTCAGGCGCGCGACCGTCGACGACGTCGAGGCCATCGGCGTGTTGTTCGACGAATACCGGCAGTTCTACAACCAAGCCCCGGACAGGGAGTTGGCCGCGCGGTTCATCCGTGAGCGCCTGAAGTGCTGGGAGTCGATCGTGCTGGTTGCGGGTTCAGGCAAGCGGCCCATGGCCGGCTTCTGCCAGATCTATCCGACGTTCTGCTCGGTCGCCGCCGAGCCGATCTTCATCCTGTATGACCTGTACGTCCGCCGCGACGCGCGGCGGCACGGTGTCGCGAAGGCGTTGCTGCTGGCGGCCCGTGACGAGGCTGTTGCGGCGAAGGTCGCCCGCATGGACCTGCAGACCGCGCGGACGAACGCACCGGCGCGAGCGCTTTACGAGTCGCTCGGCTGGGAGCTCGACACGACGTTCGACACCTACCACCTGAGGATCTAGCGGGCCCAGAGCGCAAAGCGATCGGCGACACCATCGTGCACGGCGACGACCACGACCTCGGCGGCGCCCGCCACGAAATCCTGCGCCTCGCGGCTCGTGGCCGACACGAGCACCTGCGCCGACGCCGCGGGCGGCTCCAGCGGCGCCTCGGCCAGCCCAAGGTCGCGCGCGCTGCCGGACACCGGGTTCAGCGGGATCCGCCTTCCGTCGGCGACCAGTTCGAAGCGCGCCGCGGTGTCACTGCCCTTCCCGACGCCGCGCTTGTCGATCGTGGACCACACGTAGCCGTAGAAATACTGCGCATGGCTTCCGGCCCGATTGACGTCGATCGGCACCAGCGTGAGGTAATCGCGCGCGTGCACCGCAAGTTCCGGACGCTCGAGCGCGAAGACCATCCGGCGGCCGCCCACCGTCACCGTCGCAGCCGTAGTCTCGTCCAGATACTCGCGCGGGCCGTCGTCCGGCGCCGGCGTCGCGGCGCAGCCAGCAACGAAGAGCGCGACGCCGGCGCAAGCGCACCCGCTCAACAATCGGGACGAGCGACGTTCAGAAGTCATACCGGTAGCCGAGGCTGAGGTAATACCGCGTGGTGTCCTCGCTCGCGTCACCGAGCGTGCGTTGCCCGAACTCCGCGCCACCCTCGAATTCGAGCGAGAAATGCTGCCAACGCAATTCCGTACGCAGTCCCGGCGCGTACAGCAACTGGTCCGATCCGTCCAGGTGGAACTCGCGCTGGTCCACCCGTATGCGCGGCCCGATGCGCCACAGGCGGCCCACCGGGAGCTGCGAATTGACGCCGAGGGAGATCGTGTCCGTCGCGTCCCCGGTCTGGTACTGGAACCCGAACGAAGTGACGTCCCCGCGCCCGAAGAGCCCATAGCCCAGCGCCTGCGTGGACACGACGAAATCCGTGCCCGAGTCGAGGGTCTCGGGCACGCCGCCGGACTCCGGTGTCCCGCTCAAGGTCATCGAGGACAGATCCATCGACCATTGCCAGTGCTGGCCGACCGGGCGTGACAGGGACAGCGTGTACAGGTCGGATTCGGCCGTGCGATCCCGCGCGAGCTGCTCGATCTCCGCGTCCGAGAAGAGCCCGAAGAGCTCGTCGAAATTCGTCACCGGCTGTCCGATCACCGCATTGCGCACGCCCAGCGAGGGACTCTTGCGGTGATCGAGATTGACGCTCAGCGTCCAGCGTGCCGGCAGCGCGAGTGTGCCGAGCAGCAGGACGTCGTTCAGGTCCTGGAAATGGACGTCATAGTCGACGAGCCCGACGAAAGTCAGGCCCGGCCGGAAGTAGCGCACTTCCGAGCCGACCGCCTGGCGGTCGGTCAGGCCGAAATACTCCTGTGAAATCGCGTACAGCGACATGTCCCAGGCGCCCGCGAACGTGCCGAGGTCAGCCGAAAGTGCATAGAAACTCCGGTCGGTCGCGGGACCGTCGCGCGTGGATTCCACTGGATAGCCGAAGTGCGCGTTGAGCCGCAGCCGCGGCCGCAGCTGATACCCGGCGTACAGTCCGTCGAAGGTCCCGAGCAGGCCACCCATGCTGCCCGACTGGCGGCCGCCGCGTACGGTCCAATCGAGTGCCCGGTCGTGCACCTCCGCGAACATCATCGTCACGCGCGACTGGTCGCCCGGACCGTCCTCGAGCAGGTCGAACCCGTAACCTGCACTCACGCGGCTCGCGAAATCGAAGCGCTCGCCCCGCCGGCGCGCCGACAGCACGAGGTCGCTGAGGATCGCGTCCTGGGTCGTCTGGCCGTTGGACGACGCGCCATCGTCGAAACTGACCTCGTCGCGCCGGTAATACTGCGAGATGCCGCCGTACACCTTCCACGCGGACTCCGCCCCGGCCGCGGTGCGGGCGCGCGCGCTCGCCGGACTCGTTGCGAACGCCAGTGCGCGCAGTCGCTTGCGGACCCGCTCCGCCGCCTCGCCCTGCGGATACCGTCGCAGGTATTCCTCGTATTCAGCCTCCGCGTGCGCGAGCTGGCCGCTGCGCTCGCGAGCGAGCCCGAGCAGCTCGAGCGCCTCCGCGCGCTCCGGGAACTCCGGCTGTTCCAGCAGTCGGGTGAGGAGCGGAATTGCGGCTGCATAGTCCTTGCGACGGAACGCATCGCGCGCCTGCTTGAGCATGCGCTCACGTTCCGCCGGCAGCAGCGTCGCATTGCCGCCCGGACGCGTGGGAGGAACGCTTCCAACCGCATCGGGGGCGCCGGGCTCGTTCAGCGTGGCGTCGTCGGCCACTGCCAGCCACGCCTTCGGATAACGCGTGCGCGCAGCGGCCAGGACCTGCCGCGCGTCGTTCTCGGACAGAAACGGACCCGCCCGCAGGCGGTACCACTTCTCCTCGCCGACGAGGGCTTCGGACACGTAGGTTCGCACGCCGGTCGCCTGCGTCGCTGCGGCCACTTCTTCCGGCGTGAACGGGACCTTCTCGGACGCAAGATTGATCGCATAGGTCGAGCCGCCGCCGGGCACCTCGCGAACGGTGACGTGCGATCGATCCTTTTCCGGCCGTACGAGACGTATGCGCAGGCCGCGCCCATCGAAGGACGGCACCAGCACGAACTGCTCCGGCTTCGACCACTGGAGAAGGAGTTCGACGTCGACGCCCATCGTCCGCTCCAGTTCGACTGAGCGCACGACTCCTCGATCGGCCAGCGGCGGTGGCGTCGACCACGCCGAGCTCGGTGGGCCGCAGTCCGGCTGCGGAACCAGGTGCACGCGCACCGTGTCGCCGCTGCTGGCAGGCGTGTGGCTGACGTAACGCAGGCCGCAGCCGAAAAGCACCGTGACGGCCACGTAGTCGCGCTGCTCGGAGACACCCACCTCCTCGACCAGCCGGCCCACGACCTGCGCCTGCGCGATCGCCGCAACCCACGGCAGCAGGAGCACCAGCAAGCAGCGAAATGCAGGCGCGCGCATCAGTTTACGAACTGGGTCGCTGTGATGCGGTGCTCGGGACCCGAGCGCCGCGTCAGGATGGTCGTGAGCGTCGAGTCGGTGTAGATGTGACAGGCGCCCGAGCAGTTACGCAGCTCACTCACGGTGTATTTCACGTCGCCGTACTTCTTGTGCGGGTCGGGCTTCCACAGGTTCGAGTGGCAGCCAGCGCAGTCCGGCTTGTAGGCCGGGGACCGCCAGGACGCCGCGTCGGTGTTGGTCGTATGGCAATTCGTGCAGGTGAGGGCGACGGCGTGAT
>Ga0079037_100000141_pt1 | contig 26708 bp, 23 predicted proteins | sample Mud3Dept4metaG_FD_71479 | JGI IMG/M metagenome (GOLD analysis project Ga0079037, IMG submission 71479) | Freshwater wetland microbial communities from Ohio, USA, analyzing the effect of biotic and abiotic controls - Mud 3 Core 4 Depth 4 metaG | ecosystem: Environmental > Aquatic > Freshwater >... | reverse complement strand
GGCCTGGCGATCCCTGTCGGGATAGCGCCGTCCGTCAACCTGCCTCGAGCCACCTCTGGAAAGCCTCGAAGCCATGGGGGCGGCCCAGGAAGGCCTCGACCAGCTCCGCCGCCGGGCGGGATCCGCCGGCCTCGAGCACCGCCCGGCGGTAGCGGGCCGCGGGCTCCGGCGACAGCAGCCCCTCGCGCTGGAACACCGTGAAGAGGTCCTTGGCGATGACCAGCGACCACATGTACGTGTAGTAGATGGCGGAGTAGCCGTCGAGGTGGCCGAAGGACTCCTGGAAGTAGGTGCCCTCCACGTGGCGGAAGGGCGTGTAGGCCTCCTGCAGCTCGGCGACCAGGCGGGTGGTGTCGAGGCCACTCGGGTCGCGGCGGTGCAGCTCCAGGCTCAGCGCCGCGTAGAACATCTGCTGCCGCATCTGGAGGCCCTTGCCGTACTCGTCGGCCGCCCGCATGCGCGCCACCAGCTCGGTGGGGATGGGCTCGCCGGTCTCCACGTGGCGGGCGAAGGTCTGGAGGCTGCGGGCGTCCCAGACCCACTCCTCGAGCATCTGCGACGGGGCCTCGACGAAGTCCCACTCGGTGGCCACCCCGGACTGGCCGCTCCAGCGGGTGTGCCCGCCGAGGACGTGGTGCAGCAGGTGGCCGAACTCGTGGAAGAAGGTCTTCACGTCGGCGTGCTCCAGGAGCGCCGGCTCGGCCCCCGGCCGCGGGAAGTTGCACACCAGCACGCCCTCCGGCAGGCGGTGTCCGGCCCGGCCGTTCGCGAGCGTGAACTGGGCGTAGTGCTTGTACTTCCCCTCGCGCGGGTGCATGTCGAGGTAGATGCGCCCGAGCGGGCGCTCTCCCTCGAGGACGTCGAAGACCTCCACCTCGGGGTGCCAGGTGGGCGCCCCCTCGACGGGGCGGTAGGCGATCCCGAAGAGGCGGCCGGTGAGGTCGAGGACCCCCTGGCGGACCCGCCGGTACTCGAAGTAGGGGCGCACCTCCCGCGCGTCGAAGCCGTACTGCTCCGCCTTGATGCGCTCGCCCAGGTACGCCGAGTCCCAGGGGTCCACCCGGTCGGCGTCGGGCGCTTCGCGGCGCTTGCGTTCGACCAGCTGGGCGTGATCGCGCTGCATCCGCGGCCCGGCGATGGCGGAGATGCGCGCGATGAAGTCGGCCGCCGCGCGCTCGCTTCCGATCATCTTGTCCTCGGTCACGTAGTCGGCCCAGCTGCGGTAGCCGAGCAGCGCGGCCAGCTCGGCGCGGCGCTCCAGCATCCGCGACAGGACCTCGAGGTTCCTGGGGTGGCCCCGCTGCCGGTACAGCCGCCACAGAGCCTCGCGGGCGCGACCGCTCCGGGAATAGGTCATGAACGGGACGTAGTCGGTGTTGTCGGTGGTGAGGACCACCTTGCCGTCGGGTCCCGGCGGGTGGACCCGCCGCCAGTCGTCGGGGAGGCCCTCGAGCTCGGCGGGGTCCACCTCCAGCCGGCGCACGTCGTCCTTGATGTTCCGGCCGAACTCCTGCCCGATGCGCACCAGCTCCTCGCGCAGCGCCTGGACCCGGGCCCGCGTCGCCTCGTCCCGGTCCACGCCGGCGCGGCGGAAGTCCCGCAGGCTCTTCTCCACGTACCAGCGGGTGGCCGGGTCGGCCGCCGCCACCTCCACCGACGAGAGGGCCTGGTAGAGGCCTCGGTCCAGCGAGAGCTCGGTGGAGAGCGCGTCCACCTCCTGCTCGCAGGCCTCGGCCGCGGCGCGGAGCGCCTCGTCCGGGTGGACGTTGCGCGCCAGCGCGGCGCGGGCGGCGGCCTCGGCGAGCGGCGCGAAGGCCTGGTCGAAGGCCTCGACCACCTCCTCGCCGCCCCGCGCCCGCGCCAGGTCCCGGGCGCGCGCCGCCTGGTCCCGGGCCCGGTCCATGTCCGCCCGGGAAGCGGCGCGGAAGGCCTCGGCGCCGCCGGCGAGCAGCCGGGCCGCGCCGGGCGGCCAGACCCGGGCGGCATCGAGCCGCAGCGACAGGCAGGCCGCGGTGGCCGGGCAGAGGGCGGCGAACTGGGGGCTCGCCGCCACCTCGGACGGCACCGCGCTCCGGTCGATCGGCTCGAACCCGAGCCGGCGCGCCAGCGCCTCGGCGGTGGTGGTGAGGAGGAAGAGCGCCTCCAGGCCGCGGGCCCGGGCCCGATCCACCATCCGCTCGGCCAGGCCGCGGGCGATCCCCCTCCCCCGCCAGGCGGGCGTCACCGCCAGCGACCGCAGCAGGCCCCACCGGCCGCGGGTCTCGAGGCCGATGCAGCCCGCGACCGCCCCGTCCACGGTGGCGACCAGCATCTCGGGGCGGCCCTCGGCCAGGTCGGCGGTGGGCAGCCCGGACGCGGCGAGCAGGGAGCGGACGGCCGCCTCGTCGCCGTCGGCCGCGGGTCGGAAGGACGCTTCGCTCACGGCGCTGCCGCCCTCACATCTCGGCCTTGGTCTCCCGCATCATGAGCTCGGTCACCGCGGCCTTGGCCGGCTGGCCCTGGTACAGGACCCGGTGGACCGCCTCGGTGATGGGCATCTCCACCTGGACCTTGCGGGCGAGCTCCCGCACCGCCTTGGCGTTGCGGACCCCCTCGGCCACCTGGCCGAGCTCCTTCTGGACGGCCTCCAGGGTCCTGCCCTGACCCAGGCCGAAGCCGACGGTGCGGTTGCGCGAGAGCTCCGAGGAGCAGGTCAGCACCAGATCGCCCAGGCCGGCCAGCCCGGCCAGGGTCATGGGGTTCGCGCCCTTCTTCACCGCCAGCCGGGTGATCTCGCTCAGGCCGCGCGTGATGAGGGCGGCCCGGGCGTTGGCGCCGAAGCCCAGGCCGTCGCCGATCCCCGCCGCGATGGCGATGACGTTCTTCACCACGCCTCCGAGCTCGCAACCGACCACGTCCGCGGAGGTGTAGGGCCGGAACCACTGGGTGTGGAAGGCGTCCTGGACCAGCCTGCCGATCCGGTCCCAGCGGCAGGCGATGGTGGCGGCGGTGGGGAGGCGCTTCACCACCTCCTTGGCGAAGGAGGGCCCGCCGAGGAAGGCCAGGTACGGGTGCATCGAGACCGGCAGCACGTCCTCCAGCACCTCGTGCATGGTCATGAGGGTCTCGCCCTCGATGCCCTTGGCGGCCGAGACCAGCGGCACGCCGGCGTGGAGGTGGTGCTTCGCCTCGATGGCGATGGGGCGCATGACATGGGAGGGCACCGCCAGCACCACCAGCTCCGCGCCCTCGAGCGCCCGCGCCAGGTCGGTGGTGGCCCCGAGCGAGGGCGGCAGGGTCAGGCCCGGCAGGTAGCGGGCGTTCTCGTGCCGGCGCGCCACCGTCTCCACGACCGCCCCGTCTCGTCCCCACAGCATGACCGGGTAGCCCTTCCCGGCGAGCACCGAGGCCAGGGCGGTCCCCCAGGAGCCGGCCCCGATGACTGTCGCGCGCATGGAGATCCCTCCGGCGTGGAAGGCGACATCTTAGCCTCCCGGGCGGGCCGGCGGGGACGGGGTCCCCTTCCCGCCCGGCCCCACCGCCGCCGCCACCAGCCTTTCGAAGAGGCGCGGATGGCGGCCCAGCCGGCGCAGCACGCTCCGCCTCAGCCGCGGCCGCCGCGCCATGGCGAGCACCAGGCGGGTCACCGCGGCGTAGCGCCGGTAGCTCCCCTCCACCTCCCGCTCGTAGGGGCGAAGCGCATCGCGCCCCGCGCCCCGCGCCAGGGCCTCTGGCAGGATCCGGCCCAGCGCCAGGGCGCCCTCGAAGGCGAGTGACAGACCCTCGCCGGTGATGGCGTCCAGGTATCCGCCGGCGTCGCCGACCAGCGCCAGGCGGTCGGCCACCCGGGCGCGGGCCCGGCGCGCCAGCGGCCCGGCGCCCAGGGGGCGCGTCTCGGCGGGAGCGCCGCCGAGCCGGGCGGCGAGGATCGGGAAGCGCGCCAGCAGGGCGTCGGCGTCCGCCGGCTCGCCCTCCTCGAACAGGAAGGCGAGGCCCACCCGGCCCGGGCCGGCCGGCGTCAGGTAGGCCTCGACGCCGCGGGCGAAGTGGACCTCGACGGCGTCGGCCCAGGGCGCCACGGCGTGGTGGCGCCGCAGCCCGAAGCGCCGCGGGCCCGCCGCCCGAAGGTCCAGCCCCTCGCGGCGCCGGATGGGCGAGGAGAGCCCGTCGGCGGCGACCAGCATCCGGGCCACGACCTCGCCCGCGTCGGTCTGGAGCACCACCCGGTCCGGCTCCCGCCGGTGGGCCACCACCTCCGACCGGTCGCGCACCTCCACCCCGAGCTCGACGGCCCGGCGGCCGAGCGCGGCCGAGAGCGCGAGGCGCCGGACCCCCAGCCCTCCGGGCGCCGGCAGGCGGGCCTCGGCCGAGGAGCCGTCCTCCTGGATCCAGCGCAACCGCGAGAAGGGGGCGCAGCCGGCCCGGTCGAGGTGGTCCAGGGCGCCGAGGGCCGCGAGGGACTCCACCGCCTTCGGCAGGAGGCCCTCGCCGCAGGCCTTGTCGGCCGGGAGCGCGCGCCGCTCCAGCACCACCACCCGCAGGCCGGCCATGGCCGCGGCGCAGGCGGCCGCCAGGCCCGCCGGGCCCCCGCCCGCCACCGCCACGTCGAACGGCGCGCCGCTCAACCTCGCTCCGGCCTCGGTTCGCGCCGGGCCCGGGCGTACGCCAGCGCCGACCGGGCCAGGGCCCTCGCCAGCGCCACGCCCCCCGTTCCGGCGGGAGGGGCGAGCTCGCCGGCGAGGACGCGGCGCAGCGCCTCGGCGCGGCGCATCTTGCCACTGGAGGTCCGCGGCAGCGTGCCGGGCGGGAGGAGCCGGACCTGGTGGGGTCGAACCCCGGTGCGCTCCAGCACCGCGGTCCGGATGGCCTCCTCCAACTGCTCGGTGCGGGTGGCCGCGGCCTTCCTCGGCAGCTCGGCGAGGAGGAGGAGCTCCTCGCCGTCGGCGCCGGGCGGCAGGTACCCGAGCGCGACGGCGCACCCCGGGCGCAGGCCGGCGATCCCGTCGAGGCAGGACTCGAACTCCTCCGGTGCGTGGTTCGCCCCCCGGACGATCACCAGGTCCTTGGCGCGCCCGTGCACGAACAGCTCGCCGCCGTCGGCGAATCCCAGGTCGCCGGTGTCGAGCCAGCCGTCGCGCAGCACCCGGCCGGTGGCCTCCGGGTCTCCGAGGTAGCCCTGCATCACCGATGGCCCGCGCACGTGGATCCGGCCGAGGTGGCGCTCCGCCAGGGCCTCCCCGCCCGGCCCGCGGATCTCCACCTCCACCCCGGGAACGGGCGCGCCGACCGAGATCACCTCCCGCTCCCCGGCCTCGATCCGGGCCCCGAGCGCGGCCGGTCCCACCCGCAGCGTCCGGACCTCGGGACGGGGCGGCGCGAAGGTCACCGCCAGGGCCGCCTCGGAGAGCCCGTACACCGGCATGAGGGCGCGCCGGTCGAGGCCGAAGCGCTCGAAGCGGTCCGCGAAGCGCCGCAGCGGCGGCGCGGTCACCGGCTCCGCGCCGTCCAGGGCGACGCGCCAGCTCGCGAGGTCGAGGCCGGCGAGGTCCTCGTCCCGGACGCGCTGCTCCGCGTAGGCGTAGGCGAAGTGCGGCGCCGCCGAGATGGTCCCTCGGTGGCGGGCGATTGCCCGCAGCCACAGCGCGGGCCGGGCCAGGAAGTGCTCCGGGGCGATGAGCACCAGCGGGCCGGGATAGGACGCGGCCCCGAGCAGGCAGCCGATGAGCCCCATGTCGTGGTAGAGCGGCAGCCACGAGACCAGGCAGTCCCGGTCGGTCGGCCGAACCAGCGCCATGAGCGCGCCCACCTGGGCCATGAGGTTCGCGTGGGTGAGCGCCACCGGCTTGGGGTCGACGGTGGAGCCCGACGAGAACTGGACCAGCGCCAGGTCGGTCGGCGCCGGAGAGACGGGCTCGGCCGGTCGCCCGCGCGCGAGCAGCCAGCCCGCCTCGCGGCAGCCGAGCTCGGGCCGGGCGCCGGCCACCGCCTCGCCCAGGAGCCGCCGCACCGCGCCAGAGGCAACCACCACCCGCGCTCCGGAGACCCGGAGCATGCGCGCCGTCGCGCCGAGGTACTCCTCCATCCGCCCCAGCCGCACCGGCGGGTAGAGCGGCACCGGGACGGCACCTGCGAGCAGGGCGCCGAAGAAGACGTCGAGGAAGGCGGGCTCGGTGCGGAGCACCAGCGCCACCCGGTCTCCGGGCCGGATCCCGAGGTCGACCAGGGCCCCGGCCACCCGGCTCGCCCGCGATTGGACCTCGTCCCAGCCCAGCCGAACCTCCTCCTCGCGCAGGCCGACGAAGGTCGTCCCGGAGGGGTGGCCGGCCGCGGCCCGCAGGGCCTCCACCGCCGTCGGGTGCGGTGCGGGGGGAGCCGGCGGGCCCTTCACGCCGGGATCTCCTCGCCGGTGCGCCCGGCGACGATGCGCGCCAGGTCGGCCAGGCTGCGGGCGGTGGCGGCGTCCTCCTCGGTCAGGATCACCCGGAAGCGGTCCTCCACCGCCACCACCAGCGAGAGGAGCGCCAGGGAGTCGAGCCGACCGGCCAGCTCCTCGTCGTCCCTCGCCTCGAGCTCGAGCCGCAGCTCCTCCCGGCACAGGCGCCGGATCTCCCGCGCCACCGCCGCCTCGCGCGGGCTCACGTGCGGCCTCCTGCCCCGCCGCGCCGGGCGCGGCGATCGAGATCCGGCCCGGGCGGAGCGGGAAGCACCCGCTCCAGGTGGGGCGCGGGCGGGCGCGGCGCCGGCACCGCCGGCGCCCAGGCGTGGACGGCGCGGGACTCGGCGGGGATGCGCACCGCCAGCAGCAGGGCGTTCCCGACCGAGAAGGCCAGCGCGGTCCGCCACGAGCCCCAGGCCAGCGGCACCAGGGCCATCTCCAGCACCACCGCCAGGTAGTTCGGGTGGCGCAGGCGGCGGTACGGGCCGCGGGTGACGGGCTCGTCGCCGGGGACCACCAGGATCCGGGTGTTCCAGCGGTCTCCCAGCGACGCGATGGACCACCAGCGAAGCCCCTGCGCCAGGAGCGCCCCGGCGGCGGCCAGCAGGGCCGCGGGCGGGGGCGGCCGCGGATGCAGCAGGGCCTCGGCGGCACAGGCGGCGAAGAAGAGGGCGTGCAGGATCACCATGGGGCGGTAGTGCCCGCGCCCGAACTCCACCGCCCCGCGGGCCAGCGCCCGGCGTGCGTTGCGCCGCGACAGCGCCAGCTCCACTCCCCGCTCGGCGGCGAAGAGCCCCAGGAACCCGAGGTAGAGGTGCAGCGGATTCACCACTGGAGGAGCACCAGCTCGGAGCAGAAGCCCGGGCCCATGGCGACGAGCAGCCCCAGGTCGCCGGGCCGGGCGGCGCCGGACTCGAGCAGGTCGGCGAGGACGAAGAGCACCGAGGCCGAGGAGAGGTTGCCCACCTCGCTCAGCGAACGCCACGACCCGGCCAGGGCCGCGGGGGGGAGCTCCAGCGCGGCCTCGAAGGCCTGCAGCACCTTGGGCCCGCCGGTGTGCGCCAGCCAGTGCCGGATGCGGGAGCGGTCGAGCCCCTGCGACGCGAGGAAGGCGGCGATGTCTCGGCCGATGTGGGCGCGGGTGATCTCCGGGACCTTGGCGGAGAGCACCACCTTGAAGCCGGTGTCCACCACGTCCCAGCCCATCACCCACTCGGTGTCGGGGTAGAAGACCGAGCGGGTCGCCAGGACCCGTGGGCCGTGGCCGGCGCGGGCGCCGCCCGCGAGGACCACCGCGGCGGCGCCGTCCCCGAAGATGCCGGAGGCGACGATGTTGGGGATGGAGAGGTCCTCGCGCTGCAACGTGAGGGAGCACAGCTCGACCGACAGCATCACCGCCACCTCGCCGGGGAAGGCGCGGAGGATGTCCGAGGCGCGCGCCAGGCCGGCCGCGCCGGCGACGCAGCCCAGGCCGAACACCGGGGTGCGCTTCACGTCGGGGCGCAGCCCGAGGCGGTTCACCAGCCGGGCGTCGAGGGAGGGGGTGGCGATCCCGGTGACGGTCACGAAGTAGAGGTGGTCGACGTCGCGCGGCCCGAGACCGGCCCGGGCGAGGCCGTCGCGGATGGCGCGCTCCCCGAGGTCGAGTGCGACCCGGATCCAGGCGTCGTTGCACTTCCCGAAGGTGTCGAGGGCCGGGTACTCGGAGAGCGGCAGCGCCAGGTGCCGCCCCTTCACCTGCACGGCGCGGTGCAGCTCCTCGAGGCGGTCCAGGTTGTAGTGCTTCCTCTCCCAGTGGGAGCGGAGGACCGCGATGAGCGTCTCCTGGTCGGCGTAGTGCTCCGGCAGCGCCCGGCCCACCGACCGCACCGCCGGCGCCCCGGCCGATCGCGCGGGTCGGTCGTCCGCCGTGGAGGCGGCCTCGTTGGCGGCGGCGAGGGCCATGCGCAACCTTTGATATTCCGCAGGGATGGAGGTTGCACGCCCATCGCTTGCCAAGTGCTTTCGCGGTCTTAGCTTCAGGACATATGCGAACCGAGAAGCTGACCGTGAAGGCCCAGGAGGCCCTGCAGGCCGCCCAGGCGGTGGCGCGCCGCCGCGATCACCAGGCCATCGAGGCCGAGCACCTGGTGCTGGCGCTCCTCGAGCAGGAGGAGGGGGTGGCCCGGCCGGTGCTGGAGAAGATCGGCGCCGACCCGGCCCGCATCGCCTCCCACCTCGAGGACGAGCTTCGCTCCGTCCCCCGGGTCTCGGGGGCCGAGCCCTACTACGCCAACAAGCTCCTCAAGCTGGTCGACCGGGCCGAGGACGAGGCCAGGAAGCTCAAGGACGAGTACGTCTCCACCGAGCACCTGCTGCTCGCCGCGGCCGAGGACCGGGGCGCCGCCGGGGAGGCGCTGCGCGCCGCCGGCGCGACCGCCGACCGCATCCGCGGGGCCCTCCGCGAGGTCCGGGGCGCCGCCCGGGTGACCAGCCCGGAGGCCGAGAGCCAGTACCGCGCGCTGGAGAAGTACACCAAGGACCTCACCGAGCTCGCCCGCACCGGGAAGCTCGACCCGGTGGTGGGCCGGGACGAGGAGATCCGCCGGGTGGTCCAGATCCTCTCGCGGCGCACCAAGAACAACCCGGTGCTGGTGGGCGACCCCGGCGTCGGCAAGACCGCCATCGTCGAGGGGCTGGCGCGGCGCATCGTCGACGGCGACGTTCCCGAGGGGCTCAAGGGCAAGCGCATCCTCTCGCTCGACATGGGATCGCTCATCGCCGGGACCAAGTTCCGCGGGGAGTTCGAGGAGCGGCTCAAGGCGGTGCTCAAGGAGGTGACCTCCGCGGAGGGGCAGATCGTCCTCTTCATCGACGAGATGCACACCATCGTCGGGGCCGGCGCCGCCGAGGGGGCCATGGACGCGGGCAACATGCTCAAGCCGGCGCTGGCCCGCGGCGAGCTCCACGCCATCGGCGCCACCACCGTGAAGGAGTACCGCAAGCACGTCGAGAAGGATCCGGCGCTGGAGCGGCGCTTCCAGCCGGTGTTCGTGGGCGAGCCCAGCGTGCAGGACACCGTCTCCATCCTGCGCGGCCTGAAGGACCGCTACGAGGTGCACCACAAGGTCCGCATCCAGGATGCGGCGCTGGTCGACGCGGCCAGGCTGTCGCACCGCTACATCGCCGACCGCTTCCTCCCCGACAAGGCCATCGACCTGGTGGACGAGGCGGCGAGCCGGCTGCGCATCGAGATCGACTCCATGCCCACCGAGGTGGACGAGGTCCGCCGCCGCATCGGCCAGCTGGAGATCGAGAAGCAGGGTCTCCTCAAGGAGAAGGACCCGGCCTCGGTGGCCCGGCTCGCCGCGGCGGAGAAGGAGCTCTCCGAGCGCAACGAGGAGTTCGCTCGCCTCAAGTCCCAGTGGGACCGCGAGAAGGCCGTCATCCAGAAGATCGCCTCGGCCAAGGCCGCCATCGACGGGGTCAAGGAGGAGCAGGCGGCGGCCGAGCGCGGCGCCGACTTCAACAAGGCGGCCGAGATCAAGTTCGGCAAGCTGCCCCAGCTCCAGAAGCAGCTCGCCGAGGCGCAGGCGGAGCTGGCCGAGGCCCAGAGCCGGGGCGGGATGCTCCGCGAGGAGGTCACCCCCGAGGAGATCGCCGAGGTGGTCTCCAAGTGGACCGGCATCCCGGTGTCCAAGCTGCTGGAGGGCGAGAAGGAGAAGCTGCTCCACATGGAGGAGCGCCTGGCGGCGCGGGTGGTCGGCCAGGAGGAGGCGCTGCGGGCGGTGTCGGCGGCGGTGCGCCGGGCCCGCTCCGGGCTGCAGGACCCGAACCGCCCCATCGGCTCCTTCATCTTCCTGGGCCCGACCGGCGTGGGGAAGACCGAGACGGCGCGCGCGCTGGCCGAGTTCCTCTTCGACGACGAGCAGGCCATGGTCCGGCTCGACATGTCGGAGTACATGGAGAAGCACGCGGTGGCCCGGCTCATCGGCGCGCCGCCCGGCTACGTCGGCTACGAGGAGGGCGGCCAGCTCACCGAGGCGGTGCGGCGGCGGCCCTACGCGGTGATCCTCTTCGACGAGGTGGAGAAGGCGCACCGGGACGTCTTCAACGTGCTGCTGCAGATCCTCGACGACGGCCGCCTCACCGACGGGCAGGGGCGCACGGTGGACTTCCGCAACGCCGTGGTCATCATGACCTCCAACATCGGCTCGGAGCAGATCCAGCGGCTGGCCAGCCGCAAGGACGCCTCTCAGTCCGAGATCCGGGAGGCGGCCCTGGAGATGCTGCGCGGGGAGTTCCGCCCCGAGTTCCTGAACCGCGTGGACGAGGTCGTGGTGTTCCGGCCGCTGTCGCGCGAGGACCTGTCGCGGATCGTCGAGATCCAGCTCGGCCGCATGCGCCGGCTCCTGGCCGAGCGGCAGCTCACCCTCGAGCTCACCGATGCGGCCCGCGAGGGGATCGCCGACGCCGGCTACGACCCGGCCTACGGCGCCCGTCCGCTCAAGCGGGCCATCCAGCGGCTGGTGCAGGACCCGCTCGCCACCCGGATCCTCTCCGGCGATTTCCGGGCCGGCGACCACGTGGTGGTGGACGAAGGCAAGGACGGCGCGCTCGCCTTCCGCAAGGGGAAGCGCCCGGCCGAGGCCGAGAAGACGCTGCACTGAGGGCGGCCGGCCCGGGCCTCAGCGCGGCTCCGTGCTGCGGCGCCGGCCCGCGCCGTAGAAGACCTCCTCCAGGCACAGCCCATGCGGCGGGGCGGTCGGCCCGGCCAGCGTCCGGTCTCCGCCCGCGAGCAGCCGTTCCGTCGACTCCGGCGGGCGGCTGCCGAGCCCGACCTCCACCAGCGTCCCCACGATGTTCCGCACCATGTGCTTCACGAAGGCGGTGGCCTCGGCCACCACCGCGATCTCCCCGCGCGGCTCTCCCAGCACCTCCAGCCGGGTGACCTCGCGCACCGCGTGGCGGGACTCGCAGTCGGCGGCCTGGAAGGCGGCGAAGTCGTGGCGCCCCACCAGCGGGAGGGCCGCCGCGCGCATGGCGCCGACGTCGAGCGGCCGGAAGACCTGCCAGGCGACGAGCCGTGCCAGGGGGGCGCGGGTCTCGAGGTTCTGGATGCGGTAGCGGTAGCGCTTCCCCGAGGCGTCGCGGCGTGCGTCGAATCCCTCCGGCTCCAGTGAGGCGGCGCGCACCGCGACGTCCTCCGGGAGCAGCGCGTTCATCCCCTTCACGTAGGCCGGGAGGGGCAGCGGCCGCTCCTCGGGGAAGGAGCACACCTGGCCGAGGGCGTGGACGCCGGCGTCGGTGCGCCCGGCCGCGGTCACCCGCCGCGGGCCCTTGTGCAGCGCCGCCAGGGCCCGCTCCACCTCGGCCTGGATCGAGGGCCCGTTCGGCTGCACTTGCCAGCCGACGTAGCGCGTCCCGTCGTACTCGAGGATGAGCTTCACCACCGGCACGCCGCGAGGCTAGCACGCGCCCCGCCCCCGCGCCGCGGCGGGGCGGGGCGGCCTCGTTGACCCCGCCGTCCCCCCCGCGCTATACGCTTGGGCCCGTTCTTCAAGTTTTCTTGAACGGATTCCTGCGGACGCGAGCCCTTGCCAGAGGACCAGGCCATCCTGTCTCAGCTCGGCGAGAGCGCGCTCCGCGGCGATCGCCCCGCCAAGGCGCAGGCGGCCCTGGCGCAGGTGCCCCGCCTGGCCGAGGAGCTCTCGGCGCTGGAGCGCGAGCTGGTCCGCGCCACCGAGGACGCCGAGGCGACGCTGCGCTCGGCGGCCCGGCACCTGGTGGGCTCGGGCGGCAAGCGCATCCGGCCCACGGTGGCCCTGCTCTCCTGCGGCGCCTGCGGCGGCGAGCTGGCCGCGGCCGTGCCCTTCGCGGTGGCGGCCGAGCTGACCCACTCGGCGACGCTGCTGCACGACGACGTCATCGACGACGGCCCCATGCGGCGCGGCCAGCCGGCCTCGCGGGTGCTGTGGGGCAACGCCGTCTCGGTGCTCTCCGGCGACTGGCTGCTCACCCGGGCCCTGGAGATCGTGGCCGGCCACGCCGCCCGCTCGGCGGCGCTGCCGGCGCTGCTCGCCACCATGCGTCGGCTGGTGGAGGGCGAGGTGCTGCAGCTCTCGCTCCGCGGCGGGTTCCGCGCCACCGAGCAGGACTACTTCGGCGTCGTGAACGGAAAGACCGCCTCCCTCTTCGGCTGGGCGGCGGCGGCCGGCGGATGGGCGGCGGGCGCGCGCGGCGAGGTTCCCGAGGCGCTGGGCCGGTTCGGCGAGGGCATCGGCACCGCCTTCCAGCTGGTGGACGACGCCCTCGACTACGCCGCCGACCCGGACCGGCTCGGCAAGCGCCTGGGCGCGGACCTCATCGAGGGGAAGGCCACCTTGCCGCTCATCCGCGCCATCGCCGCCGAGCCCCGCCTGGCGGCGCGGCTCGCCCCCATCGCCGAGGGGCGCGAGTCTCCCGAGGCCGCGGCCGCCGAGGTGATCGAGGCGGTGAAGCGCAGCGGCGGGGTCGACGCCGCCCGCGCGCTGGCGCGCGAGCACACCCGCGCCGCCATGGCGGCCCTGGAGCAGGTCCCGGACGGCATCCACCGCCGCGCCCTGGCCGAGGCCGCGGTGGCGCTGACCGAGCGGGCCTTCTAGCCGGCCTCGCCGTCAGCCCCGCCGGGGAGCCGCGGCCGCCAGCGCCTCGAGCAGGGTCCGCAGCAGCTTGCGGGTGCGCTCGTCGGTGAGCCGGCCGTCGCCGTCGAACCGCTCCTGCGCCCGCGCCACCAGCATCTCGGGCCCGGGCAGCAGGCGGGCCCCGTTGGCGGCCAGGATGGTGCGGAGGTCGACCTGGGCCCGGGCGGTGCCGACGTTGCCGGTGCTGGCGCCCATCACCGCCACGGTCTTGCCGCGGAAGGCCGACTGCCCGGGCGGGCGCGAGGCCCAGTCGACGGCGTTCTTGAGGACCCCGGGCACCGAGTGGTTGTACTCCGGCGTCGTCACCAGCACCGCGTCGGCGGAGGCGATGGCCTCCTTCAGCGCCAGGACCGGCTCCGGCATTCCCTTCGCCTCGACGTCGCCGTCATAGGGCGGGATGTCGCGCAGCCGATCGAAGAGGCGCAGCTCCATCCCCTCCGGGAGGAGCTCCTGCGCCGCCCGGAGCAGGGCGCGGTTGTACGAGCCGGCGCGGAGGCTGCCGGCGATGCCGCACACGACGAGCTTGGGATCGGCCATGGGCACTGGTTAACCCGGCCCGGATCCCGCCGCCAGCCGGCCGGACTTCACCGCTCCTGGTACTCCGGCTTCACCCGCGGGACGAGGCCGCGGTCGGCCGCCTCACGCAGGAAGAGGGCCACCGCCTCCCTCCCCTTCGGGCCCAGGCGGCGCGTCCACTCGTTGACGTACATGCCCACGAAGCGGTCGGCCCGCTTGCGATCGAGGCCGCGCGCGTAGGTCATGGCGTGGTCCAGCGCCTTCTCCCGGTGGTCCAGCCCGTACTCGATGCTCTCGGCCAGGACCCGGGCCAGCGTCCGCCGCAGCTCCTCGGGAAGGTCCCTGCGGACCCCGTTCATGCCCAGCGGGAGCGGCAGCCCGGTGCGCTCCTTCCAGGTCTTGCCGAGGTCCTCCACCACCCGCAGGCCCTCCTCGGCCGCGGTGAGCTGGCCCTCGTGGATGACCAGCCCGGCGGCCACCTCGCCGCGCTTGGCCGCCTCGCCCACCTGCTTGAAGTCCATGACCACCGGCTCGTGCCGCGGCAGGCGCAGCGCGAGGGCCAGCGCCGCGCTGGTCCACTTGCCGGGGATGGCGATGCGCGCCCCGGAGAGCTGCTCGGTCCGCTCGATGGGCGAGCCGGCCGGAACCACCACCGTCGGCCCGTAGCCGTCTCCGAAGGAGGCGCCCGAGTCGAGCAGCAGGTACCGGTCGTGCAGGTGGGCGTAGGCGTGCACCGAGAGCGCGGTGATCTCGTAGCGCCCCTCGGTGGCCGCCTTGTTGAGGGTCTCGATGTCCGAGAGCTCGTGCACGAACTCCAGGCCCTGGGAGCGGACCGCGCCACTGGCGAGCCCGTAGAACATGAAGGCGTCGTCCGAATCCGGGCTGTGGGCCACGCGCACGGTCTGGGGCATAGGGCGCCCCTTATAGCTTTCAACGATCGTTGAAACAAGGGACGATTCGGGATAGATCGCGGCTCCATGGCGTACCGTTCGCTTCGCCAGTTCCTCGAGCGGCTCGAGCAGGCGGGCGAGCTGGTGAGGGTGCGCGAGCCCGTCGATCTCCGGCTGGAGATGGCGGCCCTGGCCGACCGCGCCGCCAAGCAGGGCGGCCCGGCGCTCCTCTTCGAGAGCCCCAGCGGCGGCCGCCTCCCGGTGGCGATGAACCTCTTCGGCACCCGGCGCCGCGCCAGCTGGGCGCTCTCCTGCGACGACCTCGAGGAGCCGGCGCGCGAGCTGCAGGAGCTCCTGCACACCGCGCCGCCCCAGGGTCTCTGGGAGAAGCTCAAGATGCTCCCCCGGCTCGGGAAGCTCGCCTCCCTCACCCCCAAGCACGTCGGGAGCGGGCCGGTGCAGGAGCTGGTGGAGCGGGAGCCGGACCTCTCCGACCTGCCGGTGCTCACCACCTGGCCCCACGACGGCGGCCCGTTCGTCACCCTGCCACAGGTCATCACCCGGGACCCGGAGACCGGCCTGCGCAACGTCGGGATGTACCGGCTGCAGGTGCTGGGGCCGCGCCGGCTCGCCATGCACTGGCAGCTCCACAAGACCGCCACCGCCCACTACCGGGCCTACCGCAAGCGCGGCGAGCGCATGCCGGTGGCCATCGCGCTGGGGGGCGACCCGGCCCTCACCTACTGCGCCTCGGCCCCGCTCCCTCCGGGCGTGGACGAGTACCTGTTCGCCGGCTTCCTGCGGAAGGAGGGCGTGCCGCTGGTGAAGGGCGTCACCGTGGACCTGGAGGTCCCGGCGGAGGCCGACGTGGTCGTCGAGGGCTACGTCGACCCGCGGGCCCCGCTGGTCCGCGAGGGCCCCTTCGGCGACCACACCGGCTACTACTCCCTGGCCGACGACTACCCGGCGCTGGAGGTGACCGCGGTCACCCGGCGCCGCGACGCCGTGTACCCGGCCACGGTGGTCGGGCCGCCGCCCATGGAGGACTTCTGGATGGGGAAGGCCACCGAGCGGCTCTTCCTCCCCATGCTGCAGATGGTCTTCCCCGAGGTGGTGGACATGTCCTTCCCGCCGGAGGGGGTGTTCCACAACCTGTGCCTGCTCTCCATGCGCAAGGAGTTCCCCGGCCACGCCCGCAAGCTCATGCACGGGCTTTGGGGATCGGGGCAGATGAGCGCCACCAAGACGCTGGTGGTCTTCGACGACGACGTGGACGTGCAGGACTGGTCGCAGGCCGCCTGGCGCGCCCTCGCCAACGTGGACGCGCGGCGCGACCTGGTGATCGTCGACGGTCCGGTGGACGTCCTCGACCACGCCGCCCCGGCCTTCGGCCTCGGCGCCAAGATCGGCGTGGACGCCACCCGCAAGTGGGTCGAGGAGGGCGGCCGCGAGTGGCCCGAGCCCTGCGTCCACCCGCCCGAGGTGGTGGCCCGCATGGACCAGCTCTACGAGCGGCTGGTGGCGGGGGCGGGCCGGCCGCGGCGCATGAGCCTGGCGGCTCCTCCGGCGGCGAGCTGGACGCCCAGGAAGGGGACCGGGTGATGGCCTCGGTCCCGCTCCCCGGCGAGGGAGGGCGCGCCCCCGCGGTGCGCGCCATGTTCGACCGCATCGCGCCCAGCTACGACCTGCTGAACCGCGTGATGACGCTGAAGGTCGACCAGCGCTGGCGCCGGCGCATGGTACGCGAGCTGGCGCTGCGAGACGGCGAGCGCCTGCTCGACCTGTGCGCCGGCACCATGGACGTGGCCGCCGAGGCCCGGGCCAGGGCTCCCGGCCTACGGGTGGTGGGCGCCGACTTCTCGCTGCCCATGCTGGCGCTCGGGGCGGCCAAGACCGGCCTCCCGGCGGCCCAGGCCGACGCCGCCAGCCTCCCCTTCCCGGCCGCCTCATTCGACGCCGCCACCGTGGCCTTCGGGCTGCGCAACCTCGAGTCGCTGCAGCGGGGCCTCGCGGAGCTGGCGCGGGTGCTGCGCCCGGGCGGCCGTCTCGGCGTGCTGGAGTTCTTCCGCTCCGAGTCGGCCGGCTCGCGCTTCGTCCACTCCGCGTACAACCGGCTGGCGCTCCCGGTGCTGGGCCGGATCCTCTCGCCGGACCCCGAGGCCTACCGCTACCTGGTCGAGTCGATGGAGCGCTTCGCCTCCCTGCCCGAGTTCCTGGAGGCCTGCCGCGGCGCCGGCTTCCCCGAGGTCCGCGGCGAGACCCTCTTCCCGGGCGTGTGCGGCCTGGTGGTGGCGAGGAGGGCCCGATGAAGCTGGTGGTCGGCGTCTCCGGCGCCTCGGGCGCCCCCTATGCCAAGCGGCTGCTCGACTTCCTCGCCGCCGAGGGGCCCCGGCACGGCATCGAGGTGGACCTGGTCTTCAGCGAGACCGGGCGCCAGGTGTGGATGCAGGAGATCGGCGCCGCCCCGAGCTACCCCTTCCCGGTGTGGAAGCCCAAGGACTTCGCCGCCCCCTTCTCCTCGGGCAGCGCCCGCGGCTACGAGGCCATGGTGGTGGTGCCCTGCTCGGCCGGCTCCCTCTCCCGCATCGCCTACGGCATCTCGGTGGACCTCATCGGCCGCGCCGCGGACGTCATGCTCAAGGAGCGCCGCAAGCTGGTGCTGGTGCTCCGAGAGACCCCCATCTCGCTGGTGCACGCCCGGGCCATGACCCAGGTCATCGAGGCGGGGGCCTTCGTGATGCCGGCCGCGCCCAGCTTCTACTCCCAGCCCCGGGACATCGGCGAGCTGGTCGACACGGTGGTGGCCCGGGTCCTCGACCGCCTGGGAGTGCCCAACGATCTGATGCGCCGCTGGGAGGGGATGGCCCCGCGCTCGCGGGTGGAGGCCCCGGAGGAAACCTGATGCTCTCGAAGCTCGCCCACCGCGCCCTGGAGCGCGACGGCCTCGGCCCCATCCGCGACAAGGTGATGGAGGGCCGGCGGCTCACCGAGGAGGAAGCCCTGCGCCTCTTCGAGACCCGCGACCTGGCCGCCATCGCCGCGCTGGCCAACCACGTCCGCGAGGCGCGGCACGGCGATCTCGCCTTCTACAACCGCAACGCCCACCTCAACCCCACCAACGTGTGCGTGGCGACCTGCAAGTTCTGCTCCTTCGCCCGCCCCGACGACCGACCCGCCAGCCAGGGCTACACCATGTCGCTCGACCAGGCCGTGGAGCAGGTGCTGGGGAAGCGCAGCCTGGGCATCACCGAGGTGCACATCGTGTCCGGGCTGCACCCCGACCTTCCCTGGGAGTATTACTTGGAGTTGGTGCGGCGCATCCGCCGGGCCTGGCCGGAGCTGCACATCAAGGCCTACACCGCGGTGGAGCTGCACTTCTTCGCCCAGAAGTTCGGCAAGAGCCACGAGCAGGTGCTCCGGGAGCTGCAGGAGGCGGGGCTCACCACCATCCCCGGCGGCGGCGCCGAGATCTTCGCGCCCCGGGTGCGCCGCAAGATCTGCGACGACAAGGCCACCGCCGAGGAGTGGCTGGAGGTGCACCGCGCCGCGCACCGCCTGGGCATCAAGTCCAACGCCACCATGCTCTACGGCCACGTCGAGCGGCTCGACGAGCGCATCGACCACATGGCCCGGCTGCGCCGTCTGCAGGACGAGACCGGCGGGTTCCAGGTCTTCATTCCCCTCGCCTTCCACCCCGAGCACAACATGATCGGGAAGGCCTTCGAGAAGCCGACCGGCTACGACTCCCTGCGCACCTACGCGGTGGCCCGGCTGTTCCTCGACAACTTCGACCACCTCAAGGCCTACTGGGTCTCGCTGGGGGAACGTCTCGCCCAGGTCTCCCTCTCCTTCGGCGTCGACGACCTCGACGGCACGGTGCTGGAGGAGCGCATCTACCACATGGCCGGGGCCACCACCCCGCAGGCCCTCTCCGAGCCCCAGCTGCACCGGCTCATCCGGCAGGCCGGCCGAGTCCCGGCCGAGCGCGACAGCCTCTACCACGTCCTCCGGGTCCACGGCGCGCCCGGGACGCCCGAGCGGCTGCCGGCCACCGCCTAGCGAGCGCACCGTGCCCAAGCTCCGCGCCGCCGCCGTCTCCTTCCTCAACGCCCGGCCGCTCACCGCCGGCCTGGCGGGCAGCCAGCGCATCGAGCTGGTGCTGGCCGAGCCCTCCGCCTGCGCCGCCATGCTGGAGCGAGGAGAGGTCGACCTGGCGCTCCAGCCGGTGGCCGCCCTGGCCGGCAAGGACTACGAGGTGGTGCCCGGCCTCGCCATCGGCGCGGACGGACCGGTGCAGACGGTGGTGCTGGCCGGCGAGAACCCGCCCGATGCCTGGGACGAGGTCTTCCTCGACACCGCCTCGCGCACCTCGCAGGTCCTGGCCCAGGTGGTGCTGCGGGAGATGGGCCTCTCCCCGCGCTTCACCCCGCTCCCGGCCGAGCAGGGCCTGGAGCGGGCCAGGGGCTCGAAGGGGGCGCTGGTGATCGGCGACCGCGCCTTCTGGCTGGTGGAGGGGGCGTCCCGCCGGCCGTACCCGCACGTCCGGCAGGTGCTCGACCTGGGCCGGGCCTGGAACCAGGCCACCCAGCTCCCCATGGTCTTCGCGGTCTGGGCCGCCCGCCCCGGGGTCCTCTCGCCCGAGGACGTGGCCGAGCTGGCCCGCGCCGCCCAGCACGGACTGGGAATCCGCACCGAGATCGCCACCGCCTTCGCCCGGGAGGCGGGCGGCAAGCCCGAGACCTACCGGCGCTACCTCACCCAGCGCATCCGCTACGGGCTCGGCCCATACGAGCTCGCCGGGCTGGAGGCCTTCCTGTCCCGTGCGGCGGCGGCCGGCCTGCTCCCGCCGACGACGCTGCGCTTCGCCGACGACGTGGTCCGCACGCGGCGGGTCCGCCGCCAGGTCTCGCTCGACACCGCGCTGCAGAAGGGCGCGGACGGGGAGCGGCTCGACGCCGACGAGGCGGAGCTGCTCGACGAGAAGGCGCCGCTCGTCGAGCTGGGCCTGGCCGCCGACGCCCGGCGCCGCGTCCTGCACCCGGACGGCGTCGTCACCTACATCGTCTCGCGCAACGTCAACTACACCAACGTCTGCACCACCGCCTGCTCCTTCTGCGCCTTCTACCGTCCCCGCGGGCACGGCGAGGCCTACGTCCTCGGCCGCGAGGAGCTGGCGCGGAAGATCGAGGAGACCATCGCCCTCGGCGGCATCGAGATCCTGCTCCAGGGCGGGCTGCACCCCGACCTGGGGATCGAGTGGTACGAGGACCTGTTCCGCTGGGTGAAGGCCAGCTACCCGACCATCAACCTGCACGCCCTCTCCCCCGAGGAGATCTGGCACATCGCCCGGGTCAGCCAGCTGCCCCTCGACGAGACCATCTCCCGGCTGGTCGCCTCCGGCCTCGACTCCATCCCCGGCGGCGGCGCCGAAGTGCTCGACGACGAGGTGCGCCGGCGGATCGCGCCGCTCAAGTGCTCCACCGACGAGTGGCTCACGGTGATGAAGGCCGCGCACCGCAAGGGTCTGCGCTCCACCGCCACCCTCATGTTCGGCGTGGGCGAGGAGAGCCGGCACCGGGTGAACCACCTGCTGCGGCTGCGCGAGGTGCAGGACGAGACCGGTGGATTCACCGCCTTCATCTGCTGGACCTTCCAGCCGGAGAACACCCGGCTCACGCCCTCGGAAAACGGCGCCCACGCCTACCTCCGGGTGAACGCCCTCTCCCGGCTGGTGCTCGACAACGTGCCGAACCTGCAGGCCTCCTGGGTCACCATGGGCGGCGGGGTCGCCCAGGCGGCGCTGCACATGGGCTGCAACGACTTCGGCAGCGTGATGATCGAGGAGAACGTGGTCTCGGCGGCCGGCACCACCTTCCGCATGGACAGCGACGAGGTGGAGCGCCACATCCGCGAGGCGGGCTTCGTGCCGCAGCGCCGCAACATGAGGTACGAGCGGGTGGGACGCGCCGCATGAGGGTGGTGGCGGCACCGTTCGTCCTGACCGGCGCCGCGGGTCCCCTCCTCCGGGACGGCGCGGTGGCCCTGGAGTCGGACCGCCTGATCGCGGTGGGCCCTCGCGCCGAGGTCGAGGCCCGCTGCGGGCCGGCCGAGCCGCTCGACGCGGTGCTCCTCCCGGCGCTGGCGAACGCCCACCTCCACCTCGAGCTCTCCCACCTGGCCGGACGGGTCCCGGGAGGCGACGGGCTCGCCCCGTGGATCCTCCGCCTGGTCTCGGCGCGGGCGGCCAGCGCCTCGGAGGAGGTGGAGCGGGGCCTGGGCGCGGGCGTGGAGAGCCTTCGGGCGGGCGGGGTGGCCGCGGTGGGCGAGGTCTCCAATACACTGGCCTCGCTGCCGGTGCTCTCCTGGGGGGGCTTCTCCGGCACCATCTTCCACGAGGTCTTCGGCTTCTCGGCGGAGCGCGCCGAGGCGGCGCTGGCCGCCGCCCGCGCCGCCCGCGAGCTGGCGCCCACCGGCCCGCCGGGCCTCGCCATCGCGCTCTCGCCCCACGCCGTCTACTCGACCCACCCAGGCACGGTGGAGCGGCTGCTCCGCGCCGGCCCGGCCTCCATCCACCTGGCCGAGGACCCGGCCGAGCGCGCCTTCTGCGCGCGCTTCGAGGGTCCGCTCGCCGACATCGCCGTCAAGCTCGGGGCCGCGCCGGGCGAGGTCCCGCCGGCCCGCTCGGCGGTGGCGGCCGCCGCCCCCCACCTCGGCGCGCGCTCGCTGGTGGTCCATGCGGTGGACCTGGACGGCGAGGACCTCGCCGCGCTGCGGGCCTCGGGCTCCACCGTGGTCCTGTGCCCGCGCTCGAACCTCCACATCGGCGGGCGGCTGCCCGACCTGCCGCGCCTGCTCGAGGCCGGCCTGCCGCTCGCCGTCGGCACCGACTCGCTGGCGTCGAGCCCGTCGCTGGGGCCGCTCGGCGAGCTGACTTGCCTCCGGCGCGCCTTCCCGGAGGTGCCCGCCGACCGGCTGCTGGCCCTGGCCTGGAACGGGGCTGCGGTGGGCGCCCCGGCGGTGGGCCGCCTCGTCCCCGGCGCCGCCCCCGGCCTGCTCCTGGCTCCGCTCGGCGGGGAGAGGCCCCGGGACCCGGCCGCCTGGCTCCTCGACGCCTTCGGAGCCGAGGAGCGGCCCTTCTCGTGGCTGGCCCGCCACCGCCCGGAGGTCCGGGCATGACCGTCGCCGCTCTGGGCCGCATGGTCCGCTTCTCCCACTCGCTCTTCGCGCTGCCGTTCGCGGTGAGCGCGGTGGCGCTGGTGTTCCCCCGGGCCCGGCTGGAGCCATGGAGGCTCCTGCTGGTGGCGCTGGCGGTGGTGGCGGCGCGCACCGCAGCCATGTCCATGAACCGCATCGCCGACGTCCGCTTCGACGCGCGCAACCCCCGCACCGCTCGGCGCGAGCTCGTCACCGGAGAGGTCTCGCCCCGGGCGGCCTGGGCGCTGCTCGCGGGCAGCGCAGCCGCCTTCGTCCTGGCCGCGGCCCTCATCGGGCCCCTCACCGGGATCCTCGCCGTCCCGGTGCTGGCGGTGCTGCTCGGCTACTCCTACGCCAAGCGCTTCACGTGGGCCTCGCAGCTCTGGCTCGGGGTGGCCCAGGCCCTCGGCCCGGTCGGCGTCGCCGTCGCTCTCACCGGAGACGCTCCCCCGGCGGCGCTGCTCCTCGGCCTCGGCGTGGGGGCGTGGATCGCCGGCTTCGACGTCTTCTACGCGCTGCAGGACATGGAGTTCGACCGCGCCGAGGGGCTCCGCTCCATCCCGGCCCGCTTCGGCGTCCGCGGCTCGCTCCTCTGGGCCCGCGGGCTCCACCTCCTGGCGGCCCTGGCGGTGGCCGGGGCCGGTCTCCTCGGCGGCCGGGGACCGGGGTGGGCGGCGGGCTCGGCCCTCCTCGCCGCGGTGCTTCTCGGCGAGCACCTCTACGTGGCCCCCGGCGGCGAGTTGCGACGCGACCGCATCGGGAAGGCCTTCTTCGACTTCAACGCCTTCGCCTCGGTGGCCTTCGCGCTCTGCGCCCTCCTCGACCTCGTCCTCCGGAGCCGCCCATGACCCTCGCCGCGCCCTCCTCCACCCGCACCAGCTCCTACGCGCTCTCCCGCGCCGAGCTCCGCGCCGCCGACGCGGTGGGCTCTCTCATGGAGCTGTGGGGCTTCCGGCGGCAGCTCGGCCGCATCTGGACCGTGGTCTTCCTCTCCGACCGGCCGCTGGCCGCGCCGGAGCTGTGCGAACGGCTCCAGATCTCCACTGGGCTCCTGTCGATGAGCCTGGCCGAGCTCCGGCGCTGGGGGGTGGTGCGCCCGGTGACGGTCCCCGGGGACCGCAAGGAGCACTACCAGGCCGAGACCAACGTCTGGAAGATGGTCCGGCGTGTGCTGGCCGAGCGCGAGCGCCGCGCGGTGGAGGAGGCGCTGGCGGCCTTCGAGTCGGCGCTCGCCGAGGTGCGCGGCGCCCTGGCCGACGTCGATCCGCGGGTGAAGGCCGCGGCGCGCCACCAGGCCCGGCGGCTCGAGCAGCTGGTCACGCTGACCCGGGCCGCGCTCCACGTGCTGCGGATCCTGCTCGAGAGCGCCCGGGTGGACCTGGGGCCGCTCAAGTCGCTCTCCGACGCCCTGTCCGGGCGAAGCCGCTCCTGATCGCCGGCCCGTCCTTCAGGCGGCGAGGACGCGGGCGGCGGCCTCGCGGGCGCGCGCTGCGATCTCCACCTCGTCGCCGCCCAGGAGCCGGCCCTCGCGGAGCCGGACGACGCCGTCCACGATGGACCAGGCCGCCCGGGCCCCGGACCACAGCAGCACCAGGTCCCCGGGCTGGCCGTCCGGCAGCGGCAGCGGCGGCCGCCAGTCGAGCACCACCAGGTCGGCCAGGGCGCCCGCCTCGACCACCCCCAGCCGCTCTCCGAAGAGCTGGGAGGCGAGGGCGCCGCCGCCGGGCCAGAGCACCCGGCCGAGCAGCTCGGCCGGGGGCGAGCCGTGCCGAGGCCGCCGCACCTCCAGGGCCAGGTCGGCCGCCTCGCCGGCCACGTCGGGGAACAGGCCGTCGGTCCCGAGCGCCAGGCTGCACCCGTGCGCGGCCAGCATCTCCAGGGGCGGCGGCTCGGCCGTCCAGAAGCGGTCTGCCCGCGGCGTCACCGCCAGCCAGCTCTCGGTCCGGGCGAGCAGCGAGGCCTCGGCGGCGGCCAGCGCCCCGCCGTGGGCCACCACGGTGCGCGGGCCGAGCAGGCCGCCCGCCCCCAGGAACTGAACCGGCCGCAGGAAGGTCGCGGCGTAGGCCCGGGCCAGATCCGCCTCGTCCTCCCCCACCGCCACCTGGAGACCGAAGCGCGCGGCCGGCCCGGCCAGCTCCGCCAGCGTGGCCGGGCCGGCGTGGGCCAGGCCGTCGAGCCCGGCCATGGCCCGCAGCGACGGCTCCCGCTTTGCCGCCTCGGCGAAGGCGGCCGAGGCCCGGACGCCGGCGAGCCCGCGCTCCTCCCCGCCCCGGTCGCTGGCGCCGTAGGCCAGCGCCGCGCGCAGGCCACAGGCTCCCACCCCGCGCGCCACGGCCGGCAGCGCCTCGTCCTCCCGGCCCGGGGCGGCGCGGACCAGATCGAGGACGCAGGTGACCCCGGCGCGCAGCGCGTCCAGCGCGGCCGCCGCCGCGAGCGCCTCCAGCGCCGCGCCGTCGAGCCGTTCCTCGATCCGGCCCCGCGCCTCGGCCCGGGAGGCCGCCCGCCGCCCGTCCAGGCCGAGCAGGCGCAGCAGCGCTCCGGCCGCCAGGTGGGCGTGCGCGTCCACGGCACCCGGGAGGAGTAGCCGCCCGGCCGCGTCCACCTCCCAGTCGCCGGGCTGCGGCTCGACCCGCTCCCCCGCTCGCGCCACCCGCGCCACCCGGCGCCCCTCCACCACCACCGAGGCGCCGCCCAGCGGCGGCTCGCCGGCCAGGAGGGCGTCGCGGATGACGATCCGGGGTGGCACCCGCCTCATCTTCCCCTCCCCGCGCGGGCGGCGCCAGGGGGAGGGGCCCGGCCCCCCCGTCCTTGCCGGGGAAGGGGTAAACCCGTTAAGAAAGGCCCCCCGTGCTCTCCCCCGAGGTCCTCAGGAAGCTCGAGTCCATCGAGCAGCGCTTCGAGGAGCTCACCGCCCAGCTCTCCGATCCGGCGGTGTCCTCCTCGGGCGAGCGCCTGCGCAAGGTGACCAAGGAGCGCGCCTCCCTCGAGCCCACCGTGGCGGCCCTGCAGTCCTACCGGCGGACCCTCAAGGAGATCGCCGACAACGAGGCCCTGCTCACCGAGAAGGACGCCGAGCTCCGGGAGATGGCGAAGGAGGAGCTGGCCGCCCTCCGGCCGCTGGTGGGCCCGGCCGAGGAGCAGCTGAAGCTCTTCCTCGTCCCGCGCGACCCCAACGACGAGAAGGACGTCATCCTCGAGATCCGGGCCGGCGCGGGCGGCGACGAGGCCGGCCTGTTCGCGGCGGAGCTGCTGCGCATGTACCTGCGCTACGCCGAGCGGCGCGGGTGGCGCTGCGAGGTGGTCGACACCTCGGCCGGCAGCCTGGGCGGGGTCAAGGAGGCGGTGGTCAACATCTCCGGCGACGCGGTGTACTCCTCCCTCAAGTACGAGTCGGGGGTGCACCGGGTGCAGCGGGTCCCGGCCACCGAGGCCCAGGGCCGGATCCACACCTCCACCGTCACCGTGGCGGTGATGCCCGAGGCGGAGGACATCGACATCCAGGTGAACCCGGCCGACATCGAGATGGACGTGTTCCGCTCCACCGGCTCGGGCGGCCAGAGCGTCAACACCACCGACTCGGCGGTGCGGCTCACCCACAAGCCGACCGGGCTGGTGGTGAAGTGCCAGCAGGAGAAGAGCCAGACCAAGAACCGGTCGATGGCCATGAAGATGCTGCGCGCCAAGCTCTACGAGATGGAGATGGAGAGGCAGCGCAGCGCCCGCGACGCGGCCCGCAAGAGCCAGGTGGGAACCGGCGACCGCTCCGAGAAGATCCGCACCTACAACTTCCCGCAGGACCGGCTCACCGACCACCGCATCAACTACACCCGCCACAACCTCCCGGCGGTGATGGACGGGGACGTGCAGGATTTGGTGGAGGCCTGCCGCACCTTCTTCGCCGCCGAGGCGCTGCGCGAGGCGAGCCGCGAGGAGCCGGCCCGGCCGGCGGAGAAGAGGGCCTAGCCCGGCGTCGCCCCGGCGCGGGGCGGCCGCGGGCCCGGGCGGCCGGATGGCGGAGACCTGGACCCCCCTGAAGCTCATCGGCTGGACGCAGGGTTACCTCGCCCGCTCCGGCGTGGACGCGCCGCGCCTCACCGCCGAGCTGCTGCTCGCCCACGCGCTCGGCTGCGATCGGGTGCGCCTGTACCTCGACTTCGACAAGCCGCTCGGCGAGGCCGAGCTCGGAGCCTATCGCGAGCTGGTGCGGCGCCGCGCCGGCGGGGAGCCGACCGCCTACCTCACCGGCCGCAAGGAATTCCTGGGCCGGACCTTCCGGGTCGACCGCCGCGCGCTCGTGCCGCGGCCGGAAACCGAGCTGCTGGCCGAGGCGGCGCTGCGGGCGCTGCCGGAGGCCGGAGCGGCGCTCGAGCTGTGCACCGGCTCGGGCTGCATCGGCGTCACCCTGGCGCTGGAGCGCCCCTCGGCGCGGGTCGCGGCCACCGACCTCTCGGCCGAGGCCCTCTCCCTCGCCCGCGAGAACGCCGAGGCGCTGGGGGCCCGGCTGGAGCTCCTCGCCGGCGACCTCTACCAGCCGCTGCCGGCCGGGGTGCGCTTCGACGTGGTGGTGGCGAACCCGCCCTATGTTCCGAGCGGCGAGCTGCCCGGGCTGGCCCGCGAGATCTCGCACGAGCCGCGCCTGGCCCTCGACGGCGGCGCGGACGGCCTGGCGGTGATCCGCCGGGTGGTGGCCGGGGCGCCGGAGCGTCTCGCTCCCGGGGGAACGCTGCTGGTCGAGATCCACGAGAGCCACGCCGAGTCCGCGCCGCGGCTGTGCGCGGAGGCGGGCCTCGGGGGAGCCCGGCTTCACCGCGACCTGGCCGGCCTGCCGCGGTTCGTGGAGGCGACGCTCCAGCGGCCGAGCGGGTAGAATGCGGCACCTCTCCCAGGGAACCGGATGGACAAGATCGTCGTAGAGGGCGGCGTGCCGCTCAAGGGCCGGGTGGCCGTGTCGGGGGCCAAGAACGCGGCGCTCCCCGCCATCGCCGCCGCCCTGCTCGCCGAGGGCGACCACGTGGTGCGCAACGTGCCGGA
>Ga0079037_100000140_pt1 | contig 26730 bp, 20 predicted proteins | sample Mud3Dept4metaG_FD_71479 | JGI IMG/M metagenome (GOLD analysis project Ga0079037, IMG submission 71479) | Freshwater wetland microbial communities from Ohio, USA, analyzing the effect of biotic and abiotic controls - Mud 3 Core 4 Depth 4 metaG | ecosystem: Environmental > Aquatic > Freshwater >... | reverse complement strand
GCACGACGTGCACGAAGGTACGGCCGTGCCGCGCGCCGGCGGCCTCGATGCGCCGGCGGGCATCGTCGCTGAGCACCCCGGAATCCTCCGCCTTCACGAAGTGCAGGACCGTGCCCGCCGGCGGCGATTCGACGACTGCCCAGTAGTCGGTCTCGAAGAAGTCGCGCAGCAGGGACTCCATCGCCTCGAAGTCGAGGCGCCACACGTAGCGCCCCCCGCGGTGCTGGAGGTTCGACGCCATCCACGCCGCCACCGCGCGGCTGTACCCGGCCGCCTGAATCCCGGCCGTCGCCTCGGCGCGGGTACTGAAGGTGGCGGGCAACCCCCGGACGACCTCGAGCAGGCGCCACGCGGATCCGCGCGGGGGCCGGGCCTCGGGTGTCGAGTCGATCACCCAGACCTGCTCGAGATGCTCGTGTCCCCCGGCCGCGTGGGCGAGCGCGACCTTGCCGCCGAAGGAGTGCCCCATGACCGCGGTGGCATGCCACCCCGTGGCACCCTCGAAGGCCGCGATGTCCGCCGCGGCCGTCGACACCCGGTGCGGCGGCGAGAAATCGGGGGAGCCGCCGTGCAGGCGCAGGTCGAGCAGCAGGGCCGACCACGCCGGGCAGTGTCCGACGAACCGGCTCGTCAGCGTCGTCCAGTTGCGCCCCCGGCCGTAGATGCCGTGCAGCACCAGCAGGCGGTGGCGGGCCTCGCGTCTGGGGGAGGGGATGTCGATGGCAGCGAGCTGCGGCGACGTGGTCACGCTTCCATGCTAACGTCATCCCCGTCGCCCCCGTTGGCCTGAGGCCCTCGATGACCGACCTGCCGCCACCCGGACCGCCCCCCTGGACGCCGCCACCTCTGCCGCCGATCAGCGGGCGTCTCGGCCCACCCTGGGAACGCGACGGCCCGTGGCTGACGCGTTTCATCGAAACGGCGCGCGACGTCCTCCTCGATCCGGTGCGGGCGTTTCGCAGCATGCGGCGCGAGGGTGGGCTCCAGGCGCCGCTCACCTTCGCGGCCATCGGCGTGCTGGTCGGTGCCGTCGCCACGGCGGTGTACGATGCCCTGCTGAGCGGCATGGTGGCGGGCCCCGCCGTTCCGGGCTATGGCACCCTGCCGATGTTCGGGAGCGGGTTCGGGACCATGGCGCTGCTGATCATCACGCCGGTCGTGGCCCTGCTGTTCATGTTCGCCGGCGCGGGGATCTACCACCTCCTGCTCATGCTCTTCGACGGCGCCCGGCAGCCGTTCGAAACGACGTTCCGCGTCGTCGCGTACGCGAGTGGATCGACGGCGATCCTCCAGGCCGTGCCGATCTGCGGGGCGCTCGTCGGCGCCATCTGGAGTTTGGTCGCCACGATCATCGGCCTGGCGCAGGCCCATGAGATCCCGCTCGGGAAGGCCGTCGCGGCGGTACTCGTCCCGCTCGCCGTGTGCTGCTTCTTCATGGTCGCGCTGGTGCTGCTGTTCGGCCTGTCGTTGCTGGCGCTGGCGGGGATGGCGTGATGCGGCTGCACTGGCGTGCGCTCGGTCCCGGCGAGCTGGATCACGAACTGCTGTGGGGCCTCGTCGGCGCCGCGACGTTCGGGCTCGTGCTCGCAGGGCTCTCCGTCGCCGGGCCGCTGCCGCTGCCGTGCGTCTTCCACGCCCTGACGGGCCTGCCCTGCCCCACCTGCGGGACGACGCGGGCGTTGCTGGCCCTGCTCGACGGCGACCTGCTGGCGGCGCTGCGGGCCCACCCGGCCGTTGCCGGTGTCGCGCTCGCCGCGCCCGCCCTCGAGGCCTATGCCCTCGGCACATGGTGGTTTGGACGCAAACGGATGCGGATCGAGCTGGGGCCGGCGGCGCGGCGGCGCGCGCGCCGCGCCGCCTGGCTCGCGCTCGTCGCGCTCTGGGCGTTCCTGATCGTGGACGGCCGGTGAGGGCGGGGCGTGGGCCAGTTGTCGCTCTTCGGGCCCGAACCGCCTGAGGCCTCGAACACGCCCGAGCGCCCGGACCCGCTCGCGGCGGTGCACGCCGACGCCCTCGCCGTCGCGCGCGACTTGCCGGAGTCGATTCGGTTCGGCACCAGCTCGTGGAGCTTCCCGGGCTGGGCTGGGTTCGTCTATCGGGGCCCCACCACGGCGGCGATCCTGGCCCGCGACGGGTTACGGGAATACGCCGCCCACCCCTTGCTGCGCACCGTCGGCCTCGACCGGAGTTTCTATGCTCCGGTGCCCGTGCCCGACCTCCGGCACTACGCGGCGCAGCTCCCACCGGGTTTCCCGTGCCTCGCGAAGGCGCCCGCGTCGGTCGTCTCGCCCGTGACACCGCCCTTCGGCCCGCGGGGACAGGCGGCGCCCAACCCGTGGTTCCTGTCGGCCGGCCGCCTCGCCGACGAGCTGCTCGAGCCGTTCGCCGCCGCGTTCCGGGCGCACACCGGCCCCTTCGTCCTGGAGATCCCGCCGGCACCACGCGGGCTGGCGCTCGAGCCCGCGGCGTTTCTGGATCGCCTCGAGGCACTGCTGGCGGAACTTCCCCGTGACTTCGAGTACGCCGTCGAGCTCCGCGAGCAACGGCTGCTCACACCGGACTATGCCCGGGTCCTCGCGCGGCACGGGGCCGGCCACGTCTACAACTACTGGAGCGCGATGCCCATGCCCGCAGCGCAGGCCGTGGTGGTGCCCCTCGACGGCGCCCCGTTCGTGGTCGTTCGCCTGCTGCTGAAACCGGGCACGTGGTACGAGGACCAGCGCGATCGCTTCCGCCCGTTCAGCCGCATCGTGGCGCCAGACGATGCCATGCGTGCGCAGGTGGTGCAGCTGTCGCGCGGGGGGCTCGCGTCGGGCCGGCGCGTGTACGTGCTCGTGAACAACAAGGCCGAAGGATCCGCGCCGCTCACCGTCCGGGCGATTGCCGGCGCGCTCGCCGACGCGATGAGGTCCGAGAGCCGGTGAGCGAGTCGGCTCTCGGCGTCCCCGATCGCGCGCGGACGCGGTCAGCTCCGGGGGGCGGCCCGCGCTCAGTCGTTGGTTGGCCAGGCGCGGAGGTGTTCCCCGAAGTGCGCGAGCGCCCGTCTCCACGCGTCGTTGGCCGAGATGGCGTGGTACGCCTCCGGGCGATCGTTGTTGAAGAACGCGTGGCCGGCGCCGGGATAGACGACGACGTCCGTCTTCCGTCCGGCGGCACGCTGCCGCTCTGCAAACGCCTGCGCGTCGGGCACCGAGAAGAAGTTCTCGTGCTCGCCGAAGAAGATCAGCCCGGGCGTCGTGATCCGCGCCAGCCGCTCGGGCGGTGCGGTCGGGAAGCCGTAGAAGGAGACGTACGCGTCCACCCCTTGCAGGGTGGCCGCGAGCACCGTCAGTGCGCCGCCCATGCAGAAGCCGGTCACGCCCACCCGGTCGCAGCCCTCGGAGTCGCGCAGATGGCGAACGGCGCCCGCGATCTCGTCGAGCGCGCGGTTCCAATCGAGCCCCTCCATCAGGTGCGAGGCCTCCTCGGCCTCGAGGGTGCTCTTGCCGTGGTAGAGGTCCGGGGCCATCGCCACGTAGCCCTGGGCCGCGAATCGGCTCACCACGTCCTTGATGTGCGGCACGAGGCCCCACCACTCCTGCAACACGATCAGACCGGGGCGGCCCTGACCCGGGCGCACCAGGTAGCCGGCCGCTGGTCCGACGGCAGACGAGAACGACACGTCCTTGCCACGCATGAGCACGCCTCCCCCGGCCTGGCAGCCGGCGCGAGCGAATCCGACACCCTGGGCACGCCTGCGCCCATCCTTCACCGCGTCAACACGATCTTCCCGATGTGCGCGCTCGATTCCATCAAGCGATGGGCGTCGGCGGCCCCCGCCATCGGAAAACTCGCATGAATCGCAGGCTTCACGCGCATGTCGTCGAGCAGCGGCCACACCTGCCGCCGTAGCTCCTCGGCAATGGCGGCCTTCTCCTGGACCGTCCTGGGGCGAAGCGTCGAGCCGGTGATCGTCAGCCGTCGGCGCATCACCGTGGACAGGTCCAGCTCCACGCGCGGGCTGCGCAGGAACGCGATCTGCACGAGGCGCCCCTCGATCGCCAGCGCCTCGAGGTTCCGTGGCAGGTAGTCGCCGCCGACCATGTCGAGGATCAGGTCCACGCCCGTGCCGCCCGTGGCGTCGCGCACGATCGGCACGAAGTCCTCCCGCCGATAGTTGATGGCACGCAGCGCGCCGAGTCGCTCGCAGGCCGCGCACTTCTCGTCGGTCCCGGCCGTGGCGAACACGCGCGCGCCGAACGCCCGGCCCAACTGGATCGCCGTGACGCCGATGCCGCTCGAGCCGCCGTGCACGAGGAGGCTCTCGCCCGCCTGCAGCCGCCCGCGCTCGAACACGTTCGTCCACACCGTGAACATCGCCTCGGGCAGCGAGGCCGCCTCGGCGAGAGACCATCCGCGTGGCACCGGCAGGCACTGCCCGGCCGGCGCCACGCAGAACTGCGAATAGCCGCCGCCGGCGACCAGCGCACACACCGCGTCGCCCAGCCGCCAGCCGGTGACGCCCTCGCCCACGATCGCGATGTGGCCGGCCACCTCGAGCCCCGGGATGTCGGTGACCCCCGGGGGCGGCGGGTACTTTCCGAGCCGCTGCAGCACGTCGGGCCGGTTCACCCCGGCGGCTGCCACCTCGATCAGGACCTCGCCGATGCCGGGTGCCGGCGTGGGTCGGGTCCCCCCACGCAGTGACTCTGGCCCGCCCGGCTGCGGAACCTCGACGACCGACATCGTGGCGGGGATTGAATCGGACATGCCCCCGAATCTTCGCACATCAGCGGGTGGGTACCTCAACAGGGCGGCGGCCCGTACCGGTCCGCCGGCGACCTCCTATCATGGAGCGGTGCGCACCGCGTCACGCCGCGCCGCCGATCCCGGCGCGACCTCCCCGCTCGCCGGCGAGGTTGGCCTGGCCGTGCGCCGCCTGCTCGTCCTCGCCGGCCCCGTGGTGCTCGCCGAGATTGGCTGGATGAGCATGGGGCTCGTCGACACCCTCATGGTCGGTCGCCTCGGACCCGCGGCCATCGGCGCCACCGGCCTCGGCGGCGTCCTCTTCATGTCGGTGGCGATCTTCGGCATGGGACTGCTGCTCGGCCTCGATACCCTCGTGTCGCAGGCCTACGGCGCCAGGCGGCTCGATGAGTGCCACCGCTGGCTGGCGCACGGCGCGGTGCTCGCAGCGACCGTGGCCGTGCCCATCACGGTCACGCTGGTGATCGGCACGCGACTGCTGCCCCGGCTCGGGTTGCATCCGGATGTCTTGGCCCTGACACAGCCGTATCTCGATGTCATCACGTGGAGCCTGGCCCCGCTGCTCGCCTACGCCTGCCTTCGCCGCTATCTCCAGGGAGTCGGCTGGGTGCGGCCGGTCACCGCGGCGCTCGTCTCTGCCAACCTCGTGAACGCCGGAGCCAACTGGCTGCTGATTTACGGGCATCTCGGGTTCCCCGCACTCGGTGTCGTCGGCGCGGCCTGGGCGACGCTCGTTTCACGCGTGTATCTTGCGGGGCTGTTGCTCGCCGCCGTGCTGTGGCACGACCGCCAGCACGGGGGACGCTTGCGCGCCCATCTGGGCCCGTTCGACCTCGGTCGGTTGTCGCGCCTCACGGCGCTGGGCGTACCGGCCGCGCTGCAGGTGACCCTGGAAGTGGGTGTGTTCGGCGCGGCCACGGCGCTTGCCGGCCAGCTCCTGCCCGTGGCGCTCGCCAGCCATCAGATCGCGCTGAACGTGGCGAGCACGGTGTTCATGGTGCCGCTCGGCACGGCCTCGGCGGCCGCCGTGGTCGTGGGGCACGCCATCGGCCGCGGCGACACCCGGGGGGCTGGCGTCGCGGGTTGGAGCGCGCTCGCGCTGATCTCCGCATTCATGTTGGCCGTCGCGGCAGCCTTCGTCTTCTTGCCCCGCGTCTTCCTCACGCCGTTCACCACCGACCCCGGGGTGCTGCGGCTGGCCGCCGGCCTCCTCCTCGTTGCCGCAGTGTTCCAGGTGTTCGACGGCCTGCAGGTCGTCGCAACGGGCGTGCTGCGCGGTGTCGGCGACACCCGCACGCCCATGCTGGCCAACCTGATTGGCCACTGGGCGCTGGGCCTGCCGGTGGCCTACGTGTTGTGCTTCCCCTTCGGGTGGGGCGTGGTCGGACTCTGGATCGGCCTCTCGGTCGGGCTGATCTCGACCGGCCTGGTGCTCGTGCTGGTGTGGCAGCGCCGTGTACGCGGGCTCACGGCCGGCTCATTGCCCGACACCGCGGTCAGCGTGGTGCCGGAGGGTTGACCTGGGACACGAGGGTCCTCGTGCCCACGAGCAGGAAGTACGGCAGGGCGAGGCTCGCCACGGCCGCCGCGAGGCCGAACGCGACCCGGTACCCGTGGTGCTCGATGATCCAGCCGAGCGAAATGGACCCGGTGCCCAGGCCGGTGTCGAAGGCCGCCAGCAGGCTGCCGAATGCGGCGCCGCGCCGCTCTGTTGCCACGTGATCGAGAATCCACGCCGCGAAGATGGGGTATGCCGAGCCCAGGCCGAGCCCGAGCGCCGCGGCCGAGGCCAGGAGCCAGCCTCGCGATCCGCCCAGCGCCAACAGGGCGTACGCCGCGACGATGAGCAGGAGACACGGGACGAAGACGCGCACGTGCCCCAGGCGATCGGCGAGCCGGCCCGAGAAAGGTCGCGTCAGGATGACCACGGCCGCGAACGCCGTGAAGTACAGACCCGTCGGGTGCACGCCGCTGGCCTGGGCGTACATCGCCGCGAAGCTCGTCACCCCGCCATAGCCGAAGGCATAGAGGAACATCGTGAGGGCCACGACGAGAATCCGCCACTCGACGAGGTCCCGGGTGAAGAACGCGTGCCTCGGTGCCGGAGGCCGGCCGGCCCGGTCGTCGGGAAGCGTCACGGCGATGCCGGCCATCAAGAGGTTCAGGACGCCCACCGACAGGCACATCGCCATCCAGCCGAATTGGTACAACCAAAGCCCCACGCTCGGCGCCACCGCAACGGCCAGCATCGTCGAAAGGCCCCAGTAGCCGATGCCCTCGGCGCGGCGGCCTGCGGGCACGAGTTCACTGGTGTAGGCGGAGGACGCCGCCAGCAGGCCCGACCAGAAGAAGCCGTGAACCGCCACGAGCACCAGCATGGTAGCGGGCCGGGTGCTCATCGCGTACCCGACGGCGAAGAGCGACAGCACGAGGCTGCAGCCGATGAGGGTGCGCCGCCGGCCGAGGCGATCGGCAAGTGCCCCCGTGATGGGTGCAGTGAACGCCGAGGCGTAGGTGAGCAGGCCGAGGAAGAGGCCCGCCGTGAACCGGGTCCCTCCGAGGTCCACGATCCGGAACGGCGCGGTCGGGATCAGCTGGAACGCGGAGAGGAATACCGTGAAGCTGAACGCGCACATCGTGAGGAACCGCGCGCTCAGCAGGCGCTCCGCCCCGTCCACCATGCCCGCAGTGTAGCCCGTCGGGCGGGGCCTGGCGATCGGACCGAGACGGTATAATTGACTGCTTTCGCGGCCGATTGGCGTGCCGCCTTGGAGTCGTCCTCGATGAACCGTTCGGTAGCGCTCGCCGTTTTCCTGCTGCTCGGGCTCACGTCCCTGCTTGCCAACGAAGCCGTCGACACCGAGATGGCGTGGAAGATCCGCCGGGTCGCCACCGAGGATTCTCGGATCATGGAGACCCTGCACACGCTGACCGACGTCTACGGTCCGCGCCTGACGGGGTCTCCGAACATCAAGGCGGCGCAGGACTGGGCGGCCGGCCAACTCAAGGCCTGGGGGCTGACCAACGTCGCCCTCGAGCCGTGGGAGTTCGGCCACCCCGGTTGGAGCAACGAGCGCTTCAGCGGGTTCATCAGCTCGCCCGTGCGCGACACGCTCACCGGCGAGGTCGTCGCGTGGACGCCCGGGACCAATGGGCCGGCGAAGGGAACGGCCGTGCTCGTCGAGCCGCCCGACAAGCCGACGCAGAACGACCTCACGGCCTGGATCAACGAGGTCACGCCCGGCCTGCGCGGCAAGATCGTGCTCGTCGGCAAGCCGCAGGTCGTGCCGGTCACCTTCAATCCCGCCAACAAGCGGCGGGAAGACACCGAGGTCAAGGCGCAGTACGATCCGATCAACCCCGCGCCCTCGCCCTTTGCGGCCATGATGGACCAGCCGCAGGCCCCGCCGCCGCCGGGCCCGACGCGGCTCACACCCAACGAGGTCACCGAGCAGATCGACCAGGCCTTCGTCTCGGCCGGGGTTCTCGTTCGCCTCAACGACGCCGGGCGGGAGCACGGGCAAATCCGGGCCTTCAACAACCGCACGTTCGACCCCGCCAAGGCGGTCCCCACCGTCGTCCTGCGGAACGAGGACTACGGCCGCATCGCGCGGCTCCTCGCCCGGAAGCAGACGGTGGAGCTCGAGTTCGACATCGTGAACCGCACCCACCCCGAGGGTCGCACGCAGTACAACGTCGTTGCGGAGATTCCGGGCACCGACAAGGCGGCCGAGGTGGTGATGCTCGGCGGGCACATCGATTCGTGGCACGCGGCCACGGGCGCGACGGACAATGCCATCGGCGTGGCCGTCACGATGGAGGCGGTCCGTATTCTGCAGTCGCTCGGCGTGAAGCCACGGCGCACGATTCGGCTGGCGCTCTGGGGCGGCGAGGAACAGGGGCTGCTCGGCTCGCAGGCCTACGTGAAGCAGCACTTCGGGACGTTCGAGGATCCGAAGCCCGGCTACGACACGCTCGTGGCGTACGTGAACATCGACAGCGGCACGGGTCGCGCCCGGGGGATGAGCGTGTTCGGACCGCCCGAGGCGGCCGCCGTCCTCCGGGCCGCCCTCGAGCCGTTCGCCGACCTCGGCGTCGCGGGCACGGTTGCCACCAAGAGGCGGCGCCTCGGCGGGTCCGATCACACGGCGTTCAGCCAGGCGGGCCTCACGGGCATCGGCGTCGGCCAGGACCCAATCGAATACGGGTCGCACACCTGGCACACGAATCTCGATACCTACGAGCGCATCGTGCCGGAAGACACCGTCAAGGCTGCCACCGCCATCGCAGGCGCCGTGTATCACCTGGCGATGCGGGAGGAGCGGCTGCCGCGGTTCGCCAAGGACCAGATGCCCGAGCCGCCGAAGCCCGAGCCGCCTGTGACGCGGGCGGCCCCGACGACGGCCGCCGGCACCCGCTGATGCCGGCACACCGCGTGCGACCCGAGGCCTGAGAATGCCCAAATCCGTCGTTGCCCTGCTCCGCACGCGCCCCGCCACGGTGCTGCGGGACTACCACGAGGTGATGAACCTCGCTGGTTACCAATCCGTCGTCGACCGCGCGGCCGACACGGCGCTGAAGGTCAACATCTCCTGGCACTTCTTCTACCCCGGCAGCTCCACCACGCCGTGGCAGCTCGAAGGGGTGATCCGGGCGCTGAAGGCAGACGGCTACGACCCGGCGCTGGTGCACGCCTGCCACAACCGCACCGTGGTGATTGATGCGCACCTGGGCGAGCGCGAGAACAAGCAGGTCAACGTCGTCGAGGCGCACGGCCTCCGCAACGTCCACCTCTACGAGGGCGAGGAGTGGATCCCGATCGGGGACGCCGTCGGGGACCTCACGAAGCAGTTCCTCTGCCTGAACGAGGTCTATCCGAAGGGGTTCATGATCCCGCGGCGGTTCATCGGGGAGAACATCATTCACCTTCCCACCGTGAAGACGCACATCTTCACGACGACGACGGGCGCGATGAAGAATGCGTTCGGCGGGCTGCTCAACGAGCGCCGGCACTGGACGCATCCGGTCATCCACGAAACGCTCGTGGATCTCCTGATGATCCAGAAGAAGATTCACCGCGGCGTGTTCGCCGTGATGGACGGCACCTTCGCCGGCGACGGCCCCGGACCTCGCTGCATGGTGCCGCACGTCAAGAACGTCCTGCTCGCCAGTGCCGACCAGGTGGCGATCGACGCGGTGGCCGCGAAGCTGATGGGCCTCGATCCCATGAGCATCGCGTTCATCCGCCTTGCGCACGAACGCGGGCTGGGCTGCGGCGACCCGCGCGACATCGAGATCGTGGGCGACCAGGACGCCGCGCGCGAGAACTGGCGCTTCAACGGGCCGTTCAAGAAGATGACCTTCGCCTCGCGGATGCAGCACAAGATCTACTGGGGCCCGCTCAAGAAACCGATCGAATGGTCGCTCAAGACCGTACTCGCCCCGTGGGCGTACCTGGCGAGCGTGGTGTACCACGACAGCTTCTGGTACCCGTTCATCGCGAAGACGCAGATGCAGCAGGCGCTCGACAGCGAGTGGGGCCGGCTGTTCCGGAACTGGGACACCGTGAGCGCCGATGCGCAGGGCTACCCCGACGTCGGGGGTGAGGGCGCTCAGCTCGAGCGCGTCGGCATGAAGGCGCTGGCGACGTCGTTCGGCATCCTCTGGACCTGCGTCAAGGAAGCCCCGGAGTTCTCCAACCGTCATCGCAAGGTGGTGACCGCGAAGGGCGGGCACTGATGTATGCGCTGGCCGTGATCCGGTACCGCCGTCCGCTCGAGGAGGTCTTGGTGCATCACCCCGCGCACCACACCTATCTGCAGTCGCTCAAGGCCGCGGGTGTGTTGCTCGCCTCGGGGCCGCTCACGCCGCGGTACGGCGGCGCGCTGCTGCTCCGTGTCCCGGACGAGAACGCGCACGCCGCCCTCGACGCCGTGCGCGACAACGATCCCTACTGGATTGCCGGGGTGGCGCAGTACGAACTGCTCCCCTGGGCGGTGGTGACGGGCCGGGACGATCTGGACCGGCTCTGAGCGGGCCAGCCAGGCCCTGAGGCGCCGGGCCACCCGCGCCAGTCGTGCGGCCCTGCGTCTCGCACAGGCCGGGCTCGTTGCGCGTGTCGTGGCACAGCGCGTCATTCAGCGCTGTGCGGCGGCGACGCGTGTCAGCTGCGCGTTTCTTCCCAGAACCTCGCCAGCCAGCGGCACGCCACCTCACACCGGTATGCGGCCGTCGACCGCACGTCGTCGATCGGGGCAATCTCCTGCAGGAGCATCGCCTGGGCGTCGGCGATGGGCGCCCCGGCGGCGAGCAGGGCCTCGGCGCGCCGGGCGCGGACGATGACCGGGGCGACGCTGCCCAGGGCGATGCGGGGCGGGGAACTGCGCACGGCCGCCATCACCACCTTTGAGATCGTCTGGGCCGCGCGGGCGCCCGCCTTGCGGAACCACTGGGCACCGTCCTGGCGCGGTACCTCCACGGCGGCCACGAGTTCGTCGTGGCGGCGCGCCGTTCTCCGGTAGTCGACCTGGAACTCGAGGAACGGCACCCGTCGTTCGCCGTCGAGGCTGAGGAGGACGACTGCGGCCTCGGCCGCGGCCCACACCGGCAGCGTGTCGCCCGCTGGCGACGCGTTGCCGATGTTGCCCCCGAGCGTGCCGCGGTTGTGGATCTGCACGCTGCCCACCTGCCGCGCGGCCTCGATCAGCATGGGCAGCCACTCGCCGACCACGGGCGAGGCGAGCAGCTCGGTGTACGTGGTGAGCGCGCCGAGGCGCAACGTGTCGCCGTGCACCGCGATCCCGCGGAGCGCGTCGAGCCCCCAGATGTCGAGGAAGCGCTGCCCGGGAGCGACGCCGGCGTTCAGCTGGACGTAGATGTCGGTGCCGCCGGCGAGCGGCACGAGCGAACCGTCCGCGCGGAGCATCCGGAGCGCCTCGTCGAGCGAGGCGGGCCGTCGCAGTTCGAGTTCCTCGACCGGGATCCGCATCTCACTCCCGACGCCCGGGTTCCGCACGCGCGGCGCTCCTCGCGTGCGCCGCCGCAATGGCGCGGTAGATTCCCTGGTAGCCCGTGCAGCGGCACAGATTCCCGGCGAGCGCCTCGCGAACGTCGTGCTCGGTCGCCCCCTGCGGAATCACGCTGGCCGCCACGATGAGCCCAGGCGTGCAAATGCCGCACTGCGTGCCGCCGTGCTCGACGAAGGTCTCGCGCAGCGTCTCGGCGTTCGGCACGCCCTCGATGGTCACCACGTCGTGGCCCGCCGCGTGCGCGACGGGCACGAGGCACGCGTTGACCGGGGCGCCGTCGAGCAGCACGGTGCAGGCCCCGCACTCCCCTTCGCCGCAGCCCTCCTTCGTGCCCGTCAGCCCGAACTCCTCCCGCACGACGTCGAGCAGGCGGGCCATGGGATGCGCCGTCGTGTCGACGGGACGGCCGTTCAGCGTGAAGCGCACGACGCCTCCAGGACCCGCTCGGGCGTGGCGGGGATGTCGCGGAGGTCGAGGCCTGTGGTCCGGATCGCGTTCACGATGGCCGGGGCCGGCCCGTTGATGGGAATCTCGCCGACGCCCTTGGCGCCATACGGGCCGTGCGCGTACGGGTGCTCCAGCAAGACCACGTCCATCGCCGGCGTGTCGAGCGTGGTCGGGATGGCGTAGTTCGTGAGCTGCGCGTTGGCCATCCGGCCCTCGCGCATGACCACGTCCTCGAGCACCGCATAGCCCACACCCTGTGCGCTGCCACCCTCGATTTGGCCGCGCACGAGGCCCGGGTTGATGGCGCGCCCCACGTCGATCACCGCCGTGAGCGCGATCACCCGCACTGCGCCGGTGTCGGGGTCCACCTCCACCTCGGCGACGTCACAGCCGTAGCCATAGCACCCGTAGGCCGACCCCCGGTATGTCACGTCGTCCCATTCGAGGCCAGCGGGACGCTCGTACTGCTCGGACACCACCAGCGGCCCGTGGCGTCGCAGGTACTGCTCCGGCGTGAGCGACCCCAGTCTGCGCCGGAGGGTCTCGCCACACCGCCGGAGAATGTTGCCGACCACCATGCACGTGCGCGAGGCAACGGTCGGTCCCGAGTCGGGCACGATCGCGGTGTCGGCGGCGGCCACCTCGACAGCGGAGGGGTCGAGTGCCGTGGCCTCAGCGACGATCTGTGCGAGCGCCGTCCGCGTGCCCTGCCCGATCTCGGTGCTCGACGCGAGCACCCGGACGCCGGTCGGGGTGAGCTCCAGCGAGGCCCGGGACGCCAGCATGGTCTCACCCGACCCTGTGAAGCCCGCACCGTGGAAGAAGAGCGCCAGCCCGATGCCGCGCGAGGTGCCGCGCAGTGCCTCGCGGCGCGCGCGGAAGTCCGTGCGGTGCACCGCCTCGGCCAGGACGGCGCCCGCGCTGCAGTCGTCCATCAGCACCTGGCCGGTTGCCGTCGTGTCGCCGGGCCGCAGCAGGTTCCGCTCGCGCAACGCCACCGGGTCGAGACCGAGTGCCTCGGCGGCGCGATCCATGTGCACCTCGGCGGCGAAGAGAGCTTGGGGGGCACCGAACCCGCGGAACGCCCCGTTGGGCGGCGTGTTCGTCTTTGCCACACGTCCGCGAATCCGCACGTGGTCGCAGCGGTAGGCGCCCGTGGCGTGCAGGCAGGCCCGCGACAGCACGACCGGGCTCAACGTGGTGTACGCGCCGCCGTCGAGGAGCACGTCGATGTCCATCGCCACGAGCCGCCCATCACGCGTGAGACCCGTCCGGTGCCGGATCACCGCGGGATGCCGCTTCGTCGTCGCGGCCATGTCCTCCTGGCGGTCGTAGAGCACGGCGACGGGCTGGCGCGCCTTCCAGGCGAGGAGCGCCGCGTGCCCGGCGATGATTGACGGGTAGTCTTCCTTGCCGCCGAAGCCGCCGCCGGTCTCGGTCTGGACCACGCGCACGCGATGGGGCGGCAGGCCGAGCAGCACGCACAGGGCCTTGTGGACGTAGTAGGGGCACTGCAGCGAGCCCGCCACGGTGATGCCGCCGTCCTCCGGGGTCGCGATGACGCCGTGCGGCTCGATGTACAGCTGTTCCTGGTGTCCAGTTCTGTACTCGCCCTCCACGATGAGGTCGGCCGCCGCGAAGCCCTGCTCGAGCGAGCCCTTGGCGATCTCGATGCGCTTGAACATCTCGGCACTGTCCCGAGGATCGAGGCAGGCCGGCTCGGGTGCGTAGGCGACGTGGACGACCGCCCGCGCCAGCGCGAGGCGGTCGGCGTGGGCCAGCAGCGCGATCGGCTCCTCGGCGTGCTCCACTCGGCCGTCAGCGAGGCAGGGTTGATCGTCGGCAATCAGCGCGACGCGGTTGTGACCGGGCACGTCGGCCGCGGTCACAACGGTGAAGCCGTCGTCGAGTTCGAACCGCACGCCTGTGATGCGGCCGCGCGGAATGCTCGACCGGATGGTGCGGGCGAAGAGCGTGCCCGGGACGACCATGTCGGCGACGTACCGGGCCTGCCCAGTGACCTTGCTGGGGCCGTCCGTGCGCGCGAGGCTCGTGCCGACAGCGGGCATGGGGTGAGCGCGACCGTGGCCATTATACGGCGGGGCCGAGCGCCTTCCAGACGGTTCCTGCACCGACGCGGTCGCCACGGCCGGCCGGCGCGACGGCGATCCGGCCGCCTGCGGTGCGGTGGCACGAGCGGCGTGGATCAGCTGGAAGCCCAACCGCGTGGAGTCCTCTCGACGACCTCGAACGTGTGACGCCGATTGACGCCCGTGCGAGAATGTTCATGTCCCCGTGTGTAGATGGCGGCGGGTGCCATGTCGTGGCACGACGCCCCGCGCAGGCTCCAGGAGGCGATCATGCAGACCCGGCGCACTGCGACCATCACCGCCGAGCGGATCGCCGAGCGCATCCGGCGCGAGTTTCTCGCGCTACCCGGCCTCCGGCTCTCGCTCGAGCAGGCAGAACGGGTCTGGGGTCTCGACCCCCAGGCGTGCGCCGCCCTGCTCGACTCCCTCGTCTCGACGAGGTTCCTCGCCCATGAGCCCGACGGCTCGTTCCGGCGAGCGGACGTTCCGCCCCGTGAGGACCTCCGGTTGCTGCCTGGCGGCCGCGGCCTGCGGCCTCGCCACGCGGCGTGATGCCGGAACCGGTTTGCGGCGCCTCGCCGTGGTAATCGTGCGGTCCGGTCGCGACATCGACGACGCGCCACCCGCGCCAGGCGTTCTTGTTCGCCTGCTCGCCGCCGTCATGCTGGCGATCGGCCCCGCGGCGCTCGCGCTCGAGACCTCGGGGGCCCTCTCACGCCTGCAGGCGTACGGTCCGCCCGCCGCCGCCCTCTTCCTCTATCGTGCTGTCGTCGCGGGGCTGGGGATGGTCGTGGCACCGTCGCTGTGGGCGGGCCGCGCGGGTGCGGTGTCGGGCGCCCGCTGGTGGCTGGTGCTCGATGCGGCCGGCACCGTCCTGACGTTTGCGACGCCGTTCTTTCCCAGCAATCGCCTGCCGGGCGCCAAGCGGCTGGCGCTCGCGGTTGCGCTCGCGCTCAACGCGGCGTGGTTTGCGTACCTGCGAGGGTCGCATCGTGTCCGGGCGGTGTGGCCCGAGGTCCGCGGCACGCTGTTATGATGTGCCCATGAGTTCAGTCACGGGGCCGGCCTTCAGTATGATCCCGGGCAGTCGCGCCTGGTCGCCGACCGACGCGAGCGACCTCTACGAGGTGCCGCACTGGGGCAAGGGCTACTTCTCGGTCGGCGAGAACGGCCACCTGCGCGTGCACCCCACGAAGTCGCCACAGGCCTTCATCGACCTCAAACAGCTCGTCGATCGGCTCCAGATGCGCGGGATCGGCCTGCCCACCCTGATCCGGTTCAGCGACATCCTCCGGCACCGGCTGACGGACATTCACGACGCATTCCAGGCCGCCATCCAGCAGCACGGCTACACGGGCCGGTACTGCTGCGTCTACCCGATCAAGGTGAACCAGCAGCGGCAGGTCGTCGAGGAGGTGCTCGCCTTCGGCCGCGACTACCAGTTCGGGCTGGAGGCCGGATCCAAACCCGAGATGCTGGCCGTGGCCGCCATTGCGTCCAACGAGACCCCGATCATCTGCAACGGCTTCAAGGACGCCGAGTTCATCGAGATGGCGATGATGGCCCAGAAGATCGGGCGCACCGTCATTCCCGTGGTGGAGAAGTACACCGAGCTCGATCTCGTGCTGCGTTACGCCGAGAAGCACAACGTGCGGCCGCGGATCGGCATGCGGGTGAAGCTCGCGGCGCGCGGGGGCGGCCGCTGGCAGGGATCTGGCGGGTACCGGTCGAAGTTCGGGCTCACCGTCGCCGAGATCCTGCAGGGGCTCGAAGAGCTCAAGACCCGGGGGATGGCGGACTGCTTCAAGCTCCTGCACTTCCACCTCGGCAGCCAGATCCCGAACATCCGGATCGTCAAGGCCGCACTCAACGAGGCCGCACGCATCTACGCGGAACTCGCCCGGCAGGGCGCGGGGCTCGAGTACCTCGACGTCGGCGGTGGGCTGGGTGTCGATTACGACGGTTCGCAAACCAACTTCGAGTCGAGTACGAACTACACGTTGGAGGAGTACGCGGCCGACGTGGTCTACCACATCCAGACGGTGTGCGACGAGGCCGGCGTGCCGCACCCCACGATCGTCTCCGAGAGCGGCCGGGCCGTCGTGGCGTACCACAGCGTGCTCGTGTTCAACGTACTCGGTGTCTCCACGCTCGGCGACACGACGGTGCCCGACCTGCCTCGTCCCGACGATCTCGAACAGCCCCTGATCGACTTGATCGATGCCTGCAAGGGCCTCACGGCGCGGAACGCCACCGAGAGCTTCCACGACGCGCAGCAGGCGCTCGAGATGGCACTCAGCCTGTTCAACGGCGGGTACCTGCCGCTCGATCAGCGCGTGCTGGCCGAGCGCCTCTACTGGGCCATCTGCGGGAAGATCGAGAAGATCGTGCAGCAGATGGACATGGTGCCCGAGGACCTCCAGGGGATCCAGGAAGCGCTGTCGGACACCTACTTCTGCAACTTCTCGCTCTTCCAGTCGATTCCCGACAGCTGGGCCATCAAGCAGCTGTTCCCGGTGATGCCGATCCACCGCCTCGAGGAGCGGCCCACGGTTCCCGCGGTGCTCGGCGACATCACCTGCGACTCCGACGGCAAGATCGACCAGTTCATCGACCGGCGGGACGTCAAGCGGACGCTGCTGCTCCACACCCTCACGGGCGAGCCCTACTACCTCGGCGTGTTCCTCGTCGGCGCCTACCAGGAGATCCTGGGGGACATGCACAACCTGTTCGGCGACACGCACGCCGTGCACGTGCGCCTCGGGGACACCGGAGAGGTGATCCTTGACGAGGTGGTGAAGGGCGACACCGTGCGCGAGGTGCTCGACTACGTGGAGTTCGACGCCGAGCAGCTGGTCGGGAAGTTCCGCACGGACATCGAGAGCGCAGTGCGCGACGGCGTGGTCGGGTACGAGGAGGCGGGGCGCATGCTCCGCTTCTACGAGGACGGCCTGCAGGGGTACACGTACCTGGAAGAGCCGCGGGAACCCGAGCGGTAGCACCCTGCTTGTCTGTCGGCCTCTCGGTCTCTCGGTCAGTCAACGCCCGGGGCCGGTCTCTCGGCCAATCAGTTGCTCGGTCAATCAGCCTGCTGACCGACCGAGCGACTGATCGACGCCGTCGCTGTTCTTGACAGACCGACAGACCGATCGACGGATCGCCGCCAGCTACCGTCCCGGCGCCGGCGTCGCCGCATCCGCGTCGAAGAACCGGCGGCACGCGCGGAGGAAGCGCGCTTGCAGCTGGCGGGCGCGGTCGCCGGGCACGGGCCCCAGCCGGCGCCACGCCGCCTGCGCGTCCTTCACCGTGACCGCCGCGGCGCGTCGGCGTGATTCCTCGTCGGCTCGTCCGCCGAGCGTGTTGGCCGCCAGCCGATCCTTCAGCATCGATGCCAGCGTCTCAGGCGGAGCCGCCGCCAGGTCGCTCGCCGTCACGGGACGACCGCCCGCGAGCACCTCGACCTGCAGGCACAGGTCGTCCATCCGCCGCAGGTTCGCCTCGACGTCGAGCCGCGTTCCCTTGAACGTCTCGGGCGAGGCCGCGATCACGGCGAGGAGCGCCTGCTCGAACCGGCGCTCCAGTGGCTCGGCCACGCTCCAGGGCAGGCGCGGCGAATGCTGCCAGCGCTGCCAGACGTCCAGCACCCGCCGCTGCAGTTCCGCGGGCGGTGGCGGCGCCGCCTCGCGGGCCGCCGGTGGTCCCGCGTCCGCGTCGCCGGGCGCAGGCTCGGCGGTGGCCGAGGCGGGCTCTGCCGCGGACACGGCGCGTGGGACGACGCCAGCGAGTGTCTCGAGTTCGTGGAGCAGATCCTCCCGGACACCAGCGGAGGCCGACAGCACGACCTGATCACGGTTCTTGTACCGCTCGAAGAAGGTGTCGCATCCGGCGCGGAAGCGCTGCCAGATCGCTTCCGATCGGCTGGGCTTCACCGGGCCAATGGCCTTCCACTCGGCCTGCAGCCGTTTGATCTCCGCGGCCGTCGCGTTCCAATCGGTGGAGACCGCGAGTTCCTCGACGCGGGCGCAGATCGCCTCCTTCCTGACCAGGTTCTCGGCCCACATCTTCTTCCGCTGGCCGAGATCGTCCTTGCGGCGCGTGAAAAAGCGGTCGCAGGCGCCGCGGAAGCGGTTCCAGGTGGTCTTGGCTTGGTCGTGCGGAACGGGCCCCACCTTCTGCCATTCGGCCTGGAGGCGTTTCATTTCCTCGGCCGTCCTGATCCAGTCGGTCGAATCCGCCAGCGCCTCGGCACGCTCGCACAACGCGATCTTCTGCTGGAGGTTCGCGGTCTCCTGCTCACGCTGCGCGGCGAAGAAGGTGTTGAGGCGGGCGCGCGCCTGATCGCAGGCCGTGGTGAAGCGCTGGCGGAGGTCGTCGGCCTGGTCGCGCGGAACGGCGCTCACCTTCCGCCACTCGGCCTGGAGGTCGCGCAGCGCCTTGGCCGCCTCGGCCTGGTTCTCGATCTGCGCGAGCGCCTCAGCGCGCCGGCAGAGATCCTCCTGCACGCCCGCGTTCGCCCAGCGGCGCCACTCCTCCGACTCGCGCCCCTCCTGCAGCTTGGGCGCGAGACGAGCGGTGAGGTCCTTCAGTTGCCGCACGAGGCGGTCGTGATCCGCCTTGGCCGGCAACGGGCCGGTGTGGTCGATGACCGCCCGCGCCTCGCGTACGCCCCGCTCGAGATCGCGCAGGTTGACGTGCTCACTGCCGGCGAGCGCCTCGAGCCGGTGGGCCAGGTGCTCGAGCCGGACGAGGTTCTCGGCGACCTGCCGGGCGCGCTGCTCGCGCGCCTCCGCGTCGCGCCGGGCGAATGCCGCCTCCACTGCCTGCATCCGCGCGCTGAGGTCCTCGGTGACGAGACCCTCGGCTGCCAGCGTCTGCCAGGCCGGCCGCAGGGGTTGCAGGGCGCTTCGGGCCGCTCCGAATTCAGGGAGCGCGACGGCGGTTTCGGCCTGCGCCACGAGCGTCTCGGCCTCGCCGCGCCGGGCGTCGATCGCGGCCTGGCGCGCGAGGCGCCGCTCGCACTCGGCCACCGCCCGGGCGAACCGCGCCTCGACCGCGCGGACCGCGGGAGTCTCGCGTCCCGCCTCGGGCCACGGCGCCAGCGCCACCCAGACCGTGCGGGCCTCGTCGAGCGCGCCGGCGGCCTCGGGGCCGTCGAGCGCCTCCACCCGGGCGCAGACGGCGTCACGGGCGGCGAGACCGCTCGCGATCTCCTCGGCGAGCGCCTGGGCGGTCCGCTCGTGCTCGGCGCGTTCGGCGGCGCTGCGGGCGAGCAGCTCGGTGAGGCGGTCCTTGGCCGCCGCGAACCGCTGTCGCTGCACCTCGTCGGCCTCGGCCGAGAGGTCCTGCCACTCGGCCTCGAGCGTCGCAAGCTGCACGGCCGCGGCGTCGAGACTCGGGGCCTGGTAGAGGCCCTCGGCGGCCTCGCAGATCTGCGTGCGCCGGGCGGCGCGCTGCTGCGGCACGCGTTCGGCCTCTTCCATCACCCGGAGCAACGTGCGCGCGCGGCGGCTGGCGGCCTTCTGGCGCGCCCGCGTCACGACGAGATCCAGATGTTCGCGGCTTGCGAGGCGGTCCACGGCGGCCGTTGTCACGTCGCGGTGCTCGCTCTTGATGGCGACCGCGAGCAGATCGTCGGGGGCGTCGAGCCGAGCGAGCGCCGCCATCCTGACCGCGGCGTGCCCGGCCTGGCGTGCCACGACCGACACGACGCGCGCGTCGGTGATGCGCGCGAGCGCGGCCTCCGCAATCTCGGGCAACTCCGCCGAGCGCGCCACGATCGCCAGCTCGCGGGAGTCCGTCAGCCCGGCGAGGGCTCGGCCGGCCTCTGTCGGGTCGGTCGCATCGCGTGCCACGCCCAGCACGAGTTCCCGGGCCTCGGCGCGGACCGATTCGTGCGCGTCCTCGCACGCGATGCGTGCGAGGACCTCCACGTCGCTCAGGCGAGCGACCGCCGTGCGACGCACCGCCGCCTCCGGGTCCTCGAGGGCAATCGACCGCAGGAGGTCCTGTTCCTCGTCGGGCAGGGCCTCTACGGCTGCTGCACGGACGGCGCTGTCGGCGTGCTTCCATCTCGGCTGTGGCTTGAAGTGATCGAGGAAACCCATGACTGCTCCACACGGCCGTGGACCGGGCAACGGTCGTGCTCGAAGGGTGTGCGGGCAGAGCCGCGCGGACACGTCCAGACGCGGTAGTCTACAAGACCTCGCCGGTCGCGTCGACACCGTGCCCGCGCTCGCTCCCCGTGCCTCACGCGCCCGCCACGCCCGGGCCCCGGCCGTGGGGCCGAGCGGGGTGGCGCGGCGGCCGCTGCGGCGGATACGATGGTCGGTCGCGCGTCGGGCCCGGTGCCGGAACCCGGGGCCCACGACCGACGCCTGAGGAGCGGAACCCGAAGCCGCCGGAGGCCCGACGCCTGGAGTCCCTGTGCCCGACCAGCCGCCTTCCCCTGGTTCGCTTTTCGATCTCCCCGACGAATCCACGCCCGGCGGGACGTCCTCCGGCGGCGGTGTCGCCGGGGGCGGGGTGGGTCCCGGCGCGGTCGCGCTGCACGAGGCGGCCCAGGAGCGGTACCTCAACTACGCCCTGTCGGTGATCACCGCGCGGGCGCTGCCCGACGTGCGGGACGGTCTCAAGCCGGTGCAGCGCCGCATCCTGTACACGATGTGGCAGCAGCAGCTCACCTACGATGCCAAGCCGCGCAAGTGCGCCAAGGTGGTCGGCGACGTGATGGGTAGCTACCACCCGCACGGTGACGCTGCCCTCTACGAGACCCTCGTGCGGATGGCGCAGCCCTTCTCTCTCCGCTACCCGCTCATCGATGGCGCGGGCAACTTCGGCTCCCTCGACGGGGATGCGGCCGCGGCCATGCGGTACACCGAGTGCCGTCTGTCGCGCATCAGCGACGAGCTGCTCCGCGAGCTCGATCAGGACACGGTGCCGTTCCGGCCCAACTACGACGGGACCAAGACCGAGCCGGTGGTGCTTCCGGCGCGCGTGCCCAACCTCCTCGTCAACGGGGCCACGGGCATCGCCGTCGGCATGGCGACCAGCGTGCCGCCGCACGATCTCGGCGAGGTCTGCACCGCCCTGGTGAAGCTGCTCGACAACCCCGACCTGACGAGCACGCAACTCTGCCGATACATCAAGGGCCCCGATTTCCCGACCGGCGGCCAGGTGCTCAACAGCGCCGAGGAGCTGCGCCAGATCTACAAGTCCGGCTCCGGGTCCATCCGGCTCCGCGGCACCTGGGAAGAGGGACCGGCCTCGCGGGCGCAGAAGTCGGTGTTCGTCACGAGCATCCCCTACCTGGTGAACAAGTCCGCGCTCGTCGAGCGGATCGCCGAGGTCGTCCTCTCGCGGCGACTGCCGACGCTCCTCGACGTACGCGACGTGTCCACCGACGATGTGCGGATCGAGCTGGTGCTGAAGCGGGATGCCGACGAGAAGATGGTGCTGGCGTACCTCTACAAGCACACGCCGCTCCAGGTGAACATCCCCGTCAACCTCACCTGCCTGATCCCGACCGAGAACCCGGAGGTGGGCCGGCCCGAGCGCCTCGACCTCAAGGCGATGCTCTGGTACTTCCTCGACTTCCGCCTTGCGGTCGTCACGCGCCGCCTCGAGCACGAGCTCGCCCAACTGGAGCGGCGGATCCACATCCTCCAGGGATTCGAGAAGGTCTTCGATGCCCTCGACGAGATCCTCCGCATCGTCAGGAAGTCGGAGGGCAAAGCGGATGCCGCGGCGAAGATCATGGCGCGCTTCGGCCTCGACGCCGAGCAGACCGACGCCATCCTGGAGCTCAAGATCTACCGGCTGGCGCGCCTGGAGATCCAGATCATCCGCACCGAGCTGAACGAGAAGCGCACGCGCGTGAAGCACCTGCGCGGGCTGCTCACGAACGAGGCGGCGCGACGCGGCCTCGTGCGGGACGAAATCGAGGAGGTCCAGAAGGCCTACGCGCGCCGGCCGGAGGGCCGCCGCACCCGGATCGAGGCCGAGGAGGTCGTCGAGTACTCCGCCGACGCGTTCATCGTCGAGGAAGACAACGTGGTGATCGTCTCGCAGGACGGCTGGGTGAAGCGCCAGAAGGAGGTGCGCGACCTGTCGACCACGCGCCTGCGCGAGGGCGACGCCGTGCTGGCCGCCCAGGCCGGCAGCACGCGCGCCACGATCGTCTTCTTCACCAACTTCGGCGTGGCCTACACCAGCCGTGTCGTGGACGTGCCGGCCTCGACCGGCTACGGCGAGCCCGTGCAGCGGCTGTTCAAGTTGCGCGACGGTGAGCGGGTGATCGCCGCCTTCTCGCTCGACCCGCGTGTGGTGGGCCCGCTCGCCGAGCCGGCCGAGGGCGAGGTGCCGCCCCTGCACGCGGTGGCCGTGACGAGCGACGGTTTCAGCCTGCGCTTCGGCCTGCACCAGTTCGTGGAAGCGAGCACGCGCACGGGCCGCCGCTACGCGCGGCCGGCCGACGGTGCCGAGGTGGTGGGTGTGGCGCTCGCCGCCGGCCGCGAGACGATGATCGCGGTGACCCGCGAGGCCCGCGCGATGATCTGCCCCGTCGCGGACATCAACTATCTCGCCGGCCCGGGCAAGGGCGTGACCCTCGTCAAAATTGACCGGGCAAAAGACCGCGTGCTCGGGTTCGTCGTGTCCACCGGCGACCGCGACCTGCTCGTCGTCGAAACCAGCCGCGGCGCCCAGCAGACCGTGTCGACGGCCAAGTACGAGGTCACCGGGCGGGGGGGGCGGGGCCGGGAACTGCTGCAGCGGGGCCAGTTCACCCGCGTAGTGGCGCCGCCGGTGGACGCCCCGGCGCCGCTCGCGGGCGGCACCGGGGCATGAGGACGGGAGCAGCCGGCGGGCGCGTCGTGCCCGCCGCGCCTACTGTTGCGGCATGAACAGGTCGAGGATCCGCTCGCGGGGCAGCTTGGCCTCGTCGAGCTGCGTCTGCCGCTCGGCCATGAACACCTCGTAGGTCGGGTCGGGGTTCGGGTCGCGGTAGAACACGCCGGTGTAGAGCTTCGTGCCGTAGTCCTGGGCCAGCTCCATCGCCCGGATCCGGTTCGACGGGTCGTGCCCGAGCGCGGCGAGGCTCTCCATCCGCGCCTTCTGCGTCTTGAGCTGCTGGTCGGCCTGCCCGTAGGTCACGCACGGGGAGAGCACGTTGACGAAGGCGAACCCGGGGAACCGGATGGCCTGTTCGATCAGCGTCGCCAGTCCAGCCATGTCGGCCGGCGTCCCCTGCGCCACGAAGCGGGCACCGTAGCCGAGCACGTAGAGGAGCGGGTTCACCGGGTCCTCCATGCTCCCGTAGCTCGAGGAGGCGGTCTTCAGACCCTTGGGCGAGGTGGGCGACAACTGCCCCTTCGTGAGCCCGTAGATCTGATTGTCCATGATGATGTAGGTGAGGTCGAGATTGCGGCGAATCGCGTGCGCCACGTGGCCGCCGCCTATCGAGAAGCCGTCGCCATCGCCGCCCGCCACGAGCACGAGCAGGTCGGGGTTGGCCATCTTGATGCCCTGGGCGATCGGCAGCGAGCGACCGTGCACCGAGTTGAAACCGTAGGCCGTGGTGTAGCCGGGGATGCGGCTGGAGCAGCCGATGCCCGAGACGAAGGCGATCTCGTGCGGCGGCCGGCCCACGTTGGCCAGCGCGCGGTAGATGGCCTGCACGACGCCGAAATCGCCGCACCCGGGACACCAGATCGGCTTGAGTTCGCTCTTGTAGTCCTTCGCCTGGTAGACCTCGATCACGCTCATTGCCGTTTCTCCCCCTTGGGGCGACCGTGTGGTGCCGGGCCTACCCGACCTGCTGCACCGGTGCGTACTCCGTCTGCATCGCCTTGACCTGCGCCTTGATGCGATCGACGACATCCTCGGGCGACAGGGGGTTCGACCCCGATCGCGCCAGCGACTCGAGCCCCTTCGGCACGTCGACGAACATGCGGATCACGCGATAGAGCTGCCCCAGGTGCGACTGCTCCACGACGAGGCCTCGCTTCACCGAGGCGAAGAAGTCCTGGTAGACCTGCTCCGACACGGGGAACAGCAGCTTGGGCACGAGGACCTTGACCCGCAGTCCCTCGGCAGCGGCGAGCCGCATCGCCTCGAGTGCCACCCCCGCGAGGGTGCCCCACGCCACGAGGCCGATCTGCGCGTCGCGTGGCCCCTCGACGAGGAACAGGTCGCGGCGGGCCTTGAGGGGCTGGAGCTTGCGGAGCCGCTTCTCGTTCATCCGCGCGTGGATCTCGCCGTTGGCCGTCGGCGCGCCGGTCTCGGTGTGCTCGATGCCCGAGGCGAGGTAGTTCCCGCCAGGGAGGCCTGGGTGGCTGATCGGGCTCACGCCCGACTCGGTGATCCGGAAGCGCACGTAGGGCTCGAGCTCACCCTCGCCCGGCACCTGGCGGTTCTCGACCGTGAAGCGCGAGGTGTCGATCCGGTTGACCGCCTCCTTCCGCTGCGACAGTTCCTGGTCGGAGAGCAGAATGACCGGCGTCTGATAGCGCTCGGCGATGTTGAACGCCTCGACGGTCATGCCGAAGGTGTCCTCGACGTCGATCGGGGCGAGCACCGGCCGCTGCACATCGCCATGCGCGGAGAAGATCGCCTGGAAGAGGTCCGACTGCTCGCTCTTCGTGGGGATGCCCGTCGAGGGCCCGCCACGCTGGACGTTCACACAGACGAGCGGCAGTTCGGCGATCGAGGCGAGGCCCAGAATCTCGGTCTTGAGCGACATGCCGGGTCCCGAGGTGGCCGTGAGTGCCTTCTTGCCGGCAAACGAGGCGCCGACGCAGGCCCCGATGCCGGCAATCTCATCCTCGGCCTGCAGCATCGACCCGCCGTACTTCCAGACCTCACGGTTGAGGAAGTGCATGATCTCCGACGAGGGCGTGATCGGGTAGCCCCCGAAGAACTGGCATCCCGCGAAGATGGCGGCGGCACCGCACATCTCGTTTCCATCGGTGACGAGCCTGGGCCGCGGCCCAGCCGGCGCCGGCGCCATCGGGGCCAGCGTCTTCAACGGGTGCTCCTGCGCGTACTGCCGCCCGGCGGCAAACGCCTGCTCGTTCTTCTCGAGCAACTCGGGCCCCTTCTTGCCGAAACGCTTCCGGAGACCGGCCAGGATGCTGTCGGGGGCCACACCGAACCAGCCGGCCATGAGGCCGAGCACGATGGTGTTCTTGGCCTTCTCGGTGCCGGCCAGCTCGCGCGCCATCTGCTCGATCGCCACCGGGACGACCTCGGCGGGCTGCACGCCCCTCAGGGGCAGCGCGTTCGGGGCCACACCCGACTTGCTGTCGTAGATCACCACCGTGTGCCCGCCGACGGGCAGCTCGGCGCCGAACTTCAGGAAGTCCTCCCAGTTGAGCGCGACCGCCACGTCGAGCGTGCCGCCCGGGCCGAGCACGGGGCGCGTGGACACCCGCAGGCGGAACGAGGATTCCCCGCCGCGGATCTGCGGCCCGAAGCTCTTGGTGAGCATCGCCGAGTACCCCTCGATGGCGCACGCGGTGATCATCGAGTCGCCGGCCGAGACGACGCCGTCTCCGCCCGACCCGGCCATTCCGATGATGAGATCCTCAGTCATGACCCCTCGACATCGCCCCCGGCAGCGCCGCCGACACGCGGCGGCGCCCAGGCGCGGGTATCACCCCGCGCCGATTCTTGCACGACCCGGGCCGAGAATCGAGGCGGACCCGCAAGGGCCTCCGGACCAGGTGAGGATCGCTCGATGGAAGACCAATCGTGCAGACGGTGCATCATTTCGGCGTCATCTGGTTCGAATCGAGCACCTTTTCGTCCACTTGACACCAGAGGCTTGTCAAATCTGCAGCGTGTCGGCATAATCTCCTGATTGCTCACACCAGCCGGAGCCATCCGGAGGTGCCGGGATTCCGTCGGAACGCCATTGCACAGGAAGGGTCAGCCATGGGGTCTGCCGCGTTCAGGGAAGCCGTCAAGGCCATTCGGGAATGGGACATGGTTCGGGGCACGGCTCCTGACCAGCCGGCCCACCCCACCGAGACGTTTGGGAGCTTGTCGTTCGACGAGGCCGTGCAGAAGACCCGGCTGCCCAAGGCCGTCTACGAAGCGCTCCGGCGCACGGTGACCCGCGGCGAGAAGCTCGACCCGTCGGTGGCCGACACGATCGCCACGGCCATGAAGGACTGGGCCGTCGAGCACGGGGCGACGCACTACACGCACTGGTTCCAGCCGCTCACCGGGATCACCGCCGAGAAGCACGACTCCTTCCTCGTCCCGACCGGTGACGGCAAGGTCTTCGCCGAGTTCAACGGCAAGGAGCTCATCAAGGGCGAGCCAGACGCCTCGAGCTTCCCCTCCGGGGGCATGCGCTCCACCTTCGAGGCGCGCGGCTACACGGCCTGGGATCCGACCAGCCCGCCCTGGCTGCTCAG
>Ga0079037_100000137_pt1 | contig 26837 bp, 21 predicted proteins | sample Mud3Dept4metaG_FD_71479 | JGI IMG/M metagenome (GOLD analysis project Ga0079037, IMG submission 71479) | Freshwater wetland microbial communities from Ohio, USA, analyzing the effect of biotic and abiotic controls - Mud 3 Core 4 Depth 4 metaG | ecosystem: Environmental > Aquatic > Freshwater >... | reverse complement strand
CCGTGAGGCTCGATCGCGCCCATGCGCGCGACCTCGACTCCGCAGACCCGCTGCGGGGCTGGCGGCAGCGTTTCGTACTGCCGCAGGACCAGGCAGGCCGCGAACTCGTCTACCTGTGCGGCCACTCGCTGGGTGCGCAGCCAACGCGCGCCGCCGACTGCGTCGAAGAAGTCATGCGCGACTGGCGGTCGCTGGGCGTGGACGGCCATTTCGCCGCGCGTCATCCGTGGATGACCTACCATGAGCGCGCGGCCGCGACCCTCGCCGACCTCGTCGGCGCGGCGCCGAACGAGGTCGTCGCGATGAACACGCTCACGGCCAACCTGCATCTGCTGCTGGTGAGCTTCTACCGGCCGCGCGGCGAGCGCACCGCCCTGCTCGTCGAACGTCACGCATTTCCATCGGACCGCTATGCGGCTGAATCGCAGGTGCGCTTCCACGGCCTGGATCCTGCGCGCGACCTGATCGAGCTCGAGCCGCGCGAAGGTGAAGCGTGTCTGCGTACGGAGGACGTGATCGCCTGCATCGAGCGCGCGGGGCCGCGCATTGCGACGATCCTGCTGCCCGCCATCCAGTACCTCACCGGCCAGCGGCTCGACGTCGGCTCCATCACGGCCGCCGGACGTCGCGCAGGCTGCGTGGTCGGCTGGGACCTCGCGCACGCCATCGGCAACGTGCCGCTGTCGCTGCACGACGCGGGCGCCGACTTCGCCGTCTGGTGTCACTACAAGTACCTGAACGGCGGTCCGGGCGCAGTCGGCGGCGCGTTCGTGCACGCGCGCCATGCGGACCGTGCAGACCTGCCGCGCTTCGCCGGCTGGTGGGGCCACGACCGTGCGACTCGCTTCGCGATGGGACCGGAATTCCGGCCGATGTCCGGGGCCCAGGGCTGGCAGCTCAGCAACCCGCCGATCCTCGGCCTGGCGCCACTGCTGGCTTCACTCGAGTATTTCGCGAGCGTCGGCCTGGCCGCGCTGCGGGCCAAGTCCGTGGCGCTGACCGGATACCTGGAGGCACTGATCGACGCGCGGCTGGCCGGCCGGGTGACGCTGATCACGCCACGCGATGCCGACCAACGCGGTGCGGCGCTGTCGCTGCAGCTCGAATGCCCGCGGGACGCGGCGCGCGCGGCCTTCGACGGGTTGCGAGCACGCGGCTTCGTCCCCGACTGGCGCGAGCCCGGCGTGATCCGCGCGGCACCGGTGCCGTTCTACAACGGCTTCGACGACGCCTGGCGGTTCGTGGACGCGCTGGCCGCGCTCACCGATCGCCCGCCCTGAGCGAGCGCTCCTCCCACCAGTCCCAGAGCTTCAGGCCGCGGTACATCACGTGCCGCGCGACGAACGACAGCGGCTCCCGCGGCCACGGCATGGCCTTGCGATTCACGATCCAGAACTCCGTGAGTTCGGTACGGCGCCCGGCAAGCAGCTCGGCGATGAGCCTGCCGTTGAGATGCGTGAGCGAGACGCCGTGGCCGATGCAACCGGTCGCATAGATGACGCGCTCGTCGCCAATCATGCCGATCTCCGGGGTGAGGTCCGCGTTCACCGACACGGGGCCGCCCCAGCGGTACTCGACGCGCACGTCGCCCAGCTGCGGGTAGATCCACTTCAGGTGCTCCCCGCAGTGGCGCCATACCTGCGGCGCGAAGTCGTGATCGAAATGCCCTGCCGCGGGGATGGTCACGTCGCCGCCGCCCATGGTGATGCGCCCGTCCACGGTCGGGCGGAAATAATGGACGAACTGGCGGTTGTCCTCGAACGACTGCTGGCCCCGCCAGCCCAGCGATTGCCACTGCGCCGCGTCGAGGGGCGCGGTGACGACCTGGAACGTCCACACGGGAATCTGGCGGGCGCGCAGTTCCGGCAGGCCGCGCAACGCCGATGTGTAGGCATTGGCGGCCACCACCAGACGTTCCGCGCTGACCGTGCCGCGCGGCGTACGCAGGCGGATCAAGCCGCCCTCGCGCGAGATGAGTTCCACTGGCGTCCGCTCGTGCACCTGCGCGCCGGCCGCGATCGCCAGGCGCTTCAGCTCGCGCACATGCTTGCAGGGATTGAGGATGCCGGTCTCCTGCTCGTGGATGGCACCCAGGTAGCGTTGCGTGCGGAATTCGTCGCGCAACCACGCCGTATCCCGCATGGTCACGCCGTCATCGATGCCGAGCGATTGCATCAGCTTCCACGTGCGCTCGAGCCGGCGCAGCTGCGCGGAGCTGTAGCTCACGCGCAGCATGCCCGTGTGGCGATAGTCCGAGTCGAGGCCATGCTCCTCGACGAGCCGCCTGACCGATGCGACCGCGCGCTGTGCATAACGGTGCGCGTCGATCGTGCGCTGGCGGCCCCAGCGCAGCCGGGTGACTTCGGGCTCGAGGCCGAACAGCGTCATGTTGAAGCCGCCGTTGCGACCGCTCGCGCCATAGCCAACGACCGCGGCCTCCAGCACCACCACCCGCGCTGCCGGATCGATGCGCCTGACCTCGAGCGCCGTGCTCAGGCCGGTGAACCCGCCGCCGACGATCGCCACATCCACACGCACATCGCCGGCCAGTGCGGAATTCGGCCGGTACTCTCCGTAGCTGCGGGCCCAGAACGAGGTTTCCTCGTACAACGCGTGCGGATCGAGTGGCATGCCTGGCATCCCCCGGGATGGACCACCGGCAGCGGTTGCCCCGCCGGCTGTCCGCGAGCGTAGCGCGGCGCGCGGCGGGACGCCGTAAGATCCGCGTCCATGGACATGCGGCAAGCCCGGCTGTCGGGCCTCGAACTGCGGATTCCGCCCTTGGCTGTCGCGGTCGGCACCGGCGCGATCATGTGGCTGACGGCCGCTGTCCTGCCCGCCTGGACGATCCGGTTCGGCGGCCACCGCGTGCTCGCTGCCGTCTGCGCCGCACTCGCGGCCGTCGTCGTTGCGGCCGGACTCGTGTCATTCCGCCGCGCGCGGACCACGTCGAACCCGCTGCGCCCGGACGCGGCCAGCGCACTCGTCATCACAGGCATCTATCGTCATACGCGCAACCCCATGTACCTGGGATTCGCGCTCGCGCTGCTCGCGTGGGCCGTATGGCTCGCGCAGCCGCTGGCGCTGCTCGGCGTGCCGGCATTCGTCGCCTGGATGAATCGCTTCCAGATCGCGCCCGAGGAACGGGTGCTTGCGGCGCTGTTCGGCGATGCATTTGCGCACTACTGCCGCGAGGTGCGCCGGTGGGTCTGAACAGGCCGCGGCTCCGGGCATGTGGCCCTGCACCGGCGCGGCCTCCCGCCCGACGTCAGCCGCCAACCGGACTCCTGGCGCGCCGCAGGGTCAGGAAACTGTAGGCGTGCGCGTGGCGTGCGTCTGCCGGACGGTACTCCCGCGCAATCTCTTCCCACTCCCCGGCAGCGATGGCCGGAAAGAAGGTGTCCGCCCCGACGGAGGCGTGCACGCGCGTGAGATGGATGACCGCAGCGTGTGGCAACGCCTGCCGGTAGATTTCCGCGCCGCCGATCACGCACACCTCGGCTGCGCCACCGGCGGCCTGCAGCGCGGTGCCGAGCGAGTTGCAGACCTCCGCGCCTTCGATCGCGAACCCGGGCTGCCGCGACACGACGATGCTGCGTCGCCCGGGCAGCGGACGGCCGATCGAATCCCAGGTCTTGCGCCCCATCAGGATGGGCTTGCCCATCGTCAGCGCCTTGAAGCGCTTCAGGTCCTCGGGCAGGTGCCAGGGCAGCCCGCCGCCGCGGCCGATGCCCCCCTGCTCGTCGGCCGCGACAATGATCGAGACCAGCGTCACTGGCGGGCTTTGTTCCGCGCCGGCTTGTCTGCGCGCGCGGCCACCTTGCGGCGCGCTTTCTTTCTCGCCCGCTTCCTGTCGAGCGGCACCGCGTCGAGCATCGTGCCGCGGCACTTGGCCGCACCGCACCGACAGGCGTAGTTGGCCAGTTCGTCCGGGTCGTCGGTGGTTTCCCAGGTCAGCCCGTACTCGTAGCCGAGTTCCTCGCCGGGCTGAATGGTGCGAATTGCCTCGATGAACACGCGCTCGTTCTCGATGACCGTCTCGCAGTTCGGATCGCACGAGTGGTTGATGAAGCGCGCGTCGTTCCCGCCCACGCCCGCGTCGATCACCACCCTGTCGCTCGCGACGAACAGGAACGTGTGCCCGTCGTCCTGGCCCTTGGCCGCGTAGCGGGCGTCCGCCTGCTCGTGCGTGATCCGGTCGCCGAGGTACTCGACGATGCGCGTGCCCTTGCGGATGCGGCGCGCCGCGTACACTCCGTTGCCGTGGATGCGCGAGCGGCGCACCACGTACAGGGGCGACTTGGCGGCGGACGAGACGACGCGCGCGGCATGGCGCATGTGGGCGTGATGGGACGGGGACTCGCGGGTCTGCTTGGCCTTTTTCATACGGCGATCGGTGCCTTGATGGCGGGATGTGACTGGTAGCCGGTGACCGCGAAATCCTCGAAGCGGTAATCGAAGATCGAGTCGGGCCGGCGGCTGATCGTGAGCGTCGGCAAGGGCAGCGGCGCGCGCGCGAGCTGCAGGCGCGCCTGCTCGAGGTGGTTGACGTACAGGTGACAGTCGCCGCCCGTCCAGATGAACTCGCCCGGCTGGAGATCGCATTGCTGCGCCATCATGTGCGTGAGCAGCGCGTAGGACGCAATGTTGAACGGCACGCCGAGGAAGATATCGGCGCTGCGCTGGTAGAGCTGGCAGGAAAGCCGGCCATCGGCGACGTAAAACTGGAACAGCGCGTGGCAGGGCGTGAGCGCCATCCTGTCGAGCTCACCCACGTTCCACGCGTTGACGATGATGCGGCGCGAATGCGGGTCGCGCTTCAGCAGGTCCACCGCCGCCGCGACCTGGTCGGTCGTGCGGCCATCCGCGCCGCGCCACGAGCGCCACTGCACGCCGTAGACCGGGCCGAGCTCACCCGCGGCGTCGGCCCACTCGTCCCAGATCGTGACGCCGTGCTCGCGCAGGTAGCGCACGTTGGTTTCGCCGCGCAGGAACCACAGCAGCTCGTGGATGATGGACTTCAGGTGCAGCTTCTTGGTGGTGACGAGCGGGAAACCCGCATTCAGGTCGAAGCGCATCTGCCAGCCGAAGGTGGCGAGCGTGCCGGTGCCGGTGCGGTCAGTCTTGCGCGCACCGTGCTCGAGCACGTGGCGCATCATGTCGAGGTACTGGCGCATGAGTCAGGCGAAATTGCCGGAAGGCTGGTTGCGGCGGTACGCGACCACGAGCATCCAGAGGCCGGCGACGATCATCGGCAACGACAGCAGCTGTCCCATCGTCACCCAGTCGAGGAACAGGTAACCGCGGTTCGCGTCCGGCACGCGCACGAACTCGATCACGAAGCGGAACACGCCGTAGCAGGCGAGGAACAGTCCCGACGGGGCCCAGCGCGGGCGCGGCTGCGCCGTGAACCACCACAGGATCACGAACAGGACCAGGCCCTCTAGGAACGCCTCGTAGAGCTGCGACGCGTGCAGTGGCACGCCATCCACCACCACGGCCCACGGCAGGTCGGTGGGCTTGCCCCACAACTCGCCGTTGATGAAATTGCCCAGGCGTCCCGCCCCGAAGCCGATGGCCGGCAACGGCGCCGTGAAGTCGAAGACGTCGGCGACGAGCTTGCCGCGGCGGCTCGCGAACAGTGCGAGCGCCAGCAGCACCCCGATCAGCCCGCCGTGGAACGACATGCCGCCTTCCCAGATGCGCAGCACGCTCAGCGGATCCTCGAGGATGCGCTCGGTGCCGTAGAACAGCGTCCAGCCGAGCCGGCCGCCCAGGATGGTGCCAAGCGCGCTGTAGAAGATCAGGTCGTCCACCTCGGTCGGCGTCCACGTGGAGCCCGGGCTTGCCGCACGCCGACGCGCGAGCCACCAGGCAGCCAGGAAGCCCACCAGGTACATGAGCCCGTACCAGCGCACATGGAGCGGTCCGAGCGAGATCGCAACCGGATCGGGATGGGGGTAGACGAGCATCGGGGAGCTATTTTACCGGCTGCCCCGCTCGGGTGCCGGCCTGAATCGGCTTGACACCCAAGCCTGCGGGCATCGCCGCACCTCAGTCCTGCACGACCCGGCAGACCAGCGCCTTCAGGTAGCGCGTTTCCGGAATGGCGGGGTGAATCGGGTGGTCGGGCGCATGACCACCCACTTCCACGATCTGGACGAAACGCCCCAGGTGGCGCGCCGCCTGCTGGATCGCGGCGATGAGGTCGTCCTGTGCGAGATGGTGCGAACACGAGCAGGAGACGAGGATGCCGTCGCGCGGCAGCAGCTGCATCGCGAGCTGGTTAAGCTTGCGATAGGCCGCCTGCCCCTTGGGGATGTCGCGGCGGCGCTTGATGAACGCCGGCGGGTCGACGACCACGGCGTCGAAGCGCTCGCCGGCCTCGCGCAGTGAGGCGAGCACGTCGAAGGCATCGCCACGCCGGGTCTCGACCGCAAGCCCGTTGTCAGCAGCCGACTTCTGCAGCAACTCGAGAGCCGGCGCTGAGGAGTCCACGCAGACAACTTCAGCGGCGCCGGCGCGGGCCGCGGCAAGACCCCAGGCGCCCAGGTAGCTGAATACGTCGAGCACCCGCGCGCCAGGGATGTACTTGAGGAACGCCGCGCGATTTGCCGCCTGGTCGTAGAACCAGCCGGTCTTCTGACCCGCGCCCACCGGCACGCGAAAGCGCACGCCGTTCTCCTCCACTTCGACGTGATCCGGTGCGTCGCCGAGCACCGCCTCGACGTACGACGCCAGCCCCTCGAGTTCGCGGGCGCCGGAGTCGTTCTTCCAGACGAACGCGCGCGGAGCGACCACCTGCTCCACCGCCGCCAGGATTTCTGGCTTGAGCGCCTCCATGCCGGCCGTGCCCGCCTGCCCCACCAGCACGTCGCCGTAGCGGTCGAGCACGAGGCCGGGGAGTCCGTCGGATTCGCCGTGCACGAGCCGGTAGAACGGGCTCGCGTAGAGCCGGTCGCGCAGGGCCAGGGCCACCTGCAGCCGGTGTACCAGCAGCGACTTGCCAGGCGGATAGCGCGCGTCACGCCCGAGGATGCGCGCACAGATGAGCGCGTGCGGATTGACGTAGGCGTAGCCGAGAAAGTGGTCGCGGTCACCGGTCACGCGGCACAGTGCACCCGGAGCGAACTCGGCCAGCGGCGTGCGCTCGTTGTCGACCTCATTGCTGAACACCCACAGGTGCCCGGCGCTCAGCCGACGGCCCTCCCTGGGCTTCAGGCGCAGTTCGGGCAGGGCGAGCCCGTTGGCCGGCACCTCGGGCGCATGCGTCATCGTGGCAGCCTCGTTCCGTTATAGTGCCGCATTCTAGCCGAGCAACGCCCCTGCCCCCATGCATTCGCACTCGCACAGCGCGCGCCGCAATCGTCTCGCCGCCGAGACGAGCCCGTACCTGCTGCAGCACGCGGACAACCCGGTGGACTGGTATCCCTGGGGACCCGAAGCGCTCGAACGCGCACGCAGCGAGGACAAGCCGATCCTGCTCTCGGTGGGCTATTCGGCCTGCCACTGGTGCCACGTGATGGCACACGAATCGTTCGAGGACGAAGCGACGGCCGCGCTGATGAACGAGCTGTTCGTCAACGTGAAGGTGGACCGCGAGGAGCGCCCTGACCTCGACCGCATCTACCAGACCGCGCACCAGATGCTCACGCAGCGCGGGGGCGGCTGGCCGCTGACCATGTTCCTCTCGCCGCACGACCAGCGCCCGTTCTTCGGCGGCACGTATTTCCCGCCGGAAGCCAAGTACGGGATGCCGGCGTTTCGCGACCTGCTGCAGCGCGTGGCGCAGTACTACCGCGAGCGCGGCGACGACGTGCGCCGCCAGGGCGACGCACTCGTCGAGGTGTTCGGCCAGATGCTGCCTGCACCGGTGGCCGGGCAGGACAGCCTCTCGCGCGCTCCCCTTGCCACCGGGCGCGCGGCGCTGCAACGAGATTTCGACGGGCGTTTCGGCGGCTTCGGCGACGCGCCGAAGTTTCCCCACCCGATGAACATCGAGTTCCTGCTGCGCACGTGGCGCGCGACGGCCGACTCCGACCAGCCCGACCTGCAGGCCCTGTACATGGCCACGCTCACGCTCACGCGCATGGCCGAGGGCGGGCTCTACGACCAGCTCGGCGGCGGCTTCTGCCGCTACTCGGTGGATCCGTACTGGATGATCCCGCACTTCGAGAAGATGCTGTACGACAACGGGCAGCTGCTCGCGGTGTGCGCACAGGCCGCAGTGGCCACGGGCGACCCACTGTTCCGGCGTGTCGCGCGCGAGACGGCCGACTGGCTCCGGCGCGACATGGAGCATGCCGCGGGCGGCTACTATGCGACGCTCGATGCCGATTCCGAGGGCCACGAGGGCAAGTTCTATGCCTGGACGCCCGGCGAGGTCCGCAGCCTGCTCGATGAACGCGAGTACGCGGTGCTGGCGCGACGCTTCGGGCTCGACCGCGACCCGAATTTCGAGGGCCGCTGGCACCTGCATGCGTTCGAGCCGATGGACAAGGTGGCCGAAGCTGCAGGGTTGTCCGCCGCAGAAGCCGCGGTCGCGCTCGATGCCGCTCGGGCCAAGCTGCTGGCGGTGCGCAACCGTCGGGTCAGGCCGGCGCGCGACGAGAAGCTCCTGACGGCCTGGAATGGGCTCGCAATCGCGGGTATGGCAGCCGCGGCCCGCGTTCTCGAGCGGCCCGACGTCGTGGATTCAGCGGCCCACGCCGTCGACTTCCTGCGCACTCATTGCTGGTTCGACGGCCGCCTGCTCGCCGTGCACAAGGACGGCCGCTCGCGCTTCCCCGCATATCTGGACGACCACGCCTTTCTCGCCTGGGGCTTGCTCGAGTTGCTGCAGGCCCGCTGGCACGGCCCGTGGCTGGACTGGGCCGTCGAGCTCGCGGAGACCATGCTCCGGCACTTCGAGGATCGCGGGGCCGGAGGGTTTTTCTTCACCGCGGACGACCACGAGTCGCTGATGCTGCGGCCCAAGACCTTCGGCGACGACGCGACCCCGGCCGGCAACGGCATCGCGGCGCGCCTGCTGATTCGCCTGGGATTCCTGCTAGCTGAGCCGCGGTACCTCGACGCCGCCGAACGCACGCTGCGCTCCGCGTGGTCGCTGCTCGAACGCTACCCGCACGGCCACACGAGCCTGCTCATGGCGCTCGACGAACTCACGCAGCCGCCAACGGTCGTGGTGCTGCGCGGAGCCGCCGATGACCTGACCGTCTGGCGCGCCGAACTCGACAAGCTCTATGACCCGCGCCGCCTGGTCCTGGCCGTGCCGTCCGACGCCAGCGACCTGCCGGCCGGGCTGGCCGACAAGCGTCCGCAGGCCGGTGCCGTCGCTTACGTCTGTCGCGGCACCGCCTGCTCCGCCCCGCTCCATACCCTTGGCGAACTCGTTCGTAGGCTGAAGTCTGCCTGGGACTGACTGCGCCGCCGTTCACGATGACCGACAGGAGAAGCTCCCGCATGCGTCATGTTGCCCTCTCGCTCGCCCTCGCCGCCCTCGTCGTCGCGACTCCCGCCGTGCCACAGACGCCGCAATCGCGCCTGGTGCTGGTACAGGCCGGGCAGCTGCTCGACCGTCCGGGACGACCCGCGCGCGGGCCGAGCACCATCGTGATTCGCGATGGCCGGGTGGCCGAGGTACTGAGCGGCTTCGAAGCTGCAGCCACCGCGCACCTCGCCGGGGCCGAGGTGATCGACCTGCGTGACAAGTTCGTGCTGCCAGGCCTCGTGGACAGCCACGTGCACCTCACCTCGGACACCGGTGGTGTGATGTCGCAGCTCGAGGAGGTGCAGCTCAACCCGCCAGCCAAGGCGTACAACGCGCTCGTCAATGCCCGCAAGACGCTCGCGGCTGGATTCACCACCGTGCGCAACCTCGGTGATCGCGATGGAGTGACCCTCGCGCTGCGCGACGCAATCCGCGACGGCAAGGTCGTGGGGCCCAACATCGTGGATGCGGGCACCTCGATTTCCACCACCTCGGGCCACATGGATGCGGCGCTCGGTTTCCGCGACGACCTGCGCGAGACGCTCGACCGCCACGACAACCTGTGCGACGGGGCCGACGGCTGCCGTCGCGCCGTCCGCCTGCAGGTGGCGCGCGGCGCGGATGTCATCAAGATCGCGACCACGGGCGGCGTCAACAGCCGCATCGGCGCCGGGCTCGGGCAGCAGATGTTTGCCGACGAGGCGCAGGCGATCGTCGCGACGGCCCGACTGTATGGCAAGAAAGTCGCGGTGCACGCGCATGGCTCCGACGGCGTGAAGATCGCGCTGGCCGCCGGCGTGAATTCGGTCGAGCACGGCACGGTGCTCGACGAAGAGTCCCTCGAACTGTTCCGCAAGTCCGGCGCCTACTACGTACCGACCCTGTCGACCGTCAACGGCTACCTCGAGCGACTGGCCGCCGACCCGAACGCCTACTCCCCGGCCGTCCGCGCCAAGGTGGACTGGCGGATCAAGGTGACCGGCGAGTCGCTGCGCAAGGCGGTGCCGCGCGGAGTAAAGATCGCTTTCGGCACGGACGCGGGCGTCAGCAAGCACGGCCGCAACGCCGACGAGTTCGAACTGATGGTGAAGCACGGCATGACGCCCATGCAGGCGCTCGAGGCCGCAACCGTCAATGCCGCCGACCTGCTGGGACTCAACGCTGACGTGGGCTCACTCGAAACCGGCAAGCGTGCCGACCTGATCGCGGTGGATGGCGACCCGCTGCGCGACGTGACGGTGCTGAAGCAGGTGCCGTTCGTGATGAAGGACGGCGTCGTAGTCAAGGACGGACGCGGCCTGCGCGGCGCCTAGTACGCCGTCAGCGTCTGTCCGCTGTCTGGCGTCACGCCTGCGCCGTTCTGCCCCGCGAACGTCACCGGCACCGACTCGCTGCGCAGCCCGGCGTTGCGCAGCACGACGAAGTGCAGGTGCGGCCCGCTCGAGAAGCCGGTATTGCCAGAGTTCGCGATGTACTCGCCCCGCTGTACGCGTTGCCCCGGTCGCACGCGCACGGTGTTCATCTGCAGGTGCGCGTAGACGGCGGTCGTACCGTCATCGTGCAGCACCTGCACGAAATTCGCCTCGTCGCGCACTTCCTGCGTGGTGCCGCCGCGGAAGAACCTGTGCGCCACGTTGACCACCAGTCCGTCGCGCGCCGCGTGCACGGCGGTGCCGACCGGCATCGCGATGTCGATGGCGTTGCGGCTGCCCGGATCGCGATGCGTGATGGCGTCGGGCGGCGCCTGGGTCACTGGGAACGACCGGGCGGGCGCGAACGGCGCCCGGTAGGGACCAGGCGGGTCGTGCGTTGCCGCCGGGTCACCGATCACGTAGCCGTAATCGAAGCGGATCGCGCCCGTGCCCGGCGGCGCAGGCAACTCGAGCAGCACCTGCTCGGATCTCGGCCCCACGACGGCACGCGCCGCCTGTTCGTTGCCGCTGGCCCCGGTTGCCCTGACGCCGAACTCCACGACGCAGCGGCACTCGTTCACCGCGACCAGCGCGACTGCTCCTGCGGACGACCTCGGCTGGACGACGATGCTCGGCGATGACGCAGCGGCCGGAACGCTCAGCGTTTCGGCCGAGCGACGCCCCTCAGGCGGCCGGTCCGTGTAGACCCACCGTCCTCGATCGTCCTTGTAGCGATAAACCTGCTGCGCGGCGACCGGCAGCGCGGCAGCCAGCACCACCACCGCCAGAATTGCCACTGCCCTCGGGTCGCTGCATCTCATGCCGGCACGATACCCGGCTCACGGCAGTGCGCCAGCGCGGATCTGCTGCCGATGCACGAATATTCGAGCGAGATCACGCTGCGGGCGCGGCAAGTCTCGCGCGCAGCGCCTCGAGCAGCGCTCCATCCCGTGCAGGATCGAAGCGGCGCGCGGCCGACCAGTCGTATGCCCAGGGGTGGGCAGTGCGCAGCGCATCGGGCTCGTCGGCGAAGCGCGGGTGGACGTGGGCGTGCAGGGCCGGCTCGAGATTGCCGAACAGGGCGTAGTTGATCCGGAGCGCGCCCGTGAGTTCGAGCACCGCCTGGCCGAGACGGGCCAGGTCCGCGAGGAAGATGGCCTGCGCCCGCGGCGTCATCGCGTTCAGGTGTGGCACCACCGGGTCGGGCAGCAGCAGGCAGTATCCATTGAGCACCTGCGGATCGCCCATCACGGCCCAGCCGCTCGGCAGCCGCGCGATCAGCGTCGGGTCGCTGCCCTCGCGACAGGCCGCGACACGACGGTGGATGGCCGTGCTCAAGAGGCGCCCACCCCTTCGCGGAACATGAAATAGACGGCCCCCAGCATGCACAGTGCCGCCCACAGGTAGTCGAGCTTGAGCGGCTGCCGCATGTAGAACACCACGAACGGCACGAACACCGCGAGCGTGACGACTTCCTGCACGATCTTGAGCTGCGGCAGGCTCATGACCGCATAGCCGATGCGATTGGCCGGCACCTGCAGCATGTATTCGAAGAACGCGATGCCCCAGCTCACCAGCGCTGCGACGTACCACGGGCTGCCGCTCAGGTTCTTGAGATGCGCGTACCAGGCGAACGTCATGAAGACGTTCGACAGCGCCAGCATCAGGATGCTCAGCGGAATCGCCTGCATGCGTCACTCCAGGGCGAAGGGTGCGGGCAGGCGCACGCCGAGCGTGCGCAGCTGTCGCCGTGTCTCCGCAGGATTGCGGTGGTGGATCGCCCGCCAGCCGCAGGCCTCCGCTCCCGCCACGTTCGACGGCAGGTCGTCGACGAACACCGTGGCGGACGGGTCCAGCCCGAAGCGCCGCTCCGTCTCGCGATAGATCGCCGCCGACGGCTTGATGGTGCCGACGCGGAACGACGCCACGACGCCGTGCGTCAGTCCCTCGAATCCGTAGCGTGCGTTGAGGTGCTGCCAGTGCAGGTCGCCGATGTTCGACAGCAGGAACACGCGGTACTCGTCCTTGAGTCCCGTGGCCAGGTCGAACATCTCGTGCGCGCGGTCGAACATGTCGAGCCAGCGCGTGCGCAGTTCGTCGGCGTCGAGCGGGTGCCGCGCCATGGCGGCGATGCGGCCCAGCAACTCCTCCCCCGTGATCTCCCCGCGCTCGTGCGCGGCGAGGTCCACGCGCTGCAGCCAAGCCGGCAGGTCGGTCATGTCGATGCCGGCAGCGACCAGGTAGTCGATGAACGGCTGGTAGCGGAGCCGCAGCAGCACGCCGCCGATGTCGAAGACCACATTGCGGATCACGGGCACCTCTCCGTCAGCCGGGCTGCCAGCCGAGCGTCAGCAGCAGCGCCGCAAACCCGAGCACGTAGGCAAGCGTGACGTGCCAGCCCGACTTGAGCCACCCCCAGACCGAGCGCGCCTCCGGATACAGGCTGCTGATCGCGACGCCCGCCGATGAGCCAAACCAGATCATGGAGCCGCCGAAGCCGACGGCATACGCAAGCACGCCCCAGTCGTAGCCACCCTGCTCCAGCGCGAGCTTGGTAAGTGGAATGTTGTCGAAAACGGCCGAAACAAAGCCCAGCCCGAACGCCGAGTGCCAGGACGCCGGCGGCAGCGTCTCCACCGGCATCATGGACGCCGACGTGACCAGGCAGAGCAGGAAGACCGTGCCGCGCAGCGCAGCCGGCAGCGCCGCCCAGTCCGGACGACGCCAGCCGGCGGTGGCGAGGATCGCGAGCCAGATCGCCAGCCCGATGAACGGCACGTGGTGGGTGTGCTCGGCGAAACGCAGGTTGCCGAGTACATTGGCTGTGATTGCCGCCAGGAGAATGATCGACACGATCGCGACCCGCGGCCAGTCCACGGCCGCGCGCTCCAGGTCCGCAACCTCGATCGGCGAGTATCGTTGCTGCTGCAGCGCCGCCGGGATGCCGCACACGACGAGCGCGACGCCCGCCGCAACATACGCATGCAGAACGCTGAGCGGACTGACACCGTCGATCCACATCATCGTCGTCGTGGTGTCACCGATCACGCTGCCGGCGCCGCCGGCGTTGGCAGCGGCGACCAGGGCGGCGATGTAACCGACGTGCACCCTGCCCCGGAACACCGACTTCGCCACGGTGCCGCCGATCAGCGCAGCGGCGATGTTGTCGAGAAAGCTCGACAGCACGAACACCAGCGCCAGCAACAGGAAGCCGCCGCGCCAGTCGTCCGGCAACAGGTCGGGCAAACGCCGAGGCACGTGGCTCTCCTCGAAATGCCTCGACAGCAGCGCGAAGCCGAGCAGCAGCATGAACAGGTTGGCGAGCACGGACCATTCCGCGCCGAGATGCGCGAGCAGGCCCGGCAGCCCGTCGACGCCGTGGAAACCGGTCACGGCCAGCTTGTAGAGCGTGATCGCGACGAGGCCCGCGGCCGCCACCTCCAGCGCCCGACTGTGCAGCAGCGCCACGCCGAGCAGCGTGAGCGCGAAGAGAACGAACTCGGCGGGGATCGCCGGCAGGTTCACGGCGGAAGCAGCCGCTCCAGTTCGACCGGCTCGCCCGGCACTCGCCTGAGGCGCAGCACGAAGTCGAACCGGTCCACGTCCGTGCAGTAGGCGAAGTCGTCGAGTGGTGCCCAGTCGCAGGCCGGATCGAAGAACTTGACCGCAGCCGGCGCGTCGCGCAGGCGCTCGCGCACTTCGGCGAGGGGCGCTGGCTTCCCGAGCAGCATCAACCGCAGGCACTCGGCGTAGAGATCGTCCTCCGCGCAGCGTTCGCGCGCCTCGTGGCCCATGCGCACCAGCGAGACGTGCGCAGGCGCGCGACCGTGGATGTAGCGGCACACGGCCGAAATGTTCACGAACGCGCCGGTAAGTACCTCGTCTGCTCCTGTCGCGTTGACCAGCCCCTGGGTGCCGGCGTGAGTCGTGTGCACCAGCACCTTGCCACGCAGGTCGAGCGCACGGATCTCGGTGGGTGAATTACCGGCATCGAAGCCCGGCAGCTTGCGCGCATGCCGCTCCCCGGCCAGCACCGAGCCCGGAAAGCGGCGGCCAAGCTCGAGTGCCTCGGCGATCTCACCCGCCGGAAGGACGCGCGCCGCGCCCTGGTCGAAGGCATAGGCCGCCACGGAAAAGGCTCGGAATACGTCGATAACGACGGCGATGCCGCGCGCATTCTTCGCGCCGGCCACATGATCCAGCAAGTCAATCTGCATGATGCCTTCCTGAGTGTCGGTTCACGGCCACGATCCTTGCCCTGGGAATGAAATTGAAATCCGTGGCGTGTGCCGCGGTGTAGGCGCCCATCACGCGGCCGACGATCAGGTCGCCGATCGCGAGTTCGGGCAAGGGAATGTCCTCGCGGATCACGTCGATGCTGTCGCAGGTGGGACCGGCCAGCACGCTCGGGCGCCGAGGGCCCCGCACGCCGAGCGCGTCGACGGGGTACAGCGCGTGGTCGTAGAGCTGGCCGCTGAACGAGCCATAGAGGCCGTCGTCCAGGTAGTACCACCAGCGACCCTCCCGCTGGGCGCGGCCGACCACCGCGGCCACACAGGTGCCGGCAGGGCCGGCAATGAAGCGTCCGGGCTCCGCGATCACCTGCACACCGGGCGGCAACTGCGCGAGTGCGCGGCGGATCGGGCGGCAAAACGGCCCGATCGCCGCCACGCGCCCACCGTAGGCGATCGGAAAGCCGCCACCGATGTCGAGGACATCGAGGTCCGCAACGCCGCGCTGGCTCGCTTCGAGCATCAGTTCGCGGCAGGCGTCGATCGCCTCGACGTACTTCGTCGGGTCAGCCACCTGCGAGCCGACGTGGAAACTGAGTCCCCTCACCCGCACCCCGAGTGCGCGCGCAAGTTCGAGCAACGGGAGAACGGCGGCGGGCTCGCACCCGAACTTGCGCGAGAGATCGACCACGGCAGCCGGATTGCGGAACGAGACGCGCAGCACCAGCTCCGCGTGGCGGCGATGCGGCACGAACTTGCGGATTTCATCGGGATTGTCCGCCACGAAGCGCCGGATGCCGAAGCGCAGTGCCGCGCGGATGTCGTCGTCGCGCTTGATGGGGTGCGTGTGGATGCAGCGGTCCGCACGTACGCCATGCGCGCGCACCAGCTCGATCTCGCCCGTGGTCGCGACGTCGAAACCGGCGCCGAGCCGACGCAGCGTGGTCACCACGTCCGCCTGCGGCAGCGGCTTGAGCGCGTAAAAGAGGCCGACTCCAGGCAATGCCGTGGCGAGGGCCCGGTACTGGCGGCGGACCGCCTCGCAGTCGATCACGAGCAGCGGCGTGCCATGGGTCGCTGCAAGCGCGGCGAACTGCGGGCTGGTCCGCGAACGCAGGCTGCCGCGTTGCCGCGCGGGCGGCTGCCTGCTCATGGGGAGCCCAGGTCCTCGCCGAAGTCCGCGCGCAGCGCGGCGATGTCCGGATCCACGCTGACGACGTTCTCGGCCGACGCGGCGCGCCGCAGTCGGTCGCGAACGGCATCCCACTGCTCGCCGGGCGGCACCTCCTCCACCAGGATTTCCCTGGCACCGGACTTGTCGAGCGCGCGGAGGTTCACGTACAGCTCGCGGCCATAGACGTCGGCGCGCCGGCCGGCGTTGATCCAGGTCATGAACTTGTTGGCGGCACGGGGCGGACGCATGGCCAGCACCGCCACCTTCTCATGCTCGGCAGTGAGCTGGGCCACGACCTCCTCGAGCTTGCCGCTGTTGACGATGCTGAGCGGCGTCGTGGGTGCGTAGTGCTTGGCATCCGAGCCAGGAACACGCGGCGCCGGGGCGGCGAGGCCCTCGGCCACTTCCGGTACGACCGCGCGCAGCTGCGACAGCGTGATCGCACCTGGGCGCAGCACGCGCGGCACCGCATCGACGCACGAGACGATGGTCGATTCGAGGCCGATCTTGCAGTCGCCGCCGTCGAGCACGACCTTCACTGCGTCGCCAAATTCCTCGCGCACGTGGTCGGCCCGGGTGGGGCTGACGTGGCCATACCTGTTGGCCGATGGAGCGGCGATGCCGCTGCCGAAGGCGCGCAGCAGCTGCTGGGCGACGGGATGGCCCGGCACGCGCACCGCCACCGTGTCTTGCCCGCCGGTGATTGCGAGGTCCACCGCCGGGGCCCGGCGCAGCACCAGCGTGAGCGGCCCCGGCCAGAATCGCCCTGCGAGCGCCTGCGCGGCCGCCGGCACGGTGAGCGCCCAGCGCTCGAGCAGCCGCGGATGGTCGAGGTGGACGATCAGCGGATGCGTCGCCGGGCGGCCCTTGAGCTCGAACACTTTGCGCACCGCATCCGGGTTCTGCGCGTCGGCGCCCAGGCCGTAGACCGTCTCGGTAGGGAAAGCGACGACTTCGCCGTCGCGCAGAGCTTCCACTGCGCGGTCGATCTCGTCCTGGGGCAGCCGTGCCATGACCATGGGGCGGAATGATAGCTGCAAAAAAACGGGGCCGCTTGCGCGGCCCCGTGACTCACGGAGATCGCGACCTTAGAGCTTGAAGTCGTAAGTGAACTCCAGCCCGAAGGTGCGCCCCTTGCGCAGCGCGCCGAAGAAGGCGCGCGGCGAGCCCGTATCGCCGCCGCCGGCACGCCCCGGCGTCGGAGTCGCCGGGATGCAGGGCGTCGTGACCGTGGCGCTGCAGATGCGGGCCGAGCCGGTCCGCAGATCGAACCAGCGCGTAGCCATCGGGATGGTCTCCACGTCCGTCAGGTTCTTGCCGAAGGCCACCAGCGACCAGCCGTTGTCGCTGCGGAGGCCGACACGCAGGTTGACCAGGGTCGTCTCGCCCGTCTCGGCGAGGTTGTGGACCTGGATGTACTTGCTGCCCTCATAGCTCACCGAGAAGTTGCCGATGAGGTTGAGGCCGTTGCCGGCCGCCAGCGGAGCGTCGTAATTGAGCGCCATGCTCGCCGTCTGCTCGGGCGCCAGCGGGTAGCGGTTGCCGCTGATGTTGCATTCCGGGACCGTGCCGAGGTTCGGGTCGTAGACGATGCCACCCGTGTTCAGGGTGTACTGGAAGTCGTCGCAGCCCTTGGTGATCTCGGTGTCGATGTAGGAGTAGCTCGCCGACAGCGTGAGCGCCTCGGTGATGGCCGCCTGCAGATCGACCTCGAGGCCCATGATCTCGCCCTGGCCCTGGTTCGTCGCAATGGACGTGACCGCGCCCTGGCCGGTCGGCGACGGCACCGACTGGGTGAACTGCACGTCATCCGCCTGCGTGAAGTACGCAGCAGCGCCGATGCGCAGGCGGTTGTCGAGCAGCGAGAACTTCGCGCCAAGCTCGAAGTTGTCCGATTCCTCCTGGTCGTAGGTCGGCTGGCCGATGGTCTGGCCCGCGATGCCGTTCAGGCCGCCCGGCTTCGCGCCCTGGGCGAACACCGCGTACAGCATGGTGTTGTCCGTGACCTGCCAGTCGAGCGTGACGCGCGGCGTGGTGGAATCGAAGTCAGCCTCTTCCTTGTACTGGACCGTGCCCAGCGGACGGTTGTAGAAGCGCGGATCGCCCGGAAGGATCTGGGGCGGCGCCACAACCGGCGGGCTGGCGCCCCAGTTCGTGCAGCTGTTGGTCCATGGGTTGTAGTCGCCGGTGGAGGCCGCAGTCGAGCAGTACTCGGTACGCTTCTTCGTCTCCTCCTGGTAGCGGACCTCGGCCGTCAGCGTCACGCGGTCGGTGAAGTCGAACGCGACGAGGCCGAACACCGCCTGGTCCTCGACCGTCTCCGTGTAGTCGGCGATGCCATTGCTGGGGCTCGCGAACGTCAGGTCGCTGCCGTCGTCCTCGTAGTCGTAGTAGTAGAAGCCCGCCATGCCGCGCAGGCGGCGGTCCATCGGGCTTGCGATGCGCAGTTCGGTGGACAGGCTGCGGATGTCGTTGCGGTTCGTGTTGGCGAACAGCGGCTCCTTCTCCTGCGGCGTGCCGATCCCGGGGATCGCAAACGTGCGCGTGGCCGGGTTGTAGTTGGGAGTCAGGACGAACGCGCTCGAGTGGTCGCTGTCCGTGCCGAACCTGTTTTCGTAGTCGCGGTAGCCGGACAACGAAGTGACCACCCAGCCGGAGCCGGCGATGTCCCAGTCCGCGCGCAGCGTACCGAAATATTCCTCGGTCTCCACGCCGTCGAACGCCGTGCCGTCCCGGCCACCGGTGGCCGCGATCGGATCGGTGTTCAGTGCAACGACGCCCGGCTCGATGACGCCGCAGTAGTACTGGTTCGGGTTCGAGCCCGGCGCCACCGAGCGGTAGGCGGCCGAACGGTAACCGGGCTTGCAGTTGTTGGCCGACGCCGGCTGCAGGAACAGTGCCAGCGGACCGTCGTCGTCCTTGCGGTAGAAGCCGTTGGCGAGCAGGTCGAGGTCCTCGAACGGCTGCCAGTTCAGCGACAGGCCGAACGACTCGGTGGACTCGCTGCCGACGGTCTTGCCGGTGAGCGTGTTCTCGTACTCGCCGTCGTACTCGTAGCTCCGCGCAAAGACGCGCACGCCGAACTTGTCGTCGAAGAAGCTGCTGCCCACGGAGAACGAGAAGTCCTGCTCGCCGAACTGGGCGATGCTCGCCTTGACCGTCGCCTCCAGGTCTTCGGTCGGCTGCATCGTGATGAAGTTGATGGCGCCCGAGTAGGTGTTGCGGCCGTACAGCGCGCTCTGCGGGCCCTTGATGACCTCGACGCGCTGGAGCGAGTTGAGATCGATGCCCTGGATGTCGCCCGGGAAGTACACGCCGTCGATGAAGTATGCGGCGCCCGACTCGACGCCGAACTGCACGCCCGCAAGCACGTTTGACTGGCCGCGGATCACCGGACGATCCGTCGTGCGGCCGAAGGCCTGGGAGAACGACAGGCCTGGGGTGTACTTCGAGATGTCGTCGATGCTGGCGAGGCCCTGTTCCTCGATCGTCTCGGCCGTGAAGGCAGACACCGCCACCGGCGCATCCATCAGTGCTTCTTCGGTCTTGCGCGCCGTAACGACGATTTCCTCAAGCGACTGCGCGGTCGCCGTCGTGGCGACCTGACCAAGTGCCGCGGCCACCGCGAAGCTCAGGAGCGCGGAGCGTGAATAGCGGGACATGCGTGCTGACCTCACCGTATTAATTGTGCTTGGAAGAATTCGCGCGTCGATGGCGCGGACGATCCATGGAGCCTGCACTCGTATGGCCGCACGCTGCGATCAACGCCCCCTAATCAGCTGATCGTCGGGGTGATACTACCCAAGCTGTCGCAAAGATCCAACGTCTGGCGGACTTTGAGCGGCCGACTGCGACGACACAGCGCATCACTGCATGATTCTGGCTTCAGAGACGCCGCCGGCGCATTGGGTCGTCGCAGGGCGAGGCTGTGGCTCGCATGCCACAGTGAACGCGACTCAGTCCCGGATGCGGCGCTGCCAGCCCTCTGGCAAGCGGCGCAGCTCATACCCCGGCCAGTAGTGGCGGTCGAGTTTCATGGTGATGACCTCGGTCGAGCCGTTCCAGCCGATCGTCCTCAGTCGCACCGAACTGCGGTCGGGGCGCCCCTGCACGGCAGCGATGAAGGCGTCCAGGTCGGGAGTGGGCCGCCCGTCCACCTCGACGATGCGCCGGCCGGCGAAGAGCTTGTAGCGCGTGGCCGGTGACCCGTAGGAGAAGAAGGCGACGAAGACGCCGTCCTGCGGGATGCCGCGCTGGGCTGACATCGCACGGTGCGGCGCATGCAGCACGGCACCGGCCCACAGCAGCAGCCGATCGATGTCGCCGCCGCCGAGTGCCGCGGTCGCGAGTTCCACCTGCAGTTCCTGGCCATCGCGCAGCACCGTCACGGTCACCTGCGGCGCCTGTGCCGCACGCTCGACGTCACGGAACCGGTTCACCGGATGTCCGTTGACCGCAAGCAGGAGATCACCCTCGCGCAGCACTCCCGCCGCAGGCGAACCCGCCACGACGCGTGCAATGCTGAGCGACTGGCGGTGCGCCGCGTTGAGCGTCTCGAGGCGAGCGACCCAGGCGTCGCTCAGGCCGCGCTTGCGGGCCTCGGCGATCGACACCGCCTCGAACTCGGCCTCCAGTGAATACAGCGGCAGCCCCGTGCGCTCTGCCCCAGCCAATTCCGCGACCAGGTCGATTGGAATGCCGCGGTTGATCTGCACGAGGTCGCGTCCCGTTTCGGTGGCGAAGCTCGACCACAGTGCGCGCACTCTGCCGTCACGTCCGACGATGACGCCGTCGAACTCGGTCGGGCCGTTCACCAGGCTGACGACCTCGAGGTTCGCATCGCGGAACTGCAGGGTGCGCGACAGCGGAAAATTCACGTCGTCGATCGAAGCGACGGTCGTCGCGATCGCGCGCACCCGCGAGCCACCGTTCAGGCCCACCACGGTCACCGCCTCGCCGGCCGTGAGTTCACGCTCGTCCAGTCTTGCCGCCCGGACCGGCGTGCCGTCGAGGAGCGCCGGATCGTAAGCCACCAGGGCCAGGTTGTGCAGCGGATGGATGTAGGCGACGCGCGCCGGGATCTCCACGGAGCCGGCCACCGTGATGCGCACGTCGCCCACCGCCACCGGCACGGTGTTACGGTCCACGGCGACGAGTCCTCGCTGTGCATCCACGATCAGCCCCGTGCCGTGGTAATTGCGCTCGGTGACCCCCGCCACGGAGAAGGGCATCTCGAAATTCACCAGCACCAGCGACGGCGCGAGTCGGTCTGCAATCGAGTCACCGGTCTTGACGAAGGTCGTGGCGGCCGGGGACGGCGGTTGCGCCGCAGGTGGCGGCGCGAGTTCGCGGCACGGCCAGTAACCGGTGGCGTCGTCGCGGCGGCAGTGCTGTGCCGGAAACCAGCGCCGGTCCATTCGCATCACCCGCGTCTCCGTCCCGCGCGGATCGTCGAGCGTCCGGTAACGCAGTGTGGCGCGACTGCCGTCCGCGAGGGCTTCGATCCCCGCCTCGAACTCGGCAAGCGTGGGCACCGGCCGGCCATTGAACGACTCGATCACCGCACCACGCGGCAAGCCGGCCGCGCCGAGCGCATAGCCCGGGTTGGCCACGAACACTCCACGCACGGGCGAATTGAAGTGGCGCGCCATCTGGTAGGAGAGCGCATGCACCACCGCATCGCCGAACTCGAGATACTCGGCCGGCGTGATCGCGTGCAGGTCCTCCACGCGCAGCCGCCGCGCGATGGGCTCGCCGCCACGCTCGACGTCGACGTCGATGCTGCTACCCACTGCCGCGTCGAGGATGTCGGCGAGCGGCTCGAAGGTCGTCACCAGCCTGCCGTTGACGCGTACCACGATGTCGCCCGGCAGCAGTTCGCCCTCCGTCGGCGAACCTGGCTGGACGTCCTGCACGACCAGCATGCCGGTGAGCTCTGGTGCCGCCTGGCGCGCTGCCGACTCGGTGGCCGGACGCAACCCGAGTCGCCCGAGTTCGTCGTACGGCGTGTAGCTGAACACGACCTGGAGCGTGCCTCGCGTGACCGGTTGGCCGGTACGAATCAGCTCCAGTGCACGCTGCACGCGGCCGAGTGGCAGGTAGAAACTCGAAGCGGCGCCGGTGCTGCCGCCCGCGTTCAGGGCGACCACACGGCCACGGATATCGATTACCGGTGAACCCGACGAGCCGCCGGACGTCCCGGAGGCGGCCTGGATGTAGAACGTGTTGAAGTCGTTGTACTTGCCGACGCCATATTCAGGCGCCGCACGGTCGAGCCGCGCGAGCGTACCGGCGAGAATCGACAGCTGCTCGCCCGCATCGTTGCCGACGACGCGAACTTCAGTGCCGACGCGGGCACCCTGAGGATACAGGGGCAGTGCCGCAGGCTTCACGTAGCGCAACTTCGCCGGATCGTAGCGATAGACGCCGAAGTCGTGGACCGGGTCGCGGTACACGGCGCGCAGTTCGACCTCCTCGCGGTTCTGGAAGATCGCCGTGGCGACCACCGGGCCCGGCGTAACGACGTGGCGGTTCGTGAGGATCAGGCCGCGCTCCGCGTCGACGACGAATCCCGTGGCCTGGCTCGACTGGTTCCACTCGGTGTCGAAGGCCCGCGTCTGGTCCACCTCGATCGTGACCACCGAGGGCGCGATGCTCGCAAGTGTCTGCTCCCAGGCCGGCGTTTCGGCCTTGCCGGTCAACGGCAGGAGCGCGGCGATGCCGGCCAGCAGGCACAGGAGGCGCGCGCCGGGGCGGGTCATCACAAGGCGCGGCCGAAGGCAGCGCGGAAGCGATCCCCGAACTCGTCACGCGTGAAGCGATGATGCTGGGTGCCGGCGTGCGCGATCTTGATCGCGCCCATCAGCGAGGCAATGCGGCCGGTGGTCTCCCAGTCGAGCCCGTTCTGCAGACCATAGATGAGTCCGGCGCGGTACGCATCGCCGCAGCCCGTCGGATCGACGACCGCCTCGGAGCGGACCGCAGGAATCACGACTTCGCGACCGTCCGTGTAGATCACGCTGCCTTCGGCGCCGCGCGTGACGATGAGCGCGCGCACGCGGCGCGCGATCTCGCCGGGCGCGAGTCCGGTTCGCTCCACGAGCAACTGGCCTTCGTAGTCGTTCACAGCGATCCACGTGGACTTACCGATGAAGTCGAGCAGTTCCGGGCCGTCGAACATCGGCAGGCCCTGCCCCGGGTCGAACAGCAGCGGGATGCCCGCCGCGGCGAACTGCGCCGCGTGCTGCATCATGCCGTCGCGCCCGTCCGGCGCCACGATCCCGAGCGTGATGCCGGCCGCCTCCGGCACCCGGTTCAGGTGTGCGTGGTTCATCGCACCCGGATGGAAAGCCGTGATCTGGTTGTCGTCGAGATCGGTGGTGATGAACGCCTGGGCCGTGTACTCGTGCTCGACCGTGCGCACGTGACTGAGATCCACCGAACGTTCGCGCAGCCACGCCGCGTACGGCGTGAAATCGTGGCCAACCGTGGCCATCGGCGCGCCCCGCCCGCCGAGCAGCGCCAGGTTGTAGGCGATGTTGCCGGCGCAGCCGCCGAAATTGCGCTTCAGCGTCGGCACCAGGAACGCGACGTTCAGCAGGTGGATGCGGTCGGGCAGAATGTGGTCGCGAAAGCGGCCATGGAAGACCATGACCGAGTCGAACGCCAGCGAGCCGCAGATCAGTGCGCTCATGCAGCCTGCCAGGCAATGTCCAGCTGCTTTGCGGCGCGGACGTCGTCGAGGCGCCGCACGGGCAGCGTGTACGGGGCGCCCTTGAGCTTCGCCGGATCCGACTTGGCCTCCTCGCGGATCGCGACCATCGCCGCGACGAACGCGTCGAGTTCCTCCTTCGATTCCGTCTCCGTGGGCTCGATGAGCAGGCACTCAGGAACCAGCAGCGGGAAATAGGTGGTCGGCGCATGGAAGCCGTAGTCGAGCAGCCGCTTGGCGAAGTCCATCGCGGTCGTGCCGTAGTCGCGGGCCTCGCGGCGCAGCGTGATGATGAACTCGTGACCGGCGCGACGCCCCGGATAGGCGAGTTCGAAGCCCGCTGCGGTGAGCTTCGTCATCAGGTAGTTCGCGTTCAGCGTCGCAAACTCCGAGACGCGGTGCATGCCCTCGCGGCCGAGCATGCGCATGTAAACGTAGGCGCGCAGCAGCACGCCGGTGTTCCCCATGAACGCCGAGAGCCGGCCGATGGTCTGCGGCAGGTCCTGCTGGTCGAGCCAGCGGTAGCGCGCGCCGTCACAGCCCACGACCGGCACCGGCATGAACGGCAGCAGCCGCTCGCTGACTCCGACCGCGCCCGAGCCCGGCCCGCCGCCGCCGTGCGGCGTCGAGAAGGTCTTGTGCAGGTTCATGTGGATGACGTCGAAGCCCATGTCGCCCGGCCGGACCTTGCCGAGGATCGCGTTGAGGTTCGCGCCGTCGTAGTACAGCAGGCCGCCCGCGTCGTGCACGATGTGCGCCACTTCGCGGATCCGCCGCTCGAACACGCCGAGCGTCGAGGGATTGGTGAGCATGATGCCCGCCGTCTGCGGGCCGACCGCCGCCCTGAGCGCGTCGAGGTCGATGTCGCCGTTCGGGAGCGACGGGATTTCCTTGACCGTGCAGCCGCACATCGTCGCGGTCGCCGGGTTGGTGCCGTGCGCGGCGTCCGGCACGATGATCTCGGTGCGGGTCAGATCGCCGCGCGCCTTGTGGTACGCCTGGATCATCGCCACCCCGGCGAACTCGCCCTGCGCACCAGCCATGGGCGTGAGCGAAACGCCGCGCATGCCGGTCACTTCCTTGAGCATCTCCTGGAGTTCGTACAGGCACTGCAGGAGGCCCTGCCCCGTCGACTCGGGCGCCAGCGGATGCCGGCCCAGGAACCCCGGCAGCAGCGCGTACTGGTTACAGGCCCGCGGGTTGTACTTCATCGTGCACGACCCGAGCGGGTAGAAGTGCGTGTCGATGGAGAAGTTGAGCTGCGAGAGCCGCGTGAAGTGACGCACTGCCTGCAGCTCGGACACCTCCGGCAGCAGCGGCACGCTGCGCCGGCGCAGTCTGTCCGGCACGCTGGCCGCGGGAGCGTCGAGGGGATGCTGAGCCGCCGCGCTGCGGCCGGACCGCGAGTGTTCGAAAATCAGCTGTTCGTGCATGTCGGGCTCCTCAGGGCGCGGCTCAGGCCGCGGCGGCGCTCTGCATCACGTCGGCGAGCGCACGCGCATAGGTCTCGACGTCCTGCGGGGTGCGGGTCTCGGTGGCGCACACGAGCAGCGCGTGGCCGAGCGCAGGATAGTCGCGGGAGATGTCGCAGCCGCCCACGATGCCACGCGCGGCCAGCGCCTCGAGCACACCGCGCACCGGCCGGTCGAGCAGCAGGACGGCCTCGTGAAAGCGCGGGCCACTGAAAGCCACGCGCACGCCGGGAACCTTCTCGAGCGCGGCGACGAGTTCGGCCGAACGCTGCACGCAGGCCGATGCCACCTTGGCGAGCCCTTGCGGCCCGAGAAGCGACATGTAGATCGTCGCAGCCGTGACCAGCAGGCCCTGGTTGGTGCAGATGTTCGAGGTGGCCTTGCTGCGGCGGATGTGCTGTTCGCGCGCCTGCAGCGTCAGCGTGAAGCCCGGCTTGCCGTCGAGGTCCACGGTGCGGCCGACGATGCGGCCCGGCATCTGGCGCACGTGCTCCATGCGCGTCGTCATGAAGCCGAAGTACGGGCCGCCCGAGGACAGCGGCACGCCGAGCGGCTGCCCCTCGCCGCAGACGATGTCGGCGCCCCTGGTGCCCCACTCGCCCGGCGGCTTCAGCACCGCGAGCGACACCGGGTTGACCACCGCGATGACGAGCATGCCCGCCGCGTGCGCCCAGTCGGTAAGCGCGTCCACGTCCTCGAGCATGCCGAAGAAGTTCGGCTGCTGGATGACGAGCGCAGTGATGTCCTGGCCGCGGTACTTGTCGAGGCTCGCCGTGGTCGTCGTGCCGCCGCGCGGGTCATAGGGCAACGGCTCGAACGCGAGCTTCTGGCCGCCGGCCACGGCCTGCAGCACTTCACGGTAGGCCGGATTGACTGCAACGGGCACGAGGATGCGCTGCGACTTCGACTTGCGATGCGCGCGCACGGCCATCAGGCAGGCTTCGGCGAGTGCCGTGGCGCCGTCGTACAGCGAGGCGTTCGACGCCGCCATGCCGGTGAGGCTCGCCATCATGGACTGGAATTCGTACAGCAGCTGCAGCGTGCCCTGGCTGGCCTCGGCCTGGTAAGGCGTGTAGGCGCTGTAGAACTCGCCGCGCGTCACGATCGCCCATACCGCCGCCGGCACGTGGTGCTCGTACGCACCTGCGCCGATGAAATTGAGACGGTGGCCGTCGGCGGCGGCGCGCTCGGACATCAGGCGCCCGACCTCCATCTCGGAGAGCGCCGGCGGGATGGCGTCGAGCGAGCGCGCGCGCAGGCTGGCCGGAATCTCGTCGAACAGTGCCTCGGTATCCGGGGCGCCGATCGCCGCGAGCATGTCGCGGATGTCGTCCGCGGTATGGGGA
>Ga0079037_100000136_pt1 | contig 26932 bp, 17 predicted proteins | sample Mud3Dept4metaG_FD_71479 | JGI IMG/M metagenome (GOLD analysis project Ga0079037, IMG submission 71479) | Freshwater wetland microbial communities from Ohio, USA, analyzing the effect of biotic and abiotic controls - Mud 3 Core 4 Depth 4 metaG | ecosystem: Environmental > Aquatic > Freshwater >... | reverse complement strand
ACCAAAAACCTGAAATTCATGACGATGTTCCATGGGTACCAGGGAAAAGAACAGCCCTATTCCTGGTGGAACTCGCCCCGCCGCGCCCCGTCCTATACCCATGAACTTACTTATACTCCTTGGACTCTGAGCAACGTTCTGAGCTATGTCCTCGACCAGAACACCTTCTCCGACCTCAAAGTCGGCTATGTCAAGATTACCCAGCAGAATCTCGATCTCTATGAGCTGGGAGAGTGGCCGCTCGAGATGTATGCCTATGACCGGTATTACGGGACGGAATGGGGCCTGATCCCGTGGAACGAGGACTATGACAGGAAAAAGCTGGACGTCGACTGGACAGTGACGCGATTCCTGGACGGCTTTTTGGGCGCCAACCATGAGCTCAAGCTGGGGGCGGGCTACACCTATTGGAGGACCAGGACGTCCTACTACAGCGCGGCCAATTACGAGACCTATTGGTACAACGGCACGCCCTGGAACTACAGCGACGCGGTCCCGTATTTGGGCGACGTCTGGATATCGAATTATAACGAGCAAAGGGATTCCATCGGGCCTCAGCTCGCTGAAGCGCAAAGATACGGGGTTTTCCTTCAGGACATCGTCAGCGTCGGCAATCGCCTGACCCTCAACCTGGGCCTCCGCTACGACAGGGTCGCCGTGTCCAGGCCGGAGGAGGTGAGGCCCGGCTGGTATGACGAATGGGGCAACGGTCTGGCCCAATACCTGGCTCCGGATATCTTTCTCACCGAGGACCTTGTGGCGCCGGAGATCAAGAATGCCTTTATCTGGGGCAAGCTCCAGCCGAGACTCGGGTTGAGCTATGATCCTTTCGGCGACGGCAAGACAGCCCTGAGAGCCAACTGGGCAAGAATGACCGATGATATCGTCGGCGACATGACCGCCGGTCTCCATCCCTTCGATCCCTGGGAGAACGGTGTCTATGCCCTCTGGTTTGACCTCAACATGGACGGAGTGCGCCAACTCCCTCCCACCGATGCTTACCAGGTGCTCGATCGTCCGGCAGGATACAACACCGATCCCGACATGCTCTCTTCCTTCCTGGATCGGGATATGAGCTCCCCTTATGTCGATGAGCTGACGGCCGGAATCAGCCGCGAGCTGTTCAAGGACTTCAGCGTCGGGCTGACCTACATTTTCAGAGAGAACAAGAATATCGCCGATACACTGGACACGAATAATCCGCTGGACAGCCCCAACTGGCTCCCCTATACCGTCACCGAGCCGGGTCCGGACGCCGCACTGGGGACGGGAGACGACGCTTCCATCACGGTTTATGGGCTCAGAGCCGATGCTCCCTTCACCCAACGATTCCGAACCAACGTGGACTTTATCGAGAGGAAGTACCAGGGGGTTGAATTCACGGCCAACAAAAGGATGTCCAACGGGTGGCAGTTGTCCGGCAGCGTCACCTATTCCAAGACCTATGGAAACATCGGAGGCGACTGGGGGATTTGGCGGGGAGACCGCGGCGGCTTTTTGACTCCTAACGGGCTGATCAACCGCTCCGGCAGGACAAATTACGACAGGCCCTTGATCATCAAGCTCATGGGCACGGCCGTCCTGCCGTATAACATCCTACTGAGCGCTTTCTTCAGCCACTATGACGGAGCTCCCACCAACAGAACCGTGATGGTCTATCTCCCCACCGTCATCGACGGAGTCAACAACCGAACGACCAGCGTGACCGTCAATGCCGAAGCTCCCGGAACGCTCCGAGGCGCCGCCCTCGACTCCTTTGATCTCCGGCTGGAAAAGGCCTTCAACCTGCCCATCGGGAGGCTGGGCATATACGTCGACGCCTTCAACATCCTCGGCTTCAAGCAGCTCAATGTCAATCAGAACAACGGCGGATACGTCTATACGAACGGGACTTTTGTCCGGTATCCCACCTACGGTCAGATCAATTCGGCGCTGGGAGTCCGCTCGTTCAAGTTCACCTTGCGGTATTATTTCTAAGTCATCCACCTTCTTGTCAACGGGGGAGGGAAAACCCTCCCCCTCCACTACAAATTGGCGCGGCAAGTGTGAATCATGAAGTATTTTTTATTGGCCCTGCTTTGGGGCACGGCTTTGATTTTCTCCTTCTTTTTTTTCCGGGATGTTTATAAAAGGCGCCACGGCTATTCCCGGGCCCCTTGGGGACCGCTGATCGGAATCGGGTTCATCACCAACTTCTTCGACACCCTGGGCATTGGGAGCTTCGCGCCGACCACATCGGTCTTTAAGTTCGGCAAGCTGGTGGACGACCGGGTCATACCGGGGACGCTCAACGTCGGCCACAGCCTGCCGACAATCGCCCAGGCACTCATCTTCATCACCGTGGTGCAGGTTGCTCCCGTGACTCTCATCTCCATGATGTTCGCTGCCACTCTGGGCGCGGTCCTCGGTGCGGGAGTGGTCTCCAAGTTGCCGGTCAACAAGATCCGGCTGGGCCTCGGCGGGGCGCTGCTTCTCGTTGCGACAGCCATGCTGACAGGCCTCCTGAACCTCTATCCAAGCGGCGGGGACGCTCTGGGCCTGACAAGCTGGAAGCTGATCGTCGCCGTGGCGGTCAGCTTCGTCCTGGGCTCGCTGATGACCATCGGCATCGGGATTTACGCACCTTGCATGGCACTTGTCTTTGCCCTCGGCATGAATCCTCGGGCGGCCTTCCCGATTATGATGGGGTCGGCCGCACTTCTCATGCCCTGGTGCGGCCTGAAGTTCATCAAGGAAGCCGCTTACGATCCCAAGGCCGCCCTCGGCCTGACGGCGCTGGGGGTTGTAGCCGTGCCGATTGCGGCTTACATCGTCAAATCTCTCCCCTTGACCGCGCTGAAGTGGGTCGTCGTGGGCGTGATCATTTATACCTCGGTCATGATGTTCAGGTCAGCCAGAAAAAAGGGGCCGGCCGCGGTTCCGCATGGAAATTGAGCGGCTTTCGGCCAAAGACGACCGAACCCGGGGGCTTTGACCCAAAACGTTTCTCGTTCTAAAATAGCCACATGGCGGGAAAGCCTCCGCTGCAAAGCGCCCCTAAGAAATGCAGATTCCTGGCGTGGCGTTGGCTTGGGCTGGGCGTATTTTCATTGGCGCTGCTGGTGCGGGGAGTCTATCTGGCCGAGAGCTGGGATAACCCCACTTTCCGGACGCCGATCGTCGATTCTCAAACCTACGACGGCCTCGCCCGGCGTCTTGCCGCCGGCCAGCCGGTGACGAGCGAATTCTTCTGGCAGCCCGTCTTCTATCCGACATTCCTCGCCCTCGTCTTCCGGTTGAGTCACTCCTCGATACTCTGGGCAAAGATCATCCAGGCTATCCTGGGCGCCTTCACGGCGCTGCTCACCTATCAGTTGGGCCGGAGGATTCTTGGCCGGGCGGCGGCCGTTGGGGCGGGAGTTTTGGTGGCGATCTACATGCCGTTGGTCTTCTTTGAGACGGAGCTTCTGGCATCCGGCTGGGCGGCTTTCTGGATGGCGGCGATTGCGCTCCTCCTTTTTAAAACCAGGGAGAAGGCCAAGCCGTTGCCCTGCTTGGCCTTGGGTTTCTCCGGAGCGCTCAGCATCCTCACCAGGCCTGAATTCCTGCCTGTGTTTGGCGCCGGCTGCCTCTGGCTTCTCGTAGCCTGGGCTAGAGAACATCCTAACCCGGCGAGGCTTTTCTCGAGATTTGTCTTCATCGCCCTGGGGTTTTCATTGATCGCCGGACCGCTCGCCATCTGGAGCCACCGCGTGCTGGGCCGGGCGATGATGTTGCCCTCCTCTGGCGGGATCAACTTATACATCGGCAACAACCCGGATTATGAGAGGACGATCACCGCCCGTCCCGGGCTCGACTGGCAGGAACTGACAGCCGCTCCCGCCAGACAGGGAATCGTTGATGACCTGGGAATGCAGAGGTACTTCCTCAACAAGACAAAAGAATATATCAAAGGCCAGCCTCTGAGTTTTCTGTACGGCCTTTTCCACAAGACCACCCAATTTTTCAGCTCGCGAGAGATTCCGCGGAATACCGATATCTATCTTTTTGGAAGATGGTCGCGTTCCCTCCGCTGGCTGGTCTGGAAGGCGGGTCCATTCGGGTTTCCTTTCGGCCTGCTCCTGCCGGCGGCCTTCCTGGGCCTCGTCTTTTGTTGGCGGAAGATCCCCGGCCCTGTCCTTCTTTCTCTCCTGCTCTATCCCGCGGCCATGATCATGGTTTTCGTGACCAGCCGGTACCGGGTCCCGCTCGTTCCCCTCTTGAGCATCCTCGCCGCGGGGGGAGTTGGCGCGGTCTGGGATATGAAGCGGGAGCGTCAATGGAAGAAGCTGGCTGTCGCGGCGGCGGTGGCCCTGACGGTGGGCGTAGCCGGCAGCTCCGCCGGCCCGTTCCCCGAGGAGCGGCTAAACTATGAAGCCGAGCTCTATTATGGGCTGGGAAGCACCTACGACGCCTGGGGCAAGGTGAAGGAAGCGGAAACCGCCTATGGCAAAGCGCTGGAAGTAAAACCGGATTACGCGGAAGCGCATTACAACCTGGCCAATATCCGGAAAACTCAGGGCCGGCTGGAAGAGGCGATCGGGCACTACGGCCGAGCCCTTCAAGCGCGGCCCGGCTCCGTCGAGATACGCAACAACCTTGGCGCCGCGCTCAAAGCCCTGGGCCGGACGGAACAAGCCATCGAACAGTGGGACAAGGCGGTTGCGCTTACGCCCACCGATCCTTTCGCCCATTTCAACTTGGCTCTCGCCCTCGCTGAACAAAGGAAATTTGACCTGTCGCTCGGGCACGCCGAGGAGGCGCTGCGGCAAAGACCCGATTGGGTCGAGATTCGCATCGACCTGGGCATGATCCTGCTGCAGCAGGGAGAAATCTATCGGGCGCTGGCGCAGTTTAACGAAGCTCTCCGGATCAATCCCGCGTCCGCCGAGGCTCATTCCGGACTCGGCATCGTCCTGGGAAGCCGGGGCGATCTCGACGCGGCCGTCGATCACTTCCGCCGGGCCATCGCGCTCGAGCCGGGCCGTGCGGAAGCGCGCTACAATCTCGGCCACGCCCTCCTGCTCCAGGGGAAGCGGGCCGACGCCATCGCGGAATTCGAGCGGCTGCTCCAGATAGACCCGGCCCATGCCCAAGGACGCCTCGAGCTCGAAAGCGCGCGCGCGGAGCAAATGCGAGAACGCTGACTGGTGCAAACCGGTGTCCTGTTGAAGGCAAGGGAATCGGGAAGGGAGGATAAATAATGAAAATAGCGAAGGGAACCCTGCTTACCCTCCTGGTTTTCATCGGCTTGACGGGCTGCCTCGGAGTGGGCCAAAAAAGCGCCCCTTCCCATCCCTTCCTGGGAAGCGGAGATTACCGGGGAGAATACTGGCCGACCGCGGGGTGGAGGACCTGTCGGCCGGAGGCCGTGGGCCTGGACCCCGTGAAGCTGATAAAAGCTTTCGACCATGCCGCCAACCCCGCCATCAAGACACAGGGGCTCGTCATTGTCCGCAAGGGATACATCGTCGGCGAAGCCTACTTCGGGGACTTCACCGTCAGCTCAAGAAAGGAGAGCTTTTCCGTCGCCAAGAGCTTCTCCAGCGCCCTGATCGGGATCGCCGTCGACAAAGGATTAATCAAGGGGGTTGACGAGACCGTGGCCAAGTATTACCCCCAGTGGCAAACGGCCGACACGCCCGAAGCCAAGAAAAAGATGACGATCGAGGACCTGCTGACGATGAGGTCGGGTCTCCAATGGAATGAGGACGATTACTACAAAGACAGAAGCAGGAACGATGTCTATCTCATGATCGATTCGGCCAAGGATTATGTGGAATATGTGCTGAACAAGCCCATTCGCCATAAGCCGGGGACTTACTGGTACTATTCGAGCGGCGATTCCCTGCTGCTCTCGGGAATCATCCAAAAAAGCACCGGCCTGACCGCAGCGGAGTTTGCCCGACGGTATTTGTTCAAACCGCTGGGCCTGACCGACATGGTCTGGCTGGCCGACCCCTCCGGCCAGACGATCACGGCCTGGGGTATTCAGGGGACCCTGCGGGAATTTGCCAAGTTTGGCTATCTCTACCTGAAAAAAGGGAGGTGGGAGGATAGACAGGTTGTTTCCCGAGAATGGGTGAGGAAATCCGGCGAACCCGTATCCGAGGATATCAAAAAATACGGCTATCAGTGGTGGCGCCTTCCTGCCATGGAAGGCCATGCGAGCTCCAGAATCCCGCCGGATATTCTCATCGCCTGGGGGATTTTCACGCAACAGATATTCATCCTCCCCACCCAGGAGCTTCTCATCGTCAGGCTCGGCCAGGACCCCGACCCCTATCATGACGAGTGGCGGGAAGTTGAGTTCCTCAGCCTGGTCCTGAATTCGCTGGAAGAATAGAAAGGAGACGGAATGAAGGGCGTTTTCGGAAAGATCAAGACCATTCACTGCCGGGAAAAAAGATGCACCGAAGAGACCGTCCCTGCGTCCGTTTACGAGAATTTTTTGGGCGGCAAGGGTTTGGCGAGCTATCTCTTGCTGAAGAAAAATCCCGCCGGCGTCGATCCCCTTTCCCCGGCCAACAACTTGATCCTGGCCACCGGACCGGCGAACGGATTCCCGATTTGGGGGGCGAACAGGTACGCGGCGTTCACCAAATCCCCTTTGACGGGTATCTTCTCGGAAGCTTATTCCGGAGGGAAAGCCTTCCTTCACATCGCCAAAACGGGTACCGATGCGTTCATCCTCGACGGCGCCTTCGATAGCTGGACCTGTGTCGAAGTCCGGAATGGGGACGTTTCCTTCAAGCCGGCCGATTTCCTAGTCGGCAAGGACAGCCTGGAGACCGAGCGGATCCTCAAAGAGAAATACGCAGGATTGAAGACGGGGATCTTGACCATCGGCCCGGCCGGCGAAAACCTGGTCAAGTTTGCCTATGTCAACAATGATTTCGGGCGATGCCTGGGGAGGACGGGAATCGGCGCCGTCATGGGGAGCAAGAAGATCAAGGCCATGGTGTTCATCGGCGATCGGGAGAAGCAGCCCGCCTCGGCTGATGAGCTCAAAGACTTCTTGAAAAAGCAGTATGAAATCGGCAGCCAGCACCCCGGGTCCAAGGCCTATAAACGAATGGGGACGCCGATGATGGTGGACATCGTCAGCACCGTGGAGGCCTTTCCTTCCCGGTATTGGCAGGACGGAACCGTTCCTCACATCGGCCGCATCAACGCCGCCGCCCTGGAGGAAGAATGCGAAGTCAAGCCCGGCGCCTGCACCTACTGTTTCATCGCCTGTAACCGGTGGACGACGGTCAAGAGGGGCCGCCATAAGGGCCTGAGGCTGGATGGGCCGGAATACGAGACGATCGGGGCATTCGGCGGCCTGAATATGGTCGACGACATCAAGGAAATCGCCTACCTGAACGATGTCTGCGACCGGCTCGGGATGGACACAATCACCGCCGGCAACGTCACGGCTTTCGCCATCGCCGCCCATAAAAAAGGGAAGATCGATTTCGCCATCGATTATGGAGAGGTCGACCGGATTGCCGAGCTGCTCCGGATGATCGCCTACCGGGAGGGGATCGGAGATCTCCTGGCCGAGGGCGTCCGTTTTGCCGCCAAAGAGCTGGGATTCGAGGAGATGTCTATCCAGGTCAAAGGGTTAGAGCCTCCCTCGTTCGACCCTCGCTATCTCAAAGGCATGGGTCTCGGGTTTGCCATCTCCGACAGGGGCGCCTGCCACCTCCGGACCACATTCTACAAGCCGGAGCTGGCCGGCCTTATCCCCCCGGAAAAGATAGAGGGGAAAGCCGCCATGCTCCTGGAATACGAGGACCGGCTCACGATATATGACACTTTGATCCTCTGCCGCTTCTTCCGGGATCTCTACTTCTGGGACGAACTCGGCCGGATCATCAAAGGCACCCTGGGCTTTGAGTATAGAGAAAAAGAGCTCAGAGAGATCTCCAAGACAATCGCCCTGACCATCCGGGAGTTCAACTTGAGGGAGGGGATGAGACCAGAGGAAGATTATCTGCCGGGGCACTTTTTCAAACATCCCATCGGGAAAAACAGGCTGGTCCTCAAGGACGATGAATTTGCCAGACTGGTTCGCGATTACTACGAATTGCGCGGCTATCCTGCGGCCGAAAAGAGAGAGCCCAAAGACCGGTAGGGCACCTCATGGATTCGGGCCTATTTGTCCGTGCCTTGAAGGATTCCCGGCCGGATCACGGATTGGGCTCGGGCTTAACTAAGCCCTGAGTTTCATGGCTCTTGTAGGCGGCCAAAGCGACCGCGAGTGCGCGAAGCCCGTCAGAACCCGTCGCCTCCGGGCTCTTTTTCTCCTGAATCGCCCGGACGAAAGACTCCATCTGCATGGCAAAATTGCCCGGCATGGGCCGGTCAAGAACGCGGATTTGCTCCCCTCTCCCCTCCTCGTAGAGGAACAGCTTGTTGGCATAATGGAAGACCCTCAACGCGCCCTTCGTCCCGTAAACCCGGAAGTTCTGCGGCTGGGCCTCCCAACCGCCTCCCAGGGTCATTTTGTAGTTGATGTCCCAGCTTCCTCCCCAGCTGAATATGCCCTCGGTGGGCATTTCACACGGGAAGGTCGCCTCGTTGTAGACGAGCTGGCCAACGGCGCCGTTTTGGAGGATCATCGTCAGATACTCGGTGGCCGGCGGTTGGCCGGAGATGTTGCCGCGCCCAAACACCGATACGGCGGGGCTCCCCGTCAGCCACATGAACATGTCGATGAGATGGATCCCATGATCGACGAGCCCCATGCCTCCCCCGCCGGGGCCGCCGGGAGGATAGTGCATCGGACCGGCGTCCCGGAAATTATCGTAACCCCGGCCCCCGACATAAGTTTCCATCATCAGCATGACCCGGCCCAATCTCCCCGACTCGATGATTTCCTTGGCTTTTCGGCAGGCCGGGAGAAAGCGCCAGGTCGCGCCGTAGGCCAATTTCACGCCCCTCTTATCGCAGACTTCAATCATGGCCCGGCCGTCGTCCAGTCCGACCGCCAGCGGTTTTTCACAGAGGACATGGACTCCGGCCTCGGCGACCCGAGCGGTGACTTCCCTGTGGAAGCGGGCCGGAGTCAGCACACAGGCAATGTCCAGGTTTTCCTCGGCCAGCATCTGTCCATAATCCGAGTAGCCCTTGAAGCGCCATTTTTCGGCCATCCTGGCCAATCGTTCGGTCTGGATCTCGGCCCCCGCGACGACCTGGATCGCCTCGACCTGCTTATATCCCTCCAGATGGGCTTCGGCAACACCTCCCAGTCCGATCAGCCCGACTCTCAGTTTGTTCACGGGATCGCTCCCTTATCGTTCAAGCTCGTTTGATTCATAAAAAACCCTCTCCGAAGAGACATCGAGTGATGGCCGGCGAAATCATATCATCAGGTCCCGCGGAAAGAAATTGTACATGTGCTCGTGGAACAGAGGGATCAATTCGAACTCCTTGATGATGCTCCCATATTTGTCGCGGAAGCTCCTGACCAGGTCCAGCATGGACTCCTGGGAATCCACCTCGAATTCGATCTCAAAGTCCCAATGGCCGATCAGCTTGACGATGGCGACGACTCTCACATCGGTTTTGAGATAATCGATGAGTTCCCTTTCTATCTCGTCGGTATAGCTGTGGAACTTGAAGGGCAGCTTGTAGGCCATAAACCCGGCATTCTCCAGATGGATCAGAGGCTTGAACGCCCGGATAATCCCCCTGGAACGCAGGTTTTTTATCCGGGAACTCACGGTATTCGGAGAGACCCCGATCTTTTCGGCGATTTCGGCGGAAGGCGTCCTGGCGTTTTCAGCGATCAGGTTCAGGATCTGCAGCTCTGTCCGGTCGACTTTGGCTTGTTCATAGTCGCGGCCAAAGTAGGTCATCTCTTTGATTTTTCGGGATCGGGTGAAGTAAGCTCTTCCCAGTTCGATCCATTCAATAACGATGAAGACTTCATAGCTGTGAATGTGGCGGGGGAAGACGTTCCTTACATCCCTCAAAAAATTATCGTATTGGACGACGTTTTTGGCGATAAAATTAATCAGGAAATCCCATTTTCCGCCGCATTCAATGATCCACTGGACATTCTTGTGAGCCTTGAGGTAGCCGATGATCTCCGACGCCTTTTGCTGCGTGTAGTTGCTTATCCGGACCAGGGTTCGATACTTGGTATAGCCCAGCATGGGAAAATTGATCTGGGTGTAGTATCCTCCGAGGATCTTCCTTTTCTTAAGGACCTGAAGCCGGTAGCTGAGCAGCTGCTGCGAAATGCCCAGGTTTTTGGCCAATCGGGACAAGGGCTGCCGGGCATTGTCCTCAAGCTCGGCCAGGAGATTGAGGTCCGATTGGACAAGGGTTTTCCCCCTTCTCATGCTTAGGTCATTCGCCAAAAGGCCGGCGTGCGTCTTTTTATGCACCAGCTCTCCCATCAGACTACCCTAAAAGAACGTCTCTCTTTCCCGACAGAGGCCTCTCCTTTAAACAGGCCAAAGCCAAGGGGATAGATTATACGAGAAACGCCCTCCCTTCAAGTCAGGCGCCGAAACCTCTGCATCAGCGGATCATTTGAGCGATCGTCGCAATATCCTATCGATACTCTCCCATGATTTGATAGGCTCTTTCCTCGTCGCTCATGTCCTTTTTAGCCCGACGTATTTTGTAGGCTAGATAGCCGAGAAGCATCCAGCCGGCGAAAAGGCCATACTCCAGCGGCCATTTGAGCTGGGCGGTGGAACCCGGGAAAATCATAAATACGATCAACAGCCCGGAGATAATCGTGCCCAGATAAAGAGCGGACTTGTGCTTGACCCTGTAGGGACGGTTCATCTCCGGGGCTGTTTTGCGCAGCCGGACGGCCGAAAGGCAGGTGACAAACCAGCCGCTGATGAAGGCCAGAGAGCCCACATTGACCATCGGGAGGAGGCCGGATTTCCCGATGAACGGGCCGATGAGCGTGATGAGCCCCACGAAAAGAATCGCCTGCTTGGGTGTCTGGCGCTTCTCGTCGACCTCACCGAGCCGTTCGGGCAACAACCCCCCCCGCCCCAAGGCGAAAATAATCCGGCTCGCGGCGATGAAAAACGCGTTAAAGGTCGTGATCAAACCGAGAAAAGCGGCGAAAATAACCAATTTGGCGGCCCACACATAGCCGAAGGCTGCCTGAAACGCTGCCGCCGTAGGCATTTCGTAGCGGATGGTCTCCTGCCAGGGCATACACAAGGAAAGGGCCAGGATAACAACTCCATAAAACACGGCTGAAACCAGGAGGGAGAGGATGACCGCTTTTCCCAAATCTCTCGGCTTAAGCCCGACCTTGGACTCCTCCGCCCCCTGCGGGATGGTGTCAAAACCGGAATAGAAAAAGGGCACGACTCCCAGAACGGCGATGATCGATCCCAGGATCGCGACGGGGTTCCCTCCCTGCGAGAAAAGAGGGGTCATATGGGAAAAGCTGCCTTTGGCCAGAGCGATCAAGGTGAAAGCCGCAGTGCAAACGAAGATCAGGCTCGTGGCGATCGTCTGGAACCGGGCCGCCGTCTTCACGCCGCGAATATTCATGGCGATGATGAGAAGGCTCAGAATGACACCCGCGGAAATCGAGAGCAGGCTGACGGGATTGCCCCCGACGCTGTAAAGAGTGTGTGATTTCAGGCTCGGGAGGAGGTAATCGACGAGCGAGCCGATGGCTACGGCCTCAAAAGGGCACATGATGACGTAGGCCAGGGAGAGGAACCAGCCGGTCAGAAACGATGGCCCGACTCCGAAGGCCTTGTAAGAGAAAGCCACCTCTCCCCCTGCCACCGGAATGGCGGGCGTCAATTCGGCGTAGCAAAGCCCAACAAAGACAAGAAGCAGCCCTCCGATGAAAAAACCGATAATGGCTCCCAGCGGGCCGCCACGCGCCAGCCAATCCCCGGAGACGACGACCCAGCCGACGCCGATGATCGCTCCAACGCCCAGGGCCAGATAATCCTTGAACGTCATGGCCCTGGCCAAGGCATTTCTCGCCGCTGCCGGATGAGATTCTTGGATTCCCATTTGGGTTTCGTGCTCAGGCCGCAAGCTCGAGCGCTTTCTTAAAGACCGCCAAGCCCTCGTCGAGCTGCTCCTCGTTTGTGATGAGAGGCGGAATCCAACGGATGATGTTGTCATAGGTTCCGCAGGTCAGGATGAGCAGGCCGTTTCGCACACAGGCATTGCGTACGGCCATTGCTTTTTCTTTGTCTGGAACCTTGCCTCCCGCTTGCACGAACTCCACTCCGGCCATAAGGCCCAGTCCCCTGACATCGCCTATGCTGGGGAACTCCGACTTTAACTTTTTGAGGCCCTCGAGCAGCTTCTCCCCCAGCCGGGCGGCATTCTCCAGGAGATTTTCCTCTTTGTATATCCTTATGCTGGCCGCCGCGGCGGCGCAGGCCACGGCATTTCCTCCGTACGTACCGCCGTGGGATCCCGGAGGGGCCTGATTCATTAACTGGCTGCTGGAAGCGATGGCGCTCAAGGGCATTCCCGAGGCCAGCCCTTTGGCCATGATGAGGATATCGGGGAGGATGCCGAAGTGTTCAAAGGCAAAATAGCGGCCGGTCCGCCCGAATCCGCACTGGATTTCGTCGGCGATGAGGAGGATCCCGTGCTCGTCACATTTTTTCCGGAGGCCCTGGAGAAAGCGCTTCGGAGGGATGATGTATCCGCCCTCACCGAGAACGGGCTCCACCAGCATGGCCGCCGTTTCCCCCGGGGCCGTCTGGCTGTGGAGGATGAAATCGAGCTCTTCGAGAGCCCATCTGCAGTCCTTGTCAAACCCGAATTTCTCCGGATTGGCCTCCGCTTGTGGGCAGCGATAGCAGTAGGCGTAGGGAGCGATGAACACTCCCGGCATCAGCGGCTGGTAGCCCGCCCGGTAGATCGTCTTGGAAGCCGTGAGGGACATCGTGCCGATCGTTCGGCCGTGAAAGCCCCTTTGAAAGACGATGATATTGGGTCTCTTGGTGGCCTGGCGCGCCAGCTTCACCGCGCTCTCAACAGCTTCGGCGCCGCTGTTGGCAAAGAAGAAGGTGTCCAATTCAGGAGGGACGACTTCGGCCAGGGCCTCTAACACGCGGAGCATGGGGGCATGAAAAGCCGTGTTCTGGTGCGTATGGAGAAGAAGCTCCGCCTGCTCGCGGATGGCGGCCACGACTTTGGGATGGCAGTGGCCGGTGTTGACGACTCCGATGCCGCTGGTGAAATCAAGATATCGTTTGCCGGTGTGATCCCAAACATAGGCCCCTTGCCCCTTCACGATGATGGAATCGATAAGATGGGGAACCGCCTTGGTCAGGGAAGCCATGGATTTCTTGAGGTTTTCCATCGTTTGACTCCTTTCTAGAAAGGACTAATGCCGATCCGCCCGCTCCATTCTCCCGGCCCCATCACGTTTTGGGACCGGAGATCGTGATCGCCGAATCCGGGTTGGCATACACGACCTTCCCCTCGAGCAAGGTCAGCTGGCACTTGATTTCCTTGATCTCTTCCGTCGGGATGGAGTACGGGTCCTTGTCCCAGACGGCGAGGTCGGCGTATTTGCCGGACTCCAGAGAGCCGATCTTATCATCCAGGAACAGCTGGTGGGCCGCCCAGATGGTATAAGCCCGCAGGGCGGCATGGACATCGACGGATTGGGCGGTTCCAAACGGGTGCTTGCCGTAAACGCCGAGCAGAGGCTCGCGGGCGATCTGGGCCCAGATGCCGTAGCGCGCGGGAAACGGGTCCACGAAAAAGTCGGAAGTCGCCGCCCACTTCATGCCCTTGTCCTGGAAGGTTTTGTAGGGCTTCATCCTGAGACATCTCTCGGGTCCGAAGTTTCCGGCATAGGTATCGCCGATCCACCACATATGGACCGCCTCCGCTTCGGGATAGCCGGCTTCGTAGGTTTTCTGCATCTCGGCCATCATGTCGATCGCCCGGTCGGTCGGGATGTTGCAGTGGATGATGCCGTGTCGCAAACCGTGGATCGGGCTGGCCTCGAAGGCCTGGGCATAAGAATCCATCAGCCAGTCGATGGCCTTATCCCCGATCACGTGAACGGAAATGTGGAGACCCGCCTGGTGGTAGAGCCTCACCATCTCGCGAAAAACATTGGGGTCCAGGACGGGATAGCCATAGTTGCCCTTGTCGATCTCTTTGGAGTTTTTGTTCCATTCGTCATAAAGCCAGCCCGTCCGCGCGCCTCCACTGCCGTCAAGGTAGAGCTTGATGCCGCCCGAGATCAGCCGGTCGTCTCCGGTCGAAAGGTAGGGCTTGGTGAACGGCGCGACGGAGGAGATCAGGCGTTGAGCGTGCTCGATGGTCCTCCCCCCGTCCCAGAGAACAAACATCCTGACGGTCAGTTTATCCTCCGCCAGGACCTCCTGATAAGCCTTCCAGGTGGAGAACTCCACTCCCGGGTCTTTCGTCGCCGTCATGCCCTCTTTATTGAATTCCGCGGCCAGATGCCGGATCCCCTGCCGGGTCTGCTCGGGCTGGATCTCGGGGATGAGGCGCATGACCAGTCTCATGGCCGATTCCTTCAAGACCCCGGTCGGAGTCCCATCGGGAAGCCTGTCTATGGTTCCTCCGGGGGGGTCGGGGGTCTTTTTGGTAACATTGGCCAGTTTCAGGGCCACGCTGTTGGCCGCGGCGTAGTGGCCCATGGTATGCATCAGAAAGACGGGGTTCTCGGGGGATACCGGGTCAAGGTCGGAAGCATAGATGTACCTGAGCTCTTCGATCTTCCCCTCGTCCCAGCCGCGTCCAAAGACCCATTCCCCGGGCTTCAAAGCTCCGACTTTGGCCTTGACTTTTTCGGCCACGTCCGCCATCCTCCGGACGGCCGGAAACCCGACATCCAGGATGTAAAGAAGCCCGATGCCGCCGGAGGCAAAATGACAGTGAGCGTCGATAAGCCCGGGAGTGACCGTCAGGCCTTTAAGGTCGACGATCCGGGTGTCCCGGCCGGCCAATTTCTTTATGGCAGCCGTCGCGCCGACGGCGACGATCTTCGGCCCTTTTACGGCGAGGGCCCCGGCGATCGAATCGTTCCCGTCAACGGTGATGATCTTGCCGTTGAGGAGCACCAGGTCGGCGGCGAGGGCATCGTTTCGGGCGGAGCGGCAGCAGGGGAAACATAAGAGGGCCGCCAGAGGAAGCCAGGCTGTCACTCTCCAGGATTTCTTGTCGCTCATGTCCCTCCTTCCTTTTTTCGAATCCGGCCTCCCGGCCCGCCTCGAGCCGGCCGCGCCAAGGTATGGATTCTCGACGTCCATCAGCTTCCCGGGGAAACGATGATCCGCGTGCCCGGACGAAAGTAGACGATCCTCCCTCCGACAAGGGTCAGCTGGCATTCCATATCTTTTATCTCGTCCACGGGGATGGTGTAAAGATCTTTGTCCCAGACGGCGATATCGGCGTATTTGCCGGCTTCGATCGAGCCGACCTTGTCTTCCAGGAACAATTGCCGGGCATTCCAGATCGTGTAGGACCGCAAGGCGGAGCGGACATCGACGCTCTGTTCCGTTCCGTAGGGAGATGCCCCATAGGTGCCGATCATGGGTCGTCTGGTCAGGCTGGCCCAGATGCCGTACTTGGCCTCGAAAGGCGTGACGTCCCAGTCGGAACCCCCTCCCCAGATGATCTTTTTGTCCAGATAGGTCTTGAGCGGCATGAACCTCAGGCACCTTTCCGGGCCGAAATTTCCGGCGTAGGTATCTCCGATGTCCCACATAAAGGGGGCCTGAAGCTCCGGGATGCCGGCATCGTACTTCCTCTGCATCTCGGCCATCAGCTCAATGGCCCGGTCCGTCGGGATATTGCAGTGAATAATGCTGTGCCGCAAACCGACAATCGGGTTTTCCTTGAGCACCTGATCGAAGGTGTCCAGAGTCCAGTCGATGGCCCGGTCTCCGATGGCGTGAACGGCGACGTGCAGGCCCAGGTCGTGGCAGAGCTTGACCATCTGCCGGAAGGCCTCCGGCTCGATCGCCGGGAAGCCGGTGTTTCCGGTATCGACGTCCCTGAAATTCAAGTTCCATTCTTTGTAAACCCAGGCGGTCCGTCCTCCCCCGCTGCCGTCGAACCAGAGCTTGATGCCGCCCGAGATCAGCCGGTCGTCGCCGGTCGAGAGATAAGGTTTCGAAAAAGCGCCGACGCGGGCGGCGACCCTTTGGACACTGTCCAGGGTCTGACCGCCGAACCAAAGCCCGAACATCCTGACCTGAAGCTTATCCTCGGCCAGCAACTCCTGGTAGAGATTCCATTTGCCGAGGTCGATGCCGCCGTCCTTGGCGGCGGTCATGCCGTTTTTATGGAACTCTTCGACCATCTTGATCAGGGCGTCTTTGGTTTGTTCCTTGGTCAGAGGCGGCAGCAACCTGGTCACGAGGCCCATGGCCGTTTCCTTCAGAATCCCGGTGGGAGTTCCGTCCGGAAACCGGTCGATCTTTCCTCCCGGCGGGTCGGGGGTCTCGCTTGTGATATTGGCCAGCTTAAGCGCATAGCTGTTGGCCAGTCCGTAGTGCCCCATCCCGGGCGCAAACCATCCCGGGTTCTCCGGAGTCGCGGGATCGATGTCACGGGCGTAAACGTAACGATGCTCCTCGATCTTTCCTTCATCCCAGCCAGAGCCGATCACCCAATCTCCGGGTTTCAGGGCGGCGACTTTTTCCTTCACCACGGCCACCATATCGGGAATCCTCTTGACTCGAGGGTAATTGAGGTCCAAGGCATAGAGGAGCGTGCTTCCATCAAAGTGAAGGTGGGAATCGATGAGCCCCGGGGTGGCGGTCAGGCCTTTCAAATCAATGACCTGGGTTTGGGGGCCGGCCATTTTCTTTATGTTCGCGGTCGGGCCCACGGAAATGATCTTTCCGGCCTTGATGGCCACGGCCTGCGCGACCGAGTCCGCGCCGTCGACTGTGATAATCTTCCCGTTGAGGAGAACACTATCCGCTTTTAAGGATGAATCATCCCTCTGACAGGAGACCAGGGACATGGCGGAGAGAGTTATTCCCAGGAAAAAGGCGAAACGAGTCCGCTTCTTGCTCCCTCTCATGTATTCTCCTTCACTGAACTTTACGTCCTCTTTCTGCCCAAGGATATCACTCCGCGCAAACACCAACTTTCCGGTGTTGAACTTATTATATTCATCGGGTAATGTCAAGGATTTTTGGCTGTTTTTCTAATTTATTGAAGATTATTTGCCTGGAAATCTTTTTATTTATCAGAATCGATAAAATATATTGACTAAAATAAAATATTTGTTTAATTTATCACCGGAAACTTTATCCAACATCGGGAGGTGTTATTCGATGTCCAAAACTAAAGTCGGAGTCGTTGGCTACGGCGTCATCGGCCAGAGGCTCGCTGATGGAGTCGCCAAGCAGGGCGATATGGATCTCATCGGGGTTGTTGACATCGCCCCGACGCTCTCCATCCGGGCCATGTTCGACAGCGGCCAGCCGTATCCCCTTTATGTGCTCAATGAGGATAACAAGCCCGCTTTCCAAGCCGAGGGATTCCCTGTCAAAGGGACTCTGGACGACCTCCTTTCCCATGTCGATATCGTCCTGGACGCGACTCCGGGCGGAGTGGGGATGAAAAACAAGGAGATCTATAAGGCCCGGAGGATCAAGGCGATTTTCCAGGGCGGAGAAAAAAACGACGTCGCCGATGTATTTTTTCACGGCTATGCCAATTATGAAAAGGGATTGGGAAAGGACTATCTGAAGCTCACTTCCTGCAACACGACGGGCTTCGTCAGGGCCGTGGATTGCCTCGACAGGGCGGTGGGGGTTGAGCGTGTGGTCATCACGATCATCAGACGGGTCGCCGATCCCGGGGACTCCCACCGCGGCCTTGTCGATGTGGCTCTCGTCGAAAAGGTCCCCAACCATCAGGCCAAGGACCTGATGCTCATCATGCCGCATGTCGAGGCGACAGGCCTTCTCGTCCACGTGCCCACGACCCATGGCCATATCATCAGCATCCTGGCCACACCCAAAAGGAAGATCAAGGTGGATGAAGCGTTGCGGCTTTTCAGCCAGCATCCCCGTATAAAAGTGGTGGAGATCGCCAAGGGATTCAACTCCAACGCGGCCCTTTTCCGCTATGCCAGGGACCGGGGCAACAAAAGGGCAGACATGTACGAAATCGCGGTCTTCAAGGAGACAGTGGTGCTGAGCGGGGACGACCTATTCTTCACCATCAACGTTCCCCAGGAGGCCGTCGTGACTCCCGAGACTATCGACGGCATCCGCGCGGCCCTGTCGCTGCAGACAGATTGGAGGGAAGCCGTCCAGCTGACGAACAAATACCTGGGATTGGGAAGCTAGCTGCTTTCCAGCCGCTAGATCCAAAAACGGGGTGGCCGAGATGAAATATGGAATTCTTACGCTGGATGATCTTGAGTTCGAGGCCAAGACCGTCCTCTGCCGGCTGGACCTCAATTCACCCTTTGAGAAGGACCGCAACACGCTCAAGGATACGAGCCGCATCCGGGCCGCGATCCCGACCATCCAGGAGCTCTCCGCCAAGGGGGCGCGGACCGTCCTCCTTTCCCATCAGGGCGGCGACCTCGAATACCACAATTTCAAGTCCACCGAGCCTCATGCCGCTGAGATCGCCGGCCCTCTGGGGAAAACGGTCCGGTTTATCGACGACGTCTGCGGACCGGCCGCCCGCCAGGCCATTAAGGGACTCAGGCCCGGGGACATCCTGCTGCTCGACAATGTCCGTTACATGGCCGAAGAGATGACTCTCTTCGAAACCAAGCTCAGGCTCTCGCCAGAGGCCCAGGCAAAAACCATCGTCGTCGCCAAGCTGGCCCCACTGGCGGATATCTATGTCTGCGACGCGTTCGCCGCCGCCCACCGCGATCAACCCACCCTGGTGGGGTTCGAAGAGCTTCTGCCCTCGGCCATGGGGAGACTGTTCGAAAAGGAATACAGCGCCCTGAGCAGGGTGATGGCGGCGCCGGACAAGCCCTGCGTCTTTCTGCTCGGCGGGGCGAAGATCGAAGACGCTTTTCTGATGATGCCCGCCGTGCTCAAAAACAACGTCGCCGACGAAGTCTTGTGCGGAGGCCTGGTGGCCAATATTTTCCTGATGGCCAGGGGAATCCCCATCGGCGCCGCGTCCGAACTCGTCATCCGTTCCAAGAAGCTTGAGCCTTATGTCGAGATGGCCAAGGAAATATGGAGCAAATACTCTGAGAAAATTCGGCTTCCCCTGGACTATGCGTATTGTTTTGAGGGCCGGAAAGAGATTGATGCGGACCGACTGCCGGCCGAACACTTGATTGCCGATATCGGGCAGAAAACGATCGAGGCTTATAAAAAAGAGATCGCCCGGGCCCAGACGGTCTTTGTCAACGGGCCTCCGGGTATTTTCGAGGACGCCGAAACCGAGAACGGAACCCGGGAGTTGTGGCGTCAGGTCGCGGCTTCGCCGGCCTACTCGGTCATAGGGGGTGGAGACAGTATCGCCGCGGTGAACACGTACGGTCTCGCCGACGGATTCTCCTACATCTGTACGGGCGGAGGCGCGATGGTCAGGTTCCTCTCCGGCGACGAGCTTCCGGTTGTCCGGGCGCTCAAAAAAGCCGCCCTGAAGTTCAAGAGATGAAAATCGAAATCCCCTACGGCCGGGGGCATGCGGCCGTCGATATCCCGGACTCCAACATCCTCGAGGTCATCCGGACGGAAAAGCCGGGGGGGCCGGGGGATGAGCAAAAGACCATCGTCGAGGCTCTGAAAAAACCCATCGCTTCCCGGCCCCTGGTGGAGTTGGCCAAGGGGAAAAAGAGCGCGGTCATCCTTGTGAGTGACGTGACCCGGCCCTGTCCTTCCCATAGGTTCCTCCCCTTTATCGTTGACGAACTGGAAAGGGCCTCAGTCACGGATATCAGCATCGTCTTCGGCTTGGGCATCCACAGAGGTCAAACAGATACGGAAAAGCGGCAGTTGGTCGGGGAGAATATCGCCGCGAGAATGAGGCGGCTCGTCGATTCCAATCAGGGAGAATTCGAACCTGTCGGGCATACCGGAGCCGGGACTCCGATTGAAGTCTGCCGGGAAGTCCTGGGTCGCGATCTCCTGATCGCTACGGGGAATATCGAATATCATTACTTCGCCGGCTACAGCGCGGGAGCAAAGGCCGTCCTGCCGGGCGTCTGCTCAAGAAGGACTGTCCGGGCCAATCACAGCCTGATGCTCGATGACCGGGCGGTAGCCGGAAACTATGCCGACAATCCCGTGAGGAAGGATATCGAAGACGCCGGTCGGGCCGTCGGGATCGATTTCCTATTCAACGTCATCCTGGATGAGAAGAAAAGGATCATTTCCGCCGTGGCCGGGAAGAACAATGAGGCCCATGTCAAAGGCATCGAGCTCTACGACGCGCTGTTCAAAAGGGCCATCCGGGCAAAGGCCGACATCGTCATCACTTCGCCGGGAGGCCATCCCAAGGACATGAATCTTTACCAGTCCCAGAAGGCTCTGGACAACGTCAAGGAGATCGTCAAGGACGGGGGGGAGATCATTCTTGTCGCTTCCTGCGAAGAGGGGTACGGAGAGAAGGTGTTCGAGGAATGGATGGCTGACGTCAGGGACTATGGAAAATTGCGCCAGAGGATCAGGACGGAATTTGTGCTCGGCGGGCACAAGGCCGTCGCCATCTCCAAGCTGCTCTCCAGCACTAGGGTCCTTCTCTATTCTTGCTTCAGCCAGGAGGAAACGGAACGGCTCGGCTTCATCAAGGCCGGCCCGCTCCAGTCCTATATCGACAGAAGAATCGCGGCCTCGCCCGATCTCCAGATTGTCGTGGTCCCGGGCGGCAGCTTCGTCAAGTTTCAAGGATTTTGAGCCCTGAGGAGCAAGAGGAAAACGCTGATGGAAAACAAAGGTATTAAAACGGTCGGGATTGTGGGGGCCGGCACAATGGGCCGTCGCATCGGCTTCCAATGCGTCATTAAGGGAGTGGAGGTCCGGCTCTTCGATATCCGGCCGGAAGCCGTCCCGGAGGCCGTCCGGGCCATCCGGGTTTTGATCGAGGAACGCGAGGCCGACGGGCGACTGAAGAAAGGCACGCTCGCCGCGGCCATGCCGCTGCTCTCGGCCAGTCCGACGCTCGAGGGCTGTATCTCTCGCGCGGACATGGTCATCGAGAACGTCCCCGAAAAAGTCGAGCTCAAGAGGAACGTCTTTAAGGAAATCGATAAATACGCCGGCCCTAAGACCTGGCTCGCGACCAACACCTCATCCATCCCCGGCTCTCAGATCGCGGACGTCCTCCTCAGACCGGAGAGGTTCTTCAACTTCAACTGGGGAAAGCCCGATGATGTCCGCGTCGAGGTCATGGGCCATCCCGGGACGGCGCCGGCGGCGATTGAAGCCGTGATGGCCTTCCTGAAGAAGCTGGGCATGGTCGCCCTCCGGGTCAAGCGCGAGATCATGGGTTACGGCTGCAACCGAATCTGGAGAGCCGTCAAGAAAGAAGTGCTTTTCCTCGTCGAGGGGGGTTACATGAGCCCAGAGGATATCGACCGGGGGTGGATGCTGGAATGGGAAACGGAGGTCGGGCCCTGCGGCGTGATGGATTATATCGGCCTGGACGTGGTCCGGGACATCGAATTGAACTACTTCAAAGCCTCGGGCAATCCCGCCGACAAGCCCCCTCGATTTTTAGAGGAAATGGTCTCCCAGGGAAAGCTGGGCATGAAGACCGGAGAGGGCTTCTATAAATATCCCCGGCCCGCCTATAAAAAGTCGGGCTGGCTCGAAGGAGGCAACCGATGAGGAAATGGGTCTTCAGGGCGATCGTAACGATGGTCTGTCTGGCCGCGGTTTCCGTCTTTCCATGCACGATCTTCAACGCCTCGAAAAACGGGCTCGTCCTCGCCGGGAATAACGAGGATCTCAACTCGACGGACACCCGGATCTGGTTTTTCCCCCCTCAAGGAGGAAAATACGGCTATGTCTATGTGGGCTTCGATTCCTACGGAATTCAGGGGGGGATGAATGACCAAGGGCTATTTTTCGACTATAACGCGCTCAAATTTGCCAAGATGAGCCCGAGCCCCGAAAAACCGGGCATCAAGAACTGGAGGGCTTTCGTCGACAGGATCATGGCCGAATGCGCCACGGTCGATGAAGTCGTCGCGCTCCTCAGCCAACACAACTTGGGATGGTGGGGGCCCAATCAGGTCATGTATGCGGACGCGGCCGGTGCCTCGGCGGTCATCGGAGCGGACAAGGACGGCGGACTCTCCGTCGTCCGGAAGAAAGGAGTTTACCAGGTTTCGACGAACTTCAGCCTGGCCAACCCCGAGTTCGGGTCGATCACCTACCCCTGTTACCGTTACGATATCACCAACCAGATGCTCGAACGGATGGGGGAATTAACGGTCGACAACTTTCGGAAGATCCTGGCCGCCGCTCACCAGGAAGGATCAAACCCGACGATCTATTCGAACATCTGCGACCTGACGAACAAAGTCATCTACCTCTATAATTTCCACAATTACGAAGAGGTGGCGAAGCTCGACCTCAATGAGGAATTCAAGAAGGGGGAGCATTCCTACGAAATCCTCTCCCTCTTTCCCCGGAAGAACCATGCCCAGAAAGCCTTCGAAGAGGCCCAGGCCAAGAAACTCTCCCAAATCCTTCTCCAGACCATCGTGAAGGACGGCTCTGAGGCGGCGATCAAGAAGTTCGATGAGATCAAGAATGATTTTTCCATGGTGAAGGCGGAATTGGACGGCCTGATCTTATCGCTGCGGATCAGAGGAAGAGCCAAGGACATGATGGAAATTTCAAAATTGTACGTCCGGGAATTCCCCGACTCCGCGGACGGCCATAAAAGGCTCGGCGATCTCTACCAATGGACCGGCAAGCGCGATCTGGCCGTGGAAAGCTACAAAAAAGCGCTCGAATTGGACCCCAAAAACACCGAAATCCCCGAAATCCTGAAGAAGCTCGAAAAATAAGGCGCCGCAGCGGACGGGTCGGGATCCGAGATATCATGATCAGGGAGGCTCAGATGAAGAGAAGGGCTTTTTTAAAAAAAGGATCGATGCTTGCGGCCGGGTTGGCCTCCAGTCCGGCGGCCTATTCCTTTCTAAAAGCAGGATGTCTCCTAAGCCGGAAGGGACTCGCTCCGTCCTCGACAGGCAAAGAAGTGCCGGTTTTGATGTTGGAGGGGCCGGCTCGGAGACGCGGTCAAATCCATGGGGAAACGCTGAGGCCGAAGGTCAAGGAAGTGGTCGCCAAATGGAAGGAATTTCTCAATGCTACCAGGCACGTCCATCCGGACCAGTACATCGACAAATTTCTTCAGGAAACAAACTTCCTTCCGGCCATAAAGAAATGGACCCCGGATCTATTAGAGGAAACCGAGGGAATCGGCGAGGGATCCGGGGTGGATTCCAAGACGATTTACGCCTTTCAACTGATGGATGAGGAATGGCTTTTTGGCAGAAAAACCGTCCTGGAAGGGGCGAAGCTCGGTGGGCCTCTCTGCAGCGCGCTCGGAGCCTATAACCAGGAGGGTTATCCCGCGATCCAGGCCCAGAATATGGATATTCCCAGCTACTCCGACGGTTTTCAGGCCCTACTCCGCATCAAGCACCAGGGGTCCTCGCTGGAATCCCTCGTCTTTACGTACGCCGGATTGATCGTTCTCAACGGCCTGAACAACGTCCCTATCGGGCTATGCTGCAATACTCTGGATCAGCTGGACTATTCAACGGATGGGCTACCAGTCGCCTTCTTTAACAGAGGGGTCCTCGGGCAGAAAACCCTGGAGGGGGCCGTCGAGTTCGTCCATAAGGTCAGGCACGGGTCCGGCCAGAATTACATCATCGGAAGCAAGGAAAAAGTCTTCGATTTTGAGTGCTCCGCCAATAAGGTCTCTGCGTTCGTCCCTGTTGAAGGGATCCCCAGAGTTTATCACACCAACCATCCCCTTGTGAACGACGACCAGGGCATCTACAGGGAAATCCTGAAAAAGCGGCTGACGGAGAAGAAGCCGACAGGACCGTCGAATTCCGAGGTCAGGTTCAGTTCCCTCGAAAAGAGACTTGAAGATGCCTCGAAGCCGGTGACTGTGGAAACGGCCAAAGAGACCCTCAGTTCCCACGACGATCGCCAGAATCCCGTCTGCCGGCACAGGAGACCTGACGGAGGAGGCATGACCATCGGATGCTCCATCATGGTACTTTCGTCATCCCCCGAGCTGCATTTCGCCCCCGGCCCTCCCTGCGAGACGGAATTCAGGACTTATAAATTGGGATCCTGAATCCCGGGCAAAACCATAGTCCATTCGTTTCGTCACTTTGGGCTGATGGATGCGCGGTCAATCAGAATGGTCCGGACGGCCGCCGTCCGTCCTCGAGCGCTTCCGGAAGAAAAAATAGAACGGCAGTCCCAGCAACAGACATCCGATGGCGGCATAGGCCTGGGCCGGCTTGTGGATGAGCGTGTTGACCAGGAAAAAGAACGAGATGGTGACGAAAATAAGCGGGGTGAGCGGATAGCCGAGCGTCTTATACGGACGGTCCAGGTCCCTTCTTTTTTTCCGGAGAAGGATGATGCTCACCCCCACCAGGGCCATAAACAGAACGTCCGTGAAGACAAGGTAAGTGATGATGTTGGCGAACGTCCCCCAGAAGAGAAGCAGGAAAATCGACCAGGCCGTCTGAAAGAGGATGGCGTTGGCCGGCGTCCGGAAGCGCGGGTGGATCGCGGTGAAAGAGCGGAAGAAAAGGCCGTCGCTGGCCAGGGCGAAGAAGATGCGTGGCACCGAGTAAAGGCAGATTCCGACCGTGCCCAGCGCCGAGAGCGCAATCATGACGGAGATGAATATCCCGCCAAACGGCAGGACGGTCTGGACGGCATCGGCGGCCGGGCAGGAGGAGGCCGCGATCTTTTCCACCGGGAGGAGCAGCATATAGGCCAGGTTAGCCAGCCAGTAGACGGTGCCCACCACGACCGCGCCTATGATCATCGCCCGGGGCACGGTCCGGCGGGGGTCGCGGGCCTCGCCGGCCAGATAGGAAGCGTGCTGCCATCCCCCGGAGGCGAAATAGACCCCGACAAACGCCAGCCCAAAGGCGCTGATCAAACCCAGGCCGGGATCGACGGACGAATGGCTGGCCAAAGTCAGCGAGAACCCCGACCTCTTGACCGAGCCGAGCCCGAGCCCCACACCGATGATCGAGGCCAGGCCGGCCAGCTTCAAGGCGGTGAAAATCTTGGCCGAAAGGTCGGAATAGGCGGTGCGCAGGACATTGACGGCCGCCATCCCCAGGATGGCCAGCACGGCCGCGGCCAGGGTCCCCTTGTCCCCCAGCGGGAGTATGAAGGCGAAGTACTTGGCGAAGGTCAGGCTCAGAGCGGCGATGGCCGAGCCGTTGATGACGACGAAAGTCACCCAGGCATAGAGGAAGGCGGGCAGTTCGCCGTACGCTTCCTTGAGGTAGGCGTACTGTCCGCCCGCCTTGGGAAACATCCCGCCCAGTTCGGAAAAACTCAGCGCCCCGGTGAGCGAGTGGACAAACCCAAGCCCCCACGCCAGGAGAATCCACAGAGGCGAAGACAGGTAGCCGGCGACGAGAGCGGGACTCAGGAATATGCCGGAGCCGATGCAGGCGCCGATGGCCACCATGCTGAGGCCGTAAACACCCAGGTCGCCTTCCAGCTTGCGCTGGGCGGACTTATCCTTAATCAACCGGGAATTCTTTTCAGCTCTCAAAGAGTCTTGCCCCCCAGCCGCTCTGAACGCCGTAGTCCAGGCATTTTTTTAAAACATCATAGGTCAGGTCCGGGCAGCGGATGCCTTTCTTGTCGAGGATGGAACCGGCTCTGTCACTCCCAAAAAGCCTGCGGTCCCTCATGTAAGGTCCGTAGGCCTCAAGGTAGGTCTCGAAAGCCGCCTCCAGGGCATTCCGCGGCTTCCCTTCCATCTCCTGCGCCGGGCAAGCCGAGATTCCCCGGATGCGGAAAATTTTCTGGGCGAAACCTATGATATCTTCGATTTTTGTCAGGCGGCTGTTTACGATATGGAAGATGCCGTCCGTCTGCTTGTTTTCCCTGATGGCCCCAAAGGCCCGGACAAAAAAGTCGACCGGGATGGCGTTGAGACCAGACTCTTCATCAACCGAGATCCGGATGGGCATAAACGTCCATCCGTCCCCGTCTAAACGCACGCCCATGTCCGCCGCTTTCCGCCCGCCGCGCTCGTGAATGTCTCTTTCATAGAGCTCCTTCAGGAATAGGGCGGTCCGAACGGGATAGTAAAGGGCATTGAAGAGGAGACTCCTCCCGGTCTCCGAATGGCCATAGACGATGGAAGGCCGATAAATTGTCAGGGGGATTCCGGCCTTGCGGCAGCGCTCGACGGCCAGCCACTCGGCCCGGCACTTGGTTTCTTCATAGACGTTGGTGAAAGCGGACGGACGGACGAGTTCCTCGGGGCAAAAACCCGAAGTGAGCCCGGCCACATAGGCCGTGCTGACCAGGTGGAGGCGGCGGCAGCCGCTGTGCTCGGCCAGGTCGAGGATATGATCAAGGCCGTTCACGTTGACCGCCTCAACCTCGGCTCTTTTTCGCTCCGCGAACGAGGTGTTCGAGGCGCAGTGGACGATCTCGCGGGTCCTTCGAGCCAGGGCGGCGGAGCCATCCGGCTCCAGGCCGAGCCCGGGCTCCTCGATCCGCCCCTCGAGCACCCGGATGTCTTTTCTCCGGCCCGCCGGCACATCGAGCCAATCCAGAAGCCGACCGACCCGGGCTGTGGCCGGAAGGCCTTGTTTGGACCGGGCCAGGAGACAAACCTCTTCCCCCTGCCCGATGAGGTGGGCGGCAATATGCGCCCCCAGAAAACCCGTTCCTCCCGTGAGCAGGATCATCGGTAGAGGAAATTCTCCATCCGGGAACAGCCC
>Ga0079037_100000135_pt1 | contig 26936 bp, 25 predicted proteins | sample Mud3Dept4metaG_FD_71479 | JGI IMG/M metagenome (GOLD analysis project Ga0079037, IMG submission 71479) | Freshwater wetland microbial communities from Ohio, USA, analyzing the effect of biotic and abiotic controls - Mud 3 Core 4 Depth 4 metaG | ecosystem: Environmental > Aquatic > Freshwater >... | reverse complement strand
AAGCTCGGCGCCGGGATCCCGCTTCCCGCCGGGGGCCAGGAAGAAGTTCGGGTCGTCGACGAGGCTCTTCCGGCCTTCCGCCGCCGGCTTGTAGAAGAGGAGGATGTCCCAGTACCGGTCGCCCTCGAGGCCGCGCCGCGCCGCCGACTCCTTCAGTTCCGCGAGGTAGCCGTCGGTTCCCGGCTGCGCCGGGGAAGGGAGCGGGAGAAGGAAGAGAAGGAGGAGAAGGGGAAGAAAGAAGAAGGGGCGCGCGCCGCGGCGGCGCACGCCCCTCCCGTTTGCCGGACGCCCGGGCGTCTCTTACCCCTGGTTCGACACGCTGACGATCGTGTCCACCACGTGCGCGTACTCGACGCCGGGGGTCGGGAAGATCTGCTGGAAGTTCGCCTGCAGCTTGCTGTTGAACGCGTCGCGATCCCCGGCCGGAACTCCCATCAACTCGGCGACGGTGGAGAGGGTCTCGCCCTTCCCTGCGGAAATGTCCCGGGCCAGTTCATCCAGGTTGGCATGGACAAACTCGTTCAGCCGCTCATTACGAACAGCTTTCGATGGCTGTTTGCACTCGGAGGTGCCAGTCGTCACACCGAACGTGTTCATGAACGTCCCGTTTACCGTCATGGCAACTACCTGGATGAGGGTCGACTGGTCCTTGGTATCCTTGAAAATTATCGTTCCGACCCCACATCCGGTGTTCATCTGGTTTGCGTTAGCGGAGCCTACAACGAAAAAGGAAAGGGCGGCCACCAGTAAAAACAGTTTTTTCATCTCGACCTCCAAGGCAGATTGGAATTTAAACAATATTACAACACTACTCGCACCCTGGTCCGCGGTCAATGGAGAGGCGGCAGATTCCTGGCGGAGGACGGAAGGACGGAATCGAGGAATCCGAGGAATTGGGTCCGCACGTCCGGCAGGCGCAGGGCGGTCGCGTGCCCGCCCTCCTCCACCTTCCAGAACCCCTTCGGCTGTCCGGCGAGCCGGTACAGCCGTTCGCCGTGGGAGAAGGGGACGACCGGGTCCTTCGTTCCGTGGACCACCACCATGGGGACGGGGGCGACGGATCCGATCCATCGTTCCGGGCTGTAGCCGTCCTCGACCGTCCAGCTCGCGGGCCACGCCAGCGGCAGGGTGACGATCCCCCCGATGAGTTTGTCCCGGACGATCCTCCTGTATCCTGCGAAGGCGCTGTCGATGATGAGCGCCTTGACTTCCCCCCTGCGCGGCGAGTGGGCGACGGCGTAAGCGGCGATCGCGCCCCCGAGGGACTGCCCGAACACGACGACCCCGCCGTCTTCCCCTCCCTGGAGGTGGAAAGCCAGATCCAGAGCCGCGACGCCGTCCCGGTTCACCCCGGGGATATCCGGCGTCCCATCGGATTTTCCGTACCCGCGATAGTCGAAGGCGAACACCTGGTACCCTTCCTTGACGAGCCACAGGACCGCCCCCACGTGCGTGCCCATGTTCTCCGCGTTCCCGTGGAAGAAGAGGACGGTGCCTCTTGGCGGACCCGGGGGCCGAAGGATCCACCCGTGGAGCCGGACGCCGTCCGTCGAGGGGAAGAAGACCTCTTCCATCGATCCCTCCGCGAGTTCCGGCGGAGGGGCGAGCTCCCGGGCGGGATGGAAGAACATGGGGGCGCACCCTCCCAGTGCCAGGGGAAGTAGCAGGACGGCGGCAAGCGCAGGAGCAACCTGGAAACGGCGGAACCGGGTCGTGAAGTCCATGCCGATCGATTATCTCATGGAACGCGAAGGAAGAATGGGCCCTTCCACGGCCTGTTTTCGTGGTATTTATTAACAATGGCGATTGACGACGAGAACCCTGGAAGGCCCGCCGCCGCGGGCGCTACTGCCCGTATCTACCGTCACGGTCTCGCCCGTCCCTCCTTCTACAGGTTTGGCTATTCCCTCGGGGAGTGGCTTCCGAGAGGGGTCCTGTTCATCCTCGCGGACCTCCTCGCCGACGCCACGCACTGGACGAATGCGGAACCAGTCCGAAATCTCCAGGCGAACCTGCGATCGGCCTTCCCTCGACGGTCCGAGCGGGAAGTCCAGGAACTCTCGAAGAGGATTTTCCGGAACTTCGCCCGCAATCTGGTGGACTACGGACGTTTCCATACGATCACCGACGAAGCCCTGGACCGCCTGCTCCCCTCCATTCAGCACCTCCACTTCCTGGAAGAGTCCTTCGCGAAGGGAAGGGGGGTCATCCTCGTGACCGGGCACATCGGGAACTGGGAACTGGGTGCCCTGTTCTTCGGTCGGCTCGGCTTCAAGATCAACGTCGTTACGATCCCGGAGGGGAAGGAGCGGATCGATTCGATCCGCGGGGCGTATCGCATGCGCCAGGACATCCGCACGATTGTCGTCGACGGCTCCCCGTTCTCCTCCCTCGAGATCGTGGCGGCGCTCCGCAGGGGTGAGATCGTCGCCATGCTCGTGGACCGGTGGGAGGGTACCGACGGCGTCCCGGCGAAATTCTTCGGCGCGGATCATCGTTTCCCCCGCGGCCCGTTCGCCCTGAGCCGGGCCACGGGCGCCCCCATTCTCCCCGCGTTCATCGTCCGGGATGGGAGCGCATACCGGGGAGTGGTCGATCCCCCTTTTTTCATGGAGGACCCGGAGGATGAACCCGGGGCCCGACGCGTGAGCGAGTCTCTCGAACGGATGATCAGGATCTACCCGGACCAATGGTATAATTTCGCACCTCGTTGAGGAGCCTGGATTCGGCAAAGGAGACGAACGGATGGCGCCATTGAAGCAATTCGCGCGGGGGAATGCGACTTGCGCGGAGGGGGAGGGACGGTACACGCTCGGAGGGGAGAAGGTCCTCCCCGTGCGGACGACCCTCCCGAAGGAAACGCGTTCCCTGTGCCCGGAGTGTCTCATAACGGTCCCCGCCGGGCTGTACGAAGAGAAGGGGCGGGTGATGATGCGGAAGCGTTGCCCGGATCACGGCACGTTCACCGACGTCATCTTCTCGGATGTGGAGATGTACCTCCGCCTGGAGCAGTGGTATTTCGGGGACGGAGAGGGATTCGCGAATCCCGTCGACGGGACCGGGAAGGAGTGCCCGAACCGTTGCGGCATCTGCGGGTCGCATTCGACGCACACCTCCCTCGCCAACATCCACCTCACCGGGCGCTGCAATCTCTCCTGTTCGGTCTGCTTCGCGGACGCCAACCGGAATTCGTTCGAACCGTCGTTCGAACAGGTGGTGGAGATGCTCCGCCGTCTTCGCGCACAGCGCCCGGCGCCGGCATTCGCCGTCCAGTTCACGGGAGGCGAACCCACGCTGCACCCGCGATTTCTCGAAATCGTGGCCGAAGCGCGGAAGATGGGGTTTTCCCACCTCCAGGCGGCCACCAACGGCATCCGGTTCGCCGATCCGGAGTTCGCGCGAAGAGCGCGGGATGCCGGGCTCCATTACCTGTACCTGCAGATGGACGGGACGACCGACGACGTCTTCCTGAAGATCCGCGGGGAGGCGTTGCTGGATACCAAGCTCCGGGTGATCGATTCCGCGCGGAAGGCGGGTCTGCGCATCATCTTCGTCCCTACCATCGTGAAGGGGGTGAACGACCACCAGATCGGGGACCTCTGCCGCCTGGCCTTCGACCATCTCGACGTGCTGTCGGGGATTTCCTTCCAGCCGATGACGTTCATCGGGCGGTACCCCGAACCGGAGCGCGAGAAACTCCGATTCACCCTTTCGGATCTTTCCCGGGAGTTCAGCCGCCAGACCGGGCTCACCCACCCCCTGGAGGATTGGTTCCCCCTGAACGCCGCGGTTCCCCTGGTCCGATACGCGGGGGCCGTGACGGGGAACGTGGCGGTGAACCACGCCTGCCATCCCCATTGCGGGTTGATGACCCTGTTTTTCGTCGGCCGGAACCGCGAGGCCGTTCCGATCACGAGGTTCCTCGATCTCCGCGGACTTCTCGGAGAGGTCGAACGGCTGGCGGGGAGCGCGAGGACGAGCCGCGTCAAGAGCTTGTCGAAGATCCGCGCCCTCCAGGCTTTTTACCGGTTTTTCCGCGAGGACCGGGCTCCGGAAGGGTTGACGTTCCTTCGCTTTCTCAAGACCCTCGACGGGTTCGCCGAAAAGAAGTACAGCTGGGACGGGAAGTACGAAGGGCACACATACAAAACCTTCTATGTCCTCGGGATGCATTTCATGGACGCCTACAATTACGATCTCGAGCGCGTGTCGCGCTGCGGCGTCCATTATTCGGCCCCCGACGGCAGAATCTACCCGTTTTGCACCTACAACTCGGGACCCGTCCACCGTCATCGTGTAGAGGATTCGATTGCGTCTTCTTGAGGCCGCGCGATCCCGGCGGGTCTCCCTCGGGTGGTTCGTTTCCGCCATGATCCTTGCGCTGCTCCTTTCCCCCCGGCCGACTCTCGCGGAGGAAACCGTCCCGGAAGGAAAGATGATCTCGGGAGCGGAGAGGGCCCGCTGGTTCGAGGAGGTCCGCGAGCGCCAGAAGGGGATCACCGGCTTACGCGCGGCGGTGGTGCAGCGGAAGCGGGACCCGCTCCTGAAAAACGAGGCCGTGTCCAGGGGGATGGTCTCGTTCCGGAAGCCGGCCTCGATTCGATGGGAAGTGGAGAGCCCCGAACGAAGCACCGTGGTGATGGATGGCCGGACGGTGACCACCTATTATCCGAAGAGAAAGGAGGCCGAGCGGAGGGACATGCAGGATGATTTTGCGTCCCGCGCCGTTCTGGGTCTTTTCGAATCGGGGATCTCCGCCTCCCTCCCCGAACTGGAACGACGATTCCACGTCGACCTTTTCCGGTCCGACAACCAGGTGGTCCTCCGATTGATCCCGCGCTCGAAGATGCTGTCCCGTGCCGTCGCATCGATCCGGATCGACCAGGATCCCGTGGAGGGGAGGCCGCGTCGAATCGTGGTCGAGGGAGCCCGCGGGGATCGGACCGAGACGACGTTCTCCGGGGTGACGCTCAATCCCGATTTTCCTCCGGACACCTTTGTCCTCCGTCTTGGACCCGAGGTACGGGTCACGGAAACGGGGGGACCGGATCGGAACCGGATCGATGCTCCGTGACGATGTGCCGATCGTGTCCCGTGCCCTGATGCTCGCGGGCGATCCCGATCGCCTGAAGGGTTGATGGACCGCGGCGGCCCCGGGGAATGACGATCCCGAGCGCGATGCCGGCCGTCCTGCTCCTCGACGGCCTGTGGAACAAGACGGTGGCGGCGGCCCGTTCCCTCGGGAAGCGCGGTTACCGTGTTTCGGTGGGGGAGAGGACCCGGTTCGCACCGGCACTTTTTTCGAGATACTGCTCGCGTCGCTTCCTTCACCCGTCGCCCGCAACCTCCCCGGACGCCTTCCTCGATGCCCTCGAAAAGGAGCTGCGCGCCGGCGGATACGATGTGGTCCTCGCGATGGAATTCGGCACCCAGGTCCTGATCGCCCGGAACCGTCCTCGCCTCGAGGGGATGGCGCGTTTCCCCTTCGCGTCCGCGGACCTCGCGATCCGGGTCCAGGACAAGGGAGAACTCGCGTCGTTCGCATCGGCCCACGGCGTCGAGTGCCCCGCCACGTTCCGTCCGGAAGGGCCGGAGTACGTTCACGCGATGGCTTCGCTTCTCCCATACCCCCTTCTCATCAAGCCCAGGCTTTCCTCCGGGGGGCGAGGGATCGTGCGGGTGGAAACCCCCTCCCAACTCCGGAACGAGTACCCGAACGTGCATGCCGTCCATCCGTTTCCGATCCTCCAGGAGTGCCTGCCGCCGGGAGGGGCGGCATTGGGGGTGGGCGTGCTGATGAACTTTTCTTCCGAACCGCGAGCGGCGTTCGCCTACCGGCGCCTGCGGGAATACCCCGTCGGAGGGGGCCCCAGCACGCTGCGGGAGAGCGTGCGGGACGAGACGCTCTGCCGGGCGACGGAGCGGCTCCTCTCGGCGCTCGGCTGGACCGGCGTCGCGATGGCGGAGTTCAAGGTCGACCCGAGGGACGGCAGGCCGAAGCTCCTCGAGGTGAATCCCCGGTTCTGGGGATCGCTGCACCATGCGATCCTGTCGGGCGTCGATTTCCCGCACCTGTTGTGCCGGATGGCGATCGACGGGGATGTTCCTCCCCTGGAGACGTACGGGGTGGGTGTTCGGAGTCGATCCCTGATCCATGGGGACCTGATGCATTTCGTGAGAAACCCGCGACGGTTCCATCTCGACCCCGGTTTCCTCGATTTTTCGATCCCGGATGATCTGCTGTCGGCGTCGGATCCGTGGCCCGTGGTGGGGCGGGTGGCAACCCTGATCCCTGCGTGCTACGACAGGGAGCTGCGGAAAACGATCCTCGGATAGGGGAATCGCTTCGCATGGCGCGTCCACGGGCACGGGATACGAAATAAGGAAACGGAGATGAGCGAAGGGTGACGACCTGCCGCAACGCGCTGACCGTGGACCTGGAAGACTGGTATCACATCTGCGGGCCAGGCCGGGCCGGGGACGTCTCCACGTGGGACGCGTACGAGAGTCGCGTGGCCCGCAACACGGAGAAAGTCCTTTCCCTTCTGCGGGAACATCGGGCCCGTGCCACCTTTTTCGTCCTTGGGTACATCGCCGAACGCGAACCGGGGTTGATCGCCGACATCGCGAAGGAAGGCCATGAGATCGCCACCCACGGCCATTTCCACCGGAGGGTGTTCGAGATGTCCGAGGAGGAGTTCTCGGAGGACGTCGACCGCTCGACGGACGCGATATCGTCCGCAGGGGGGGGGCGCGTGATCGGATACCGCGCTCCGGAGTGGTCCATCCGGCCCCACACGATGTGGGCGCTCGGGATCCTGCGGCGGAAAGGAATCCGGTACGACTCCAGCATGGTCCCCTTGACGCGAATGGGGGACCGCTCCTTCCCGACCGCGCCCTGCCGGATCCCGACGGAGGACGGGGAGATCCTCGAGTTCCCCTTGACCACCGTCCGCTGCTTCGGGGAACATCTCCCCTTCACGGGCGGGTTGCCGTTGCGCCTCACGCCGTATTTCTACGTTCTTTCGAAGATCCGCCGGATGAACGCGGAGGGGGATGCGGCGATGGTGTACGTCCACCCGTGGGAATTCGACGCGGAGCAGCCGAGGATCGAACTTCCATGGAGCCGGAGGATCATGCATTATTTCAACCTGCGCTCGACCCCCGGGAAGCTTGCCGGACTGCTCGTCAACCTGCGTTTCGCGCCCCTTCGCGAAGTGCTCGGGGTCGGCCATTAACGTCCGGGCGCCGCGATATGCGATCTCGCTGGCCGTTTTCGCGGTGGTGGCCGCGGGGGTTCTTTCCGGGCTCTTCCTCTTCGTATTGTGGGCGGGGTGGGGCGGGGCGGCATGTATCCTGTCGGCCGCGGGAATTCTCCTCGCCTGGTTCTACGGGGGAAGGCGGCCCGACCGGGAGACGGGGAAGGCACGCCGGGATCGATTTCCCTGACGCATTCGCGTTCAGCTTCCCGCCGGATGAGCGTCCGGATCGACGCGGCGGCGGGCCACCGTTTCCAGTAGGATTCCCCCGGACAACCAGGATTTGAAGAGATGGGAGCCGATCCGGATCTCCTCGAACCCCGAAGCGGACAGGATGGCCTCGATTTCCCTCCGGCTGTGGGCTTTCAGCCACAACCCCTGCCGCATCGCGTTGCCGATCTGCGCGAAAAGACGGAACAGGGACCGCCGGGCGGTGATGAAATACAGCGTTCCTCCCGGTTCGATGTGATCCGCAAGGCGGCGAAAAAAGGAGGGGAGGTCCGCCTGGTATTCGAGAGAGGAGAAGGCGCAGGCGACCGTATAGGATCCCTCGAGGTCCATCGTTTCCGCGTTTCCCGCGATCGTCCGGATGTTGCCGAGTCCCTCCGCGGCGGCTTTCCCTTTCAGTATCTCGAGCATGCGCGCGGAGATGTCGACGGCCGTGACCTCCCGGCACCGCCGGGCGATCGCCAGGGTGAAGATGCCGGTGCCGGCGCCGATCTCGATCACCCGGTCCGACGGGGAAAAGAGCGACGGGAGCCGCGCTTCGAAGAGCGCATAGTCGGCCTTGCGGACGATCGAGACGGGGGAACAGAACTGCTCCCGGTCGTAGTCGGCCGCCAACCCGTCGAAAAAAAGCGCCGCCGGGTGCCCCTCGCGGGGCGATCCCCCCTTCCGCATGACCTCCCTGCCGATCAGTCGGTCGAGGGGGACGATCTCCTGGCCCTTCTCCTTCAATCCTCGAAGCAGGGCGTCGAACTCGGCGATGAGACGCTCCGGCCCGGCGTGTCGCGGCGCGATGTCGTGGAGCGCGATGATGTCGCCCCGGGAGACCGCCTTCAGCACCGTTTCGGAGATGCGCCCGATCCGCCGGTTCCCGAGGTCGACGGCGCGGCAGCTGTAGTTGACGCAATACATCCCCTGCTCGAGGAGGACCCGCCGTAGGGGGGGATTCGTGATTCCTGCGGGGGGCCGGAACGCCAGGGGGAGGATGCCGAACCCGGCGAGGCAGGATTGGGTCGATTCGATCTCCCGCCGGAGTGTCCGGATCCCTTTCAGCATGAGGAGCGGGAAGTGGTGGTAGGAGTGGTTTCCGATCGTGTGACCGCGGGACAGGATGTCCCGGATGATGGAGGGATGACGGGCCGCCCGCTCCCCCGTCACGAAGAACGTCGCCGAAACCGAGTGCAGGTCGAGAAGGTCCAGGAGGAGGGGGGTGACCTCGGGGTCCGGCCCGTCGTCGAACGTGAGCGCCACGCCCTTCGCACCCGGTTTCCCCCGGCTGACGATCGGGAGGAAGAAGCCGATGCGGGGCAGGAACGGCGCGACGGCGCAGGCGAGGAGGAAGGCGAGCAACGGGAGCGGCGCCGTGCGGATGTCGACGAACAGGAGGATCACGTACAGATGGAGCGCGGCGAACCCCGCGACATGGGCCGGCGACAGGGGGCATATGATCCCCCGGTTCCCCGGCTGGCGCGACGGGACCCACGGCGATTTCGGCGGCGGGGGAGTCACTCTAGTCGTCGCGCTCGATCATCTTGGAGGATTGAAGCGGGATCCACGCGATCGCGAAGCCCCCGGAAACGTAGTAGTTGCGGCGCACCAGGGGACTGTCCTCGAACACGGCGCCGCGCAGCGTGTCGTAACGGGCGTAGGCGCCGAACCATGCCTTCCCGAATCGGCGCGACAGCGCGACAAGGAACTGCAGGCCCCCGTAGCCGCCGTGCGCATCGTACGCCGGGCGATCCGGACGCGCGTCGCTTTCCGGAACGCCGTAGAAATATTGATGCTGATGGCGCGTAGCGAAGATCGGCCCCGCCAGCATGCCGAGTTGCCACGGCCGCCCGCCGATGCCGTCGACATCGAGATTCAGGGTGGGCGTGAGACTCATGCCCGCGTATCGAGGAGGCCACTCGACGGTGAACGCCGCCCGGACCGGCGTGCGCGCGTCGAGCTTGAAGCGACGACCGTCGCTGCGCCACAGGTGGATGTCCAGCGATGGACCCAATTCAACCATCGGCTTGAGATCGCTCATGCCTTCGCGCGCGCGATTGTTCTTGCTGCGCACCGGCGGCGTCGCGCTCAGGCTGAGATTGACCTCGGCATGTTTCCAGTTCAACAGGATCGAGCGAATGCCTTTCTCGTCGGCCTTGAGCCACTCCAGGCGGTAAATGATGTAGGGAAGGGGAAGAAGGTAGTTGCGGACTTCGTCCGAGCCGCGGTAGTCGGGCAGCGTCAAGCCGGCAACGCCTGCGCCCAGCTCCCATTGCGGCAACTTCTCGGCGGCGGCTTGTCGCGACAGCCCCAGGAAGAGCGCCGCGCAAAGGATCAGGCCGGCGATGCGAGGCCGTGCCTGGATCATTGCGATTCGATCCTTCCGAGCGTCGTCAATCCGTACGCCCCGTCTCCGGAGAGCGTGAGGCAGGAGATCCGATCGGCGCCGACCGGATCGCCCCCGGCAGGAACGGTTGCGGGGAAGTCGCGGAAGACGCCGCCCGGGGAAGGGAACACGCCCCCACCCTTGAGGATGAGCGCGGCCGCCGCCAGGTCGAAGGCCGGCCCGGCCGGCAGGGACCCGTATAGTGGGGTGTAGCACGCGACGCGGGCATTTTGCGCCACGGCCGCGTATCGTCGGCCCGACTCGCGGCAGCCGTCCGCCCCCAGGACCAGCAAGCCCGGTTCGGGAAAGGGAACGCCGGGAATCGGCAGGCTTCCCGTGGTCGACGCGTCCAGCGTGCAATACCCGCCCCGGGACGCGTTCTCCCGGGCGAGGAGCAGGAAGGCGGCCCCCTCCGCGGGGATCGACGTCTCCATCTCCGTCCGTAACGGGGTCATGCGGGCGGCCGCCGACGCGTCCCGCGTCCGGTACCGGATGTAGCCGATCAGTTCGGAAAGCTCGTCGATCGCCCCGAACAGGACCCGCTGGACCCTTTCTTCCGCAAGCCAGATCCGGGCGGTGGCGAGCGCGGAGGGAACCGACAGGTGGAAGTCGCTGACGGTGAGGTTTGGCCCCCTGGCGCCCAGCTGGATGGAGATGTGGGCGGCCGCGGAGTTGTGCACCGAGGCGGCGAAACAGGTCGGCGACGCGCAGATGTCGCCGTCGTCGATGAGCGACTTGAGGAATGCGTACGTCATCCCCGTCGCGCCGTAGCCGCTGGCGATGATGATGCCCAGTCGGGGTCTTTCCGCTTCGGGAAGATCCGCGTCCACGAGCGCAAGGTGGCTCCCGAGGAGACCGAGCCGCGAAAAATGGTCGATCCGCCGCAATGTGCGAACGGGGAGGAACTCCTCGAGGCGGGACACGTCGGCCCGGAAGGCGGGGATCGCGACCGTCCCGGATCCCGTCGAAAAGGCGAGGGTCCCCGGGGAGCAGGCGCTTCCGGTCAACGCGCGCGACAGATCGTGGATGCCGCAGCCGAAGCCGCCGACCACTCCGATCCCCTCGATGACGATCCGGTCCGGCCCGCTCATGCCTTGCCGAGGACGACGACGGAGTTGTTCCCCCCGAACGCGAGCGATTCGGAGAGGGCGGCGGTCCCCGAAACCGCGGTGACATCCCGGACGGGGGTGATCCCGATTTCGGGATCGGGCGTTTCGAACCCGGCATTGGCCGGGATTTTCCCCATCTCGAGGCAGGCGGCGGTGAACACCGCCTCGATCGCACCTGCGGCCCCGAGGGTATGCCCGGTGTACCCTTTCGTGGAGAGGAACGGGATGCCGGGCAGCATGTCGTGGAGGACACGACTCTCGACACGGTCGTTGTCGGGCGTGCCGGTGCCGTGGGCGTTGACGAACGCCACGGAAGGGGGGGAAACGCCGCTGGTCGCCATCGCTTCCGAGATCGCGCTTCGCAGCCCCGCGCCATCGGGCTGCGGGGCGGTCTGGTGGTAGGCGTCGCCCGCCGATCCGTAGCCGAGCAGGAAGGAGCGCGCCCGCATCCCGCTCCGCCGGAGGACCCTCTCCGAGGCAAGGACGAGCATCGCCGCCCCTTCCCCGAGGTTCAATCCCTTGCGGTGCCTATCGAACGGCTTGCACGGCGAATCGTCGGTGATCATGAGGGAGATGAACCCGATGTAGGTGATTCTTCCCAGTTCGTCGGCGCCGCCCGCGATCGCGGCATCGCAGAGGCCTGTCCGGATCCACGAGCCGGCGATTCCCACCGCGTCGGTGCCGGACGCGCACGCGGTCACCACGGTCTGGCGGGGGCCCGAGAGGCCGAATTCCCGGGCGATGACGTCCGCCGGATTGCTCCGGAGGATCCGCCGGATGGGCGCCATGTCCGGGGCGTGTCCGGCCAGGTACCCGCGGCAGAACGTCTCCTCGCTCACGACGGTGCCGACGGTCGTTCCCACGCAGACACCCACCCGCAACGCGCCCAGGGTCCTCCGGTCCAGCCCGGCGTCGGCGACCGCCTCCCGGGCCGCGTGCAGCCCGAAGGCGCTGGTCCGCGGGAGGTCCGGTGGTTCCTCGAACCGTGCCGCCTCGAACACGGGATAGCGTACCGGGTGGTCGCTGGAGAAGCGAACCGGCGGCGCGGGGTTGCGCTCGCCGCGGAGGATCGCTTCCATGGAATCGGGCAGGTTCCTTCCGGCCGCGCAGATGCAGCCCATGCCCGTGATGGCGATCGGTGCGACGCTCATCCGTTGGATGCTACAGGGGACCCCGCCACGTTTCAACAATGGAAGCATCTCCGGCGCTCCCCGGAGGAGACCGGCGCGGTCAGCAGGATTCGTCCATGAGACGGCGGTTGGTTCGGCTGAATTTGAGGAAATCGCCCAGGTTCCGCGTGAATCGGAGCCAACTGTCGGGCGATCGCCACAGCATGGCGGCATACCCCATCAACACCCTGGGCCTCTTGAAGTGGGAACGGTAAAAGTCCCGGTACAGTTCCTCGAGCCGCGCCGCGGTCATCCCCTTCGTGACGAACTGGAAATGCATGCAATCCATCTTTTCCCAATCCTCGTCGAAATCGCCCAGCTCGCGGATCGTCTCGTAGATCGGCGAGCCGGGGAAGGGGGTGAACTTGGTCAGGTTGAAGTCGTCGATCGGGAGCGAAAAAACGTAGTCCATGCTTCGCCGGATGCTCTCCTCCGTCTCGCCCGGCAGCCCCATCATGAGCAGTCCCTTCGTCCGGACACCGGCCTTTCTTATCATCCGGATCGTCCCGGCGATGCGGTCCAGGTCCGCATTCTGCCGGTGCCGTGCCAGCAGGCGCGCGTCGCCCGTTTCGATCCCGAGGCTGACCATCCAGCACCCGGCCGCCTTCATGCGCCGGAGCAGCTCCGGGTCCACGTGCTCGGCCCGGACGGCGCAGTTGAAGGTCATCCCGAGGGGACGGTCGATCATCATCCCGGTAAACGCTTCGACCCGCTTCCGGTGGAAGGTGAACTGGTCGTCGTAGAAGTTGACGTGCCGGGTGCCGAACCGTTCCTTCAGGTAACGCAGGTGCTCGTAGAGATATTCGGCGGAGTTGCACCGGAAGCTCCGACGGAAGACGGAGCGGTCGCAGTAGCTGCAGGAGTAGGGACAGCCCCGGCTGGAGATGCAGCTCGTGTTCGGCGCTCGCGGGTAGTTGAAGATGGGAAGCTTGTACGCGTCGGGGAACCCGTCGAGCTTCTCGTACGCCGGGAAGGGGAGGGTGTCCAGTTCGATCTCCCGGTCCCGGAAGCCGGAGAACCGGGCGATCCCTTCCGTGCCGTTCCTGAAGACGATCCCCTGGATTGCCGACGGATTCTCGCCCCCGGACGCGATCAGTTCCCCCAGCGTTTCCTCCCCCTCCCCGACCACGGCGAAGTCCATCGCGGGGAAGCGTGGAAAGAGCGCCTCCTTCAGGGCGGAAACGTGGGGACCTCCGAAGACGGTACGGATGCCGGGCAACGCCGCACGGGCCGCTTCGGCGATCCGGATTCCGTCGAGAAAGCTCGACGTGGTGCAGCTGAGACCGAGGAAGGCGGGACGTTCCGCGAGGAGGTGGTCGCGGATCGCGCGGTCGGAACCGGGGCGGGCGTAGCAGTCGACGATGGTGGCCCGGATGCCCCGCCGCTCGAGGCAGGCCGCGATGCTCGCCAGCCCGAGAGGCGGCATGATGTTGGCGATCCGCGAGATGTCCGCGGAAGCGGCGTCGGCGCGGTAGCCGAGGGGATGGACCAGCAGGACGCGTCCGGGGTTCAGCATCCCGGCTCCTTCGGATACCGGACCAGGTGGTCCCAGAGGAGCCCGCGGTATCCGAAGTTGTGCATGACCGAAAGCCGCTTCTGGCCTTCGACCGGCGGGAAGACCCGGTCCCGACGGGCGCCGAAGGAGTCGGCGATCATCCCGTTCATGACGTCCGCGTCGATCTGGGGCGAAAAGTAGTACACCGGCTCGATCAGCGGCGCCGCGGGGGAGAGGATCCCCTCGGCGATCGCCTGGCCATGGAGGGCGGTGCCCGGCAGGATGCGGATGCCTGAGTAGCCGAAGACCACGGTGTGCTCCAGTCGTTCCAGGTTGGCGAGTCCCTCCGTCACGGTATCGGCCGTTTCCCCCGGGCCGCCGAACATGACGAAATGGGCGCAGGGAAGGCGCTCGGCGACGCAGGCCCGGTTCACTTCGAGGGCATCCGCGAAGGAGAATCCCTTTCCCAGGGAACGGAGGGTCGCATCGCACGCCGCGTCGGTGCCCAGTTCCACCGCGTACAGCCCCGCCCGCTTGAGGAGGGTGATCTCCTTCCTTCCGATCCGCTCCGGGCGCATGTAGCAGCACCACCGGACCCGGAGCTGCCGTCGGAGGATTTCCTCCGCGATCGACAGGTAATGTCCCTGCGGGTCGTTGAAGATCGAGTCGGTGAAGAAGAAGCTGTCCGCGCCGTGCTCGGCTCCCGCCCGCGCGATGTCGTCGACCACCGCTTTGGGATCGCGGTAGCGGAAGCGGTTCCCCTCGAGGGAGGGGTAGACGCAGTAGATGCAGCCGTGGGGACAGCCCCGCTTTGTCTGGAGGTTGACCATGCCGCTCTGGTCGAGGTAATAGGCGATCAACTCGCCGTTGTATAGCGGCGACGCCATCTCCCCGCCGTCGAGAAGACGGCCGCCCCGCAGGAGGGGGGGAGGGGACCTTCCCTCGGACAGGTCCCGGATCAACTCGCCGACGATCCGTTCCCCCTCGCCGACGATCCCGTGGTCGGCGCCGGTGAAGGCGAGCAGCTCTTCCGGCAGGATGGAAAACCCGGGGCCGCCGATGATGACCGGCACCCCGGTGGTTTCCCGGACCCATCCGACGAGGCGCTTCGCGATTTCCGGGTATCCGGCCCGTGAGAAGGAGTCGCAGTCGTCCAGGTTCCGGAGGGAGATGCAGACATAGTCGGGATCGAAGGAGGCGATCTTCCCGCGGAAGAGCGCCTCCGACTCGCCAGAGGCCAGAAAGTCGAACTGTTCGACCTGGTGGCCGGATTCGGCAAGCCCCGCGGCCACGACGGCGAGGCCCAGCGGGTAGACCTGGAGGGGCTCCCTGCTGACGTTGGACGATACGAGGAGAATCCGCTTCACGGGCGATCCGCCGGTTTAGGGAAGGACCTGTCCCGGCGGGGATTGTAACGGTAATAGGTGCCGTCTTCCATCTCCCGCCGGATCACCTTCGCGAAAAGATCGGCCATCTTGATCTGGTGACCGCCGCCCGCGTAGAAAGTGTCCCAGGCGTAGTGGTACATCTCCTGGAGTTTCTCCGGGGACATCCTGCGAGGCCGGAACACCACCCGGTCGGCGGTGTACTCTCCCCAGTCGTTGCCCAACAGCCGGTTTTCCATGGCGATCCGTGTCCGGAGCGGGGAATGCGGAAACGGCGTCATGATGGTGAACTCCGCCACGTCCATCCCGACCTCGAGCAGGAAATCCACGAGCCGCCGGATCGAATCCTCGTCCTGTTCGTCGGTGCCGAGGAGGATCGTGCCTTCGACGGCGATCCCGTGGTCCTTCAACCTCCGGATCCGGTTGCGGATCAGGTCGGAGGTGTCGAACACCGCCTGGTAGACGTACCAGGCGCCGGCGTCGGCCGCCAGCTTGAGGACCCGGTCGTCGTCGAGGATCGGGTGGGAGACCCATTTCTTCTTCAACGGCGCCATGGCCGTGAACAGGTCGATCAGCCACTGGCGGTCCTGGGCCAGGGAGTTGTCGACGATGAACAGGCGGTTGTTCGGGATCTTTTCCATCTCCTCGATCACGTGGCCGATCGGGCGCGGGCGGAAGGTTTTCCCTCCCAGGAAGGCGCTGCAGCAGGGGTAGCAGTTGAAGCGGCACCCGCGGGAGGCGTGGACCAGGTCGAGCATCTGGACTCCCCGGTAGTTGTACAGGTCGCGCGAGAGGATCTCCCGCCTGGCGGGACCGATCAGCGCCATGTCCGGGGGGGAGTCCATGTAGTCGTAGGTTTTTTTCAGCCGGCCCGCCGAGAAGTCGTCAAGGACACCCGCGAAGCGGCCCTCCGCTTCCCCGAGGAAGACCGAATCGGCGTGCGTGGCGACCTCCTCCGCGTGGAGCATGGTGGCGATGCCGCCGAAGAGGACCGGGACGCCCCGTTCCCGGTATCGTCTGGCGATTTCGAAGGCCCGCGGCAGTTGGCAGGTCAGCATGACGGAAATCGCGACCAGGTTGCAGGGGGCGTCGAAATCGATCGTCTGGAGGTTCTCGTCCACGAACGTCAGCGACACCTCGGGCGGCACGGTGGCGGCAAAGACGATCGGCCCGTGCGGGGGGAGGTGGAATTCCGTCTGCCGGTCCAGCTTGCGCCAGGAAGGATAGACAAGCGTCATCTTCATGAAGGTCTCGGAAACGCAAGGCATGCGCGAACGAGCTCGTTCAGGCCGGCGACCCCGATTCCGTTGTGCAGAACAGCGCCTCCATCGGAGAGATCGAGCGTCCCGTAGCCGTTTGCGATGGAATCCCGGGCATTCTCCAGCACCATGAAGAGCCCTCCGGTCCACCGGGGGCGGATCCCCGGGATCGCCGGTCCGGCCGGGAGATCGATATGGCCCGCCAGCATCGTCCCGCACTCCCCCCAGGAGAGGCTCCCGAGCGCCATGCGCACTCCGCCCAGGCCGTCGTCGGCGGGATCGTTGACGATGAGGGTCGGGCCCGTCAGGCCGAACTGGATCGCCGCTTCCCCCATAAAGCAGGTGGGGAGGGTGGAGGAGAAGAGGTTGGGGCTTGGCGGCCCGTCGCCCTCAGGGAGGACGGTATTGTAATACTCGATATCCGTGGCGAGGCACCCCGCCCGGGTCGAGGCCACGAGGCCCGCGAAACGTTTCGTTTTCCATTGCTCCATCCCGGCGTCGCGCAGGGCGAACGCGACCGCGGCGAGGCCCACCCTGGAATATTGCGGAAGTCGCCCGAACCGGAGGTTCGGTTCGGGGAATACATCTTCCCTGGCCACGGGTGGGATCGGGCCTGAAGTCATCGAAAACTCCCGAACCTCCCGGCCCCTGCCCGGCCCCCGCGAAGTCACCCAGCCGATGCCTGCGACGACGGACCCGGTCACTCTGGATCCCCCTTGAGGATGAGGGCGGCGTTGATCCCGCCGAAGCCGGAATTCGTGCTCAGCAGGTACCGGCCTCCGATCGGCTGCGGGAGGGGACTCACGGGGAAGCCGCATCGCTCCATGGGCTCCCCGAACCCGGCGGTGGGCGGCAGCGTGCGGTCGGCCAACGACCGCACGCCCACGGCGACTTCGATCCCGCCCGCAGCGCCCATGGTGTGTCCGATGGCTCCCTTGAGCGAATTCAGCGGAATGCGACGGGATCCGAAGACGGATTCGAATGCCGTTACCTCCATCGCATCATTGTAAACCGTCCCCGTGCCGTGGGCGTTGATGGCCGAGATGTCGTCCGGTCCGATCGACGCCTTCGCCATCGCCCGGCGGACGGCCTGAATCAGGCCGCAACCGTCGCGGGCGGGGGCGGTGACGTGGGTGGCGTCGTTGGCGGCACCCCAGCCGACGACCGAGCCGATCCCGCGGATCCCCTTCCCGCGGGCCTTCTCCGCGCTCATCATCAGGAGGGCCGCTCCTCCCTCTCCGATGGAAAGGCCGTTTCTGTTCCGGTCGAAGGGGCGGCAGCCGGCGGGATCCAGCGCCTGCAGCGAACTGAAGCCGGAGAGAATGAATTCGCTCACGAGATCCATGCATACCACCAGGACGGCATCGGCGCGGCCGGACTCGATCATGGCGGCGGCCCGGGCGACGGCCATCGTCGAGGAGGCGCATGCGCTGTTGACGTTGACCCCCGGGTCGTCCAACCCCAGCCTTGACGCGAGCCACGCCAGCGGCCCGGAAACCGGAATGTCGTCAACCGCGCCGGGAAAGCCCTTCCGCACCCGCTCGAAGGTGTCGATGCACCCCTTCGTCGTGGCCGTCAGAAGTCGGCAGCCCGGCGGCAGGGGAACGAACCCGTCCAGCAACCGCTCGAGGAGCGGGTACAGGAGGGAGCGGTTCCCGCGGGGTTCCAATCCCTCGATCCAGGAGGCGTTCCGCGCGGGATACCGACCGGCGTCGAACCGCCGGATCGGCCGGACAGCCGTCTCCCCCGCGAGGAGTCTCCGCCATGTCGTATCCAGGTCGGGCCCGAGCCCGGTGATCGAGGCCGTCGCCGTGATGAGTACTTCGCTCAAGCGAGCCCTCCTGTCCGCCACCGATCGAGGAATTCCCGATAGAAGGGGGGTGGCAGCATGAGGAGATTCCTGTCGGCGTCGAGCATCACCTGGACCGTGTACCCGGTCGTGGTCACTTCCCGCGCTTCGTTCCGGAGGACGAACTCCATGTTCAGGCGGGCGGCTTCCGTCCAGTGGAGCACGGCCTCGACGGTGAAGGTTTCCCGGAAACGGAGGGAGAGCAAGTAGTCGACGTGGAGCATCCGTATCGGGGCGACGACACCTTTTTCGTACAGATCGAGGTAGCCGATCCCGAACCGGTCGGTGAGCGCCACGCGCGCATCCTCGAAATAGCTCGCGTACCGTCCATGCCAGACGATCCCGAGGGGGTCGACCTCCTCGAATCGCACGCGTCCGGACACCGATGCGCGCAGCGGTGCGGGCGCTCCTTCCTCGGTAGTGAAATACGGCGTGATCATCGGGGAATCTCCCCCTCCGCCAGTTCGAGTCGGAAGGCGGCGACCGTTTTCCCGGCGACCGAGAGCGTGGCGTCGCAGATGTCGATCCCGGAATCGATGCGCCGACGATACCGGATCCACACGTCTTCGTCCGGACGGATCGGCGAGAGGAATTTGGCCGACCGCACCGCCGCCAGGCGCAGCGCCTTCCCGCATTCCTCCTCCGCGAGGGACACCACGGCACGAATCTGGACGATCGCCGGGAGAATGGGGTTCCCCGGGAAATGGCCCGAGAAGCCGATGAACCCGGGGGCGAAGCGGTACCGTCGGGCGCCCGCTTCCTTCCCGGTCCCCGGGAGGGCCTCCGTCGCCGAGGCGTCGATCCCCTTCCGCAACGCGTTCATCGGTCATCCCCCGTCCGCGTCCGGATCGACGAGCCACAGCTTCAGCGTCCCCGAGGCGAGGGTTTCGTCGCCGCGGGTGACGGCCCCCTCGACAACGGCGAACCCGCCGAGCGCGGCGACGGTCCGGACCGACGTCAGGAGTCGATCGCCGGCATACGCCCTGCCGGTGATCTCCAGGTTGCGCACTCCCACCAGGAATCCTTCGCACGGCGGCTTGCCGTCCATCCGGTCCATATATCCCTTGAAGGCGGCGTAACTCTGGGCGATCAACTCCATGAACGAAACCTCGTCGAGCCTCCCCTCTCCGTCCGCCATCATCGTGGATCGCGGAAGGACGGATTCGGCCACCGCGCAACCGTCCTTTACGGAGACCAGCGTGTCCACGAGCCGCATCGGCGCGCGGTGAGGGATGAGGCGCTCCGCGGCCATCGGAAGTGTGATCGGGTTACAGATAGACGCCGCCGTTCACCGAAAAAACCTGCCCGGTGATATAGGAGGCCTTTTCCGATGCGAGAAAGCCGACCACCTCGGCCACTTCTTCCGGTTTCCCCATCCGCCCCAACGGGATCAACGGCAGGATCCGGTCGAGGGGAAGACCGGCGGTCATCTCCGTTTCGATGAATCCGGGGGAAACGGCGTTGACCAGGATGTTCCGGGCGGCGACCTCCAGGGCGAGCGACTTCGTCGCGCCGATCAGTCCTGCCTTGGCCGCCGAGTAGTTCGTCTGGCCCACCACGCCGCTTTGTCCCGAAGTGGAGACGATGTTGATGATCCGTCCGGATCTTCTCTTCAGCATTCCGAACAGAACCATCTTCGTGACGAAGAAAAAACCGTCCAGGTGCACGGAAAGGGTCGACTTCCATTCCGGTTCTTCCATCCAGACCAATAGACCATCCCTGCTGAAGCCGGCGTTGTTGACGAGGACCCGGGGAGTATCCGTTTCGAGCACCGGGGCGAGGGCGCCTTTGACCGAGCCGGAATCGGCGACGTCGAAGGGGAGGAGTTTGCAGGATCTCCCCGACTCGCCGACCTGCCGGGCGACATCCTTCGCCGCTTCGTGGTCCGCTCGATAGTTGAGCCAGATGTCGAAGCCATCCCGCGCCAGGGAACGGGCGATGGCGGCTCCTATCCCCTTGCTGCCGCCGGTGATCAAGGCGATATCGTTTCGGGCCATAACCGGATTATATAACCTCCATAGAGACTCCTTCCGTCAAGAAAAAATGATTTAATGGGTCCATGGTGCGATATGAACATCCTTCTCCTTAGACCGAACCCGGGAAACGAGCGGTTCGGCCTCGGTCCTTTCTTTCGCGTCGAACCGCTGGGACTCGAGTACATCGGGGCGGCGTTGCGCGCCCACGGCCACGCTCCGACGGTGGCCGATCTCCGCTTTCGGCCCGGCGCGTCCTCCTGGGTGCGGCGGACGCGGCCGCGGGTCGTCGGCATCTCCTGCACGCACGCCCTCGAGTACGACAAGGTGCGGGAGACCGCGCTCGAGGTCCGGAGGGCGTCGCCGGGGGTTTTCGTTGTCGTCGGCGGGCACGCGGCGGCGTGCCACCCTTCGCCGCTCGAAGTCGACGAGATCGACGCGGTCTGCCTCGACGACGGGGAAGAGATCGTTCCGGCGCTGGTCGATGCCATCAGGCAGGGTACCCCCCTGGAAACGGTGCCCATGCTCCGCCTTCGGACACGGGACGGGTGGGTGTCCACTCCGCCCTCTCCCGGGCGGACGTCCCTCGACGCCGTCCCCTTGCCGGCCCGCGACCTGGTGCGCCGCCACCGCAACGGATACCATTGCCTCCTCTTCAAGCCGGTGGGACTCGTGGAAACGGCCCGCGGATGCCCGCACCGCTGCAGTTTCTGTTCCGTGTGGCAACTGTACGGGCGATCCTTCCGGGAACGGTCCATCGGGACCGTCGTCGAGGATTTCGCCACGGCGGGGGATTCGATTTTCGTCGCCGACGATCTCTTCTGGAACCACGCGGAGCGGAGCCTAGAACTCGCCGGGGCCCTCCGGAAGCGCGGAGTGAAAAAACGGTGGATCCTCGTGCAGACCCGCACCGACATGATCTGCCGGCAGCAAGAGCTGCTGGAGGCGTGGAGGCCCCTCGCGAAGGACTTCGACATCTTCCTCGGACTGGAGGCCGCTACCGACGCGGGCCTGTCCCGGCTGGACAAGGACGTTCCGGTTTCGGAGAGCGTCGAGGCGGTGCGGATCGCGAGGTCCCTGCGATACGGCGTGAACGGCAACTTCCTGGTCGATCCCGACTGGGAAGAGGAGGATTTCCTCCGGCTCTGGGAGTTCGTGGCCTGCCACGGGTTGCAGCGGGCGGGATACACCATTCTCACCCCGTTGCCGGGAACCGATTATTTCCGCGAGATCGCGCCCCGACTCGCGGGGCAGCCCTGGTCCAACTACGACATGCACCACGTCCTCTGGGAGCCTCGCCTCGGGGCGAGACGTTTTTTCGAACTCTACGCGGAGACCTGGCGCAAGTCGATCCTCAACACGTCGGGCGAGAAACGGTGGGTCGACTGGATGCGGCAGGTCCGGCCGGCCCAGATACCGTACCTTGCGCGCGTCCTATGGCGCACCCAGAGGATGATGAAAGCCGGGGCCTACCTCCGCGAGCACGGCAAGACGAGTCGCGCCCAGATGCCCATCCGGTCCCTTTCGAGCGTCGGTGCATCGCGCTGATCCGGGACTCCGCCCACCGACGCGACGATTTCCGCCAACGCCGTCTCCTCGATCCGGGAACACATTCCCGTTGCCCGGAGCGGCTTCGCGTCTTATTATGGAAATCACCGGCAGGTGCATCCCCTCCGGGTTCATCGACGGAATAGGAGGAAACGCTTTACCAGTGGACGAAACGAAAACGAAAATACGGGAAATCCTGTCCGTTCGTCTGAATCTCTCCACGGCGGTCGAGAAGATCGGCGATGACGCGCCGCTGTTCGGGCCCGGGAGCGTCGGACTCGACTCGATCGACGCGCTGGAACTGGTGCTCGGCATCCAGAAGGAGTTCGGTGTCGCCATCGAGGATCGCGCCCTCGCGGTGAGGGTGCTGGTATCCATCGATACCATCGCGGAATACCTGAAATCCCGGTCTGCAGGGAACCCCGAGGTGGCGGGCGGACTCGGGGCGTAGCTCCCGGTGATGCGGACTCGATAACGTGCCGAAGTCGTGTTTCACCCCATGTGTCCTCTGCGGCCGTGATTCGCCGCAACCCGTCGTGGTCCGGCAGGGATACCTCATCGTCCGTTGCGGCGGGTGCGGTCTGGTCTACGTTCATCCGAGGCCGCCGGAGGAGGATCTCCCCGGGCTCTACGGGGGGTATCATGCCCGGGACGGCGGGAAGGAGGCCGGCTGGAATCGCCTCATGGGAAAAATCTTTCGGGAAGCGGCCGACCGCCTCGATGCATTCAGGCCCGGGTCCGGTCCACCCCGCCTTCTGGATGTGGGGTGCGGGTACGGTGGATTCGTCTCGCTGATGCGGGATCGGGGGTGGGACGCGGAAGGGGTCGATCCGTCCCCGACGACGGTGGCCGCCGCCTCGGCGAAAGGCATTCCCGTCCACCTGGGAACCCTCGATGAATTTTCCCGTTCGGGCGCGGCATACCGCGCGATCACGATGTTTTATGTGTTGGAACACCTCTTCGATCCGATGTCCGCGTTGAGGAAGGTGTTCGCGCTCCTCGAACCGGGCGGGGTGCTCCTGGTCCGTGTTCCCGACACCACGCCGATCGTCCGCCTGCTTTCCCCTTTCGGATTGGGTGACGCGTTGTACGACCCCCCCTTTCATCTCTTCGACTTTCCGCCCCGCGTGCTCACGAGGATGCTCGCCGAGGCGGGCTTCGGGAAGATTCGGACGTTCCCGGGCCGCAACACGATCCCCCCCCGCATCGTGCCGCGGTTGGCCACCATGCTGTTCGGCGCGCTCGCCCGAGGCCTGTTCGCGGGAACCGGCGGGAGATTCCTCCTCCCCGGGGTGAGTAAAACCACCATCGCGCGAAAGCCTTCCTGAATGACGGCCCGGTTTCTTCTCCGCCTGGCTCGCATGATCGACGCGCGGCCGGGAAAGATCGCCGTCGCCGTTCTGCTCGCCGCCGTCGCTTCCGGCGGGATTGTGGCGCGCATCCCGGTCCGGACGGAACTGCTGGACGTTCTTCCGGAGGGGACCCCGACGATCCGCGCGTTCCGCGGGTTCCTCGACGATTTCGGGATGATGGACGGCCTGGTCCTGGTGGTCTCGTCGCGCGAGGGATTCCCGGACCGGCTGATCCAGGCGGTGGAGACGATCGGAGAGGAACTGGCCGCATCACCGAGGGTCGCTTCGGTCGACTACAATCTCGTACGATCCGGGGGGCGGTTCGTCGGGGAACATTTCCCGGCGTATCTCGATCCGGGAGGGGTGGGACGCCTTTCGGAGCGCCTGTCCCCGGAAGGGATCCGGCGTCAGATCCGGAGGAACAGGGAAGGATTGCTCTCGCCGTTGGCTTCCCCGCTCGACGCGGAGTGGATTTCCGGAGATCCCCTGAACCTCCGGGAGATCGTCCGGGAGAGCCTGCTCCGGGGGACGGTCACGAAAGGGATCGACCTTTCCACGGGGTATTACATGGATGCGGACCGGACCGTCGCCCTTCTGATGGTGCGTCCAAGGGGATCCTCGAGAGACACGGCGTTCGTCGCCGGGTTGTACCGGGAGGTGGCCGGGATCGCGGCGAAGGTCTCCGGCGGGTCCGGGACCGACGCCGGGATCACGGTCGGTCTCGCGGGGGAGTTCGCGAGCGCCGCGGAGGCGAACGGCGTGATCTGGCGGGACATGGTCGTCTCCTTCCTCTCCTCCTTCGTCCTCGTCCTGGCGCTCGTTTACGCGGCGTATCGTCCCCCGGCGGCCGTCCTTTGCGCTTTCGTCCTGACGCTGTTCGCCGCCCTCTCCTGGACGCTCCTGTTCGCCTACCTGCTGTACGGGGGCCTGAACATCGTCACGAGCATCGTCGCCGCGATGCTGATCGGATTGTACGTCGATTACATGATCATCATGTATCATCGCTTCAACGGGGAAATCCGGGCGGGAAGGTCCCCCCTTCAGGCGCTGGAGGCCACCTTCTCCGAAACGGGAAAGGCGCTCCTCAGCAGTTCCGCGACCAGTTGCGTCGCCTTCTTCTCCGTGGTCGTGACCAGTTTCCGGGGGCTCCACGAGCTGGGGGTCGTGGCCGGGTTCGGGGTCCTGTTCTGCCTCCTGTCCACGTTTCTGGTGATGGGATCCCTCCTCTCCTGGCTCGCGAAGGTTTCCCCGGCGCGGGTCGCGGCGGGGAGACCCGGCGGCGTCCCTACGGGCTGGGCGGAACGGCTGGTCGAAGGGAGGAGCGGAACCGTCGTGGCGGTATGTTCGATCTTCCTCTTCCTGTCGATCCTCGGATCGGCGCGAACCCGGTTCGACGCGGGGATCGAGGCGATCGGCCCCGTGGACAGCAAGGTGGAGAAGGTCCAGCGCGTGATCGAGGAGAAATTCGGGAGAAAAGGGGAACCGCTCTTCCTCGTGGCACGCGCGGACGGCGACCGGCGGCTCGCCTCGGATTTCGACCTCCTCGATCTCCAGGGGGAGCGATGGAAGCGGGAGGGGAGGGTGGAAACGTTCTCTTCTCCGGCGATGCTGGTACCGCCTCCCCGTTTCCAGAAGGAGGCGCGGAGACTCCTTTTCGATGCCGGGCTGCCGGGCCGATACGACGATACGGGTCTCGAGAGGGCGATCCGGCAAGAGATGGAGAAGCAGGGGATGGTTCCGGGGGATGGCCTTGCGGCGTATGCAGCGGGGATCGTCCGCGCCCTCGCCGGGGACGGGGCCGTCGACCTGCCCGGGCTTGCCCGCTCCGGAGACCCCCGGGCGGCGTATTTCTTCAACGGGTCCCGCCATGCGATCGCCGCCCACCTGGCGCCGCCCGGCGGTCGGTGGGATCAAGGGGCGCTCGCAGCAATGAAGGAAGACGTGCGGGCCCTGGGGCCGGACTTCGCGCTGACGGGCCCGCCCCTCATCTTCGAGGAGATCCGGTCCTCGATCGTGTGGGAGAGCACCCTCGCCACTCTCATCGCCTTCGCGGCGAACTGGATCATCGTGTGGCTGCACTTCCGCCGCCTGCGCGATACGGCGCTCGTGATGCTGCCGGTGACGGCGGGATCGCTCCTCACCGTGGGCGCCATGGGAGCGATCGGCCTCCCCTTCAACTACTTCAACGTGGCGGGGATCGCTCTCCTCTTCGGATTCGGGGTCGACTACGGGATCTATTACATGCAGTCCCGCGGGGAAAGCCCCGCGGGGGGAGCCGCGGAGGGGCTTCGCCGGACCGGGGGCGGGATCGTCCTCTGCGCGCTCACCACGCTGGCCTCCTGTGGAAGCATCATCCTCTCCCATTACAGGGGGCTGGCATCCATCGGCGCCGTGCTGTGCCTCGGGGCGGTTTTCTGCATTCTTTCGACGGTCCTGCTGCTCCCTTCCCTGATCGATACGATCGAACGCCCGAGAACGCGTGGGGCCCGGCGGGCCGTCAAGGAGACGGAATGAAGGGTCCCGGTCCGGCATGCGCGATCATCCCCGCCTATAACGCGGAAGAGACGGTCGGGGCCGTGGTGAAAGGGGCGCTCGCTCTCCTGCCGACGGTCATCGTAGCCGATGACGGTTCCACGGATGCGACCGCTGAAGTCGCAAAGGAGGCCGGCGCGCAGGTTGTCCGGCTACCGGTAAACCACGGGAAGGGTCATTGCCTGCGCCTGCTGTTCGCGGAGGCCCGGAAGAGAGGATTCGACGCCGTCATCGCGCTGGATTCGGACGGGCAGCACGATCCGGCGGACATCCCGCGGTTTCTCGATGCCCATCGGAAAGACCCCGGAGCCGTCATCGTCGGATCGAGGATGGCCGATGAAGAAGGGATCCCCGTCCACCGGAAAAATTCGATGCTGGTCGCCAGATTCTACGTCTGCCTCGCGGCCAACCGCTACATCGACGACACCCAATGCGGGTATCGTCTTTACCCGCTGTCCGTGGTGGAGTCGATCGCGCTTCACAAGGAACGCTATGTGATGGAAACCGAACTTCTCCTGAAAGTCGGGGACTCGGGAATTCCGATCCGCTCGTTGCCGATCCCCGCCGTCTATCATCCGGATCAGAAGACGTACTTCCGTTCCGTACCGGATGTGGCGGCGATTTCCGTCTACGTCATCTCCTACATCATGGTCAAGTGGGCGTTGGAGCTGTGGCGCCCCGGGGAGGTCAACACCTACAAGGGGCCCGGCTCGGGGCGGGACCGGTTTTTCCTTTCCCCCGCCATGGACAGGGCGTTCGAGAGCCTGATGGTCCTGACCTGCATGCCGTTGAGCGCATTGTACGGCGCACTGTATTTCCTCATGCGATCGCTGCTCGGCATCCGGGTGTTCGAAGGATTGAAGGGATGCGGAGTCCCGGTCGGAAGGGTGTTTCTCTCGACGATGCTCCTTCCCGTGTTGCTGGTGGTTTCCATCATCGACCTTGTGGGGAACCGTGTCGGGTTGCGACCGGGGCTCACCTCCCGGTTCGTGACGAAATGGTACCCGAATCTATGGAAATGACACCCGGGGAGTAGCCGCATCTCCCTGGATTCCGTGCTTGTTCCGGGCGGCGCTGGTAGTTTAAGATATCCTGGTGCACACCATCCTGCTCAAGGTCACGGCCCTCTTCTACCTCGTCGGGGCGCTGGCGTACCTCCACTTCATCTTCACGCTGAACGAACGGAGCGCGAAGGTCGGGCGGATGCTGCTGTTGAGCGGCGTCATCCTCCACGGGGCGGGGTTCGCCGCGCGCTGCTTCGTCGCCGGGTACACCCCGATCACGAGCCTCTTCGAGTCGCTCTCCTTCTCCGCCTTCGCGATCGTGTGCGTCTTTCTCGCCTTCGAACTCAGGTACCACCTCCGGGTGCTCGGCGCGTTCGTGGCGCCGCTGGCCTTCGCCTTCAGC
>Ga0079037_100000134_pt1 | contig 27053 bp, 25 predicted proteins | sample Mud3Dept4metaG_FD_71479 | JGI IMG/M metagenome (GOLD analysis project Ga0079037, IMG submission 71479) | Freshwater wetland microbial communities from Ohio, USA, analyzing the effect of biotic and abiotic controls - Mud 3 Core 4 Depth 4 metaG | ecosystem: Environmental > Aquatic > Freshwater >... | reverse complement strand
CTTCGACGCGAACAGGCACGTCGTCGAGGTGCTCGCGGAGCGCGGAGCGCTGCTGCACCACGAGGCGTTCCGACACAGCTACCCGCACTGCTGGCGCCACAAGACGCCGGTGATTTTCCGTGCCACGCCGCAGTGGTTCATCAGCATGGAACGCGCAGGCTTGCGCGCCGCGGCGCTCGCCGAGATCGGCAAGGTCGAGTGGACACCGGGCTGGGGCGAGCAGCGCATCTACAGCATGATCGCCGGCCGTCCCGACTGGTGTATCTCGCGCCAGCGCATGTGGGGTGTGCCGCTGTCGCTGTTCACGCACAAGGAAACGGGTGAGCTGCATCCACGCACGCCCGAACTCGTGGACCAGGTGGCCGGGCTCGTCGCAACAGACGGCATCGACGCCTGGTTCGATCTCGATCCGGCCACGCTGCTCGGCGCCGATGCGTCGAGCTACGAGAAGGTCACCGACATCATGGATGTCTGGGTCGATTCGGGCGTTTCGCACCATTGCGTGTCGCAGAGCCGGCCGGAAATCCTGTCACCCGCCGACCTCTACCTCGAAGGCTCTGACCAGCATCGCGGCTGGTTCCACAGCTCGCTGCTGACCTCCGTCGCGCAGAAAGGCCACGCACCCTACAAGGGCGTGCTCACCCACGGTTTCACCGTGGACGAGAAGGGCCGCAAGATGTCGAAGTCGCTCGGCAACACCGTGCTGCCGCAGAAGGTGATGAGCACGCTCGGCGCCGACGTGCTGCGACTGTGGGTCGCAGCCACCGACTACGCCAATGAGATCAGCGTTTCGGACGAGATCCTGAAGCGCACGTCGGACTCGTACCGCCGCGTGCGCAACACCGTGCGCTTCCTGCTCGGCAATCTCGCCGGGTTCGATCCCGCGCGCGATGCCGTGCCGGTGGACCAGATGCTCGCGCTCGACCGCTGGGCGCTCGCCCGCACGCGCGAGCTGCAGCACGAAGTCGTCGCCGCGTATCGCAGCTACGAATTCCACGTCATCTATCAGAAGCTGCACAATTTCTGCGTCGTCGACCTCGGCGGCTTCTACCTCGACGTGCTCAAGGATCGCCTTTATACGACGCCGGCGACCGGCCCGGCGCGCCGTTCGGCGCAGACAGCGATGTACTGGGTCGCCGAGGCGATGGTGCGCTGGCTGGCGCCGATCCTGTCATTCACGGCCGAGGAGATCTGGCGCTTCATGCCGGGTAAGCGCGCGGAGTCGGTGTTCTTCACGAACTGGGCCGCTATCCCCGACACGGCATCGGTCCTGCAGACGATCGACTGGCCAAAAGTGCTGGAGGCGCGTGCCGCCGTGCTGCGTGAACTCGAGCGCCTGCGCATTGCCGAGCAGATCGGCGCGCCGCTCGATGCCGAGGTAACGCTCTACGGCACGCCTGCGTGGACCACTGCGCTGCAGGCTCTTGGCGATGAACTGCGATTCGTGCTGATAACGTCGGCAGCGCGGGTGGCAGACGCCGGTTCTCGACCGGCCGAGGCCGTGGCCACGGACGTTGAGGGCAAGAGCGGGCTTTGGCTGCACGTCAGCCGTTCCGAGTCGCAGAAGTGCGCCCGTTGCTGGCACAGACGGCCGGACGTCGGTACCGTGTCCGCCCACCCGGAACTGTGCGGCCGCTGCGCGGTCAATCTCGACGGCCCGGGCGAGACCCGCCGGTACGTCTGAGCAAGACAATGACACCATGAACCCTTCGACGACACCCACTCCGCCACCGCCAGCGCCCGGGAAGGGCGCGCACGCGACCATCGGCCTCGCGACGCTCACTGGCCTGCGCATGCAGCGCACGCACCCCGCGGCGTGGCTGTGGCTGTCCCTGTTCGTCGTCGTGCTGGACCAGGCGACCAAGTTCCTGGTCACGCGTTTCCTCGAACTTTACGATCGTGTCGAAGTCCTGCCGGTGCTCGACTTCACCCTGCTGCACAACACAGGTGCTGCGTTCAGCATCCTCGCCGACGCGTCCGGCTGGCAGCGCGGGTTCTTCATCACGCTCGGGTTCGTCGTGTGCGCCGCGCTCATCGTGTGGCTCTGGCGGCTGCCGCGCGGCGAGAAGTTCCTGCCGCTGGCGCTGGCGCTGATCGTCGGCGGCGCGATCGGCAACGTGATCGACCGCATTGCGCACGGTTACGTGATCGACTTCATCCACGCGCACTGGGGCGGTTCGTACTTTCCCGCGTTCAACATCGCCGACAGCGCGATCACGATCGGCGCGGCGCTGATGATCCTGGACGCATTCCGCGAGCGGCACTCATGAGCGCGCTGGTTGTGCCTCTCCCGCTGGCTGAAGTGGCCCGCCGCAGGCCATGTCCAGGCTTGTGAGAATCTATCTCGCCAATCCCCGGGGTTTCTGCGCCGGCGTCGACCGGGCGATCGACATCGTCGAGCGCGCGCTCGAACTCTTCGGCGCGCCGATCCACGTACGGCACGAGGTGGTGCACAACAAGTTCGTCGTCGACCGGCTGCGCAGCCTGGGCGCCGTGTTCGTCGAGGAACTCGACGAGGTGCCCGACGGCGCCACGGTCATCTTCAGTGCCCACGGCGTTTCGAAGGCGGTGCAGGCCGAAGCGAGGCGGCGCGAGCTGCGCGTGTTCGACGCCACGTGTCCGCTGGTCACCAAGGTGCACATGGAAGTTTCGCGCTACGGCCGCGATGGCCGCGACGTTATCCTGATCGGCCACGAGGGCCACCCGGAAGTCGAAGGGACGATGGGCCAGTTCGACGCGTCGAAGGGCGGGCGCATCTGCCTGGTCGAGGACGTCGACGACGTGCGGCACCTGAACGTGCGCGATCCCGCGCGGGTCGGGGTGGTCACGCAGACGACTCTCTCCGTGGACGACACGGCCGACGTGCTCGAAGCGCTGCAGGCCAAGTTCCCGACGCTGGCGACGCCGCGCAAGGAAGACATCTGCTACGCGACGCAGAACCGCCAGGACGCAGTGAAGAAGCTGGTCGCGGACTGCGACGTGATGGTCGTGGTCGGATCAGCCACGAGTTCGAATTCCAATCGCCTGCGTGAAATCGCCGAAAAGGCAGGCATGCCGGGCTACCTGGTGGACGGCCCCGAGAACCTGCGTGCCGAGTGGTTCGAGGGCAAGCAGGCCGTGGGCGTCACGGCAGGCGCGTCAGCGCCCGAACTGCTCGTGCAGCGAGTCGTGGCGCGTCTCAAGGAGTGGGGCGGGCAGGGTGCGACCGAGATCGAGGGGCGCGCGGAGCACGTCGTGTTCGCGCTGCCGCGTGAGCTGCGCTCCTCGACAAACAGCTGACGAACTGGTGGCGCTGCGCCGACAGTGCGCTGTAGCAGGCTATTTACCCCAGCACTCGCTGCTGTTCAGGGCATCTGCAGAGGTCCGGGCGCTCTTGGCGCCCGTGCTGGTCAGTCCATACCGCTGGCAATCGACGTCTTTGAGCTGCGGCGAATCGCCCGCGGGCTCCGCTGCAGCGGTCCATCCGGTGGCGTCAGCCGCGGTCACGGTGATCGTGTAGTACCCGCGCTCGCTGCTGATTGGAAACTGCAGTTGTCCTGTGTCGCAGTCCGTCGCCGCGTCCGGGTCCAGGGTCGCGGTGTAGGTATTGCACTGCATATAGAACTTCTCCTGGGCCGTGGCCAGGGCGAGCAGAGCAGCGCGGCCCTCGGTCCGGTTGGCTCGCAGCACATAGTTGCGATAGGAAGGAACCGCGATACTCGCGAGGATTCCGGCAATTACTACGGTGACCGCAAGCTCGATCAAGGTCACGCCTTGCTCCTGATGCGACATGACGTGGCTCCGTCGGCACGTGAGTGGATAGGTTGCGATGTCTCAGCCGTACGATACGTGCTCATTGAAGTCCCGCAGGCTGTAACAACGCATCCCCGTTTCCACGTCTGAATTTGCTGTATTGCACATTGACAAATTCTCTGGCGTATAGCGTTCGGACAGCGGCGTTTTTTTGTCTGGCATCTTTCCGAGCATGCCACTGAGCCGCGTTCGTGCCGGCGGTCAGTCTTCTTCGCCGGTCGCCTCTGGGCCCAGCATCAACGGAAAACGCAAGGTCACACGATATGCATCTCCCTGGTCGTGCACGGTCACCGAGGCCCGGCCGGGGAACACGAGCTCGAGACGCTGGCGGATGTTGTCCAATGCCATGCGATGTCCCGGTCGCGTCGATCGGGCGCGCACGGACACCGGGTTTGCGACTTCGAGTGAGATCATGCCGTCGGCGGCGCGCCCGACGATGGTAACGGTGCCGCCCTCGGGCAGGGGCTCGATGCCATGGCCGATGGCGTTCTCGAGCAACGGTTGCAGGAGCAGGCCCGGCACGATCGCCTTCGGTGGCAGGGCACCGACGTCCCAACGAACCTCGAGGCGGGATCCGAGCCGCAGGTGCTCGATCCGCTGGTAGATGCGAGCGACCTGGATTTCCTCGCGCAGACTGATCTGCTGGCTCGACTCGGCGAGCGCGACGCGGAACAGGTCGGCGAGGTCCTCGATGGCTTCTTCGGCGCGTGCGGGGTCGGTGCGCGTCAGCGCTGCGATGGTGTTCATGCTGTTGTAGAGGAAATGCGGGCGGATGCGCGCCTGCAGCGCGCGGACCCTTGCGCGGGCCTCGAGCTCTACGTTGCGCTTCCACTCGTTCGCGACGTAGAAATAGCGGAGCGCGAGCCCGCCCACGATCGCACCGATGAGCAGGTTCGGCAGCAGAAACGCGGCGTGCTCCGTCGGGAACAGGCCGGACGGTGCGCCGAGCTGGGCGTCCCACGCGCGGCCCAGCCAGTAGATGCATTCAGAGACGATCGCCACCGCCCCGACGATCATGCCGAGGGCGGCGAGACTGGAGTTGCGGAGTGTCTTCCGCGCGAGCCACGGCCGCGCGCGGCAGAGCAGCGCTGCGCAAAGCAGCGTCGTCCAGAGTAAGTACCCCGATGTGCGGGCCAGTTCCGTCCAGAGTTCGCCGCTCACGCTCTGGCGCGCCAGAGCGAGGACAAGCGCAATCAGCGTTGCGACCAGCACGACCGCAAGCACTGCGTGCGGTTCGCAGAAGTCGGGGAGGTAGGAACTGCGCTCGTCCCCGGCGGAAGCCGGCGACGGCGGGTCAACGCTCATCGAGGGTCGATGAAATTGATCTGGCCGACGGCGAGGCTCACGTCACTGGTCCGTGCAGAACTGGTCCATGACCTGCTTCGCGTTCGCGCGCGCCTGGTCGATCTGCTCGCTGGTAAGGTAGTTCTGCTTGCCGTCGGGGCCGAATGTGTAGACCTCCCACGAGGTCATGAGCATCTGGTATTGCTGCCGCGCATCCGTACAGCGTTTGGCGCGATCCTCGGCCGTGTCCTGGGCTGTCTGCGCGACCTGATTCCTCGAGTTGACCGTTTTCTTCGTGGCCGTGGCAGGATCCGTGCCCTGGCCTTGGATGGCGAGCTTCTGCGCCGGCAGGCTCTGCGGCGTGTCCGTATAGATCAGGTTGCCCTTGGCGTCCCTGGTGACGTAAACATCGCCCGCGATAGCCGCGCCGGCGAGCAGAAGGCCCGCGAGCAGAGTCGCAAGTGGTTTCATTTGAGGGGCCTCCTGTTTGATTGCCAGAGTATGGCAGGACTAATGCAATAATCCCTCAGGTCGAGTACGCGGCAACAATGGGCTCGCTGGCCAGGGAGGATGCCGGTGATCTTTGGTCACCGGCATGTCCCAATGCCGCCGAGGGGCTGTCGCAGAAACCGAGGGTCGACCCTGTCAGTTGTCGGAGCCCTGATACCACCACTGGCGGAAACGGCGCCCAAAGCCCGCACCGGACGGTTGAAAGATCTGTGGTCCGAACGCAACGCCCTGGTAGGGCTGGCCATCGACGTCCACCTGCAGCGCCACAGGCGCCGGCGGGTAGCCTCCGCCGGGGATGACCTGCGAGCGATCATCCAGGTTCAGCGGGTCCCCAACGTTCCCATCAAGATGAATGACGGCACCCCCGGACAGGTAGCTGATGGCATAGGCCTTGGCCGTTCCGAGGTTTCCGACGCAACTGTTGTCGCCATCGAATGGCGTGTTCGTCCCGAAGAATGTCGCGCCGGACAGCGTGGTCGCGGGTCCATCCACCTTCTCGCCCGCACCCAGGGTGATGTACCAGCCATCAGCATTGTTCATGTCGGTCGTCGCTTCCACCTTCTCGTCGTCGTCGCCCTGCTGGATCAGGTTATCGGTCGTGTCGAACAAGTCGCTTTCCGTCAGGGCTGTCGTGTAGCGATACGTCAGCAAGTGCTCGTCCTTGATCATGTAGAAGCGGTTGATGATCGACTCGTCGAACGGCTGCTCACGATCGCCCGAGCCGATCAGGATGCTGTCATAGGGCACCGGTACCCCGCTCGTGCTGGCCACGACGACATCCGGCGTACCGAGGAACTTGCGGGCGTTCTGACCCGACGTTGCTCCAAGCGACGCGACCTTGTCGATGGTCCAGCTGCTCGTGCTGTTGTTCGGGTTGGTCGTTGCATCCGTGTAGTCGACGTTGATCCGCCAGATGTTACCGCCTGTGTCCGCGGCGATGATGCGATCGACGTAACCGTCAAAGTTGGTGTCCACCGGCGCCACCCCGGCCGCGATCGCGTACTCGTTGGTGCCGTTGCGGTTGGCTCCCGATGCGTCCTCGGTCGACCAGATCTTCGCGCCGGTGACAGCATTGACCACCATCACGCCCCGGCCCATCGTTGCCTGTGCAGGCACGACGCTTGTGTCATTGGCGACCGGGTCGTAGCCCAGGCCGAAGATCACGACGGGATCCGTCTGGCCACGGATCCGGCCGACTTTGAGTTCCGACCACGTCTGCCCAAGTTCCGCGAATCCTGTGTCCGCGTTGGTGCGCTTCCAGAGTAGCGTCGGTGCCGTCGGATTGCTGACGTTCAGCGCATAAATGAATCGCCCACCGCGGCGCGCAGTGAGATACAGGTACGCCTTGTCACCAGCGGTGTAGTCGATCGTCCTGTCAACTGACGTCGTCGACGTGTATACGGTCGCCGAGCCGTCGATGAAATACGGTTTGGTATCCGAGGTCGAAATGATGGGCGAGTGGTCACGCAGCCGCTTCAGCTTGCCGAAGCCCTCCGGTGGCACGAATGCCCACTCTTCAACGCCGCCGCCGCTCGCCTGACCGCCCTTGACGGCGTGGAACATGCCGTCGTTGGCGCCGTAGAAGACGTAGACGTCGTCGGAGTTGCGGTTGTAATTGATCACGACCGGGCGGGAATGAATGACGTCGCCGTGGTTAAGACCCCGGATGTCCGTCGAAACGAGGCTCGGGTTGTCATCGGTCCTGTTGTTGGCGCCGCGCACCCACTCGATGATGTTGGTCCGCTCGGTGGCGTCCGTCGAGAGGCTCGTGTCCGACGTGAGGGCCGTATTCGACGTACTGAACGGCGTTGCCGAAAGCGCGGACCCGCCAGTGCATCCAGTCGTGCAGGTGTAGACCTTTCTCGTGGCCTGGCTGGTTGCATAGGTCTCCCGCAACTTCTGCGCCACGCCGCCCTTTTCGACGAGGTCGCCGTCGGGCGAGTCGGACGCTCCACCCACGCCCTGGGAATTCGGGTAATAGGTCGACGTCCAGAAACTCGATGGCTGTGTCCAGTAACTCACTGCCGTGGGGCTGATGAAGTTACCGGCCGCCGCTGCCTGCGGCGGATTGCTTGCGTCCGCCAGGTACAGGACCTTCCCTTGCAGTGTGTCCTGGACCGCGATCTGGTATTGCTTCAGGTTGCCAGCCCAGTTCGGGGCACGTTCGGCATCCGGCCGGAACACGCCGAGGTAAACCTGGTTCAGGTACGATCCGCGCTGGTTGACGCTGACCGGCAGCGCGACTGCTGCGAACACCGAGTTCACCGCCAGGATCTTGGTGACGATGGTGTTCAGCGCCTTCTCAAAATCCTCTTCGCTGCCGGCCCGATAGGACTCGCCGCCGCCCTGGCGTGCCATGTCCACCAGCATGGTGCTGAAAGCCGCGTTCTGCTGGTCGTTGTATGCATCGATCGTGTAGGTAATGACCATGCCGTTCGTCGCGGCGACGCTGCCAGGGGTGCCCAGGTCTGGCCGGTTGCGAAGGAATCGCGCCCAGGTGCCCTGATAGTACCCACCCGCCGCCGTTGTGTAGTTGTACTGGTCCAGCGTCGTGACGGAGGGGGCGGTGGCGCCGGGGTTCGGGAACGAGCCCGTCCCTCCGCCTTGCCGGTTGTTGCCGATGAACACGATGTAGGTATTGCCGCAGCCGCTGAGCGGCGGCGGGTTGTACCGGGCGTTGCGCGCGCCACTCCGGTATGCCCAACCGCCCAGGTCATTGTCGATTCGGAAGGGCGGATAGATCTGGTTCACGCCATTGCCCGTGTTCGTGTTTTCGTCGTAGTCGGCGGACTTGTCCATGCCCGCCCAGCTGTTCTGTCCGGTGATGTACAGCCACGACTCGTACATTGCGTTGGCGATGATGCCCTGGGTGTTCGCCACCTTCTCGCCGGTGGAATTGATATTACTCACCATCTGGGCAGCCAGGTCCTGGATCGCCTCGTTGCCGGTCGTCTGGGAGCCATCGCTGTTCAGCATCGACCGCGCCGCGTAACGAACGTAGGCACCATCAGGCCCACTATTGTTGCTGGTGTTGGTCTTGGTGGTGAACATCATCAGGCCGATGTTGACCGGTTTTTCGAGGCCGTCCACCACAGAGGCGATTGCGTTCATCTCGGCCGCGCCCTGTGTGCCCGATGGCCAGCCGTTCGCTTGCCGCGACCAGTTGGCGGTGTTGTCGAGAACGAAAATAATCGTCGGGATGCCTGGTTCGAAATCCGGCCGTGGCGAGAAGATGTCGGTGTCCTCGGCGGCGCTCGGCCGTGCCAGCACGCAAGCCAGCAGCAGAAGGCAGGCCCGTACAACGAGAGACTTGGTCATCGCGATGCTCCTAGAGCGGCCGGTGTCCACCAACTGCTCCTGCAATACGAACTCATGGGCAAGTCGCCGAGGCATTCAGACGCACCTTGACGCCCTGATGCGTCGTGACGCTGGCGCCGGACTTGTCATTTGTCGCCGTGGTCTGCAGATCCCAGTAGGTGTCCTGCAGCGCCAACCCGGTATTGTCATAGCTATTGCCCGTCACCGGCTCGGTCTTGACGCAGACCGGCGTGGCCACCGCCACGGTGTAGTCGGTCTTGTTGACATTGACGGTCACCGATGGTGCGACCGCTGCCGGCGCGGTGAACGCCGCGGTGCTGGACATCAGGTCCTCGATCACCCTCTGGGATGCAGCCGCAGCCTCGCTGCGCGTCTGCATGTTGCCGACCGTGCGCAGGTTTGCCGTGCTCAGGCGGATGGCGGACAGCACAAACAGCGTGATTACGACCAGCATGATCAGGCTGACCACAAGTGTCATGCCGTGCTGGTTCGCTCTGGGACTTCCCCGACGGGATAGATGCGACATGTTCATTCTTTGCGTCCACTGACATTGATAACGCGCACACCCGACGAGTAAACGTGGCGCTTGTAGCGATCGTCGAAGGGCCCGACCGACCCGGCCAGTCCCAGGTTGTAGGTCTTCGTGTCCTGGTAGCCGGTGGTCTCGGCAGGATTTCGCACCAGCAGCGATATGTTCACCGCCACGACATCGGGCCATTGGGCGAGGGTGGGGGATTCGATGAAGGGGGACGAAGGTCCGCCAGCGCCCTCGCTGTCCACGCCATAGTCGAGTTGCATGTCTTCGACGCCCTCGGCCAGTGGCGTGAGCACGAATGCTGTGGCTCCACCCGAGACACTCAGTTCCAGCCGTTTCAGCGTGGGAATCGGGTTGCCACCATCCGCGTTCGCCGTGCAGGTGCTCTGTCCTGGTTCGAAGACGTCGCATGGGCTGACGAAGTAGATCCGCTCGATAAGGGCGCGGCTGTCGGCCAGGGTGGTGCCGTCCTTCTTGAGCAGGGTGAAACTGGTGGCCGAATTCTCTCCAAGATCGGTCACCCGAGCGTCCGGTGTCGTCTGCACATAGACACGCCCTGTATCGAAGGCTGAAGGCAACTCCGTCCCCAGGCGCCGGACGACGAGAATGTCCGTCCCAGCGACGTGGTCCGAGTCGGCCAGGCATCCGCTCAAGGGCGAGGGTACCGATCCCGCATTGTTATAGCCCTGCAGGGGCAGGGCGAGCGATTCGTCGATAACCGCCATGTCGGTCGTCTCGCATGGATCAGGCAGCGACCCGGGTACGGCAATGGAACCGGCGAACTGACCATAGAATCCGGCGAGCTGGATGTCAGACTGCAGCAGACTGAGCGCGTACCGTCCGTTTTCGACTTGCGCGGCGGACTTGTCGAGTTCCGCGCGTGCCCGGCTCTGCTGAGCGAGCAAGCTGGCCAGCGCGAGGATCAGCAGCAACCCGAGTGTCACCGCGACCATGAGTTCGATCAGCGAGAAGCCCGCTGCCGATCCGCGTGTCGAGTGTGCCTGAAACCTGACTGCTGGACTGATCATGTTCGCCACCGGGTCATCAGTTGAGAGTGGCAATCCGCACCGGGATACTGACCACCCGGCGCAACCTCTCGTCGCCGTAGAGATCCATGGCGCAGTTCAAAGTTGCATCTGGAGCCTTGGTCGCCGTCAGGCCCTGCCATGCGACGCTCACTGTGTAGATCCTGTTGGCCGCATCGTCTTCGGTCACGCAGCCGCGTGCGCCCACCATCGCGCCGACGTTGCCACCTGCAGTTTCGCTCGCACCCGCCAGCAGATTGCTCCAGTCAACCAGGTCCTGGATCGCGCGAGCGTTGGCCGTCGCCGAACCCACGCCGCACACGAGACCGCTGACATCCGCTCCGACACCGAGATACGGTGTACCCGTGCTGGCATCGATCGTGATCGCGTAACACGCGGCCACGGCCCGGTTGGCATTGATTCTTCCGACCATGTCCTGCAGCAACAGCAGGGCCTGGGCGCGCTGATACGACTCGGACTCGGCCTTCTGGCTGCTGGTCATCAGTGCGGCGAGCCCGAGCAAACCCACGAGCAGGATCACTACCGAGACCAGCACTTCGACCAGGGTGAGTCCGGCTTGTTGCCGATCGAAATTCGCGTGTATTCCGATCATGGGCAGCTTCCCGAAGTGCTGGCTGTGTTGCGCGGCAGTCCGCTCAAGTCGATGGTGACGCAGCGCGGCGGAACTTGCGTGGCCAAGCCTGTGGCGCTCGCGATGGTGAATGACGACACTGCGCTCGCCAGCCTGCCGCTGCCGTTGTAGGTCACTTCGTTGCCCGTGGCCGGCGTTATGGTGAGGTAACTCACCGCGGCGTTGCTCGAGTCCAGGTAGGTCGGCGTCACATTCGAGAAGAGCGTGATCGGCGTTCCTCCGGTCGTGGCGACCGACCAGCCGAAAGCCCATCCGTTCGTGTCGGGTGAGACAACAACCGAACTGTTGCGCTTAAGCGCCTCGCCGCGCGCCAGAGTCAGTGCATAACTGAGGTCGTACGCCGCCGTCCTGACCCGTTGGTTGCGGACGAAACTCGTGTACATAGGTATCGACACCGCCGCGAGCACCGCTGCCACGGCAATCGTCGTCATCAGTTCGAGCAGCGTAAAGCCACGCGCCCGCCTGCACTGCTGCGTCACGGCTGCGTACAATCGAACTCCCTGGGCGGCTTGCGCGCGCATCGTCGACTACCAGCAATCCTGGATTGATCCGCTGCCGGAGATCGATTTCGCACCCGCTCCGTTCAGTGTCAGCGTGGCGCACTTCGTATCCCTGGCCGCCTGATTCGAGCCGCTGATGGGTGTGGCGGTCACCTGGAAGGTGGGAGGCGTGGCGCTGTTGTCCGCCGAGGTGGCGATCGTGTAGTTGTTGGATACTTCCGGTGGCGGCGTCGCTCCGAGCGCCGTCATGTCTGCCGCATACTCCCGCGCGTCGAGGAAGTACTGCTCCTGGCGGTTGGCGATGCCGAGAAGAACGGCTGCGGCTGCGGCACGATTGGTCTTGACCACGTACCGCGAATACGTCGTGACCGCGAGCGAGGCAAGGACCGCGACGATGCCGACGACGATCATCAGCTCGATCAGCGTAACGCCTCGCATGCGCGACCGGAGGTTCGAATCGGCTTTGCGGTAAGTTGTCACTAGGTTCCCCGGACATGAGTTGCAAGGCTGTCGATCATGCTTGCGAAAGTGGAGTCCTGTTGGCCCTGGAACGAAGTATTCAGTAACCAGACGACTCCGCCAAGAGTCACCCGACGAACGTCGAGCGTGGACCGACGAACGGCAATGTGCCATGGGACCGCCGCCGCAGAGCCTGAAATTCCGTGACGCAGGTAACAAAAACGACGCTCTCGATCGAGTGTCGTTGCGCGCGGACCCGCGGCCACCCGAGGCGACTATCTCACTCGGCGCCCGACTGAGCCCAGTAGGTCCTTTCGCGTTTCGTGCTTTCGAAGCTGCAACTGGCACCGGCGACGTCGCAGTTCGCTGGGCCGAGCACATAAAAGCCCTGCACGTGAGTTGCCTGGGCTCCGCGCAAGGAATTGCCGGTGCCTGAGATCACAAAGTGATAGGCGACCATGGTCGTGCCAGCGTCGGAACCAATGGGTATGGGTGTGCTGCCCGCGCTGGTGTCGTAGTACAGACGGTAGGTATAGGTGTCGGTCGTGGTGGCTGGGACGAACGCGTCCACGCCTGGCGCTGGGAAAGTCCGCGGGTTGGCGCGCGCATAGGACGTGTTCAGTGGCGCGGAGTCGAGCGCCTGTTCAATGGCGAATTCCGCAGCCTGGAACGCACGCTCCTGATACTGCAGGTTTGCGGACATCTGCAGTTCCAGCAAGGCTGCGACCAGGCTCGAGACGCCTAATACGGTGACAACGAGTAGTAAGGCTGTCGCAGTGATCAGGGCGGCGCCTCGCTGATGCGACCCGGCCCTGGCCCTGGGCCTGAGTGAGAGTCGTGTCATGTGTGCTCTCATTGCCTGACGTTGCGTAACTGCAGTGTCTTGTGGATCACTACGCGCCGGTAACCATCGCGCGCGGCAGGCCAGCTCCGGTCGGCGTATGCGTAGGCGATCGTATCTGCATAGCCGTTGTCCCGATCCTGCGCCCGCACTCGCAGCCACAGGCGAATCGAAACTGGCGTGCCGTCGGCAGGCACCGCACCCGGATTGACGAAACTGTCGACGTTTGCATCGCCATTCACGTCGACGCCGATCTCGAACTGCAGATCTTCAACTCCTGGCAGCAGTTCCTCGTCGGTGATCGAAGGGCCGGCGCTCAGGCGTTTTCGTCTGAGTGCCGGATGTCCTTTTGCCACGCTCGAGTTGCGGCTCACGTAATACGCGTTGACCAGCATCTCGCGAGTGTCGGCCAGCGGTGGTGCGTCAGCTGGATCGGATGTTGCATATCCTGCGGGAATGCTGTCGCCGATATCCTTCGGCACGAATATCTCGCCTGTCAGTTTGTTCGTGATAACCAATACCCGGTCGCGATTGTCTGCCGCGACACTGGCGGACTGTGGCGAGATACGTTGCGCACTCGCACGGCGCACGATCAACATATCGGCGTTCGGCAGTGCGCCGCCGCCGGACGCCGCGCACGGCGCCGAGTAGGTGTTGTTCTCGCCGGTGAGGAAATTGGCGGTATCTGTTACCCAGCTCGCACCGCAGGTGGAGGGGAACGTGGAGGCCGTGCTGGTCGCGATGAGGTCCGCCCGGTTGTGCAGGCCCCAGAAATTCGCCATGCGCACATCGGCCTCGATGAGGCCCATGGCGTAACGAGCACTTTCCTGCAGGCGTGCCAGCTTATCCGTCGTCGCGTAGATATCCCTCGCCTTGTGCAGTAAGGTGACCGCTGCGCCGACGAAGCAGAGTTCGATGACGAGCGTAACAATCAGCTCGACGAGGCTGAATCCGTTGGGCCGTTTGCCAGGTGCGCACGTCGGTGTCATGCCTGTACCGTCAACGTAATCGACGCAACAGTGTCATCGCCCGTCTGCGCCCAGGTGATGGTGATTGTGTAGATATTCGACCCCGAGGATGCGTCGGGTGCGGCAGTGATGGCGGTCTGGGCGTCCGGGAGGGCGCGCATTACCGACTGCTGCCAGGAATATAGTTCGATGGCGGCGACGTCTTCGGGACTGCACGGGTGGACCGCGTCGCAAGACGACGGTGGTATGCCCAACGTCACGCCCGCCGCAAGCGTGAACGCAGCTGCGGCGACGTGGTCTGCGCGCATGCGTTCGGCCATGTCTGCGGCCAGGGCGACGGCCTGGGTGCGTTGCAGGGCGAGACGGTGGGCCTGCAGGCTGTGCAACAGCATCACACCGCCGCCAAGCATGCCGACGGCCAGTACGGTCGCCGCGATCAGTGCTTCAATGAGGGTGAATCCACTGTTCGCGAGTCGCACGTCGTTCTGCTGCATGTGATGAGCCTGCTGCCAGTCAGCGGCAGTGCAGGGAACCGCCCGACGGGTTCTTTTCCGCAACGCGCGGGCGGCCGGTCTGGCTGATGATGACGGCGCGCGCCGCCGCACTGCCGCGGTCGTCACAGAAGGTGATGGTTGCTGTGACTCCGCTCTGGCCGAATGGGCGGAATGAGAGCGTGGTTCGATTCGCTGCAATCTGGCCAGACGCCCAGGGCGGGTAAACTCGGAGCAGTTCCTCGTCGCTATCCCGGACCGCGGGCGAATCGCGATCGAGGTTCACGAACACTATCCATCCGCGGTCCCAAGGGCTGTCGGTCGCGCAGGTCGTGCCGTCCCGGCTCGGGCAGAGGCTGACGACCCCGTTACGCTTGATCGCCTCGCTGCGGGCGACGTAGACCGCCTGGATGAACTGGTTGACCTCGCGCGTCCGGGCCGCATTGCGCAGGAGGACGCCAAAGGACGGCACGCCCCAGGCAAGGGTGGTGGCCACCAGGGCCAGGCCGATGACCAGTTCGATCAACGTATGACCCCGCAACCGGCGGACTGGGCTGTGACAGCGTTTGCCTTCCATGGCGTCGTTTCCGTGCGGACGAGGGCCCGGCGGCCCGCCGCCAGGGGAGGACACAGGCTACGAGCGCACCGAAATGCGGTCTTGCCGCAAAAGGCAGGGGTTTATGCGGATTCAGGCCGGTCCGGCCTCGGCCTTTATAATCAGTCCACTTTTTCTGACTCCCGGACACCTCCCGTGAATGAAGTCAGCAGTCTTCTCGAACGAAACGGCATCCGCCCGACCCAGCAGCGCGTCAAGGTGGCCGAGGTGCTCCTGACGGCCCCGGTGCACCTGACCGCGGAGCAGTTGCTCACGACCCTGCGGCAGTTCCCGAGCCGGGTGTCCAAGGCCACGGTCTACAACACGCTCAAGTTGTTCGTGGATCACGGGCTGGTGCGACAGATCCACCTGGATCCGGAGCGCTGCGTCTACGACTCGACGATGACGCCGCATCATCACTTTCAGAACGTCGAGACCGGCGAGATGCGGGACATCCGCCCCGATGAGCTGACCCTCGAGCGAATGCCTACGCTGCCGCCTGGCACTGAGATCGACGGGGTCGAGGTCGTGATCCGGGTCCGCCCGCAGGCCAGCTGAGTCCGGCTTCCACCCGCGGGGTCGAATCCTTATAATGCGCGCCCCTCCGAGCCGGAGGGGTCTGCGCAGAGCCGACTTAGCTCAGTTGGTAGAGCAACTGATTCGTAATCAGTAGGTCCGCGGTTCGAATCCGCGAGTCGGCACCATTTTTCCGGTGAAAACCCTGCTCCAGTCCGCGTTGCTTGGAGTCCTGTACGCGGCCATGGGGTTCGTGGCCTGGCTGCTGCGCGTCTTCGGCTGGCGCCGCCAGCTGGTACGCCGCCATCTGGCACGCTGCCTGCCGGAGCTTGACGCATCTCGCCGTCGGGACATCGAGGCTGGTTTCTATAGCCACCTTGGTCAACTGGCGGCCGAAGTCCTGGCGCAGCGCTTTCTTGATCCGGTGACCCTGGCGGACCGTGTCCGGTTCGAAAACCCGCAACTGGTGCGGGATTGCCTGCATGCCACGCCAGGTCGCGCCCTGATCTTGTCATCGCACCACGCCAACTGGGAATGGCTGTTGGCGCGGTGTTCGAACGAATTCAACGAGCCGCTGACCGCTGCCTACAAGCCGACCCGTCGCGAAAGCGTCGATGGCGTGCTGCGGCGCATGCGCGAGCGCTTCGGCTGCACCATGGTGAAAGCTCAGAACCTGGTGCCGCATCTGCTGGAACAGCGAGGCAAGGTGCGGCTGCTGGCGATGCTCGCCGACCAGTCGCCCTCGGCGAACAGCGAGCAGCAGACCTGGCTCGAGTTCTTTGGCCAGCAGACCTCCTTCTTCCGGGGGCCGGGCTGGATCGGTGCGAAGCTGGGATACTCGGTGTACCTGGCCGCGATGCACCGCGAGCGCCGTGGCCACTACGTCGTGCGCTTCGTCGAGCTGTCGCGCGCGGGTGCGCGGGCGGAGCCGGACCAGATCCTGACGGCGTATACGCAGGCGCTCGAACAGCACGTGCGGCAGTATCCCGAACTGTATTTCTGGGCCTACAACCGCTGGAAGCGCGAGAAGCCGCTTTATGGGTAAGACGACGGCAGCAGCGACAGCATCGATGCCGGCGCGCGACTCGTTCGGCCTGCGGCTGCGCTATGCCTGTTCGTGGCTGCTGTTCTTCCTGGGCTATCGACTCTTCGGGCTGCGGCGCGGAACGATCCGCCAGAATCTCCGCCGTTCGTTTCCCGACAAGAGTGATGCCGAGCGGGAACGCATCCGCGTCGACTTCGTTACGCGGCAATCGGAAATCCTCGCCGAACTCGATTACGCGCGCGTCATGGGCGCTGCTGAATTGCGCGCGCGAGTGCGGCTCGTCGACCGTTCCGGCCTGCTGGACTCACCGGCCAGGCTCGTGCTGATCGGTGGCCACCAGTGCAACTTCGAATGGATGCTGCTGCGGATCTCGCTCGAACTCGGTGCCGGCCTGATCGCCCTCTACAAGCCGCTGGGCAGCGCGTGGGCCGACCGTTATTTCCTCTCGATGCGCTCGAAATTCGGCGCGCGAATGCTGTCGTCGAAGGGCATCCGGCAGGAGATCGGTGCGATCCGCGATGCGCGCGCGCTCGGCCTGGTTGCGGACCAGGTGCCGCGCACCAGCCCCGAGCGTCACTGGACGACCTTCCTGCACCAGGACACCGCGTTCTTCAAGGGTCCGGAGCGGATGGCGCGACTGCTGCGCGCGCAGATCGTTTACGTTTCGATGCGGCGCTGCGCGCGCGGCAGGTATGAAATCGAGCTCGAGCCGTTGACAGCGGCGGGCGAGAAGCTGGTGGCAGGCGTACCCACTGAACGGTACGCGCGCGTACTCGAGCGCGACATCACGATCGACCCGGCGGGTTGGTGGTGGTCGCACAAGCGGTGGAAGGACTTGAAAGGGGATAGGGGGTAGGGGCTAGGAGTTAGTCGGAAGTGCAGTGTCAGACCGATAAGACGTCCGCTTACCTGAGGCACTTAGGCATCAGAGTCCGCTGCGAATCTGACTAACCCCTAGCCCCTATCCCCTAACCCCTTTCCTCAAGTTTCGACTCCAGCCGCTTCGCCAGCATCGAGATCGTCGGGAAATCGAACAGCTCGGTGAGGTCGACCAGGCCCGGGTAGGCCTCGTCGATCTGCTCGTGGATCTGGATCAGCGTGAGCGAACTCGCGCCGACGTCGAACAGGTTGTCATCGATGTCCACGTGCTTGCCGGGCATGGCGTCGTCGACGATCGCCTTGAGCTGTGCCTCGACCCGGCCCCTGGCCGCGCGACCCTGGCCGTGCAGCGCCGCCCACGCCTGGTCGAATTCCGCCAGTTCCGCCGCGAATTCGCCCTCCTCATACGACCTGGCCAGCGCGTTGCGCTGCAGCTTGCCGCTCGTCGTCTTCGGGATGCGCTTCACGGGCACCACGCGCGCAACTTCCACGCCTGCATGCTCGTTGATCAGGTGCATGGCCTTCGTCGCAAGCGGGATGAAGTCGGTCATGTCGCTCCGGTGCAGCACGAACAGCACCAGCTCGTCGGTGGGTGACTCGGCCGCACGCGCACCGGCAGCGATCACCTTGCCGAGCTCGAGGCCGGGCTCGGCCTGCAGCACGGATTCGAGGTCGTGCGGGTAGTAGTTCTGGCCGTTGACGAAGATGATCTCCTTTGAGCGGCCCGTGACGTACAGGTTTCCTTCGTGTTCGAGCGCAAGGTCGCCCGTGCGCAGCCAGCCATCGGCGGTGATCGCGGCGGCGTTCGCTTCCGGGTTCTGGAAGTAACCGCGCGTGACGTTGTCTCCCTGCATCAGCAAGTGGCCCACGGTGCCTGCCGGAACTTCCGCCCCCGTATCGTCCAGCAGCTTCACGCGTGTGTAGGGAATCGGCGTTCCTTCGCACATGAGCTTGAGCGCCGTGGGGTCGGCGGCGTCGACATGCCGTGCCGGCGATCCGACGCCCAGCGAGCGCCGATCGACCGTGATGCAACGGTACAGCGTGCCCGGCGGCGGGAAGCTCACGGCGAGCGACGCTTCCGCGAGACCGTACACCGGGAACATCGATGTGCGGCGCAAGCCGTACGGTGCGAGCCGGTCGAGGAATTCCTCGGCGAGTTCGACGGAAATCGGTTCGGCGCCGTTGAAGATCAGGCGCACCGACGACAGGTCATGATCTTCGAGCGTCTTGTCGCCGAGTGCCTTGAGGCAGTGGCGGTAGCCGAAGTTCGGCGAACACGTGATCGTGACGCGCTTGGCGGACGACCACTTGAGCCAGAGCAAGGCGCGGCGCACGAACAGGTCGGTGGGCATCAGGTGCTGCCGGACGCCCGCGTACATCATCATGAGGTGGAAGCCGATCAGGCCCATGTCGTGGGTGAGCGGCATCCAGCTGAGCGAGACGTCCCGTTCGCTGAAGCCCGCGGCCTGCGTCGCACCCTCGGCATTCGTGAGGATGTTGCGGTGGGTGAGCACCACGCCTTTAGGTTCGCTCGTCGAGCCCGACGAGAACTGGATGAATGCAGTCTGGTCCGGGCCCACGCCTGCCGGCGTGCCGGCTCGCGCAATGTCGTCGAGCGCATCGATCAGGAACGTTCGCGGTTTGAGCGCGCTCCAGGCTTCGGGCTCGCCGAGGGTGGCGGCATACGTCGCGAGGCGGTCGCGGAGCTTCTTGTCGGTGTAGAGAAACGGCTGCCCGAGCTGCTTCGCGATGCGCAGCAGCTTGTGCTTGTGCTCGTCGCTGATGCCGACGGCGACCGGCACCGGCACGATGCCGCCGTAAAGACAGGCCCAGTACGCGTCGATGAACTGCTCGTTGCTCGCCACGTGCAGGATCAGGTGGTCGCCCGGTTTCGCGCCGATACGCTGCAGGTGGAACAGGATGCCGAGCGCCCGGCGCCGCAGGTCAGCGAGCTTGAGCGTCTTTTCGGCGCCTTCGCCCTCGAGGTAAACGATCGCGCCGTCGCCGCGCGCGCGGTCGTCGAGCATGTCCGGAAGCGTCTGGTACCTGATCATCGCTGCTGTATTCTCATGTGAACGTCACCGGCCGTCCGCAGGTTGATGCGCGCCTCGAGGGGCGGTTGCACGGGCTGCGGATCGGTCAGCTGAAACCGGCGCACCGCATAGTTGAAGTGCAGGAGGATCTCGTAGTGCGAGAAGTTCTGCCCGATGCAGTGGCGCGGCCCGGCCGCAAACGGAATGTACGCGAATGCATGACGCGCTTCGACCTGCGGGGGGTCGAAATGGCCCGGATCGAACGTCTCCGGCAGACGCCAGTGTCGTGGATGCCGATGCACGAGGTAGGGGCTGATGAAGACGTCTGTGCCGGGGGGTACCGCGTGCCCACCCAGTTCGTCCGGTCCGATGCTGCGGCGGGTCAGCAGCCAGCCCGGCGGATACAGCCGCATCGACTCGTCAACGACCTGCCGCGTGTAAGGCAGGCGGATCAGGTCGGCATAGCTCGCGTGACCCAGGTCGCCTGCGGCGCACTGTTCTTCGGCAACGCGCATGGCAACGACGGGGTGGGTGGCCAGCAGCCACCACGTCCAGTTGAGCGTACTCGCCGTCGTTTCATGACCGGCGACGACGAGCGTCATGATTTCGTCGACGACTTCAGCATCGCTCATGGCCTCGCCCGTGTCTGCGTCCCTGGCGTCGAGCAACAGCTGCAGCAGGTCGAACCGTGCTTGTTGTCGTCCGCGCCGAACTGCGACCAGCGCCTTCACGTCGCGCGCCAGCTGCCGGAATTCGTAGGCAAAGCGAGTGTCACGGCGCGCGTCTTGCAGGATTGTGGCGAACGGGTTGTGGTCGAGATCGGGCACGAGTCGCCGCAGGTCGTCGTCGAAGAGCGCCCGCAGGATGACGCGCAGCGCCAGCCGGCTGGCAGACAAAGTAACGTTCACGCCGCCGGTGCCGCGAGCAGCAGCGCTCCAGTCGGCACCGAGCGACTCGTTTTCCTCGCGCACGATCGACGCGTAGCGCTCGACGACGCGGCGGTGAAAGGCGGGCTGCATCATGCGGCGCTGCCGGCGCCAGAACTCGCCTTCGCTGGTCATGATGCCGTTGCCGAGCAGCAGCCTGACCCGGTCGATGCCGACGCCCTTGGTGTAGTTGCGGTGGTTGGTCACCAGGACGCGCTTGACGTCGTCCGGGTGGCTGGCGACCCAGGTCGAGGCGCCGCGGCTCGGCACGTGGATGCGAAAAAGATCGCCGAGTTCATCGAACGTGCGGCGCAGGACGGCAATGGTTTCGTCGGTGCTGCCGAGTTCATGCGACTGCAACGCCGCGGGCGGCGCGGCCGCACTGGTGATTTTCGGTCGACGGGTGTTCACTGGCGGCAGGGGTGGGTCACACGGCACCCATGGCAAAAAGTCCTTCTTTCCCGGGCACGATGACCGACGCCATTATACTTCACGCGCACTTGCGACTGCCGTTGTCCTGCCCGTCGTGGCAGGAGTCGCTGTTGCAGGCATTGCCTTACGCACAGCGTCTCGAACTCGAGCGGCGCGAGCCAGAAGCCCGGCGAGCCAGCCTGGCTGGCCTGGGCCTGGTCCTGGTGGGGGCGGCCCGCATGACCCAACGGGAATTTCCGCCGCAGGCATTCACGTTTCCACCAGCAGGCAAGCCGCTGCTGGCCGGCGGCCCGTATTTCAGCATTTCGCATTCGAAATCGGCCGTCACCTGCATCGTTTGTACCGACACCGACTGCGGTATCGACATCGAGGACCGACTTGATGCGGCAGACGCCATGACGGTGGCGAAGCTGCAGCGCTGGACAGCCACCGAGGCGGCGTTGAAAGCTGCGGGCCTGGGACTGCGCGCGACGGGGGAAGTGGCGCTCGCAGATTTGCTCAGGGCTGCGATCGTGCGGAGCCAACGTTACGAACTGCAGTCGCTGGATGACATGCCCGGCATCATCGGCCACATCGCCGCCAGGAAGAAGCTGACGCCGGTCATCGCGTCCATGGAACTGGACGACGCCCGGACGTCAGCCCTGCTCGAGCGCAGCTTCGGCCTGGCGGCGCAGGTCGAATAAGCGCTCAGCCATCTTCTGCTGCCAGCCGGCAAGCACTGCGGCGTCCATGGCGCGGCTCACCTTGACGGGCTCGCCGTAGACGATCGCGATGCGGCTGAAAGGCAGCGGCAATTCGAACGAGTCCCAAGTGCGGAACGTGACCTTGAGCGAATGGGCGACCGCGATCGGCAGGATCGGCTTGCCCGTGATCTGCGACAGCATGATCGCGCCCGGCTTGAATTCGTGCAGCGGTCCGCGCGGCCCATCTGGCGTGATCGCGGGCGAGATCTGTTGCTTGACGATGGTCTCGTAGTAATCGCGCAGCGCGCGCGCACCGGTGTGCGTGGACGAACCGCGGATGACGCTGGCGCCGACTTTCTGCACCAGCATGGCCGGACCCGTGCCATCGACGGACGGACTCACGAGAAAACCGACCTTGAGTCCGGCGCTGCGCAGGTCGAGCAGGGCGCGCGCGCCGAACAGCATGTGCTGGTGCCAGTACACCGGGATCAGCGATTTCAGGTCGCGAATGGCCTGTTCGGCGTTATCCCTGCCGGCCACGTGCGTGATGCGGCAACTCGCCCAGAGGGCGCGCACAGCCCACCACGCGACCACCACGGCGACGCGGTACAGCAAGAGACGCCCGCGTGTCAGCTTGCGCTTGCCGCGGGTGACTTTGCGATAGAGAGTGTTCTTGAGCGGCGCGGGCTCGGTGGACGACGGCTCGTCGTCGGTCGGCGCCGGGTCGTCGGGCTGGTGGGTCATGAGGCGGTTGCGGCGATTGAAGCGGTGGGGCCGTCAGACTTCATCCGGACATTCTGCCTGCTCTAGCTGCAGGGCTGAATGGTCGATCGCGAATTCTTCCGCGATCACGCGCTTGGCTTCGCGCAACACCAGCGCACCGTCGGCGCCGGCAGCCAGCCCCACGTGCAGCGTCAACATGGTCTGGCCCGATGTCAGCGACCAGCAGTGCACGTCGTGCACGTCCCGTACGCCCGACACGTTTGCCAGCAGTGCCTGGCGCAGGGCGTCGGGATCGACGGAATCCGGGGTTTCTTCCATCAGGATACTGGTCGATTTGCGCAACAGCGACCACGCACTGCGCAGGATCAGCACCGCGACGAGGACCGACAGGATCGGGTCGATCGGTGTCCAACCCGTGGTCAGGATGATGCCGGCCGCGAGCAGCGCGCCGATCGAGCCCAGCAAGTCGCCCATCACGTGCAGTCGGGCCGCGGATACGTTCAGGTTTTCCTGGTTGCCCTTGCGCAGGATCGTGTACACCGAAACGTTCGCGACCAGTCCGGCCAGTGCGACCCCGAGCATCGTCCCGCCCTCGATGGGGCGCGGCGTCGCCAGCCGGTCCACGGCTTCGATGACGATCCACACCACCACGAGGAACAACGCGATCGCGTTCACGAACGCTGCCAGCACCTGCGCGCGGTGGTAACCGTACGAGCGACGAGAGTTGGTCGGGCGCAGCGTAAGCCGGGCTGCAATCCAGGCCAGTGCCAGCGCGGCGGTGTCGGTCAGCATGTGACCGGCGTCGGCCAGCAGGGCGAGCGAGCCCGAAATCAGCCCGCCCGCGACCTCGAGCGCCATGAACGAGGCCGTGATCGCCAGGGCCCAGCCAAGCCGGCGACTTTCGGAAGCGTGCGGACGGGAATGTGCGAGACGGTCTTTCAAGGGGAGGGTCGGGCGAGCCGCGGCGGCCCCGGGACAGGGGAGCGTTTATACTACCGGACGGCCCCCGCAGGCGGCGGCCGCACAAACCACAGCTGCAGGGCGCTTTCGACCGTGACCACCCTCCCGTCCCCGGCATCGATGCCCGACGTCTCCGTCGTCATACCCGTCTGCAACGAGGACGAGAACGTCATGCCCCTGGCGCAGGAAATACATGCCGCGTTGACCGGCAGGTACTCGTTCGAGCAGATTTTCGTGGACGACGGCAGCACGGACAGGACCGGCGAGATGGTGCTGGCAGCGCGCGCGCAGGGCATGCCGGAAATACGACTGCTGCAGCATGTGACGCGCTCGGGCCAGAGCGCCGCGGTGGCCACCGGCGTTCGACATGCCCGTGGCCGCTGGATCGCAACGCTGGACGGCGATGGCCAGAACGACCCGGCTGATTTTCCGCGCCTGCTCGACGCGCTGATGCAGCCTGCATCGCCCGGGCTCAAGCTGGTGATGGGCAACCGCACCACGCGCCGCGACACGTGGCTGCGCCGCTTCTCGTCGCGCGTCGCCAACGGGGTGCGCGGCTGGTTCCTCCAGGACGGCACGCCGGACACCGGGTGTGGCATCAAGGTGTTCGATCGCGACGTGTTCATGCACATGCCACGTTTCAGGAACATGCACCGGTTCATGCCCGCGCTCTTCCAGCGTGAAGGGTATGAAGTCATTTCCCTGCCCGTGAATCATCGTGAGCGCACGCGTGGCACGTCGAAGTACGGCGTCAACAACCGGCTCTGGGTCGGCATCGTCGACCTGTGGGGTTTGCGCTGGCTGATTCGCCGCGCGTCCCCGCGCGCCGCGATCCGCGAGGAACGCTGATGGTGGCCGGCGCCAGCGGCGCGTCACCCTCGCTACTCGACCGCTGGCTGCGGCCGGGAGCCAGCTCGCCCCGCGACGTCATCGTCGACTTGCTCTGGCTGATCGGGCTCGCGCTGCTGCTGATGGCCACCGGTCTCGGCCTGCGTGACCCCTGGCCGGCCGATGAGCCGCGCTTTGCGCTGGTCGCGCAGGACATGCAGCGCTCCGGCGACTGGATGTTTCCGCGCGTCGGTGGCGATCTCTACGCCGACAAGCCCCCGGTGTTTTTCTGGCTGATGGCCGCGGCGATGGCGCTGACCGGGTCGCTGCGGCTGGGCTTCCTGCTGCCGTCGCTGCTCGCGGGCATCGGGTCCGTCCTGCTGGTCTACGACCTGCTGCGTCGCGTCCGCGGGCGCGAGGTCGCGTTCGCCGGCGGCCTGGTGCTGCTGCTCACGTTCCAGTTCGTGTGGCAGTTCCGGCAGGCGCAGATCGATGGCGTGCTGTGCTTTTTCACCACGCTCAGTTTGTATGGGTTGCTGCGTCACCTGTTCGCGGGCCCGGGCATTGGCTGGTTCTACCTCGGCTGGTTTGCGGCGGGGATCGGTGTCATCACCAAGGGCGTGGGTTTCCTGCCGCTGCTGCTGTTGATTCCCTTCGCCGTGCTCGCGGCTCGAGGGTGGCCGGCGACGGCGCCGCATCGCGACTCGCGCTGGTGGCTCGGGCCGGTCTTCTTCCTCGGCGCGATCGCGTTGTGGTTCGTGCCGATGATGCTGGTCACCTCGGCAGGAGGCGAGCTGCTCGCATATCGCAACGAGATCCTGTTCAAGCAGACGGTCACGCGCTATGCCGGAGCGTGGCACCACCACGAGCCGTTCTGGTTCTACCTCGTCAATGTCATCCCGGTCCTGTGGCTGCCGCTGATCGCACTGGTGCCGTGGCTGTGGCCGCGGTGGCGTGCGGCTCTGCGGCCCGGCTCGCGCGATACATTCGTTGCCGTGCTGCTAGCGTGGGTCGTGCTGGTCGTACTGTTCTTCTCGCTGAGTTCGGGCAAGCGCGGCGTGTACGTGCTGCCGGCCGTGCCTGCCCTGGTGATGGCGGCGGCAACCTGGCTGCCGGAAGTCCTGCGTTTGCCGAGGACGCGCAAGCTCGCGTTCATTCTCGCCGCGATCCTCGCCCTTGGCGCGGCGCTGGGCGCCGTGTATTTCGCCATCGATGGCCAGGCCAGCGCCCGGCTCGTTCGTGATTACGGCGTGGCTCCGCTGCTGCCGCTCGCCATGGCGGGCGTCGGGGGTCTCATCGCGCTGGCGCTGTTCCGGGTGCGGTACGGCTGGCTCGCTTACGGCGGCACGCTCGCGGCAATCCTTGCGACTGCCGGCATCGTCGTCTATCCGCGCATGGACGACGCACGGTCGGGCAGGGCGTTCATGGCAGAGGTCGAGCAGGCTGCTGCTGGCGTCGCAGAACTCGGTCTCGTCGGTGCGAAGGAGCAGTACCTGCTCCAACTGCGTCGGCCCAGCATCAACTTCGGCCACGCCCGCTGGCTGGAAAAGGAAGCCGAGGCGGCCGATGCTGCAGCCTGGCATGCCGCGAAGCCCGGGCGCGCGCTGCTGGTGGACGAGAAGACGCTCGAGATCTGCTTTAAGGGCATGCAGGCGCAGGAACTTGGCGGCGCGAATCGGCAGCACTGGTTCCTCGTGACCGGTGGCAATGCCGATCCCGCGTGCGTCGCGCGTGGCGACCTGCGTCGGGCCCGGCTCTACATTCCTCCGAATGCGTCAATAAATTCAGCGCCTTAGCTTGAGTTCCTAGGGCTTTGTGGCAGAATTCGGCCCGCGTCTACGTCGGTCGAGTCGTCGTCATTTCATTCTGCGACCGCGTTCGCGCCAGGGAGACCGGATAGCGCGATGTCGTCGCAACCCCCGCCGATCGAAACCGAGGAACAGGAAACGGTAGATTTCCTGGCCACACAGTTCGTCTTCGGCAACGGCGAGCATCCCACTGTCGGTCTCGACGTTCTCGTCACCAAGGTTGCCGTCGACTTCGTCGGTCTCACCAGCGAAGCCGGGGACAACTGCGTCAAGCGCAACCTCGACGCATTGCGTGAAGCGACCGGCGTGGACGCCATCTGCATCGCGCTGCTCGACGGTGAGCGCAAGATCATCGAGCGGGTGGCCGCGGCCACCGGGCTGGTCACGCCGTTCGATCCGCAGATCATGAAGGGCGATGCTGCCGAGCGGTTGCCCGTGCTGAACGGCAAACTCGAGCACCTGCGCGTCGCCGAAATTCGCGACACGCTCCACCCTCGCCGCGAGCACGCTGTCGACGCGGCGCGCCTGGCGGAATTCAACGTGCGAGCGGCCCTCGTCTGCGGCCTGTCGCTGAACGGCCGCGTCAATGGCTTCATCGCGCTGTTCTCGTCGCAGCCGCGCAAGGAAGGCTGGGACGCGAACCTGCACCTGATGCTCAAGCTGGTCGGCTCGAGTTTCGCCACCGGCCTCGAGCGTCTGCGCGTCCAGCGTTACCTCGCCAGGCTCGAAGAGCGCAATGCGCTGTCGTTGCCTGCCGCCAATGACGGCATGTGGGACTTCGACGTCGAGAACAACACCGTCTATTACTCGCCGCGCTGGCGGAAGATGCTGGGCTACGACGAGCACGACGTGAACGTCACGCCGGACTGGCGTCGCCTCGTGCATCCGGACGACCTCGCACGCGTCCAGGCGATGATCCGCGACCACATCGCCGGCAAGACCCCGATGTTCGAAAGCGTGCATCGCATGCGGCACGTCAAGGGCGACTGGCGCTGGGTCGTGAGCCGCGCCCAGGCGCGCGTCGACGCCTCCGGCCGCCTGCGCCGCCTGGTCTGCGTCGAATTCGACATCACCGAACGCAAGCTCTACGAAGACGCGCTGTTCAAGGAAAAGGAGAGCGCGCAGATCACGCTGCAGTCGATCGGCGACGGCGTCATCACCACCGACGGGCACATGATCGTCGAGTACCTGAACCCCACCGCCGAGGAACTCACCGGCTGGAAGTTCGAGGAGGCGCAGGGCAAGGGCGT
>Ga0079037_100000133_pt1 | contig 27136 bp, 20 predicted proteins | sample Mud3Dept4metaG_FD_71479 | JGI IMG/M metagenome (GOLD analysis project Ga0079037, IMG submission 71479) | Freshwater wetland microbial communities from Ohio, USA, analyzing the effect of biotic and abiotic controls - Mud 3 Core 4 Depth 4 metaG | ecosystem: Environmental > Aquatic > Freshwater >... | reverse complement strand
TGCGCCTGATCGCGCTCGCCGAGAGCCTCGGCGGCGTTGAGAGCCTGATCTGCCACCCGGCGACGATGACGCACGCCTCGGTGCCGGCGGAACGCCGCGCGGCACTCGGCATCACCGACAGCCTGCTGCGCATCTCGGCGGGGGTGGAGGACCCGGAGGATCTGATCGCGGACCTGGGGGAGGCGTTGGAGGGGATCTAGACCAGGAATCCAGTGACGTCGATGAGGATTCCGCACGGCTCGGTGTAGGGCGCCACGGGGGCCCCTGCGAATGCGGGCGGTGGCGAGGCGTTGAACGGACGGCGCAGGGGCGGGCTCGCGTGCCCACCCGCACCGATGCACACGGCACGAGGCCCACCGAAGCACCAGGCCCGAGGGACGACAGCGTCAGTGCCCCTACCCCACCTGCCGGTTGACCCACTCCAGGTAAGCCGTCGAGCCGCTGGCGACCGGCAGCACGAGGAACTCCGGCACCTCGTAGGGGTGCAGCGCGCGAACGCGGTCGAAGAGGCGCGGCACCACGCTCAGGCGCGACTTGATCACGAGCTGCGTCTCAGGGCCGTCCTCGAAGTCGCCCTTCCACTGGTAAATCGATCGCATCGGCGCGAGGACGTTGACGCACGCGGCGAGGCGCTCGGTGACGAGCGCGTGCGCGAGGACGACGGGGTCGCGGTCGGCGGGCCAGGTGACCAGCACGACGACCGCATCGGTCCGAAGCGTGAGTGGCTGAGCCGCTGACGAGGGAGTTTCTGCGCCCATGCCCTATTTTCCTCTTGTACTCCACCCGAAAATCAGGTAAAACATAGCCGCGCTCTGTTGCTGACACCCCCATGACCCGCCGACCGGCCGACGGCCCGCTCCGCCCCGAACGCCTGCGCCCGCCCAGGCGGGGTCTGCGGCGTCCGTGGTGGCGCTGGGTTCGGGGCGGCCTGGCGTTCCTCGTGGCCACCGTGGCCCTCAACGCGCTCGTCGGCGACCGCGGGGTGTTCGAGACGATGCGGGTGAAGCGCGAGCAGGAGGCGCTCGCCGCCTCGATCGCCGCGCTGAAGCGCGAGAACGCCAGCATGGCCGAGCAGATCCGCCGGCTCAGGTCGGATCCGCGCGCGGTCGAGGAGGCGGCGCGCCGCGACCTCGGCTACCTCCGACGAGGCGAGTTGGTGTTCCTCGTCAAGGACGTGGCGACACCGGGGGCCACCGCGATCGCGCCGGCGAGTCCGGCGGCCGCGAGCGCCCCCGCGACCGACCGTTGACGCTCCGCCCTCGGTGTGGTACCTTCGTGGCAGTCGAGTCGCGGGGTGGAGCAGTCCGGTAGCTCGTTGGGCTCATAACCCAAAGGTCGGGGGTTCAAATCCCCCCCCCGCAACCAACGCCACTTGCCCGAGAAGGTCGCCGGTTTCCGGCGACCTTTTCGTTTTTCTCGCCTCCGCCGAAGGCTTTGGCGAGACTCGCCGACGTGCAGCCGCCCGGCAGCGTGGTGATGATGGCCCCGGCCGGGGGGCCACCACCTGGTAGACGACCTGCCCCTCGTGCATCGCCCTCGTGCAGAACGTGCCGCTGTCGTGGTAGTGCGTCGTACTGTTGACGACGATCGTCGTCGACTGCGCCGGGGGCTTTGCGAGCAGCGTGCCGATCGCGATGCCACCAGCCACGCCCGCCGCGTGGCGAGGCGGGTCGCGCTGCTATCCGGGGGCAGGACGCCGGATGCGCGCCCGGAGGCGTTGCCAGGCCCAGCCGGGAATGGCCGACAGGCGCGGGATGGCCACCGAGATCCGGCTGTCGGCGGCGGGCACCGCCGCACCGCACAATTGGGGGGCGTCGGGCACGACGAGGCACGGCACGGCCGGGCCCCGCCGGCCCCCGACCGTCACTGCCACCATGTGCAGCGGTGACCGGTACACCGGCAGCGGCAGCATCGCCCCTCGGGCGCAGTGGGCGTCCAGGCGGACGTCGGGCCCTTCCTCCTGGTGTTCCGGCGCGTGCTCCACCCGGCAGCCGTTCTTCTCCCACAGTGCCTGCACACGAGGAGCGAGATCGGCCCTCGCGGGCACCCCGCGCGGCTGGTACTCGCCGAAGTGACCGAACCAGGTTCGCTCGACCGCCGTGGGCATCGGGAGGCGCTCGTACCGCAGCGGCACGAACGCGCCGCTCACGTCGAGCATCCAAATGGTCGCGCCAACGACGGCCACGCGGCCCGCACCGCCTGGCATCCCACGGTCCGCGAGGTGGATCGCCGTCACGATGAGCGCCGGCGTGATGAAGGCCATCAGGCGCCAGGGGAACTGGACGAACGCGGCGCCGGGCACACGTTCGTAGAAAGGCGCGGCAATCCGCAACTGGAGCACGCCGGCGAGGAGGAGGAGCAGGCAGAACGGCAGGGTCGCCCGCACGTTCGGCCAAGGACCGGCGGAGCCGCGCCGATCCAGGTATCTGCCCGCGGCTCCGGCCGCGAGCAGCGCCAGCATTGGGTGATCGACCCGGGCGCTGATTCGATTCCAAGTCTGCCCGAACGCGAAGTCGTGGTCCCAGAAGTAGCTGCCGATGGGCCGGAACTGGTGCGCCGGACTATAGGGATACGTCAGGATCAGGCTCAGGTCGTAATCGGGGCCGATGATGGCCATCGGCAGGAGGTAGGGCGCCATGAGCAGGAGGCACGCCGCGACCGCCGGCCACGCGGTGCGGGGCGACAGGACGCGCCAGGGGGCGGCGCCGACCACCGCCAGCAGCCCGAACGTCGCGCCGAGCAGGAGCACCGCGTAGAACGCCAGCACCGAGTGGGCCAGCCACAGCAGGGCGAGCGACACACCCAGACCGAGGTGCACACGGCCCGCCTGCAGTGTCCGCACGAAGAAACCCAGGAGCCAGGGCATCACCATCGCCGCGGAGAACTCCGCCATGGCCCCCCGCACCAGCCAATTCGCCACCGTGTAGTTGGCCGCGACGAGGCAGCAGCCCGCCGCGAAGGCCGCGCCGCGCGAGGCCCCGAGTGCCCGGAGGGTGGACGCCATGCCCGTTGCGCCCGTGACCAGGAAGATCGCGATCGCCGACACCAGACCCACCTTCACCGACCCCGTCGCCGACGCGAGCGCGCCCGACACGAGGGAGTAGAGCTTGTGGTACAGCAACGGCTGCGGCGACCCGAATCCCAGGCTGTCGGCGGTCGACCAGATCGGCAGCAGGTCGAGCCAGGAGAAGTGACGCACGTAGACCAACGTCCGGATCGCGGACGTGGTGTACTCGTGGTTGATCGGCCAACCATCTGCCCGCCAGAGGTGCTGGAGCGAGGCGACGGCCAGAAGCGCAAATCCGGCGGCGGCGAGCGCATCGGCCACGGCCGGGCGCAAGCGGGTCGTCCCGCCGGACGGCTCGTCGTGAGTGGATCGGGTGTCGGTCATGATCGATGCGTGCGGTGGCCGCCGCCCGTGGCGGCCGGGTGAACGCCACGGCCGGTACGAGAACGCCAGGCGAATGATAGCGAAGCCCCGTTCGCGGCCAGCTCACTCGCGCCGCCGGCCCCACCTCTCGACAATCCAACCGACGCGGGTCGCCGGTGACGGAGCGTTGGCGCACGGGTTCCCCTCGGGAGTCCGGAACTCGCGTCTCCGGCTGCGATGCGGCCGCCGGCCGCGCGTGGTCGCGCCCGGCGAAAGGGCTGCACGCGGGCTGGCGCGTCGAGGTGCGCGTGATGCCGGCGCGATCGCGATGCCGGCCCGCGATCAGTGAAGGCGGCCGGTGTTGTGGACGCCAGGCGGTGCCGCCCGCGTCTCGAAGGCCGCCATGCCCCGGCCGACGTCGAAGTAGTACGTGACGCCGAGGTTGTACACGCTGCCGTTGTGGGCGTCCCGGCCCCACACGTACTTGGAGTACGACGCGAAGACGTCCACCGGACCGGCGGTGTAGGTGACGCCACCGCCCACCTGCCAGTACTTCACCTTGATCAGGCGGTCGCGCTGCGACCGACGCTCGGGCGTGTTCAGTTCGCCCGGGAACGGGAACGGGTTGCCCGTCGGAGAACCGGCCCTGAGGCCACCGTGTGTGTACTGCCAGGCGCCGGTCCCCCGGACGTACCACCTCCGCGCCAGCGGGTATCCCACCTCCACGCCCCCGGTGCTGCGGTCCAGCGGCACGTCGGGGAGCGGCTGCTCGACGAAGGTGTAGGCGTAGGTGGCCTGCACCGTCATGCGCGGGAGCAGCTCCGTGAACACCAGCCCTCCGGCGAGGCCCACGTGGAACTCGCGCAGGTTCTTCCCCACCACCGCCTCGCCCTGGTAGTTGTAGTCGTGGGTCGGCAGGTCGAGCCGTGTGAAGGGCGTGAGGGCCCAGAGGGCGCTCCCGAACCGGTAGCGCGCGCTCACGGCGAGGTCCTGGAAACTGGACTGCCAGCACTGGCACGCGTCGACGGCCTGGCCGGAGGGCGGCGGCAGGGCGCCCGTGTACTTCGCGCCGACGTAGGGCGTCCCGACGCTGGCCGCGAGCCGATCCGTGACCCCGTACTCGACCTCGCCGAGGGCGCTCGTCGAGACGCTCTGGCCGCGTTCGACATAGAAGCCATCGGTGAGCCGGTGGCCCGTGTTGTCCACCCACTGCCACGCGAGGGTCACCGAGCCGACCCCGCCCGGCGGCGTGAAGGCCTGGGCCCCGACGCGCGCGGGCATCGACGCCACCGCCGCGACCACGAGCACGGGGATCGCCAGACGCAGTCCGACGGTCATCACCGCTAGGAGGTGGCGAGCGCCCTGCGCAGGATCCGATCGCGCTGCGCGACCGCCCGATCGATGGCCTCGACGAGGGTCCGCCCCCGTGGCTGCGCGTCGAGGGGCACGACCACGGCGGCGTCGGGCACGCGCCCGACCACGCGCTCGACGGCCGCGGCCAGGCTGGCCCCGGTCAGGACGACATCGAACCGCCCGCCAGCGAGGATCGTCGCCAGCTGCTCGGCGGTCTCGACGAGCGTCGCGCGGTGCCCCTCGCGCTTGAGCGCCGAGGCGAGCCTGGCGCTCTTGAGGGCCTCGGCGGCCGTTGACGAGCCATCGGCATAGATCAAGACGGTCGCCGCGCGGGCCGTCTTGGGCCGCTGGTATCGGGTGCCGCGTCCGGCCACGAGAAACTTGTCGCCGCAGGCGAGGGCGTCGCCGGCCACAGGGCCTGCGATCAGGACGACGACCGTCGCCGCGAGCACCACCGTGCGCACTCGTCCTGCCATCGGCAGCTCCTCGCCCCTGCGGGCTCAGTTCGAGAGGTGAACGGATTCTAGCACAGCGGTCCGGCACCGCCTCGGCGTGCAGTTGGCCCGCGCGCGGTGGCCCTGTCCGTGCGGTGGCCCCGGGCGTTCGCCTCCGACCGGCGCCCCCGCTGCGGGACCGGCGCGCTCAGGGGATGCCGACCCGACGAACCACCGCGGCGAATCGCGGGTCGTCGCGGACCCGGTCCCAGGCGCGGTCCACCTTGAGGAAGACCAGCGGCGGCGAGCGCTGCGCCAACGCCTGCTCGAGCGACGCGAAGGCCGGTTCGCGGGCGCCGACCAGTGCGTGAAGGCGCGCCAGGTCGAGCGGCGAGACGTACCGCTCGCGCGCCAGCGCCTGCAGGTCGTCGAGTCGCGCGCGCGCCACGGCCAACTCCGCCGCCCGGTAGTCCTCCTCCGTGCGGGCCGCGGCGAGCAACCGCGCGCCGACCTCGTCCCCGGACCGCGCGTAGGCGCTGCGCAGCACCGCGATCGCGCCGGGCAGGTCGTCGCGCCGCCGCCGGATCTCGGCCATGCCGAAGAGCGACCGCGCATCGGTCGGGGCGGCGTCGGCAACGGAGCGGTGGCACGCCAACGCATCGTCGAGACGCCCGGCCTCGGCCAGGAAGTCGCAGAGCATCACCCGCGACTCCAGGTTGCCCGGGTCGGTGGCGAGCGCCCGCTTCACGATCGCCGCCGATTCCTCAGGGCGCCCAATCGCCAGGAAGTACATGGCTGCGGCGTGGTGCTGCACGCCCTGGTAGAGCCGCGGGTCGGTCACAAGCACCCGGAACTCGCGGTCGGCCGCCGGCCAGTCCCAATCGCGCTGGTAGCGCAGGCTCGCCGTGCCCGCCCGCGCGCGGACGTTCCCCGGGTCCAGGGCGAGGACGCGGTCGAGCGCCACGCCCGCACGCTGCAGAGCCTCCCCCGGCGGCTCGTATCCGGCGGCCGCGCTGCGGAGGTAGGTAGCCGCGACCCCGAGATGTGCCTCGACGAAGCCCGGATCGAGCGCCGCCGCCTGTTCGAAGAGCTGGCGCGCCTGCAGGTCGTCGTCCTCCGTGTCGCTGCGCAGCAGGTGCCGGGCCCGCATCACCAGCTCGTAGGCCGCCGGGTTGCGCGTTCCGGGCTGGAGGAGCGCGCGCCGACTCGGCTCGGCGAGCCGCAGGCGCAGCCCCGTGGCGATCTCCGACACGATGGCGTCCTGGAGGTGCAGCAACTCGGTGAACTGCCGATCGTAGGCCTCGCCCCAGAGCCGCGCCCCGCTCTCGACGTCAATGAGCTCGACGGCGACGATGAGCCGGTCGCCCCGCTTGGAGACCGCGCCCGACAGCACCGCGCCGACGCCGAGCGCCTGCCCCGCTACGCGTGGGTCCGCCGCGCCCTTGAACCGCGCGGTCGTGCCCCGCGCCATCACCGTCAGCGACGGGACGCGCGACATCTGGCCAATCAGGTTCTCGGCGATCTCGTCCCCCAGGTACTCGGCGTCGGGATCGCTGCTCCGGTTCTCGAAGGGCAGCACAGCGAGCGAGTCGATGGCGCCCTCGGGCCGCCAGCGGTCATAGGCAACGAGCGCGATCGCCACCACGATCCCGGCGAGCAGCGGCGTTGCGATGCCCCGCAGCGCACGAACCCACTGTGGACGGCGTGACGGGACGAACACGGACGGGACCGCAGTCACATTCACGGGGGCCGCCTCGACGGCGACGCCGGCCTCGGCCTGCCGCAACGCTTCGTCGATGTCGAGCCGCGCGCCGCCGATGTCGGACAGGCGCCGCGCGGGGTCCTTCTCGAGGCACCGCCGGAGCAGCCCGTGCAGCGCCGGCGGCAGGCCGTTTGGCAGGCCGGACCAGTCCGGCTCCCGCTGAAGCACCGACGCCAGCGTGTCCGACGGGGTCTCGCCCTGGAACACAGGCCGACCCGCCAGCAGTTCGAAGAGCACGCACCCGAAGGCCCAGATGTCCGCGCGCTGATCCACGGGGCGCCCCCGCGCCTGCTCGGGGCTCATGTAGCCCCACGTGCCGAGGATCAGCCCCGCGGTGGTCTCGAGTCCGGTACTCGCGACGGTCGTCGGCGCCCCGTCCTCTTCGACCAACGCCTTCGCCAGCCCGAAGTCGAGCAGCGTCACCTGCCCCGCCGGCGAGAGCTTCACGTTGGCGGGCTTGAGGTCGCGGTGGACGATGCCGCGGGCGTGCGCGGCGCCGAGCGCGTCGGCGAGCTGCCGCGCGATGGCGAGGACATCGGCCAGCGGCACCCGGCCGGCCGTAATCCGTTCGGCGAGCGTGGGCCCCTCGACCAGCTCGAGCACCAGCAGGCGCAGGCCCTCGACGTCCTCGATGCTGTGGATGGTGGCGATGTTGGGGTGCTTGAGCGCGGCCAGCACGCGGGACTCCCGCTCGAAGCGGGCCAGCCGCTGTGGATCGGCCGCGAGGGCAGGCGGCAGCAGCTTGATCGCCACCTCCCGGCCGAGCTGCGTGTCGCGGGCGCGGTAGACCTCGCCCATCCCGCCCGCGCCGAGCGCCCCCGTCACCGCGAAGCGGCCGAGCCGGTCGCCGGCCTGGAGCGTGGCCGCCGGGCGTGGGGGCGGGGCGTCCTCGAAGCGGAACGCAGGCGACTCGAGGAAGGCCCCGGCCGCGGTGTGCGCGGCAAGCAGCGACCGCACCTCCCCGTGCAGCGACTCGTCCCGGCCGCAGGCCTCCGCGAGGAACCCGTCGCGCGCGTCGGGCGGCAGCTCGAGCGCCGCCTGGAAGAGCCGACGAACCCGGCCCCAGTCCGAGGATGCGCTCACGCCGTCCCGCGCCGTGCCGGGGCGCCTCCACCTGGTTCACCATCCGGCCGCGCGGAGAGCTCGCGAAACAGCCACGCGCGGGCGAGCGCCCAGTCCCGCTTGACCGTGATGGGCGCGACCTCGAGCGCGGCGGCCGTCTCCTCCACCGTGAGCCCCGCGAAGAATCGCAGTTCGACCAGTTGGCTCTGGCGCGCGTCGAGCTGCGCGAGCTTGTCGAGCGCGACGTCGAGCGCGAGCAGGTCGACGTCGCGCGGCGGCGAGCCGACCTCGATGCCCTCGAGCGCGATCGTCACCCCGCGGTCGCGCTTCGCCGTGGCTCGCGCCCGTGCGTGGTCGACCAGGATGCGGCGCATCACGTGCGCGGCGATCGAGAAGAAGTGCGCGCGGCTCTGCCAGCGGACGCGGCGCTGGTCGATCAGCTTGAGGTAGGCCTCGTGGACGAGCGCGGTGGGCGTGAGCGAGTGGTCGGCGCGCTCACGCCGGAGGTGCCGCTGCGCGACCCGGCGCAACTCGGCGTACACCGCCTCGACCAGCCGCGCACGAGCCGACTCCTCCCCCTCGCTCCACGCGAGGAGCAGTGCCGTGATGTCTGCCGCCTCCGCCATGACGCTCTCGCGGCGCAGCGCGTCAGCGCTGTGCGCACCGCCCCCCGCTCCTGGTTGCCGCTCCGTTATACCCCAACCGCGGCTGCGCACGCTGCCGGTCCGGATGAGACCGATTCACGACCGTTCCCGCGTCTTGCTGATGAAGGCCAGCAGTCACCCGTGGGGGTCCACCGGGTCGCCTGCGTTCGCCGACCTGAGGCGAGCGCGAGGCGTGGCTGTGCTGGCCGCCGCGCGCACGCGACGTGCGGCAACGTCAACCGTCACAGGAGGAACGAGATGACGAACGGAATCCGCACCACGGTCTTTCCCACGATCCTCGCCGCCGGGCTGCTCCTCGCGGCCACGCCCGGCGTCGCCCGGGCCCAGTACAACGCCGCGGCGCGCCTCACGGGCACCTGGAACGTCACGCTGACGGTCCGAAACTGCGCCACGGGCGAGCCCGTCACCACGATCAAGGAACTCGCGACGTTCAGTCGCGGCGGAACGATGATCGCCTCGACTGCGGGTCTGGCGCCGGCGGCGAAGACCCCGGGGCATGGCGCGTGGCGTCACCTCACGGGCCTGTCCTACGCCTACAGCTTCAAGTTCTTCAGGTTCGACCCCGCGACGGGTGCGCTCGCCGGGTGGACGATCATCCGCCAGGAGGCGCTCGTCAACGCGAGCGGCGACGACTACACGTCGGAGGGCGGGGCGGAGTTCTACAACACCGCCGGCGTCCAGGTCGGCAGCGCGTGCTCGACGATCAGCGCGACGCGGTTCGAGTAGCACGGCGCGCGGCACTCGCCGGAGCGCTCGGCGCTCGGCATGAAGCTGCCAGTCAGCGCTCGGCACTCGGCGCTCGGCGCTAGGCGCTCGGCCGCTGTACGAACTCCAAATGCCCGCACGTCGTACACTGCCACGCGGGCTCGTAGTGCGGCGTTGCGGAGAAGGGGTCGCGGCGGGCGTTGGGCGTGAAGAGCCGCCCGGCGTGGCCGCACCGCGGGCAGGGCGTGGGCGCGGCGAACTCGTCGCCGCGCCCGTCGGTTTGCTCGCGTCTGTCGTTGCCCGGGGTCATCGCCGGCGCCCCTGCGGCCCAGCCCCGAAGGGCCGGGCCATCAGTCGGTCAGCCAATCAGTCAATCAGTCGATCGGTTGATAGGTCAATAAGTCGATCGTCGCTCAGTCGATCGGTCAGTCGGTCGCCCAAGCTGCCTCGTGTCACAGCGCTTCAGCGCTGTGCGACAGCGACGCGCTGCGACCGTCCCTACGCGATCGTCACGCTCCGATCCAGGTACACGTCCTGGATCGCGTGCAGCAGCGCCGCACCTTCCTTCATCGGACGCTGGAACGCCTTGCGGCCCGAGATGAGGCCCATGCCGCCGGCGCGCTTGTTGACGACCGCCGTGCGCACCGCCTCGGCGAGGTCGCTCGCGCCCTTCGACTCCCCGCCCGAGTTGATGAGCGGCACCCGCCCCATGTAGTTGTTGGCGAGCTGGTAGCGCGTCATCTCGATCGGGTGGTTGCCCGGCGTCAGCTCGGTGTAGACCTTCTCGTGCGTCTTGCCGAACTTCAGCGCCTTGTAGCCACCGTTGGTCGTCGGCAGCTTCTGCTTGATGATGTCGGCCTCGATCGTCGCGCCGAGGTGGTTGGCCTGGCCCGAGAGGTCGGCCGCCGTGTGGTAGTCGGCCTCGGCCGTCTTGAACGCGCTGTTGCGCGTGTAGCACCACAGCACCGTCACCATGCCCAGCTCGTGCGCGTGCTGGAACGCCTCGGCGACTTCCTGGATCTGCCGCGTCGATTCCTCCGAGCCGAAGTAGATGGTCGCCCCGACGGCGGCGGCACCGAGCTCGAAGGCCTGATCGATGCTCCCGAACATGATCTGGTCGTAGCGGTTCGGGTAGCTCAGGAACTCGTTGTGGTTGATCTTGACGAGGAACGGGATGCGGTGCGCGTACTTGCGCGAGCAGGAGGCGAGCACCCCGAAGGTGGACGCCACGGCGTTGCAGCCGCCCTCCATGGCGAGCTTGATGATGTTCTCGGGATCGAAGTAAATCGGGTTGGGTGCGAAGCTCGCGCCGGCCGAGTGCTCGATCCCTTGATCCACCGGCAGGATGGAGACGTACCCCGTGCCGGCGAGGCGGCCGTGGTCGAGCAGCGCCTGGAAGTTGCGCAGCACCTGGGGCGAGCGGTCCGTCGCCGCAAACACACGGTCGACGAAGTCGGGACCCGGCAAGTGCATCAGCGACTTGTCGAAGCCCTTCGCGGTGTAACCGAGGAGTGCGTCGGCGTCGCCGCCGAGCAGGTCGTGGAGTTTGGACGTGGCAGTGCTCACGGACGACTCTCCTTTGCCCGGCCGGCCCGCGACATGCCGTGCGGACGCGGTTCCTCCGCGCCGGGTGTCTGCGAGTCTATTACGCCGAGCGCCTAGCGCCTAGCGCCGGGAGGCAGTCTCACGCCTGGCGCCTGGGCCGGCCTCGTGGCGGCCGCCGATGCGGCAACTCGGAGGGCACCGCTCCTGGGGCGCCTTGGACAGCCCTCGCCCGACGCGGATGCCGGGGTTACACTCCGTCAATGGCACAACCCATCCCCGCTCCGTCCCTGCCGCTGCCCTTCCTGCTCGCGGGCCTGGCTGCGCTGGCCACCGCCACCACGGGCACCGCGCAGGCCCCGCCGCCCAACGCGATGCAGACCTATCAGCTCGTGCTGCTCTGGCGCGGGCCAGCAGCCTCCGCGGAACAGACGCCCGAGTCCGAGCGCATCCAGGCGGGCCATCGCGCAAGCATGGTGCGCCTCTGGGAACAGGGCGCGCTCGCCGGGGCGGGGCCAATCGTCGATGGTGGCGCTCTGCGCGGGGTGTTCATCATGACCACCGCGTCAGTGGACGCCGCGCGAAGCCTCGCGGCGGAGGACCCGGCCGTCAAGGCCGGCCGCCTGCGCGCGGAAGTGCTGGAATGGTACGGGCCGTCGGGCATCGGCGAGGCCTACCGCACGCAGCAGAAGACCGACCCGTCCGCGAAGGACGTGATGCGGCGCTACCAGTTCGGCTTCCTGGCGCGCGGACCGGCCTACACCACCGAGGAGACGCCGGCACTGCTCGAACTGCACACGGCGCACCTGGCGCACCTCTCCAGCATGGCGCGCGCCGGCACGCTCGCCGCGGCCGGGCCGCTCTCGGGCAGCGACCGCCTCGCGGGCGTGCTTGTGTTCGCCATGGAGAACACCGACGAGGCCGTCGCGCTGGCCTCCCAGGACCCCGGGGTCAAGGCCGGCCGCTTCCTCGTCGAGTTGCACCCCTGGATGGTGGCGGAGGGCGTCGTGCCGAAGATGAAGGCGTGGTGAGAGCGCTCGATGCGGAGGCCGGTTTCCGGGTTCAAGAAGTACGCGCTCGCCGGCGCTTCCTGCGACAACCGCCTGGCGCGCGCCCGCCCCGGCGGCCGAGCGCCCTGGCCGCATCGCGTGTGCGCGCACGCGGGTTCTACTTGGCGCCAAGCATCAGCATAACTGCGTCCTTTCCTTGTACGCGCCAAGGCATCTCGCGCGGACGGGCATCCTGGCCGCCCGGCCCTGGGCGGCTTCCCGCCATACTGTCCCCGTGCGTTTCCCCGTCACCAACGTGGCCGATCCCCGCCTCGCACCCTATGCCGCCCTGGGCGACCCGGCGCGGCTCGCACGCGAGGGTCGCTTCGTCGCTGAGGGGCGCCTTGTGCTCCAGCGGCTGGTCGCAGCCGGCAGCTACGACATCGACTCCGTCGTCGTCTCGCCCGCGGCGGCCGCGCAACTCGCCGAGGCGCTCGACCGGCTGGACCCGGCCGTGCCGGTGTACGTCGCGCCGACCGCACTGCTCGAGCAGCTCACGGGCTTCAACATCCACCGCGGCTGTCTCGCCCTCGTCCGCCGGCCGGTGATGCGATCGCTCGAGGAGCTGCTGCCCCCGCGCACCCTGCCCGCGCTGCTCGTCGTGCTCGAGCGGGTGGCGAACCCCGACAACGTGGGCGGCGTGTTCCGCAACGCGCTTGCCTTCGGCGCCAGCGCCGTGCTGGTCGACCCCGCGACCGCCGACCCCCTGTACCGCAAAGCGATTCGCACGTCGATGGCGGCCACGCTCGCCGTGCCCTGGAGCCGGTGCGCCGACTGGCCTGGCGATCTCGCCCGCCTCGCCGCGGCAGGGCTCGACGTCGTCGCGCTGGTCACCGATCTGGACGCCCCGCCGCTCGGCGGCGCAGGCGCGCCGCCGCCGGCCGACCTCGGCGGGCGGGCCGCGGAGCCCGCCAGGGACGATGCCACGGGTGCGCCGGCCTCCGGCAGCAATCCCGTCGCGAGCCGTCGGGCCAACCCCGTGCCCCGCATCGCGTTGCTCGTGGGCCACGAAGGTGACGGCCTGTCGGCGCCCGCCCTGGCCCACGCCGCGCGCCGCGTGCGCATCCCGATGGCGCCCGGTGCCGACTCGCTCAACGCCGCCACGGCCACCGGCATCGCGCTGTACCACTTCGCGCACGCCTGTGGCACCATCTCGAGCGCATGACGACAGGCCACCGCCCGTGAGCGCGTCGAGCCCCACCAACGCCCGCTTCGAAATCCTGGCGGCCGCGCTGCTCTTCTCGACGGGCGGCGCCGCGGTGAAGCTCACCACCTTCACCAACTGGCAGGTGGCCGGATTCCGCTCGGCCATCGCCGCGCTCGTCTTCCTGGTGATCGTCCGTACCACGCGCGGGTTCACGTGGCGCGCCTGGCTCGTGGGGCTCGCCTACGGCGCCACCCTCGTCACCTTCGTCACCGCCAACAAGCTGACGACGGCTGCCAACGCCGTGTTCTTCCAGGCGGCGGCGCCCTTCTACCTGATGCTGGCCGCACGGTGGCTGCCGGGGGAGCACGCCGACCGTCGTGACCTCGGCTACCTCGCGCTGCTCGCCATCGGCCTCGTGCTGCTGTTCGCCGGCGAGGCGCCCCCCGCGGCGACGGCGCCCAACCCCCGGCTGGGAAACGCGATCGGGGCGGTGAGCGGGATGACCTGGGCGCTGACACTCGCGGGCCTGCGCTGGCTCGGCCGGCCGGAGGCCGGGCACGGATCGAGTGCGGCCGCCGCCACGGTGTGCGGCAACCTCGTCGCCACGGCGGTGTGCCTGCCGCTCGCCCTGCCGGCGCATGGCCCGTGGAGCGACTGGCTGGTCGTCGCCTACCTCGGCTGCTTCCAGGTGGGCCTCGCCTACGTCCTCGTCACGCGCGCTATCGGCCAGGTGCGCGCGCTCGACGCGTCGCTGCTGCTACTCGCCGAACCGGCGTTCAGCCCCGTGTGGGCCTGGCTCGTGCACGGCGAACGCCCCGGCCTGCCGGCCCTCGCCGGCGGCGTTCTCATCGTTGCGGTGACAACGGTGCGCGCGGTGCGGCGGTGAGCCGTACGCCTTACGCCTCACGACTTACGCCGTACGCCCCTGTCTGCCTGACGCCCGTGTCTGCCTGGCGCCTGGGCGTGAGTTCGGACGCTGGCGCAAGGCCGAAGGCGCGAGGCGTGAGCGATGCCTCTTGTCTGCCTGACGCCCGTGGTCGGCCTGGCGCCTGGGCGTGAGATCGAACGCTGGCGCAAGGCCGAAGGCGCGAGGCGTAAGCCGGACCCGGGCGTAGGGCGTAGGGCGTAAGGCGTAAGGCGGCTAGAGCAGTCCCCGCAGATCCGCAGGGATGGCGGATTCGAACACAATCGGGAGGCCGCTGCGCGGGTGGACGAAGCCGAGCCGCCACGCGTGGAGGGCCTGGCGCGGGAACGTGGACAGGCCGGCCGTCGTCGCCGGGAGCCCTCCGCGTCGGAGGGCTCCCGGCGGTTCATCGATGTACAAACGTTCGCCGACGAGCGGGTGGCCGTGGTGCCACGCCTGCACGCGCACCTGGTGCTGCCGCCCCGTGACGAGCCGCACCTCGAGCGCCGCTCCGGCGGCCACCGGTCGCATCACCGCGTAACGCGTCACCGCCTCGGTGCCGCCGCGGCTCCGCGGCGCCACCACCACCTGCCGCAGCGCCCGTGCGTCCCATCGCAGCCAGCTCCGCCACACCCCGCGCGCCGGCTCGGGCACGCCGTACACGACGGCGAGATACACCCGCTCCGGCTCGCGCCGTGCGAACTGCGCCTTGAGTGCGCCCCAGGCCCGCGGGTCTTTCGCGAAGATGACGAGCCCCGACGTGTCACGGTCGATGCGGTGCACCACCATCGGCTCGCGTTTCCCGTGCGACCGCCAGTGGCCCGCCACGAGGTCGGCGAGCGAGCGGTCGCCGCCGCCTGGCGTCGGCACCGTCAGCAGCCCGGCCGGCTTGTCGGCCACGAGCAGCGCCTCGTCCTCGTAGACGATGACGAGGTCGCCCTCGCGGCGCGGCCCGCGCACCGAGGCGCTGCCCGGGCGATCGCGCCACAGGCGCACACGATCGCCCACGGTGAGGGCGCGCCCGGCCTCCGCCAGCCGTACCTCGTCGCCGTTGAGGAACACCTGCCCGCGCTCGAGCGCCGCCGCCGCGCGGCCGCGCGAGGCGAGCCGCCCGGGCGTCGCGAGCCACTTGTCGAGGCGCATACCCGCCTCGTCGGCCGAGACGTGCCATTCCGGGCCGGGTCGAGCGGACGGGGACAGCGGCGGCCGCACGGCCCCTACGATTCTCCTGCCTCCCTCGCCGCCGCCTGCAGGTCGGCGCCCGAGATCGTCGTGGCGCGCGCGAAGCCGCCCACGTAGCGCCCCTCCTCCGGCACGAACCGGAACAGGACGAAGTCGGGCAGCTGGAAGCGCATCATCGCGTCCGGGAAGCGCCGCACGTAGCGCGCCCCCGCGAGTGCGAAGCCCTCGTCGTCGCGCGCGATCGGCGTCACCCGGCCCTGTAGGCTCACGCGCGGCAGCAGCTGCGGGTCGCCCTCGCCGGTGTCGGGCTGCGTCACCGCGATCGACGCGCGATCCGACGCGAGCAGGTGCCGCGTGTGGGCCGACAGCTGGCTGAGGAACAGCAACAGCCCGCCGAGGCCGGGCTCGGTCGCGTAGGCCACCATCGAGGCGAGCGGCGCCCCCTCGTCCACGGTGGCCAGGGCCGCCCAGCGCTGGTTCAGCACGAGGCGGGCAATCTCGAGATGCACGGAGCTGGACATGGGCGGAGTTTACCCCGTCTGACGCCCAGCGCCTTGCGCTTGGCGCCCGGGTCAGACACGTGCCTCGCGCCTGAGGCCTTCCGCCGCAACCGGTCTCGCCGAGGCGGCACCGGAGCATGATGCCGCCGAGGGTGCCCCGCAGGCGGAAGCCAATCCCGGCGTTCGGCGTACGGCGCAAGGGGCGTTCGGCATTTGGCGCTCGGCGCAAGGCGCTCGGCGCAAGGCGTAAGGCGCAAGGCGTAGGGCGTAAGGCGCGTAAGGCGTAGGACGTAAGGCGTAAGGCGCGTAAGGCGTAGGGCGTAAGGCGTAAGGCGTAAGGCGTAAGGCGGTGATAAGATACTACCGGCCTGTCGCATGCGCCCTCGCTACGCGTCCGCTCTCGCCGCCTGTCTCGCGCTGCTCCTCCTCTGGACCACGACCGGCCACGGCCAGGCGGCGTTCGGTTGGGTGCGCTTCGAGCAATACGTCGAATCGCTTCGCCAGCAGACGCGCATTCCCGGGCTCTCGGCCATCATCCTCAAAGACCACGTCGTGGTGTGGGAGCGCGGCTTCGGCTTTCAGGATCTCGAAGGTCTGGTCCGCGCCACGCCCGACACCGCCTACCACGTCGTCGGGCTCACCCAGCCGCTCAGCACCGCCCTCGTGCTCGACTGCGTGAGCCGCGGCCGCCTCGACCTCGACGCGCCCGTGCGCAGCTACACCGACGTGCTCGGCGAGTCGGGCGCGACCCTCGCCCACCTCCTCACGCACACCTCCGACGAGGTGCCCGGCTCGGCCTACCGCTTCGACCTCGCCCGCTTCGCTGCGCTGACACCGGCCATCGAGCGGTGCTACACCGAGAAGGAGCCGCGGTCCTACCGCGAGCTGCTCGCCAAGGTGCTGCTGGACCGGCTCGGCATGGCCGACAGCCTCCCCGGCGAGAACATCGGCACACCCGAGGTCGTGGAGCGGCTGCCCGAGAACCTCTTCGACGAGGAGACGATGGCACGGTATGCCGGCGTGCTCACGCGCCTGGCCAAGCCGTACGCGATCGAGAAGAACAAGGCGGTCCCTGCCGAGTATCCGATTCACGGCATCGACGCCGGCAGCGGCCTCGTCACCACCGTGCGCGACCTCGCGCGGTTCGATGCCGCGCTCGACGATCTCGTGCTGCTCGACGAGGAGGCGATCGCGCGCATGTGGACGCCGCCACAGACGCAGCTGCCGCGGCTCCCGCTGCTCGGCCCGACGCTGCCCGTGCCGCTCCCCCACGCCCAGGGGTGGTTCGTGCAAACCTACGAGGGCCGCCAGCTCGTGTGGCAGTTCGGCCGCTGGACCGACGTCACCTCGTCGCTCATCCTCAAGGTGCCGAGCGAGCAACTCACGTTCATCGTGCTGGCCAACAGCGACGGGCTGGCCGCCGGGAGCGACTTCGAGAGCGGCGACGTCACCCAGTCGCTGTTCGCCCGGCTGTTCCTGAAGTTCTTCCTGTGATGGCGCACGGCGCGCGCAGCTCCGGCCCATCCCACGCCGGATGATCCGCCGTCTGCTCTGCCTGGCCGTGCTTCTGCTCGGCGGCCTGCGGCCAGCCCCGGCCGCCGCGCAGTGGGTGTTCGTGCAGCCCTTCGCCGGCCTCACCTTCGGCGGCGACACCAACATCGTCGACCTCGAGGACGCCACGAAGCTGCGCAAGGCCGCCTGGGGCGTCACCGTCACCGTGATCGGGCGCGGCACCTTCGGCGCCGAGGCCGACTTCGGGTTCATCCCGAACTTCTTCCAGCGCGAGGAGGACTCCGACATCGTCACTGGCAGTCAGGTGGTGACGCTCATGGGTAACGCCGTGGTCGCCGCGCCGCTCTCGTGGATCGGCGAGTCGCTGCGGCCCTACGCCTCGGGCGGCCTCGGCATCATGCGCACGCGCGTGGAAGACGTGTTCGACATCTTCTCGACGGACCGCAACCTGCTCGGGGTGAACGTGGGCGGGGGCGCGATCGGGTTTCTCACGGAGCGCGTCGGCGTGCGCGTGGACGTCCGCTACTTCCACAGTGTCAGCGACCTCGACGAACGCGATCCCATCTCGATCGGCGATGCGGAGCTCAGCTTCTGGCGCGCTCACGCGGCGATTGTCCTGAAATACTGACTGCCCTCGTGGCCTGGCTTTTCGGGCTGGGCGGTGCGTGCGTCCCCCATCTCCTGTGGCAGCGCGGCCGGGGAAGGTTGTGCGCCGTGTGCGCCCACGGCACGGCTGTGTCCATCGCCTGTCGAACGCGACGCCCGGCGTCACGCGGAGCCGCGACAGCACGTGAGGCGTGGGCCGTGCAGCCGGGCGTTGGCCTTACTCGAAGGTCCCTCGGACGAGCACCTCGCCGTCGCGCATCAGCCACCGCCCGCGTGCGATGACACCGCGAATCGCCAGGTCGGCCGCGTCGAGGAGCACCACGTCGGCGTCCGCCCCAGGGGCCAGCTGCCCTTTGCCCGCGAGCTTGAGAATGCGCGCCGGGTTGGCGGTGACGACCGCGAGCGCGGTGTCGAGCGGAACGCCCTCGGCCTGCACGGCTTCGCGCACCGCCGCAAACAGGCTCGTCACCCGACCCACCTCGAGCCGCGTCAACCGGCCGTGCTCGTCGAATGCCGGCAGGCTACCCTGCCCGTCGGAGGTGAAGGTGATGTGCCCCGGCGGCACGCCGGCGTCGAGCATCCGACGCAGGCCGGCGCTGCACGCCACCTCGCCGTCCTCGAGGAACGCCGGCACGGTGGAGGTCGTGAAGTCGACGAACCCGCCGCCGCGCGCCCACGCCGTGCCCTCCTCGAACAACGTCGGGTTGCGGTTGATGTGCGTCGGGAGGAACTGCGAGGGAGGCAGTTCGGTCTCTTCGACGAGCCGGCGCAACGGCGCGAGGCCGCGCGTGCCGTCGCCGAGGTGGAAGTTCACGACGCCGGCCTTCCCCGACAGCAGCCCGCCGCGCCGCGCCTGGGCCGCGAGGCGCGCCAGTTCCTCGAAGGTGGGCTGCGTGGACCGGTGATCGGAGATCGCGACCTCGCCCACCCCGATCACCTTGTCGATGAGCAGCAGGTCGCGCTCGATGCTGCCCGTGAGCGTCTGGACGGGGACCGCATAGTGGCCGGTCCACATGAACGCCGTGATGCCTTCGGCGTCGAGCGCGCGGACCTTGGCCAGCAGGGCCGCCGGGCTGCGCGTCACCCCGTCGGTGCCAAGACAGCCAACCACCGTGGTGACCCCGCCCCGCACGGCATCCGACAACACGAGTTCCGGCGTGCGCGTGGCGTAGCCACCCTCGCCCCCGCCTCCCGTGAGGTGCACGTGCGCGTCGATGAAGCCGGGGACGGCGAGCAGGCCGGACGCGTCGAGGCGTTCGACGTAGCGTGCCGGCAGGTCGATGCCGGGTTCGAGACGAACGATGCGGCCGCCCGCGACGAGCAGGTCCGCGCGGCCAAGCGGCGCGGGGGCGTGGATCTCGGCGTTGCGGATGAGCAGCATGGTGGGATCCGGGGGCTGGCCGGAGGCGGAGTGTACCACGCGGCCACGGATCAGCGCGGCGCGCAGCCCGCCGTCGCCGGCGCCGACTCGCCCGGGGCGTCCGGCGCGAGCCGCACAACAGCGCGTCGCGCCAGGTCGTACCGCGCACCACCGCGCAGCACGTGCAGCCGAAGGTCCGCCCCACGGAGTCCCTCGCCGGCGGCATCGCGCGCGGTGCGGGCTCTGCTTCCGTCGAGGACGAGCACGGCGCCGTCACCGACGACATCGAACGTGCGATCCGGCTTCACCCAGACGGCGGTCTCCTCGTCGATGGCGATCCCCAACAGCTGCGGCCGCTCCAGCACCACGCTGATCAGCCGATTGTGGCGCCGCCGCCGCACGAAGTGCTGGTCGACGACGGCATCCTCCAGCAACCCAAGCCCCTCGGCCGTGACGACGTTGTCGGCTTCGATCGTCTGCCAGTTCTCGTCTTTCGTGTACGGGCGCCGCTCGTCGCCGGTGATCATGGTCCGGCTCATCACGGCGGCCCCCGCGCTCGTGCCGGCCATCACGGCGCCGTCGCGGTAGGCGCGACGGAGGGCGGCCTCGAGCCGCGTCCCGCGGAGCACCGCCATCAGACGGCTCTGGTCGCCGCCCCCAAAATAGACGCCGGTGATCCCCGTCGTGAGCGACGCCGCGGCCTCGGTGTCCGCCGAGCCGCGGTCCACCTCGGCAAGGGTAACGCGGCCGATCCCGAGCCCCTGCAGCTCCGCCAGGATTTCGGGGCCGGCCTCCGGACGCTCACTCGCCTGCGGGAACGCGAGCACGCGCCCCTGCGCGCCGCCAGCCAGGCAGCCGAACAGCTGCATGATCGCCGCGCCCCGATCGCCTCCCCCGATGATCAGGAGCTGGCCCCGTGGGCCGTCGCCCTGCAAGGCGATGGGCGTGCACATGACCACGAGGGCGATCGAGAGCACGGCGGCAAGGTGACCGGCGGAGCGCGTCCACATGGCCAGACATCGTAGACGAAGTCTGCCAGCCCGACACGACCCGGGCGGCCCATGCGTCGGTGCGCGGCGCGGGAGGGCGTGGGTGGCGAACTCAGGTGCGGCGGTTGACGGGCCAGTGGCACCAGCGGCACCACTCGTCGGCCCTGGTCACGGGGTGGCCACAGGCAGGGCACTGTGAGGTGGCCGGGGGCGCCGTCGCTCGGGGCAGGGGCGCACGGGGCCCACGGGGTTTCGGAGCCTCGTGCCCCCGCTCACCCGCCACGCGCCCTCGGACGACCCGACGCACGGGAGGGGCGCCGGGCAGCCGCAGGTGACAGTGCGGGCAGTGCTCCGGGCCGCGGTCGAACGGGCGATGGCAGTGCGGACAGGTCATCGTCGCCACGTCAACAGCCTAACAGGCCTGCGGGATCCGTGCGCGAGGCCGGCCTCAGGCTCGGGGGAGCCAGCCCAGCTCGAGCGACCGGACACCGAAGACACCTGCCTCGACGCGTGCGCCCGTCACCTGCGCGAATGCCTCCACGTAGGCACGCAACTGCTCGCCGTGACGCGCCAGCAGTGCCTCGGCGTCGCTGGCCTGATCGGTCTTGTAGTCGACGATGCGCCAGGTGCCGGCCACGGTGTGGGCCAGGTCGATAACGCCCCGCACGACGGTAGGCCCATCCGGGCCCGGTCGCAGCACGGCAAACGGGATTTCCGCATCGCCCTCTGCCGCGGCCCGGGCCTCCCGGAAGAACCGCGCATCCACCACGCTGGCGACGACGTCGAGCGCCACCGGCAGGTGCGGCCGCAACTCCAGCGCGTCCACCGTCAGCCAGGCCCCGAGCCGCGCGAGGTCCTCGCGGGTGCACGACCGATCGCGCGCCGCGTGCTCGAGCAAGCCGTGCACGAGGGCTCCCCACGCCGCCCCCGCGTCGGCGTGGTGCGCTGGCGTATCGCCGACAATGGCGGAGAGCGCTCTCGACGCTGCGACCTCCTCGGTCACCGCAGAGGCTCCGGGCTCGGCCATCGCTCGCTCGGCCCTCTCGAGATCGGTCTCCGCCGCGCCCGCACCGAGTCGCGCCGAACGCGCCCGCACCGCCGGGTGTTCGCCCGTCACACGCGAAACGGCCCATCCCGCGCGACGAGCCCGCAGGTGCGCTGCCTCACGCGCTTCGGTGGCGGCGGCTCGTGCTTCGGGCGAGAGGTCCACGGGGGCGGTCGGCCGCCGAATGAGCACGTCGGGCAGGGGCAGTTCCGGCGCGGTGGCGAGCACACAGTCGAAGGCGCCCCACGCCTCGTTGGCACTCTTCCCGCCGCTCTTCGTGTGGGCCCAGCATCCCACCACGAGCCTGTCGCGTGCCCGCGTGGCGGCCACGTACAGCAGACGGTCGATCTCCGCCTCGAGGTGCCGGTCCTCGGCTGCTTCGTGAGCAGGCCAGTCGTGCGGCTCGGCGATCGAACCACGGCGGCCTCCGTCCTCCGCCTCGCGGAAGATGCACAGGAAGCCCTCGACCCGGTCGCCGTCACGCCGAATCCGGATGTCGGTGTCCATCCTCCTCCCGTGCGCGGGGTCGGCCAGGAACACGACCGGGGCTTCGAGCCCCTTGGCCTTGTGCAGGTTCATCACGCGGACGACGTCGCGACGGCCCGGTTCGAGCGGCAGCGCCTCCACCTCACCCGCGGCCTCGTCCCGCTCGAGCGCATCGGCGGCGCCCGCCAGCCCGGCCCCACGCTCGACCTCCCGGCGGACGACGTCCACTGCCTGCAGCAGATCCCCGGCCGCCGCGCCACCCGGTGTGGCCGCGGCCATCGCCAGGGACCCCGAGTCCTCGAGGATGCGCGTCAGGGCGGCGGGCAACGGCAGTTGGCGCGACAGACGGTGCATCGCGCGCACGCTCCGGATCGCGATCAGGGCGGGCCCGAACCGCTCGTCGAGCCGGGTGAGCCGTGCACGCGCCGCCGTGTCGGCCGGGGCCGATTCCGCCTCGGTGAGTGCCTCCCACTCCACGCCGGCCAGTGGCGACCAGAGATCGAAGCGGCCGCCCGCCTGCCGGTAGCGGAACAGGTCGGGATCGCTGATGCCGAACAGCGGCCCGCGCAACGTGCCAACGAGGCTGGGTCCGTCAACCGGGTCTGCCAGCACGCGCAGCAAGGCCGCAATCGCCCGCACTCCCGCGGAATCGCCGAACCGCCCCGCGCCGCTCACCTCGACGGGGACGTCGAGCGCTTCGAGCGCCCGCGCGTAGTGCCACAGCCGCCCGCGGTACCGCGTGAGGACAAGGAAGTCGCTGAAGACGTGCCGCCCAGTCCGGACGGCGTCGTTGATGAAGGCGGCGATGCGCTCGGCCTCAAAGGCGGCCGCCTCACGCGGCCGCGTCACGGACGCCGGAATCGTGAGCTTCCACACGCCGGGCTCTGACCGCACAGCGCGCATCGGCGCGAGTGGCTCGAACGCCGGCGACTCCGGCACGGCGCGCGGAGGGAACTTCGTCGAAAACACGCGGTTGGCCAGCTCGCACACTCCCGGCACCGAACGCCAGTTCGCCGTGAGGCGCAGCAACTCCCCGCCGCAGTCGAGGATGCGATCGCGGACACGGTTGTAGACCTCGATGTCGGCGCGACGAAAGCGATAGATCGACTGCTTCGGATCGCCGACGACGAAGAGCGCGCCGGCCCGGAGGCGCACGGCACTCCAGTCCGGCGGCTGCGGCGCGTCGGGTTCGGCGGCAAGGCGCACCAGGATCTCCGCCTGCAGCGGGTCGGTGTCCTGGAACTCGTCCACGAAGAACCACCGGAACTTGCGCTGCACCGCCCGTCGCACACCCGCGTCCTCGCGCAGCAGGCGCGCGGTGACGGCGAGCAGATCCACGTAGTTCACCACGTTGGCGCGGCGTCGCCCGGCAGCATGCGAACGGCGGGCCTCGATGAGCACCGTCACGACGAGGTGATAGACGTAGTGCCGCCACTCGGTCACGAAGGGGTCGGCCACCTCGCGCCGGAACGCCTCGTACAGTGCCCGTGCCTCTGCGCCACGCGGGCTCCACCACTTCATCGTGAGCGACTCGGCCCGCCGCCAGTCGAGCAGCAGATCGGCGAGCGTGGCCGGCCGGGCGTACCGTCGCGCCTGCGCGTAGCGCCGCTCGAAGCCCGCGGCGAGCCGCAGCACTTTGCACTTGTGGTCGGCGGGAAGGGGATCGGGCCGAAGCCTCGACAGCGCGTGCCAGAACGCGTCGAGCGTGTCCCAGCCGCGACGCACGTCGGGCATCGGGCGTGGTTCGGCAGGAAACGCCACCTCGTCGTGCTCGCAGATCCGGGCGAAGGCGCCGTCGAGGTCGGGCGGCCTCACGCCGGCCGCCTGCAGGTCGAGCAGGGCGCGGTGGCCGTGCTGCCGGGCCTGCGCCACCCACTCGCGCCACGCGGCCCGGCGACGTGCGGTGTCCTGCAGCTCGTCGAGCTCGACAAACCCCGGCGCGACCCCCGCCTCGACCGGCCGCTCGCGCAGCAGGTGCGCGCAGAACGCGTGGATCGTCCCGGCAAACACGCGGTCGATGTGCCGCAGGGCGTGGTCCAGCCGCCGGCGTGCCGCAGGGGCGTCCGCCACGGCAAGCTGCTCCTCGAGCTTCAGCTGGAAACGGCCGCGCAGCTCCGCGGCGGCCTTGCGCGTGAAGGTCACGGCGGCGAGGTGCTCGACCTCGAGCAGGCCAGCCGCGATGCCGGCCGCCATGCGCCCCGCCAGGCTGTCGGTCTTGCCGGACCCTGCGCCCGCCTCGACGAGCAGGTTGCGGTCGAAGACCGTCAGCAGACGGTCGCGCGCACCCTGGTCGGGCGGTGTCGCCCCGTGCGTCACGGTACGTTCTCCAGTTGCGCGAGCCTGGCGAGCGGTCCGCCGGCGTTCGCGTCGAGCTTCGCGCGCCCCCGCACCCACGGCTCACAGCCGCAGGCGCCGGTGAACGTGCAGAACCGGCAGGTGTCCTCGTCGCGCGCCTGCAGGAAGGTCCCAGTCCGCAGGACCTCGGCAATCGTGCGGAGCACCGTGCGAACCGTCTCGTCGGGCGGGCGCCCGATCTCGACCCGCTGGCCGCGCCCGCGGGCCGTTGGGAACCGGTAGAGCGCACGCACCACGCGGCCGTGCCGGCCGGCGCGCCGGAGCAACTCGTCACCCGCCAGCGCATAGAGGGCGTGCTGCAGCCGGGTTCCGCCGGCAAAGACCCCCTTCCAGCCGTCGGGCCAGAAGCCGCCGGTCTTGTAGTCCACCACCTGGTAGGCATCCGGGGCCACCAGGTCGAGGCGATCGATGCGGCCGCGAAGCCTGAGCACGCGGCCCTCTTCGATCGGCACCTCGACGGCCTCGCCGCTTGCCAACGGGTCGTCAGCCGCGGCGATGGGGAGCCCGAAGCTCACCTCGAAGGCCTCACCGCTCACGGCGTGTTCCTCAGCCTCCTCCCGCACGAAGGCTTCGACATCGGCGAGGAACTCCTCGCGCTCCCGGGCGGCCACCTCCACCGAGGGCGGCGGCAGATCCCGCGCGAGGGCATCGAGCCGGGCCGCCGCGTCGGCGCGCGCCCAGTCGAGATCGTGCGCGACCGCGACGCGCCGGCCCTGTGCCCGCGCGCGACGGAGTACGCCGGCGTACATCTCGTGCAACGCGCTGCCCCGCGTGAGCGGGTCCAGCCACACGTCGGGATCGGGCTCGCTCTCCTCCACGACCTCGAGGCCAAGGCCATACCGCAGGAAGTACCGAAAGGGACAAGCGGCTGCCGTCTCGAGCGTCGTCGCCGACAGCACGCGCTCCGGGCCGGTCGGGTCCAGCACCCGCGCGGCCTGGGGCACGAAGCCGTCGTGCACACCAAAGGCCGGAGCGTCGCGGGCAGCCTGCGCATCGGCCGCGAGCGCGAGCGCGGGATAGGCGCTGCGCACCGCCTGCCGTGCCCGCTCTCCGGCGCGCACTCCGGCCAGCCACCACTGCGCGGCGCTGGCGGCCGGCGCGCCCACCGAGGGCACACACGAGGCCGGCTCACCGAGCGCCCGCGACAGGTGCCGATGGGTGTCGTGCGGAGCCGACGCGCGGAGGCGATGCGCTTGGAGCACAACCCATGAGGGGAACGTCTCGCGGGACTCCCGGGTCTCCCGGCACGAGAAGCTGAAGGTCACCCGCTCGGCGGTGACGCCGGCCGTTGCCACCTGCAAGACGCCGCGATGGACCGCGTCCCGCAGCCGGTCGGCCGAGCCGGGCAGGCCGCCGCGAAGGCCGCACGCGGCTGACAGCGCCTCCCGCTCCTCATCGAGGAGCACGGGATCCTCGACGAGCGCGGGGAACACCCGTGCCTCCTCGAGACCCGCCAGAAACACCAACGGGCGGGTCACGTAGCTCGTTGCCCCGATGAGTGACACGTGGAGGTGTCTCGGCCGCGCCCGGTCGCACCCGATCGTGGTCTGCTCGACCGCGTCGATGACGAAGCCGAGCGCCTCCTCGAAGGCGCAGCGGTGCGCGTCGAGGGCGGAGAGGCTGGCAAGGGCGGTCGCGATGCCCTCAGCTGCGGAACGGTCGAGCGGGTTGTGCACCGCCGCGCAGGACGCGAGGAACTGGCGCGCGGCCGTCACCACCGGCGCAAGGCCCACCGAGCCGTCGCCATCCGGCTCCGGGACCGCGGCGAGCAGGCCGGCAATCCACGTCTGCAGCCGGCGCGCCCGCGAGGCCCGCCGTGCGTGTGACGCACGCTGATCGGCCTCGATCCCGGCTCGCTCCGCACGCCGTTCACTGTCCTCGGCGAGGGCGCTCAAGGTCGTCTCGTACGTGCCACGGCCCCACGTGGCGCCGGCTCGCTGCAGCACGCGTGCGGCGGCGCCGGCCGACAGCGCGGCCTCGCGAGCGCCGCCCGCAGATAACCATTCGCGCGGCGCGACGTCGCCCGATTCGAGCAGGCGCCGCAGCTCGGCCGCAGACAGCCGGTTGCGCAGCCAGCCAACCCAGCCCAGCAGCGCGCGACCCGGACGGCTCTGCGTGGCCGGCAACCCGCAGGCGATCGTGACGGGCCACCCGAGAGTGACGGCCTTTTCCCAGGCGAGATGTGCGACCTCGGCCGCCGCGCACACCACCTCGACGGCGTCGAGCCCGCGGCCCGAGGCAAGCACGCGGCGACAGATCTCGTCGAGTTCGGCCTCCACGCCACCGGCGTGGAAGATGTCAATCGACCCGTCGCCGTGGGCGGGACCGGCCGCTGTCGGTTCCCGCAGGTACATCAATCGCGCGGCGTCACGCGTGACACCCGAGGGCCCGCCGGCTGCGGCGAGCATCTCCGCCGCACCGTGACGCCGCGCCGGAGCCGACAGTGCCGTCCACGAGACGGACGGCTCGAGGTTCGGCACGCCCATCGTCTCGGGTATCTGGCGCTCGCCCGGCAGACGGTCGAGGAACCGCCGCACCACCGGCGGCACCGGGACGTCGGGACACTCGAGGACCAGGTCGTCGGCACGAACCGGGCAGAACCGCAGGTCGTGCGGCGCCTGCTCGAACACCGCCGCCATGTCGGCGAGCCGGTGCTGCTCGAGGTGTCGCTCGTAGGCGCCGAGCAACGCGACGATCTCGGCGTGCTTGGCCGCAGAGGCAAACGCCTCGGGCGGCAGGTCGCACGCCCGCAGGCCGGCGAAGCGCAACTCGCGAACGGTGGACCACAACGCCGCCGCGAGGCTCGTCTGGTGCGCCATCGGTCCGAAATAGCGCCCCTGCACCTGCCCGAGCAGCCGCATCACGAGCGCCGGGCCGAGCGACTCCTCGGAGGGGTCGATGCCCCGATCGATGAGCAGCGGGGCCGCCGTCCGGACGGCCAGGTCGAGGGGGGTGACGAAGCGCAGGTTGAGCCAGTTCGTGCCGCCGAGCACCAGCGCCTCACCGAGACCGTGGCCCACGTGATGGCTCGGCACGACGACCCACTTCGCGCGGGTGACCGCGGATCGGCAGAGCGTGGCGAGTTGGCGGAGGAACGGATGGCAGGGC
>Ga0079037_100000131_pt1 | contig 27200 bp, 30 predicted proteins | sample Mud3Dept4metaG_FD_71479 | JGI IMG/M metagenome (GOLD analysis project Ga0079037, IMG submission 71479) | Freshwater wetland microbial communities from Ohio, USA, analyzing the effect of biotic and abiotic controls - Mud 3 Core 4 Depth 4 metaG | ecosystem: Environmental > Aquatic > Freshwater >... | reverse complement strand
ACGCACCGCGCGGTCTGGTTCGCATCCGCCGACGGCAAGGTGCGCGGCTACTACACGCCCGAAGGCAAGGGCATGCGCAAGGCCTTCCTGCGCGCGCCGCTCGACTTCACGCGCATCAGCTCGCGATTCAACCCGCGCCGGGTTCATCCGTTGAGCGGACGCGTCCGCGCACACAAGGGCATCGATTACGCGGCGCCGACCGGCACGCCCATCTGGGCCGCAGGCGACGGGCGCATCGAGTTTGCCGGGCGCAAGGGCGGCTACGGCAACGCGGTGATCATCAACCATGGCCGCGGCATCACGACGCTCTACGGGCACATGTCGCGCTTCGCGAAATCGGCCCGCAACGGCCGCTCGGTCCATCAGGGCGAGCTCATCGGCTACGTCGGGACCACCGGCGCCTCGACCGGCCCGCACTTGCACTACGAGTACCGGATCAAGGGCGTGCACAAGAATCCGGAGTCGATTCCGCTGCCGAACACCGAGATCCAGCCGTCCTACCTGGCCGAGTTCCGTGGCCAGGCGGAAGTCGCTCTCGCGCAGCTGCAGCTGACGAACAACGGCCCCGAGCAGGTGCTCGCCAGCCGCTGAACCTGGCCCGGCACCGTGCCGGGCGTGGTACGGTCGCCGTCACGTGGCCGTCACAATTCCGCAGCATGCTTGTCATATGCCCACGGCATTGCCCATGAGCGACGTCGCCCTGGACTCGCCACACCTGTACATCAACCGGGAGCTCTCGTTCCTCGAGTTCAACCGGCGCGTGCTCGCGCAGGCACAGGACCCGACGGTCCCCCTCCTCGAGCGCATCAAGTTCCTGGCCATCTCCTGCGGCAACCTCGACGAGTTCTTCGAGATCCGCGTCGCGGGTCTCAAGCAGCGCAAGGAACTCGGCTCGCGCGGAAGCGGCCCCGACGGCATGGACGTCGACGACCAGCTCACGGCCATCCGCGTCGAGTCGTTGCGCCTGGTGGCCGAGCAATACGCAGTGCTGAACCGGGAACTGCTGCCGGCCCTCGACCGCGCCGGCATCCGGGTACTGCGCGCGGCCGACTGGACCCCGGAGCAGATCGACTGGCTCGACGCGTATTTCGCCAACGAGATCGAGCCGGTGCTGACGCCGCTCGGCCTCGACCCCGCGCGACCGTTTCCGCGCATCCAGAACAAGAGCCAGAATTTCATCGTCGCACTGTCCGGCACCGATGCCTTCGGCCGCAGCGCGTCGCTCGCGATCGTGCAGCTGCCGCGCTCGCTGCCGCGCATCCTGCGCGTGCCGTCCCGGGACCCGGCCGCGGTGGACCTCGTCTACCTGTCGCAGGTGATCCTGCACAACGTCGGCCGGCTGTTCACCGGCATGAAGGTCGAGGGCTGCCACCAGTTCCGCGTCACCCGCAACGCCGAGCTGTGGGTGGACGACGAGGAAACCGAGGACCTGTTACGAGCGGTCGAGGGCGAGCTCGCCTCGCGGCGCTACGGCGACGCGGTTCGACTCGAGACCACGCTCGACTGCCCGCCGCACCTGCGGGATTTCCTGCTCGAACACTTCGATCTCGGGCCGGACGACCACTACGCGGTCGACGGACCGGTGAACCTGAACCGCCTGATGGCGGTTCCCGACCTCGTCGACCGTCGCGACCTGAAATACCCGCCCTTCGCCCCGGCGGTCCCGAAGCGCCTCGTCGGGCGCCTCGACCTGTTCGAGGCGATCCGCGAGAAGGACGTGCTGCTGCACCACCCGTTCCACAGCTTCGCGCCGGTGATCGATTTCCTGCGGCAGTCCGCGACCGACCCCCACGTGCTCGCGATCAAGCAGACGCTCTACCGGACGGGCCCCGACTCGCCCGTGGTGGACGCGCTGGTCGACGCCGCGCGCGCGGGCAAGGAAGTCACGGTCGTGATCGAGCTGATGGCGCGCTTCGACGAGGCGGCCAACATCGCGCTCGCCAACCGCCTGCAGGAAGCGGGCGCGCACGCGATGTACGGCGTGGTGGGTTACAAGACCCATGCAAAACTCATCATGGTGGTGCGCCGGGACCCGGACCGGCTGCGCCGCTACTGCCACCTCGGCACCGGCAACTACCACCCGAAGACGACGCGGCTGTACACGGACTACGGGCTCTTCACATGCGACGAGGCCATCGGCGAGGACCTGCACGAACTCTTCCTGCAGCTCACCAGCCCGACGCGCGTCGCACAGATGCAGAAGATCCTCCAGTCGCCGTTCACCCTGCACGAGGCCATGCTCGAGCGAACGCGCCGCGAGATCGAGCACGCGCGTGCGGGACGCCCGGCGCGCATCATCGCCAAGATGAATTCGCTGATCGAGCCGCAGATCGTCCGCGCGCTCTACGAGGCATCCCGCGCCGGCGTCAGGATCGACCTGATCGTGCGCGGCATCTGCGCACTGCGCCCAGGGGTCCCGGGCGTCTCGGAAAACATCACGGTGCGCTCGGTCATCGGCCGGTTCCTCGAGCATTCGCGCGTCTACCACTTCGAGAACGGCGGGCAGCCCGAGACCTTCTGCGCGAGCGCCGACTGGATGGAGCGCAACTTCTTCCGCCGCATCGAGGTCTGTTTCCCGGTGCAGCGGCGGCACCACCGCAAGCAGGTGCTCGAGGACCTCGAGCTGTACCTCGCCGACAATTGCCAGGCCTGGGTATTGAGCGCCGACGGCACCTACCGGCGGCAAACGCCGGGCGACGCGCCGCCGGTGACGGCACAAGTCGCGCTGCTTGCGTCCCTGGCCGACTGACGGCCCCGCCTGGGTCAGCTCGCGCGGAGGCGAAAGCCCGCCGCACGCAGGTACTCGATCTCCTGCTCCAGGTCCGCCGCCGTGAGCGGGTGCGCATCGAGCCAGCCGCGGGGGAACCCGAGGTCGAGCGTCCGGCCACGCGCCTTGAGGTCGATCTCGGGCAGCGAGCGCGGCCCGCGTCCCCGGTGCAGCAGCACCGCCAGGCGCAGTATCACGATCAGGAATTCGCCCTTGAGGTGCCAGGGCGGCACCAGGCTCTCGAGTTGCTCGGGACTGAGCTTGCGGCGGTGACCCCCGACGACGACCGACAGCAGCCGCTGCTCCTCGCGTGGGAACCCGGGCAGGTCGGCGTACTCGAGCAGGTAGGCACCGTGCCGGTGGTATTGCGCGTGCGCGATGTCGAGGCCGATCTCGTGCAGCCGCGCGGCCCAGCGCAGCACCAGTTCCGCGAGCGGCTCCTCGAGCCTCCACGCGTCGCGCACCTGCCGCAGGAACGTGAGCGCCGTGGCCTCGACGCGATCGGCCTGGGCGCCATCGACGTGGAAACGCGCTTCCATCGCCCGCACGCTTCGCACACGCGCGTCCTCGTCGGTGAGGCGGCCCACGATGTCGTACAGCAGGCCTTCGCGCAGCGCGCCATCGGCGACCCGCATCGTCTCGATGCCGAGCATGTCGAAGACCTCGACCAGGATGGCGAGGCCGCCGGGCAGGATTTCCTGGCGCTCGGGCGCCAGGCCGGGCAGACGCAGCCGGGCGACGTCGCCGGCCCGCAGGCATTCCTCGAGCAGCCAGGCGATGCCGTCTCGCGTGAGGTTGCCGTTCGGGGCACCGCGCGCCAGCAGCACGTCGCTCACGGCGCGCATGGTGCCCGACGCACCGAAAGCCGTGTCCCACTCCGAGCGCCGGTACCGCGATTTGACGGGCTCGAGTTCGAGCTGCGCCGCGGTGCGGGAGCGCTTCATGCGCTTCTCGGTGATGACACCGTCCGCGAAGTGCTCGACGGTCATGCTGACGCAGCCGATGTACAGACTCTCGAGACGCTTGGCGGAGAGCCCCTCGCCGATGATGAGCTCGGTGCTGCCGCCCCCGATGTCCACCACGAGGCGGTGCCCGCCCTCGCTCGGCGTGGTGTGCGCGACGCCGAGGTAGATCAGGCGCGCCTCTTCGACGCCGGAGATGATTTCGATCGGGTGGCCGAGGGCCTCGCGCGCGCGGTCGAGGAAGGCGCCCTTGCGTTTCGCCTTGCGCAACGTGTTGGTGCCGACGACGCGCACGCGCTTCGCCTGCATGTCGTGCAGGCGCTGGCCGAAGCGCTCGAGGCACTGCAATGCGCGGCCGGTCGCCTCGCGACTCAGGCGGCCCTGCTCGTCGAGGCCGGTCGCGAGCCGCACGGTCTCGCGCAGGCGGTCGAGGATGACGAGCTGCCCGTGCGAGTAGCGCGCCACGACCATGTGAAAGCTGTTGGACCCGAGGTCCACAGCGGCGAGGACGTCGGGCATCTGCGCGTCGGGTCGGGCCAACCCGGCGTCAGGCGGAGAACGACGAGCCGCAGCCGCAGGTCGTGGTGGCGTTCGGATTGCGGATCACGAACTGCGCGCCCTCGAGGTCTTCCTTGTAGTCGATCTCAGCGCCGGCGAGGTACTGGAAGCTCATCGGGTCGATCAGCAGCTTCACGCCGGCGTTCTCGACGCAGGTGTCGCCGTCTTCCTCATTCTCGTCGAACGTGAAACCGTACTGGAACCCGGAGCAGCCGCCGCCCGAGACGAAGACGCGCAGCTTGAGGTTCGGATTGCCCTCCTCGCGGATCAGCTCGCTCACCTTGGTCGCGGCCGAGTCCGTGAAGACCAGCGCCGGCGCCTCGGCGATGTCAGCCTGATCATGAGCGGTCGTCATCGGTTGCTGCTCCGTCGTGAGTCTCTGCGGGCGCGGATTTTAGCACCTGAACGGCCCGGTCACAGGACCGCCTGTCCGGCCGGCTTCCACGGGAAGGATTGCTGCATCGGGAACCGCAGCTTGCTCGACCGGACCTGCACCTCCGCTTCGAATGCCTGGAACCCCTCCGGGAGCGTCACCGCCTGCTCGATGGTCTGGAAATAGCGGAACGAGAAGGGCAACTGGGCCCGCGGGCGCCCGAGCAGTTCGCCGACGGTGTGGCGAGCGGGGCGGTCGCCCTGCATCCCGTGGATGACGACATCCGCCAGGCCGGCGGCCAGGCTTTCGTGCCGCATCGCCTGGATCAGCGTGAGCTTGAGGACATATTCCCGGGGCCGGGCACCCGGCTCGACCTCGAAGCGCTGGATACGCAGCCCCTGGATGCCATCCGCCGGGGAGACGATGCTCTTGTAGAATGCCAGGTCGTCCGCCTGGCGCGACAACTGCGACTGCAGGTCGCCGAGCGTGCGCTCCACGTGGCCGTAGGCCTCGCGATCGAGCCGTCGCGCCATTTCGAGCTCCGCGACCTGGGCATTCAGCTTCGAGTTTTCGGCCTCCAGCCGGGTCACCTTGCTCGTGAGATCGCGGCGCTCGCGTGCCACCTCGGCCCCATCGAGGCCCGCCGACATCTGGCCGCGCTGGTAGGCGAACCAGCTCCCGGCCCCGACGGCGGCTACCGCCGCAGCCACGGCCAGCCACTGCGGCCATGAAAGCCTGCCCACTATTCGGTGGCCTTGCCGGGCGCCGGCGTCCGGGCTCGTCGCTGCCTGCGAGGCCTCCGGGGTGGCGCGGGCGGCCGCAGGACGGTGTCGGACCACCAGTCCGGCAGCGGAGGAGGTCCAAGGGGAAAGGCCTGCCGTGCAAGCTCGGCGAGTGCCCTCGCGTACACGGTTCGCTTGAAGTAGATGACCTCGCGGACGGGCCACCAGTAGTCCACCCAGCGCCAGCTGTCGAACTCCGGCCGCGACGTGACGTCGAAGCGCAGCCGCTGCTCGTCGCCAAGCATGCGTAACAGGAACCAGCGCTGCTTCTGCCCGATGCAGAGCGGCTTCGAGCGGCGTCGAACGTACTGGCTTGGCAGGCGATATCGCAACCAGTCCCGGGTGCTCGCCAGCATCTCGACGTCATCGCGCTCGAGGCCCACCTCCTCCCGCAACTCGCGGAACACGGCCTGCTCCGGCAATTCGTCCGTGCGGACGCCGCCCTGCGGGAACTGCCAGCCGCGACCGTCGCTGCGACCGCCGAGGAATACGTCGCCGCCGTCACGGATCAGCACGATGCCGACGTTGGCGCGGAAACCCTGGGCATCGATGAAATCGGTCATTGGGCGCGTAAGCTCCGGTCTCGCCTCATTTTTTCACATCGCGGCAGGGCGGTCCAAGGCGCGTGGCGGCCGCGCGCCTTGTGGCCGGGGGAACCGGCCCCGTAGTCTTGGACCAGTCTGGAACGTCCAATGCACCGCCGCCTGCCTCTTTTTCCCGCCCTCGCCCTGCTCGTCCTGGCTGCCGCAGGACTCCTCGCCCTGTCGCTCGCCTCGGGAAGCCTGCCTTTGTCGTTAGCCGAGGTCGCGACGGCGCTGCGTCCGGGCGAACCCTCGCTTGCCCGCGACGTCATCTTCGAGCTGCGCCTGCCGCGGGCGCTGTCCGCGTTCGCCGTCGGAGGACTGCTGGCGCTGGCCGGCGCCATGTTGCAGGTACTGCTGCGAAACCCACTCGCCGACCCGTACGTACTTGGGGTCTCCGGCGGCGCCTCGGTCGCCGCATTACTGGCCATCATGGTCGGCCTCCCGGCCGCTGGGATCGACGGCGCCGCAGCACTGGGTGCGCTCGCCGCGTGCCTGCTGGTCTTTGCGCTGGCGCAGGGACCTGGCGGCTGGACGCCCACGCGGCTGCTGCTGACCGGCATCGTGGTCGCATCCGGCGCGGGCTCCATCGTGAGCCTGCTCCTTGCGCTGAGCGACGACACGCGCCTGCGCGGCATGGTCTTCTGGCTGCTCGGGGACCTGTCGCGTGCACAGCGCTGGGAGTGGCTGCTGGCACTGCTCGTCGCGGCGTGCGTCGTCAGCGTCGCGCTGGGCCGCCACCTGAACGTGCTGGCGCGGGGCGCCACACAGGCCGCGAGCGTCGGCCTGGACGTGCGACGCTTCCAGATCCTGCTGTTCGTGCTGAGTTCGGTGCTGACCGGGTGCGCCGTTAGTGCCGCGGGCAGCATTGGCTTCGTGGGCCTCGTCACGCCGCACCTCGCGCGGCTTGCGCTCGGCACGGACAACCGCGTCGTCCTGCCCGCTGCCGCCCTCCTCGGCGGCATCCTGCTGATGGCCGCTGACCTCGTCTCGCGTGTGCTGCTCGCGCCCCGTCAGTTGCCGGTCGGGGCGCTCACGGCGCTGGTCGGCGTCCCGCTTTTCCTGCTGCTCATGTCCCGCCAGCGATCGTGACGGCGGCGATTTCGTAGCCGTCGCCGCCGCGCCGCTTGACCCTGTGAAGGGCCGCCATGGCATCCGCAAGTAATTGATCCGAGGACGTTTTCCGGTCGTCGTCGGCGGCTGGCCGGACCGCGGCGATACCGATCGAGACACTGATCGTCCGCAGCAGACCGCCACCGAGGTCGACCGGCGCGCCCCGGACCGCCGCCAGGATCCGCTCCGCCAGCGGCGCCCCCTGCGGAGCCTCCGTATCGGGCATCAGGACCGCGAACTCGTCGCTGCCGAAGCGGCTGGCGGTGTCACTCGACCGCACCTGCGATTCGATGCGCTGGGCAATCTCGCGCAACACGCGGTCGCCAGCGGGCTGCCCCAGATCATCGTTGACGGACTGCAGACGGTCCACGTCCACGATCAGGCACGCCGTGCTGCCACCGCTGCGTTGGCTGTGCGCGATCTCCTCGCGCAGCCGCGACTGCAGGTAACGGTGCGAATGCCAACCCGTGAGCGCATCGACCAGGCCCCCGCGCAACAGGCGGGCCCGGTCGAACAGCCGCTCCAGACTGGCCACGAGGACCGTCCCGGCGTGCGCAAGCAGAGGTGCGTCCGCGTCGGCGAGCGTCGGTCGCTCGATCCTTGTCGCGACACTGAACACGCCGGTCAGCTGCTCGTTGCGGTTCAACGGCAGCATCAGCAGGTACTTAAGGCCGGCGACGCCCGGGAACAACAACTCGTCGTCTGCCGCACGAAACTCGCCCTGCCAGGCCTCGTGCAGGGCGGCGAACTGCGGCGCGACACCGACGAGGCTATCGACGAACGTCACCGGCAGACCGACGTCCCGGGTCACGTGGTTGCCGGCCGCGATGTGTCGCAGCTCGTCGGTCGGGTCGGCGAGCAACAGGGAGACCACGCGATCGTCACGCTGTACGCCCGGCGGGTCGGCCGCGATGTCGAGCCACTCGCCAAGCGACTCTGCCCTGAGCAGGGCGCACTCCCAGGCGAGCACCTGCGCGGTGAGCGCGTCCCCCATCAGCCCGGCCGCCCGCGCGCTGCCTGCCGCACCTGCAGGTACTCGTGCCCGCGGCGCATCATGTCCACGAAGCTCTGCGGGTCGTGGTCGTGGACGGATCGATACACGCGCTCCACCGCCGTCCTGAGCGCACTCAGCGATTCCTCGCCATAGTCGTTCAGACTCTGGATCTCGTAGTACATGTGCGGGTTGTCCCCGGCGACCCGCGTCGCGACGTCGAGTTGCGCGTCGAAGGTCGTGCTCGACATGCGCGCGAGTCGCGGCGCGTCCTCACCGCTTTCCGCCAGCGCCGTGAAGAAAGCGATGTTCAGCGCGTGCGAGAGGCCCAGCACGAATGCGATCAGGCGGTCGTGCTCGTCGAGACCCATGACCACGAGGTCGGCCATGGTGGACCCGAACAGGCTTTTCGCTTCCTCGAGCGCGCCGGCGTCGCCGAGGTCGATGAAGATCACGTGGCGGCCGGACAGCAATTCCGTATCGGGGCCGAACATCGGGTGAACCGACGTGACGCGAACCCCGGCAGCCTTCAACGCGCCGAGGCCATCACGTAACGGCGTCTTGACCGAGCCGATGTCGAAGACCACGCCCGTCGGCTTGCGAGCGGCCAGATCGGCCAGTACTGCATTTGCGATCTTGAGCGGCGCGGCCACGACGATGAGGTCGTCTGTGAGATCCATCGTGCGCCAGTCCTTCACCCACTCGTAACCCGGCACCTCGCCGGCCGGATCCGCGATGGTGATCGTGAAACCCTGGGAGGCGAGGAAATCCGCCATCCAGCGTCCCATCTTGCCCCGGCCGCCGATCACGAGCGCGCGGCGCCCGGAACCCTTGCCCTGCGCGGCCACCCGCGCCTGCTCCTGCGTGGTGAGCGACCCGCGGATCAGCGACTGCAGGAGAGACTCGGCCAGCGATGGCGAGACGCCGAGTGCCTCGGCATCGCGCCGCGCCTTGAGCAGCACCTCCCGCTCCCGGCGAAAGTCGCGCGTCGACTGGCCGGTGGAGCGCTTGACGGCGGCGATCCGGGTGCTGATCGCCTGCCGCTCAGCCACGAGCTCGAGCAGCTGGCGGTCGAGGACGTCGAGGCGGGCGCGCAGGTCTTCGAGTGATTTCATGAACGTCGATGCGTGCGGGATCCGTTTTCTTTTACCGGGGCGACCGTCACGCCGCAAGCGCACCTGCCGCATGCGTGGCCGCGTGGCCGCTCGGGCATAATCGGGTCCCTCCTGGCCCCATGGGCGAGACCATGCTGCGCACTGGCTTCCTGCCGGGCACCCTGCCCTCCGACCCCATGCCGCTGTTCGAGAAGTGGTTCCTCGGCGCGCGCAAGGACAAGGTGCAGCCCAATCCCGACTCGATGGTGATCGCCACGGCCACGCCGGGCGGGCGCCCGTCGGCCCGGGTCGTCCTGTGCAAGAAACTGATCGTCAATCCCGGCTATGTCGTGTTCTTTACGAATTACGACAGCCGCAAGGGCGCCGAACTCGCGGCCAACCCGCGCGCCGCCGCCGTGCTCCACTGGGATGCGCTCGGCCGCCAGGTCCGCCTCGAAGGCCCGATCGTGCGTTCGCCCGCCGCCGAGAGCGACGAGTACTTCGCGAGCCGCGCGCTGGACAGCCGCATCGGCGCCTGGGCGAGCCTGCAGAGCCAGCCCCTCGACTCGCGTGCCACGCTGCTCAAGCGCGTGGCCGTGGAGGCCGCGCGGTTCGGTACCCGCGTGCCACGGCCGCCACATTGGGGCGGATACAGGTTGTGGCCGGAAGTGCTCGAACTGTGGATCGAGGGTTCGTTTCGCGTGCACGATCGGGCACGCTGGAATCGCGACCTCGGGGCCACGGGCGATGCGGGCTTCGAGCCGGGCCCGTGGCAGGCCACCCGCATCTATCCTTGACCGAGTGGCCGAGCGCACTTTCTTCGGAACGATACGCGTCGCGATCCTGCTCGCGATCCTGGCGTTCGTCGCATTGGGCGCCTGGCTTGACCACCGTCGCAGCACCGACTGGGATACCACGCTGCGCGTTACCGTCTATCCGATCGCGGCCGGGACGGACACCGCCACGCGGCAATACGTGGCGGCACTCGACGATGGCGCCTTCGACGCGGCCGAGGAATTCCTGGCCATGGAGGCGCGGCGCCATGGCATCGGGATCGAGGAACCGGTGCGCATCCGCGTCTCGCGCGCGGCGCCCGGCCTGCCGCCGGCGGCGCCGGCCGATCCCGGACCGTTCAACGTTGCCGTCTGGAGCCTGCGGATGCGGCACTGGGCATGGAGCATCGCTGCGAGCGATCCGCTGCCCACGCCGGACGTGCAGGTTTTCGCGCTCTTCCACCCGGCCGACGGCACGAGCGCCGTGCCAGACTCGCTCGGCTTGAGCAAAGGCCTGATAGCCGTGACGCACCTGTATGCTGGCGACGAGGCCGCGGGCAGCAATCAAGTGGTGCTGGTGCACGAACTCCTGCACACGCTCGGGGCCACGGACAAGTACGAACCGGCCACCGGGCAACCGCTGGTGCCCGTCGGTCTCGGCGATCCCTCGCTCGAGCCGCGCTACCCGCAACACGAGGCCGAGATCATGGCCGGACGCATCGCCGTCTCCGCGCGCGAGGCGGAGATCCCGTCCAGCCTCGAGAACACGAACGTCGGCCCGACGACGGCGCGCGAGATCGGGTGGCCGCGATGAGCGATGACTTCGACACGACGCGCCTCCGGTGTCGCCAGGTCACGGTGAGCGTCCCGGGGCGTGAACTCGTCCGTGACCTCACGGTGGAATTCCGTCCCGGCACCGTCATTGCCGTGCTCGGCCGGAACGGCGCCGGCAAGAGCTCACTGATGCACGTGCTCGCCGGACTGCGCCCGCCGGCCGCCGGCGAGGTCTCGCTGCACGGCTGTCCGCTCGCGCAGTGGGCCCGCCGTGAATTCGCACTGCACGTCGGGCTCCTGACACAGGCCAGCGAAGATCCTTTCCCGGGCACGGTGCTCGAGACCGTGCTGGTCGGCCGTCATCCACACATCGACTTCTGGCAGTGGGAAGGCGACGAGGACCGGGACGTTGCCCGACGCTGCCTGCGATTCATGGACCTCGAAGGGTTCGAGGCGCGTGACATCGGAACCTTGTCCGGCGGCGAGCGGCGCCGGCTCGCCGTCGCAACCGTGCTGGCACAGGACCCGCAGACCTTCCTGCTCGACGAACCGGTGCAGCAGCTCGACCCGCAGCACGAGCTGGAGGTGCTGCGGCTCATTCGCGCGCTGGCCGACGCGGGCCGCACCGTGGTCCTGAGCCTGCACGATGCGGGAATGGCGGCGCGTTTCGCCGACGAGGCGCTGCTGCTGTTCGGGGATGGGCGCTGGCGCCATGGCGCGAGCGCGGACGTCCTCAACGAGGAGACGATCGCGTCGTTGTACGGCATTCCGGTGCGCGAGCTGCGCTGGGACGCAGGACGAACGTTCGTCCCGGCGTGACGATTGTCATGGCGGAGTCGATCCGTCTGCTCGTCCGTCCCGAGGACGAAGACCTTCGACCCGGTGTCGACGAAACCCATCTTGCGATAGAAGGCCTGCGCGCGCTGATTGCGCTCCCAGACGCCTAGCCACAGAGCCTGCGCACCCCTGGCCCGTGCAGCCTCGATGACGGCCCGCATCAGGGCCTGGGCCACGCCTCGACCGTGCCATGACTTCGCCACGTAGAAGCGCCAGAGTTCCAGCGCATTCATGCCCCCAATGCAGGACGGCGGCTCACTCGCGGACACTTGCGCGTAGCCGGCCATGTCGTCACCGGAGAACGCGAGCAGGGTCCGGTGTGTTGTCGCTGGCAGCCGTTTCGCGAAACGTCGCGGCTGCCAGTTCAGCCAGGGTAGGGGCATCGCGTGGCATCCCTCGGCGAATCGTGATCATCGTTGCCGCGGCAGGACGAGCAGCAGCTCCAGGTAGACGCCAGTCACTGCAGCGCCAACTGCACGACGGCGTTCACGTGCAGCGCCGCGGTATCGAACATCGGCATGTCCGGACGGTCGTCCTGGCCGATCAGCAGCGGAATCTCCGTGCAGCCGAGGATGACACCTGCGGCGCCCCGTGCGCGCAACTGGTCCACGATCTCGAGGTAGAACGCCTTCGACTCCGGCATGAACCGGCCCCGGCACAGTTCATCGAAGATTATCCGATCGACCTCGTCCTGTTGCGACGAATCGGGCACCAGGATTTCGACGCCGAACCGTTCCGCGTAGCGTCGCTTGAGGTAATCGGTCGCCATGACCGGCTTCGTCCCGAGGAGTGCCACGCGCCGCAGTCCGGCGGCACGAATCGCCTCGGCCGTCGGGTCGACGATGTGGACGAAGGGGATCCCGAGACCCGACGCAAATGCATCGGCAACGCGATGCAGCGTGTTCGAGACGCAAATGAGGATTTCCGCACCTGCGGCCTCGAGCGCCCTGGCCCGCGCGCCCAGGCTGGCCGCCGCCTCGTCCCACTGACCATTGCGCACCCAGCGCTCGGCCAGGGCGAAGTTGAGCGAATTGATGATGAGCTCGGCCGTGTTCCACCCACCGAGGCGGTCCCGGACGGCATCGTTCAGGCGCCGATAATATTCGGCGGTCGCCTGGTCGCTCGAACCGCCCAGGATACCGATGACACGGAGGCGCCGCCCGGGCGAATTCGGTGGATCGACGGGGGCGATGCGTGGTGTCGTCATGACGATCTCCCGAGGCGCACGACGGGTCGCTGCGGCTTGCGTCGCGCGACTTCCACGAAACCGGCGCGATCGTACATGGACTTCGCCCCGAACCACATGGCGTCGTCACTGGACCGCCCGGGCCGGTCCACGGGATACGCCTCGAGCAACGTGGCACCCTGGCTCCTCGCGTAGGCAATGGCTCCCGCGAGGAGCGCCCGCGCGACTCCCTGGCCACGAAACTCGGGCGGCACTACGAAACAGATCACTGACCACGCCGGCTGATCGTCGACCGCTTTCATCACGGGTGAGCGCTCGAGCCTAGCGTATTCCTCGCGTGGCCCGACCGACACCCAGCCGACGGGGACCCGGCCGCGGTAACCGATCAGGCCCGGCGGCCTCCCGGCGTCGACCAGTCGCTTCAGTGCGGCGCGGTTGTCCCGCCTGCGCGTCGTCCCCGGGGCCAGTGGCACATACGAGCCGCTGCGGCGGTAGTGCATGCACCAGCATTGACGCGCCACCGAGCACCCCCTGGCGTTGAACAGCGTCTCGAGGTCGGGCCAGCGTTCGGAAGTGAGGGGCAGGACCGTGAGCTTCATCATCGTCTGCCTTCGATATCCTCCAGCAGCCAGCCAAAGCGAAGCGCCAGTCAGACTCTTGACGTTCCCGTGCTCACAGACGAACACCAGCGGACCGCAGGGCCTCACAAGGGTGGCCCCGCCAGGTCGTGACTTCGACGCGGTTGCCATCCGGGTCCAGCACGACGCTCACGTAGTAACCATCGCCTGTGCGCCGCGGGCCGTCCAGCACAGGGTGGCCGCCGGCCGCGGAATCGACGAGGTCGAGCCTGCCGCTCCGCAAGATCGCCAGGCGCGCTCCGCCGTCGAACTCGAGGAAGCAGGAGTCGACATCCCTGGCGTCGTTGCGATACGCGGAACCGGCGCAGGATACGCGAATTTCGCAGCTGACAGCCGCGTCCTCGCCCACGTACGCTCGGCCGGCGAGGTATCCGCTCATGGCCACGTCCATCGCGACACAGCTGTCCGCGCTGCTCGGTCCGGAATCCGTGCTGACCGACGACACGGACCGCCGAGTCTTTTCGCAGGATATCGCCGGGCCCCGCGAGCACGTGGCCACCTGCGTTATCCGGCCGCGGTCCGTGGAGCAACTCTGCGCGGCAGTCGCCGCCAGCACCGCGGCAGGCATCGCGAGCGTGCCGCGCGGCGGCGCGGGGCGTCGTACACCGGCGGCTACGTGCCCGACCGCGACACCTGCGTGCTCATCGACACGCGCGGGCTCGGGCGCGTCGTCGAGGTCAACACGGCGGACATGTACGTGACCGTCGAAGCAGGCTGCACCTGGGAATCGCTGCTCGCGGCGCTGGAACCGCACGGGGTGCGCACTCCGTTCTGGGGGCCTCTCTCGGGCGCCACCGCAACCATTGGCGGCAGCCTGTCGCAGAACTCGATCCTCTGGGGATCGGCGCGTTACGGCGTATCTGCTGAAACGGTGCTGGCCCTCGAGGTCGTGCTCGCCGAGGCACGCTGCTGCGCACGGGCGCCGCGGCGGTCGGCACGGCGCGACCGTTCTTCCGTTACTACGGCCCCGACCTCACGGGCCTGTTCCTCGGCGATACCGGCGCCCTGGGCATCAAGGCGCGGGCGACGCTCAAGCTGATCCGCCGGCCGGCGTGGGTCGAAACCGCGTCGTTCGGCTTCGGCACGCACGAACGGATGGCGAGTGCGATGACCGCGATTGCGCGCGAGGGCCTCGTCTCGGAGTGCTTTGCAATGGACCCGGTGCTGCAGGCCCAGCGCAGGAAGCGCGCCGGCCTCGCGCAGGACCTGAAGGCGGTCAAGGGCGTGATCACGTCTGCGCGAAGTCTAGCCGCAGGCGCAAAGGCAGCGGCGAAGGTCGCGCTCGCCGGCCGGCGATTCCTCGATGACGTGGCCTATTCGATGCATGTCGGCACCGAGGGCCGGACCGAGGCCAGCGTCGTGGATGCGCTCACGGAGGTGCGACGCATCGTCGAGGCGCACCAGGGACGCGAAGTCGAGAACACCGTCTCCAAGGTCCCGCGCGGCCTGCCGTCCGTGCCCGTGACGAGCGCAATCGGCCCCTGGGGCGAGCGCTGGCTGCCCGTGCACGCGTTGCTGCCGCTGTCGGAGGCGGTGACCTCGAGCGCTGCGGAGTCAAGGTGGGCGTGCTCACCGCGATCGTAGGGTCGAATGCGTTCGTGCTCGAGCCCGTCTTCTACTGGCCCGCGCCGCGCACCCTCTATTACGAACGCGTACTCGACGACGCGACACGCGCGAAGTTCGACGACTTCCCGCCGAACCCGGCCGGAGAGGCGCTCGTCATCGAAATGCGCGCGCGCCTGACGCAATTGTTCCTCGAGCGCGGCGCCACGCACCTGCGGATCGGCCGCACCTACCGTTACCGCGAGGGCCTGCGCCCGGAGCCCTGGCAGTTGCTCGAGGCGATCAAGCGCGCCGTGGATCCACGCGGGCTGGTGAACCCAGGCGCGCTCGGCCTGTCCGGCGGCTGACGTCAGCCGATCGGGATTTTCGCAGCGTTCCTCGACAGCCAGGTCTTGAAGTCCTGAAGCCCCGGGTTCAGAGAGCGCGCGAAATCCACGTTCCTCGCCTCCCGGAAATAATCGTTGAAGTCACGCTTGAACTGGAACATGTTGCCGAGATCGTCGGCGCCCGGGAAGCCGAAGCCGCGGTACACCTCGGGCGGCACGTCCAGGTGACGCACCGTCTCGCCGAGAGCGGTGCTGAGGGCCGCCGCCATCTCTGCGCCATTCAGGTGTTCCCCAGCGATGCCGACCGTCTTGCCGATGAGGTCGCGGCCACGCTTGAAGACGCCGTGGGCGCAGCGCCCGATGTCCTCGGCCGCGATGCCGGGCAGCTTGCGGTCCCCCATCGGCAGGACGAACCCGAGCACGCCGTCCTCGCCGCGCTTCGGACCCATGCCGAAGTGGATCAGGTTGTCCCAGTAGAACGACGTGAGCAGGAACGTCGTCGGCACGCCCGCATCCCGGAAGAACTGGTCGCCCTCGCCCTTGGCGTCGAAGTGCGGCACCTTGTACTTCTCCATCAGGGTCGGCATGCGCGTGTCGGACAGCGGCACCCAGCGGCGCGTGTCCTCGAGCGTGGACCAGATGGCGTGCTGCAGCCCGGCGTCGCGGGCCGCGCCCGCCAGCAGGCGCGCCTCGGTCAGTTCCCGCTCGGGCGAAAAATGCGCCCAGTAGAAAGTGACGAAATACGCGCCGTACGCTCCCTCCAGGGCGCGCGCCACAGAAGTCGCATCGCCCAGATCCGCCGCGACCACTTGCGCGCCCGCCGCGGCCAGTGCCCGGGCTGCACCCGAATCGACGTCACGGGTCACTGCACGAACGGCGAACGGCCCGTCCGGGTCCCCCCCGAGTATCGAACGCGCGAGGCCGCCGCCCTGGGCCCCCGTCGCACCAAAGACCGTGATGACTTTCTTTGCGGTCATAGTCAGTCCCCCCTCGTGGTTCGCTTGTGCCTCAGCCAGCAATGGCGCCGAGCACGGCCCCGTGCAGCCGGCCGTTGGTCGCGAGCACCGACGCGCTCGCAACGGTCAACGGCTGGCCCGCGAGGTCGGTGAAACGCCCGCCGGCCGCCTCGACGATCACCGCGCAAGCGCCGACGTCGAGGATGTTGACGTCGGACTCGACGACGGCGTCGATCTTGCCCGACGCCAGCAGATGATACTGAAGGAAATCGCCGTAGCCACGGATGCGACCGAGGCGTCCGACCAGGCGCCCGAAGGCCGGCCACTGCGGCCCGGTCGCGAGTGTCTTGAGATTGCCGGTCGAGAGCGCCGCGCCCTCGATGGTGTCGATGTCGCTCACCCGGATCGGGCGTTCGTTGAGCCACGCCCCCACGCCGATTTCGCCACAGGCGAGTTCGCCGTACGCGGGTGCGGACGACACGCCCACGATCAACCGCCCCCGGTGCATGAGCGCGATCTGCGTCGAGAACATCGGGTATTCGCGCACGAAGGCCTTCGTGCCGTCGATCGGATCGACGATCCAGACGTACTCCGCGTCCATGTTGCTCGAGCCGGTCTCTTCGCCATGGAACCCGTGGGCCGGAAATTTCGCGGCGATGATCGACCGGATCGTTTTCTCGGTCTCGACGTCGGCCTCGGTCACGGGCGACTTGTCGGCCTTGAGCGTGACCGCGAGATTGGATTGGTAGTAGTGGCGCACGACCTCCGCCGCAGCGCGGGCGGCATCGAGGGCGGTGGCGAGGTGGACGGAGTGAGACATTAAGAAAGGGGATAGGGGATAGGGGATAGGGGATAGTTTGCACTGGGAGGCGGGCGCGCGGCGACCGGGCACTGTGGCGCGACAGTCCTTGACACTCCGGCAGCCCTTCCCTAACGTGCCTGCACCGAAGGTGATCCCGCGTGCAAGCTCGGGAGAACGGGAAGCCGGTCAGAGTCCGGCGCTGCCCCCGCAACGGTAGTCGAGTCGAGCCCGCATCGGCCGGATGTGATCCGGCACCCACTGCGCAGAAGGCGCGGGAAGGGGATGCGGGCGGGATCCCCCTCAGGTCCACTCGAGAGCCCGGAGACCGGCCTGTCGGACGAGACCAGCCTCGCGGAGGGCGAGCGGCCGGGATCCGCGCCTCATCCGCGCCCACCCGGACCCAACGAACCTTCCCGTGCTGGGGAATACACAAGCCGTGCGGGCGTGCATGGGGTTCGTATGTCGTTGCGTCCTTTCCTGTCCCTCCCCGTCGGTCTCCTCGCGACCACGGCGGCCAATGCAGCTGTCGCTCCAAATGACGCCGGCCTCGTCGAGAACCACGTGGTCGTGACGGCCACGCGGATTCCGACTCCGATCGAGGAAGTGCTGGCGCCGGTCCTCGTCATCGACCGCGACGACATCGAGCGCAGTGGCGCAGGTGACGCGGCCGACCTGCTGCGCTTCCATGCCGGCCTCGACCTGAGCCGCAACGGCGGCCCGGGCCAGACCACGGCCGTGTTCATCCGGGGCGCCGAAAGCAACCACACGCTGGTGCTCATCGATGGCGTGCGCATCAACCCGGGGACGATCGGGCTCGCGGCCCTGCAGAACATCCCGCCCGCGATGATCGAGCGCATCGAGGTGGTGAAGGGCCCGCGCTCGGCGCTCTATGGCACCGACGCGATCGGCGGCGTGATCAACGTGATCACGCGCCGCGGCGCCCGCGACGGCTGGTCGGCCGAGGTAGGTTACGGCGATTACGACACGCGGCAGGCCAGCCTGAACGGTGGTCTCACGGCCGGACGAGCCGAGGTGGACCTCGGCGTTTCCTGGCTCGACAGCGACGGGTTCCCGACCCGCACGACGGATGATACCGACCGAGGTTTCGAGAACCTGAGCGGGAACCTGCAGGTGCGCGCCGACATCGGCCCGGCGCAGGTCGCGCTGCGGCACTGGCGCGCACAAGGCACGAGCGAATACTCCGACTTCTTCCTCACCCCGGTCGACCAGGACTTCGAGACCGCGACGACATCGGCTGAAATATCCCTGCCGCTCGGCGCAGCCCTGCAGGCCCGCATTACGGCGAGTCATCTCGACGACCAGATCCGGCAGAACCAGTCGCCGGATCATCTGCGGACGAAACGCGATACCGCCGACGCGCAGTTCGACTGGACGTACTCGCAGTCACAGTCATTCAGCGTCGGGGCGATGGTCGCGCGGGAGAACGCCAGCAGCGAGTCGTACGGCGAAGTGATGCGTGCCGAGACCGACACGCTCAATCTCTACGCGCAGGATCAGGTCGCCATCGGGCCGCATCGCGCACTGCTCGCCGTCGGATACACGGACCACGAGACCGCCGGACGGGAGGTCACGTGGAACGCCGAGTACGGTTACACGCTCGCGGGCGGGACCCTGCTCTACGGGCTGGCAGGCACCGGCTTTCGCGCGCCCGACGCGACGGACCGCTACGGCTTCGGCGGCAACCCCGGCCTCGAGCCGGAGCGCTCGCAGAATCTCGAGTTCGGCGTGCGCCATCGCGTGGGTGACCGGCACGTCGTGTCCCTGGCCGCCTTTCGCAACGACATCGAGGACCTGATCGAGTTCGTGACGCTGTCCTACGACCCGTTCGACGGCGAGAACCGCAACGTGGACGAGGCCCGCATCGAGGGCATCGAGGCGAGCTACGAATACGACCGGGCGCCGTGGCGGGCCCGCGTCGAGGCGACCTTCCAGGACCCGCGCAACGTCACGACCGGCGAGCAGCTGCTGCGCCGCGCGCAGGAGAGCCTGAGTCTTTCGGTGAGCCGCGACGTCGGACCCGTGGCGGTCGGCGTGGACGTGCTTGCGGCGGGCGAGCGCAAGGATTTCGGTTTTCCGGAGCCGGTCACGCTCGACAGCTACGTCCTGACCAATCTCACGGCGCGATGGCAGGTGACGCGCACGCTGGCCGTCATCGGCCGGCTGGAGAACGTCTTCGACGCACAGTACGAACTCGCCAGCACGTTCAACACGCCCGATCGCGGCGTGTATTTGTCGCTGCGCTACGCACCGCCCGGGCGCAGCGCATACTCGAGCGTGGCGCAGACCGCGAGGACGGAGCAGGCATGGGTCACCGACTGAGCAGGATCTACACGCGCACCGGCGACGACGGCAGCACGGGACTCGGCGACGGCGTGCGGGTGCCGAAGGAGCACCTGCGCGTCGAGGCGTACGGCACGGTGGACGAGGCCAACAGCGCCGTCGGCCTGGTGCTGGCAGTGCCCGGCTTGCCACGCGGCGTGATCGACTGCCTCATGGAGGTGCAGCACGACCTGTTCGATCTCGGCGGTGAACTCTGCCTCCCCGGGCACCGCGCCATCGTGGCCGGCGACGTCGAGCGGCTCGAGCAGGCGCTCGACGCGTTCAACGAGCACCTGCCGCCGCTCAAGGACTTCATCCTGCCAGGCGGCGGCCCAGCCGCCGCAGCCTGCCACCTGGCGCGCACCGTCACGCGTCGCGCCGAGCGGCGCGTGTGGTCGCTCGCCCGGGTCGAGGCCGTGGCTCCCGAGGTGCCTCAGTACCTCAACCGGCTTTCCGACCTGCTGTTCGTGATCGCGCGTGTGCTGGCGCGCCACGAGAACGGCAGCGAGGTCCTATGGCGCCACCGGCGCTGAGCCGGCGGCCCGGAACTTCGCCCGGGCATCATCGAGCGCGTCGCAGGTCGCCTGCGCACCCTGCACCAGCCGGGGCGTGGCCCGGGTCAGCGTGTCCGACGGCATCGAGTAGATCGTCCCCGTGCTGACCGCGACGAGCCGCGGCCAGCGCCGCCAGAACGCCCGCGGATCGGCGATCGTGTCGTCGGTGCTCAGGATCACCTGCGGCTGGCGCGCCAGCACCGCTTCGAGCGCAACCGGCGGTGCCAGCTGCGGCAGCTCTGCGAACACGTTGCGCCCGCCGCAAAGCTCGACGACTTCGCTGATGATGTGGTGACTGTTGACCGTATAGAGCGGCTCGTCGTCGATCTGGATGAAGACGGAAATCGGGCCCGCACCGGCGTGTCCTGCGCGCAGCCGGCGGATCTCCGATTCGAACTTCGCTGCGGCTGCGTCCGCCGCACCAGTGGTGCCGGCGATCCGTCCGATGCTGCGGAGCGCGGCCGGTACGTCGGCCAGCCGATAGGTCGGGATGGAAACGACCCGCAGGTTCAGCGACTTGAGCCGTGTGATCGTCTCCTGTGGCGTGCCCGACGACCACGCGAGCACGAGGTCGGGCTGCAGGGCGAGCAGGCGCTCGATGTCCACCCGCCATCCATCGCCCACGCGCGGCAGCGCCCGGGCCGCCACGGGATAGTCGCTGTACTCGACGGTACCGACGAGCGTCTCGCCCGCGCCCGCTGCATAGGCGAGTTCGGTCAGGCTCGGCGCAAGACTGACGATGCGCAGGCGCACCGCCGCGCCGGCGGGCGCGGTCGCGAGCAGCGCCGCGGCCACGAGCAGCCAGGCCCTCACGCCGCCTGGCCCGCCAGGACCAGCACCGCGATGAGCGCCAGCCAGATCCAGACGGCGCGCGCCACGATGCGCCATGCGCCGCGTGCCGTGGCCGCATCGAGGTCTGCCGCCGTTACGTCCGCGAGGCTCGGCTGGAGTGAACCCTTGCCGACTCGCGCGAGCAGATCCCCGGAGCGGTCGAGCAGGCTCTCGCCCACCTGGCCCACGGCGACCCGCCAGTTGCCGACTGCATCCTCGAGGCTGCCGGCCAGCGCGTAGCTTCCAGCGGCCAGTCGCGCCGGCAACCACGCGAGGAGGCCGTGCAGGAACGCCAGCGCGCCAGTGAATGACTCGCCGGCGACCGGCGCACCGAGCCGGTTCGATTCGAAGGCCGCGCGCCGACGCAGCAGGTCGCTCACGCGGAACGCCCAGGCCCCGGCGGGCCCGAGCAGCAGGAACCAGAACATCACGCCGAAGATGCGGTTGTTGGCCTGCACGAATACGGCCTCCTCGAGCGCATCGCGCAGACCGGCCCCGCGTCCGGCCGCGTCGCTCTCGAGCAGTTCCTTGGCGCACCTCGCGGCCTGCTCCCGGTCACCTCGCTCGAGTGCGCCGATGTAATCGTCCACCTCGTCGCGCAGGTCGCGCGGTCCGAACGACAGCAGCAGGACGAGGACGGCGAACGCGAGTTGCGGCAGACCGAGCAGGTGTGAGCCGAGCAGCCACGACACGCCCGCCACCGGCAGCACCGGAACCAGCACCGCGATGGCGGCAGCGAGATGCATCGGGCGGCCACGGCGTGCGCCCAGGCTGCGGTTCGCCCCGTCGAAATAGCCGTCGAGCCAGCGAGGTTCGCGCAGGTGCAGCAGGTGCGTGAGACCGCGTTCGCAGACGAACGCGAGCAGCAGCGCCAGGAGACTCATCTCGGGGCCACCTCGAGTTCGAACCTCACGCGCCCGCGCAGCAGCGGCCAGTCGAAGGCGATGCCCGGGTCGGACTTGCGGCCCGGGGCGACGTCGCTGTGCCCGACGAGGCGATCCGGCGACAGCGTGGGGTATGCGCGGCAGAGGCGCGCGATGAGGCGCGCGAGCGCGGTGTACTGCACCGCCTCGTAAGCGCTCGCATCCGTGCCCTCGAGCTCGATGCCGATCGAAAAATCGTTGCAGCGCTCGCGCCCCTGCCACTGCGACTGGCCGGCGTGCCAGGCACGGCGGTGGAATGGCACGTACTGCACGACCTCGCCATCCCTGCGGATGAGCGCATGTGCCGAGACGCGAAGCGCGGCGATTCCAGCAAAGTACGGGTGGCCATCGGCCGGCAACTGGTTCGTGAACAATGCATCGATCCACGGACCGCCGAACTCGCCGGGCGGCAGGCTGATGCCGTGCACGACGAGCAGCGTCGGCCGCACCCCCGGCGGCCGGTCGTCGCAGTTCGGCGACGCGACGCGGCGCGCGTGCGTCAGCCAGCCGGCCACCGCGTCGAGTTCGAAGTTGTATGGCTGCGGGAGTTGCATCGAATGCCGCTGCATGGCGCCATGATGCACGGGCCCCGGCGCGGCCGCCACGTGATCAATGACCGAAGGCGATCCAGGCGTTCGCGAGGTACAGGGCCGGCATGGAGAGCGCGACGATGACGATCGCTGACATGGCGATGGCGGTTCCGGCGGTGCCGGCGTGGGCGCTCGTCACGGCGCCGAAGATCGGGCCCGGCGCGAACATCAGGTCGTCGAGCGCAATGATCGTCACGTTGAACAGGCTGCTGCCGAGGATGCCCGCCACCGCCATGTCCAGTGCACCGATGCGGACGGCATGAAACGTCACGGCGATCTCCGGCAGTGAAGTCGCCACCGCCACGAGCTGGGTCCCGACGAACGATTCGCTCCATCCCATGCTGGCCGCGAGCTGCACGGCGACGAACGGCAATGCGAGGCCACTCGCGACGATCAGCGCTGCAAACGCGGCGTAGCGACGCACCGCCTGCGACAGATCAAGGTCAGGATAGCGATCGCCCGTCCGGGAGGTCGCCTCGCGCAGTACGCGCTTTTCGAACGTAAAGATGCTGCGCGCGGCGACCAGGTACAGTCCGATGAGTATGGGACTCACGGCGCTGACGTGGAGAACTACGGGTACGGCGTCCCGCGCCTGCTCCGAGAGCGCCAGCATGACGATCACCAGCGCCAGCACCCCAAACCCGGCCGAAGGTATGTGGCCCTGGCTCGCGCGGCCAAGCACTGCCTGGGATTCCCGGCGCAGGCCAGGGCTGCCAGGATCAGGAGGTTGAACGTGCAGCTGCCGAGGGCGTCGCCCAGAGCAATGTCCGGCACGCCCGCGATGGTGACCGAGCTGGCGCCGGTGACCATTTCGGGCAGCGACGTCACGACCGCAATCATCACGAGTCCAACTCAGCTTCCCGACAGCCCGGTCTTGCTCGAGATCACGTCCGCATAGCGCGACAGGCGCGCTCCGGCAAATGCGATCAGCGCCCCGCACAGGAGCAGCTGCAACCAGAGCATGGTTGCCGACTGCAGCGCGGTCATTACGTGCGGCCCGGGGTCGTTTCGCGCGCTTCAGCCGCGGCGCTCACGCCCTGCCGATGACGCGGCCGGGGCAGGTCCCCGAACGATTTCACGGGAGCCGCGCGACGTCGCGACGACGGTGGTCCGGAAGCCAAGGGGCTTCACGACCAGCATGTCGCATGCCACCGTGTGCAGGAGCTTCTCCGCCGTGCTGCCGAGCACCAGGTTCTCGAACCGCCCGCGAGTCATGCTGCCGAGTACGAGGACGTCCACCTCGTCGTCCACGATGGTCTCCGCGATCGCTTCGGCCGGATTTCCGGTGCGCACCTTCAACGCGCGCGCCGACAGGCCGGCATCCTTCAGCAGAAGCTTCAGCAACTGGCGTGCCTGCTTGCGCTCCCGCTCGATGACCGAGAACGGCATGCCAGGCGTGGCCCGCGGCTCGATCGCGCAATGCAACAGCCGCAGGCCGCCCTCGGTCAACCTCGTGAATTCGCGCGCCACCTGCACGATTCGCAGGTCGAGGGTCGAAAGCTTTTCGGTATCCCGGAACGGATCCACGGCAGCCAGGATCGTCGGGGCACGATAGGCGGCGGTGCCGCGCGCCAGGAGCAGTGGCACGGGGCAGAGCCGAACGAGTTCCCAGTCCGTGTGCGAGAAGCCGGCCAGCCGGCGACGCGACGCGCGAAATCGCGGCTCCGCGACCACGAGGTCGGCGCGCTCGCGCATGCCGGCGCGCACGATGGCCTCGTGCGGGATGCGCTGCCACTCTGCCACGGTGGTGGCACTCGGACCGTCACCGGCCAGCGCGCCGGCCAGGTTGTCGAGCGCTCGAACCTGCCGGTGCAGGTAGTCGTCGCGCGCCTTGGCAAGATGGCTCGAGTCGAAGAAGGGACGACCGCTCAGTGCGGCGTCGTAGGCGGCGTGATAGAGCACGAGCCGCCCGCCCGTGAGTCGTGCGAGCTCTGCAGCCTTCGTGGCGGCGACCTGCACCGGGGCCAGGGGATCTGCAAGTGCGGCAAGGATGGTCTCGAACATGGTGCGACCTCCTCTGGTGGCTTCATGGTGTCAAACCCGCCCGGGAGCCGGGATCCGTGCTTGCACCTAAAGTCGGCGTCCGAAGCCGTCTAGAATCGGCGTGAGCACCCCACTCCGGACACCCGATGCACCCCAACGATCTCGCCGCCCGCGACCTGCGCGTCGTCTGGCACCCCTGCACGCAGATGAAGGACCACGAGTGGCTGCCGATGATTCCCATCGAGCGCGGCGAGGGCGTCTGGCTGCATGGCTACGACGGCCGGCGTTACCTGGACGCGATCAGCTCGTGGTGGGTGAACCTCTTCGGCCACGCGAACCCGCGCATCGGCGCCGCGGTGGCCGCGCAGCTCGGCAGACTCGAGCACGTGCTGCTGGCCGGCTTTACGCACGAACCCGCCGTCCGGCTTGCGGAGCGTCTCACGGCGATGGCACCGACCGGCCTCACGCGGTGCTTCTTCGCCGACAACGGGTCAAGCGCGATCGAGGTCGCGCTCAAGATGAGCTTCCACTACTGGCGCAACCAGGGCCGCGACCGCAAGCGCCGTTTCATCACGCTGACGAACAGTTATCACGGGGAGACGCTGGGCGCTCTCGCCGTGGGACACGTCGAGCTCTATCGCGAGATCTACCAGCCGCTCCTGATGGACGTGATCTCCGTGCCCTCCCCCGATTGCTACTCGCGTGAACCCGGCGACAGCTGGGACGCACACAGCCGGCGCATGTTCGTGGAGATGGAGGCGGCCCTGGCGCGCCACGCCGACGAAGTCTGCGCCGTGATCGTCGAGCCGCTGGTGCAGTGTGCGGGCAGCGTGCGCATGTACGATCCGGTGTACCTCACGCTCCTGCGCGAGGCCTGTGACCGGCACGGCGTCCACCTGATCGCGGACGAGATCGCGGTCGGCTTCGGCCGGACCGGCACCCTGTTCGCGTGCGAGCAGGCCGGCATCACGCCGGATTTCCTCTGCCTGTCGAAGGGGCTCACCGGCGGCTACCTGCCACTGTCGGTCGTGCTGACCGGCGAGCGCGTGTACGACGCCTTCTACGACGAGTACGCCCGGCTGCGAGCATTCCTGCATTCGCACAGCTACACCGGCAACCCGCTCGCCTGCGCGGCGGCCCTCGCGACCCTGGACATCTTCGCGCAGGACGGCGTCATCGAGCGTAACCGTGCCCTCGCCGGGCACCTCGGGCGACGCTGCGCCGAACTCAGCGACCTGCCGCACGTCGCCGAGGTTCGCCAGCACGGCATGATCGTTGCTGTCGAAATGGCACGCGACGGCGATCGCGACCGGCCATTTCCCTGGCAGGAGCGGCGCGGGCTGCGTGTCTACCAGCACTGCCTGCAACACGAGATGCTGTTGCGGCCGATCGGCAACGTGGTCTATTTCATGCCGCCCTACGTGATCGAGCCCGGGCAGATCGACCGGCTCGTCGCGACGGCGCGCGCGGGCATCGAGGCGGCAACATGCGACTGAACCGCGTCTATTCGGGCCACGCGCTCCGATCGGGCACGGAGTTTGCGTTGCCGGACTCCGCCGCATACCACGTAGCACGCGTCCTGCGACTGCGCGCCGGGGCACCGGTCACCGTGTTCGACGGCTCGGGCGATGACTTTCGCTGCGAGATCGTCTCCGTCGACGGCGACCAGGTGCGCGTGCGGGTGGGAGCGCGGGCCGCGGGACTTCGCGAATCGCCGCTGCGCATCACCCTGGTGCAGGCCGTCTCCCGCAGCGAGCGCATGGACTGGACGCTGCAGAAAGCGACCGAACTCGGGGTTCGCACGATCATCCCGGTGCTCTCTGCACGCAGCGTGGTGCGCCTCGATGAACGCCAGTCCGAGAAGAAGCTCCGGCACTGGCAGGCAATCGTGGCCGGTGCCTGCGAGCAATGCGGCCGCAGCACCTTGCCCGAGGTCCGGTTCCCGCTCGAGTTTCGTCGCTTCATCGCGGAGTCGCCGCGCGAGGGCCAGCGGCTGGTGCTGAGCCCGAGCGGGCCGACGTCGCTCGCGGGACTCGCCAGCGCCGCCGCTCGCGTCGAATTGCTGATCGGCCCCGAAGGCGGGCTCGACGACGCCGAGCTCGATGCAGCTGAACTCGCTGGCTTCACGCCGGTGCGCCTCGGCCCCCGCGTGCTGCGCACGGAGACGGCGGGGATCGTTGCACTGGCGGTGCTTCAGGCGCTGTGGGGCGACCTGCAGTGAGGAAAGGGGATAGGGGTTAGGGGATAGGGGATAGTGCAAGAAAAGAAGAGCCGGCGTGGCCGGCCTCTTCACTATCCCCTATCCCCTAATCACTATCCCCTTTCCTCACGCTCGCGTTTCCTCGGCCACCATCTGCTCGATCCGCTCGAAATCGGGCACCAGCGGGTACTCGTTGACCATGCGCACCTGGCAGACGATCGGGCTGCGTTCGCCGAAGGTCCGCGAGTCGTCGGGGTGGATCACGTCCGGGTTGACGCGCACGAGCTGCGGGAAGCCCTGGGTCAGCATCGCGAAGTGGCCGCCGGCGACCGAGCCGGTGATTCCCTGCATCACCACGACGCGCGTGCGACCTCCGGCGCGCGGCGGGTTGCGCCCGCACGCGGCTTCGATCGACACGAGCGGCACGCGACGCCCCCCCCAGGCGATCGTGCCGAGGTACCACGGTGGGGCACCTTCCATCGGCGTCGGCACCTGGTAGTTGATCACCTCGGTGATGCAGGCGCGCGGCAGCAGCAGTCGGTCGTCGGCCAGCGGGACCAGCAGGCAGTAGATCTCGTCGGCGGCTGCGTTCATGGCTCAGGATTCCTCACGGGGCCTGTCGCCGCCGGGCCAGCACCAGGGGCTCGACCGCATCGAGCAACTGGCTTTCCTGGTACGGCTTGCCGAGGTAGTCGTCCACCCC
>Ga0079037_100000130_pt1 | contig 27215 bp, 21 predicted proteins | sample Mud3Dept4metaG_FD_71479 | JGI IMG/M metagenome (GOLD analysis project Ga0079037, IMG submission 71479) | Freshwater wetland microbial communities from Ohio, USA, analyzing the effect of biotic and abiotic controls - Mud 3 Core 4 Depth 4 metaG | ecosystem: Environmental > Aquatic > Freshwater >... | reverse complement strand
TTTTTTGAAACCGTAACCTATAGAACGTTAACACATAAATAATATGATTGGTCAATATGTTAACTGCTTAAATTATATCTGCATGAATAACTGTATATAATTAAAGCTCATGTCTAAAAAAGACGTTAAATATATTATAAATTTTAGCGTATTCCCCTTTTGGATAATATGAGAAGATGATGAAATGTGACAAAATATCCTGAACATTAAACAGCTATGTTAATAATTTCACTAATTGTAGTAGTGCTGATGGTGCTGCTGGCCCTTTCAATTGTCTTTAAATCACAAAGGAGCCTGCCCAATATAGTTTTCTCCATAAGTCTGGTTTCAACTGCTTTTGTTTTGTTCTTTGAAACAATGAGTATGCTGATATCTGAACCTTCAGCTGAATGGAAAAGGCCTGTTATTATAAGTAATGCCCTTATGGTTGTTTCATGGCACTTGTTCAGTCTCAGTTTTGCAAGAACGGACGATTGGCATTCAGCCGGCAGATTCTCAAAGTATTTATTGTACCTGTCGCCCTTCATATGTATTTATGCTGTTATTGTGCCGAATGAGGCTTTCTTCTATTTCCCCGATGTTGAAACTGAGAAAGTGTTTTTCCTCGGTAATGCCGGCTATATCTTCAATCTGATACTTCTGTTTTATTCGATAATGTCCATTATATATCTCGAATCGACCCTGAGAAGTTCGATAGGATTAGACAGATGGAAGATAAAATATACGATATTCGGCGCTGGGACGTGTGTCGCACTAAACATATTTTATTTCAGCCATGCCCTGCTTTACCGGGCAATGAATATGCATCTTCTGCCAGTAAGGGCAGGAATCATGTTTATTTCAGTTTTGCTTGTAGGCATTTCCTTGTTTAGACATAAAAATATGGATATCGAACTTACGGTATCACGGAAAATACTATACAGGTCGCTAAGCCTGATATTAGTGGGAGTATATCTTCTGGGGCTTGGATTGCTGGGTCAGGGCATGCAGTATTTAGGCCCGGAAGTGGGGAACAGCATTACAACCTTTCTGGGATTTGTGGGTGCAATCATGGTCCTTATCGTCATGTTTTCCGAGAGGATAAGGAGAAGGACGGTCGTTTTTCTAAACAAGAATTTTTTCAGACAGAAATATGATTACAGGGAGCAGTGGCTGCAGTTTACGCGGCGGATATCTGTAAAGCATTCTTTTGATGAACTGCATACAGCTATTGCAACTGGCTTTAAGGAGGCCATAGGAGCAAGGGGAGTCAGTTTATGGTTGAAAGAAAAGGGGCATGAAAAATATCACAGAGTCGGGACATCAAAGCCGGATGAGCCGGAAATAAGGCCCAACAGGGAGCTTGTGGAATTTCTCAGCCAGACGAAGTGGATTCTAGATGTACGTGATCCAGAATGTAAAAAAATTGTTTCCCTGACCAAAGAATTTATAGATGGGACCAGGGCATCCCTCATAGTGCCTTTGCTCGATACAGATGATTTGATTGGTTTCATTGCATTGGAAGACGGTCTTGCTGATTATGATTATAATTTTGAGGATTATGATCTCCTCAAAAATCTGTCAAAACAGGCTGTGTCAGCCATATTGAATGAGCGACTATCAGCAGAGCTGACAGAAGCGAGGGAAATGGAGGCAATGGGAAAGCTGTCGTCGTTTATTTTGCATGACCTGAAAAATGCAGCGTCCATGCTTTCACTTATTATTCAGAATGCCGAGGAGCATATTGACAATCCTGAATTCCAGAGAGATGCAATAAAGGCCATTTCAAACACTTCAGAAAAAATGAATAAAATAATAGGGAAACTTAAAGCACTTCCAAAGAAGCCACGTCTTCATCTGGAATATTCTGATCTGGGGTATTATGTTAAACTGGTTATCAGCCAGTTAAATCTGAATGGTAATGCAGAGTTATCTTTTAAAGAACTGGAACCTGTAAAAACCAGGTTTGATAGAGAGGAAATTTCAAAGGTCATCATAAACCTCATTATAAATGCATTAGAAGCAACATGCCATCAGGGGAAAATAGAGGTCGTTGTTGGTAAAGAAAACAGTATGGGTTTTGTTAAGGTTTCAGATAATGGTTGCGGTATGTCAGATGAATTTATAGAGAAGCGACTTTTTATTCCATTTCAAACCACAAAGAAAGAAGGACTTGGCATAGGACTGTATCAGAGCAAGGTTATTGTTGAAACACATTCAGGCAAATTAAGAGTTGTAAGCCAGGAAGGAAGAGGGACTGATTTTATAGTATATTTGCCGTAAAATTGGTTGAAGGAGTAGAATACGGTATTGAGCATATAAATATACAGGAGTTTTTTTAATAAAAATTATGTTGAAATATAACAATAAAGCTGGGCGTTGTATAAATAAAAAAATAGGGAGAAAGCTATGACATCCGATGAAATGGACAAACTAATGTCTATGAGTCTTGAGGAAAAGATTTATCATTCAAAAAAAATCATTAAAGAGGCGATTAATAAATATGGGCCTGAAAATATGGCCGTTGCCTGGACAGGTGGGAAGGACAGCACAACAATGGTATGGTTGTTCAGAGAGGCATGTAAAGAACTGAGTGTGAAGATGCCCAAGTGTATGTTTATTGATGAAGGTTATGTGTTTGAAGAAATCTGGGACATATATAATCAGCTCAAAAAAGAATGGGGCCTTGATGCACGAATTGCAAAAAATACTGATGTTAGTGATAAGGCTCAAAAAGTCGGAGATTTGGTGAAGGTTAGCAGCCTTAACAAACGGAATAGAAATGAGATTGAAAAACTACAGTTTGAAGGAGATGAGTTTCCATTTGAACCGGAGTCGTATGTCGGTAATCATTTAATGAAAACAGTGGCCATGAATGTATTTCTTGAAGACAACAACGTTCAGGCTCTTGCAACTGCAATCAGATGGGACGAGCAGGAGGCCCGGATAGAAGAAGATTACTTTAGCCCCAGAAAAGTTCCCCCTCATATGCGGGTTCAGCCGATTTTACATTTCAAGGAGAGGGATATATGGGATTTTATATTCAAATATAAAGTACCGTTCTGCGTCTTGTACAAAGAGGGCTACCGATCTCTTGGTGCAAAAGGATCTACGGTCAAAATGTCTGATGTCCCTGCGTGGGAGCAGGATCTGGAAAATACGTATGAAAGGGCTGGCCGGGGACAGGGGAAGGAAGAAATCATGGGCAAACTCAGGGACTTGGGATATATGTAATGTTTAATAGCATTATGTGTCTTGTAAGAACAGGATGAAACAAATACTGGTAGTTGAAAACGACCCGGATATCCAGAATCAGATGAAATGGGGTCTGTCCAGGGGATACAATATTCTTCAGGCGTTAAACAGGGATGAAGCACTGCAGATATTCAGTGAGAAAAGACCCGTTGTTGTTACGCTCGATCTTGGACTGCCACCCGATGAAGATGGTTCAAGTGAAGGACTGTCATGTCTGAGTGAAATACTGAGCACCGCCCCTGAAACGAAGGTAATCATTATCACCGGGAACAACGACAGGAAAAATGCTCTCCATGCGATTCAGAGGGGTGCATACGATTATTATCTCAAACCTGTTGATATGAGCGAATTGCGGGTCATATTGCAAAGAGCATTTCACCTGGCGGCAATAGAATCCGAGAACAGCAAATTACACAAAATGCTGGATAATGAAATCGGATTTGCAGGCATGATAGGGCAGAGCGGTGAAATGCAAAAAATATTCGACACTATCAGACAGGTCGCTTCTACGGATGTTGCCGTCATGATCACAGGGGAAAGCGGCACTGGCAAGGAACTGGTAGCAAGGGCAATTCATGATAAAAGCATGAGGAATAAAGGGCCCTATATCCCGATTAACTGCGGGGCGATACCTGAAACACTGCTTGAATCTGAACTGTTTGGATATGAAAAAGGTGCATTCACGAGTGCCTATGGCCTGCAAAAAGGAAAATTTGAGTATGCTGACAAGGGGACGCTATTTCTCGATGAAATAGGAGAGATGTCAACGAACTTGCAGGCAAAGCTTTTACGGTTTTTACAGGAAAAAAAGATCCAGCGTCTTGGCGGCAGAAAGGATATTGAAATAGACACCAGAATAATTGCCGCGACTAATATTGATTTAACCACGGCACTGCAGGAACGTAAATTCAGAGAGGATCTGTTCTTTCGGATAAGTGTCATTACAATTAATATACCTCCGCTCAGGGAGAGGGGATCAGACACCAGGTTGCTGGCAAATGCCTTTCTCGAAAGATATAAGATTATCTTTAAGAAAAAAATAAACGGATTCAGCCGCTCTGCCCTGTATGAAATTGAGAAATATCCGTGGCCCGGTAATGTCAGAGAACTTGAAAATAAAATGCAGAAAGCAGTGATTACGTCTGAGTCCGGCATAATTGAAGCTCATCATCTGGGCTTAGGTGAGCAGCCAAGAGAAACTGGAAGCGGGGGGCAATCTGAAAAGGCGTATACGGGAGTGACCCTTAAAGAGGCCCGTAAACGACTGGAGATGGACCTGATCTCCAGTGTAATAGAAAGACACAATGGTAATATTAAAAGGGCATCTGAGGAATTGGGAATCAGCAGACCTACGCTTTATGATTTGATTGATAAATATAAGCTTACTGTTAAAGATAATTTGAAGTAAATAGCCACGTCCACGATCAGGCGAAAACTCAAATAATTGTATCACCTTTTTTCTCACAACATCCAATATAGAAGCTCATTAATAAAACCATAAGATGAAAAATATAGGTGTAATTTACTTCATTTCATTCTAGTTTTTTTAGTCTTCTGTAAAGACCGACCCCCATTAAACCTGATCCGAGGAGTAATAATGTTGTAGGCTCCGGTACCACAGCAACTTTTTCAGGAGATGTATTGTTGATGGTATTATGTGCATCTTCTGAAATTGAGAATATAATAGGGGAAGAAACAGCCTCCCATTGCTGCAGTAAGGATTTAATAATCACAGGGATGTATGAAGAACCGACTATCGTTAGGCCGGGCGGTTTAATATTGGATAGATTAATAGTCTTAAAGAGTCTGTTATATTGGCATTCAGAACCTGCCAAGGACAACACTCCTGTATCTGTTCCTGTCTGGGCCGTAACTGTTGATAATGATAAGACTGTTATTATGACAGCGACACAATATGACATCTTCAGTATCTTCATGCCAAGAACTCCTCTAATAATCAGAGGGAAACAGCAATATCTGTGCCAAATTGAAGTAGAATGTATAATGCATTGAATCATAGAAATTATTTTTATTTGCAATATGTACTATTGTTTGACTATGTATGAGTTATTAGAAATAAGTGTAAAGGATATCGACGTTTGGGTCGAATTCAATGGGAATTGGACACTGCTTAAAATATGATTAGCCGCACCTTCTGATTATTCATCGATGAGACAGTAAAAAATAATGAGCTATATATGAGTATTTTTTTCTTGTTTGGAACAAAAATATATTTTGTAAGAAATTCACGTCTAACGAAATAATATGGAAGACAAATTGAGGGATCAGCGTTATATCAGATGTGACAATAAATATAGTAATGGTCTTTGTGACAGGCCATTATTATTTGTCGTGATATTAATCACTGACCCATTTGCCATTTCCCTTTTATCATACATTCAAGATAAATAAATAAAGGTTTCCGATAAAGGTAAACTCTGGGTAACCAGGGGGCACAAAGCCAAGGGTCCTTATGATGAACTCAAATAAGGACAGCCGGTTGCCGAAGAAACAGTACTTGCCCAGCGTGTATCTTGGGAAAAAGCCTGTTTCTCTTTTTAGGAAACAGGCTTTTTTGATGTATTAAGAGGAGGTGCGCCAAGGTGAGCAGATTGAAGAAAAAGTATTTGTTTTATGGATTCATATTTTGTTTGATAGTGTCCCTTCCCAGTCACATTCTCTTTGCTGCCAGTGTCGTGCTTTCATGGACCCCCCCGACGACAAACAGTGATGCGACACCTTTAAATGATCTAGCAGGATATAACGTATATTATGGTACATCATCAGGTAATTATTCTGAAAGTATAGATGTCGGTGATGTATTGACCTATCAAGTCAATAACTTATCAACAGGAGTGACCTATTATTTTACGACCACTGCATACGATACTTCAGGCAACCAAAGTGTATACTCTAATGAGGTCAGTAAAACTATTCCTATTTCTGATACAACGCCACCGGTAATATCGGGAGTACAGGCAACAAACATAACAAGTACAGCTGTAACTATAGGATGGACAACTAACGAAGCGTCAGACACAAGGATTGAGTACGGGACGAGTGTGTCATATGGAAGCACGACAACGGTAAATTCAGCAATGGTGACAGGGCACAGTCAGGGAATAAGCGGACTGACAGCTTCAACGCTGTATCATTACAGAGTGCTGAGCCGTGACGCATCGGGTAATCAGGGAGTGTCCGGAGATTACACGTTTACAACATCAGCGCCGCCTGCTCCAGTGGATTATTACTGTGATAGTGATAATGACGGTTATATAGACATATCAAAAGATGGATCGTGCACAGGCACAGGTTGTGTACCTGCCGGATGTCAAACAACACGGGGTAATGACTGTAATGACGGAGTCCAGTTTATTAACCCTGGTATCGTTGATGATACATGCAATAGAGTGGATAATAATTGTGACGGTACTCCGGATAACCAATATGTAAGTGCGGCCATTTCGTGCGGTACGGGGGTCTGTACATCAACTGGTCAGATAACATGCCAGTCCGGGACAGAAGTTAATAGCTGCCAGCCGAAGATGCCAGTGGAAAGTAATGAAACCACTTGCGGTGACGGTCTTGATAACGATTGTGACGGTCTTGCTGATGAAGGCTGTTTCCCGGACATTAAGATTAGCAACGTGCTTTTAAGCGAAGATTTTTCTTTGGGACTGCCGGCAACATGGTCGGTGCAAGGTCGATGGAGTGTTGACAACCCATGTGGGAAGACCATAACTCATCCATTTAGCGGGAAATACGCTATAGTTGATTCTTCGTGTACACAGACTGATGTTGATGAAGTGGTAACAGAATCAATTGACACAAATGCATGCAGCAGCGTAGCGCTTACTTATAGTAATCAGTATGATTCGTATTCCGGTAATGTTGAAGTAGATGTAAGTAATGACGGGGGTACGACATGGTCAAATAATATCAGCGTTGGAGCTGATGACGGATATCCTGTACCAAACTGGAAAGAGATTGATATCAGTTCCGTTGCAGACGAAACCAATGCAAAGATAAAATTCAAATATAAAAACAATACCGCAGCCGGCTTCTGGGCGCTTGATAATGTATGGGTTACCTGTCAATCAGATCAGATGAACTTCCCTTCAGAGATGCTGGTGCCGTCTTCAAGAACATTAATGATATCCAATACGGGAAGAAGCTCACTTGCAGTAGATAAAATTAATGTAGGAGGACCGGATGCGGCGGTGTTCAGTATAGGTGCACATGACGATTGTACAAACCAGACATTGCTTCCTGATGAAACTTGCACCGTTGACGTTATCTTTACTCCCAAATCCGATGGTCCGAAAAATGCAATCCTCGCTATTTCATCAAATGACCCGGATACATCAATTATGAATGTACCGCTTGGAGGAACAGCAACTAACGTAATTAAGCCGGTCCCTGCAATAAAAGTTAATGGTTCATCCGGGATTGTTAAGATAGCCCGGGGAGGAAATATTACAACGACTATAGCGCTCGACCCAGGCAGTTATAACGGCATGAATGCTGACTGGTGGGTGTTAATGGAGTATCGTAACCGCTGGTACTACTACGATGCATTGACAGACAAATGGAGACGTGGGTATTCAACCTATACGCAGGATCAGATGAAGAACACAGGACCGGTTAATCTTATCGACAGCACAAGATGGTCTTCAGGCCGGTATACTTTATATTTTGGAGTCGATACATCCATGAACGGCGTTCAGGATGCCAGTGAGTATTATTATGATACGGTCATCGTGGATGTTCAGTGAGGTTTGCCCGGATAACAGCAAGGCAGTAAAAGGCGTATAGGAGCATTATATGGTTGTCCGTCTATCCCCTCTCTCATGAACAATAAATCAGAGAGAGGGGATAGTTATATCCGGGGGAAATAATAGCGGGCTGATACATCAGCAATAAAAAAGGCTTCAACAGCAGCGTCCATCCTTTTGTACGAAATCAGCATTATGAGCCGTACCGTTCCATACTAAAGGAAGATGTGTGTGCTCTGTTCCCGGGAAATGAGAGGGTGAAAACAGCACCGCTTTCATTGGGAGGACATGGGGTGAGTTTATTTATGTATCGAAGCAGTCTGCATGTATATTGTTGAATAGCATACCGCTCGGCGATTATTGAAAAAAATATATTGCCGGTATAGACTACTCATGTGCCTCTGATTCAACAAGGAGACGTGAATGGATATAAAAAAATTAACAACATTACTGCCCGATCATTCCGCAGACGCATCCCTTTTTGTCTCTACGCGTGACCGCGAAGGGAAAATGCGTTACAAATGGAATGTCGTGCTCGAAAGGGGGCTCTCGTCCGACTACGGACTTTTCATGCCTGCCCGGCTGCCTTACTTTACTGATGCGGCCATAACCAGATTATCAGATCTAACCTATGCTGAAATGGCATGGGTGATTATGAGGAGCTTTCTTCCTCATGATGATATCTCTCATGAAGTCCTTGCAGATATTTGTGACGGGGCATATAGCGAGATACATATACCTGTTGAAAAAGCCATAGATGACAACAACCTCGTTATTGCACGGCTTGACAGGGGACCTTCTTGCAGCTTTAAGGACTTTGCCGCGCGGTTCCTGGCAAGGCTCATGAGCCACTATCTGTCAGTCAATAAAAGAGAGGCCACCATTATCGTTGCCACATCAGGGGATACAGGGACAGCAATACAGACGGCCTTTTATGGTTTGCCCAGTACGAGGGTCCTGGTCCTTTACCCTGCTGACGGCGTTTCCGAGGTCCAGGAAAAACAGATGCTTTCCGTTAAAGGGAATGTCAATGCCGTCCCGGTCAACGGAAATTTCGACGCCTGTCAGCAGCTGGCAAAAGGCCTGCTTAATAATGATGAAGTACGGAACCGGTTCCATCTTACATCAGCCAACTCCATCTCCCTGTGGAGGCTTCTGCCCCAGACTGTTTATTATTTTTTTATATGGGCCGGCCTCAATAAGGTATTCCCGGGCAAGAATATTATATTTGCAGTGCCCTCAGGGAATCTCGGCAATCTTACCGCGGGGCTGATTGCAAAGCGGATGGGACTGCCTGTCAAGGTATTCATCGCAGGGACGAATGCCAACAATATCTTTGCCAATATTGTTGGAAAAGGTACCGCCTCCGGCAGCCTCAGCAACAAGCTTACGCTTGCAAACTCCATGGACATCTCCGTCCCCTCGAACCTTGAGCGCATTCTCTTTCTCTATGGCGAATCTCCGGCAAATATAGCGGACATTCTTCTGGAAAAAAGAAGTATCAACCCAGCGGTTGTGGACAATCTCCGCAGGGATGTATTTGGAGAGGACATCATCACGAATGAGGACATCGAGGCCCATATTGTAAGATTCTGGCGTAGAAACAATATCGTTCTTGAACCTCATGGGGTGATAGGAGTGGCTGCGTCCTTCAGATACCGCCAATATTTCAGTGAAGATAAATCGATCATAACAGTGCTTGAGACCGCGTCCCCGGCGAAATTCCCCGATTTTCAGAAAAACTATCCCGATATTCCCATACCGCAATGTCCGTCTGTTAAGAATCTGGTGGGAATAGACCTTAACACTATTCGCCCTCCCAAGGTCGCTGCCGAGCCCGGCGCCATTATAAAAGAACTGGAAATACTGACATCCGGTAACTGAGTGGACCGGCGAAATTATTGGTCTGCAAGTTAATTCCTTATATTCATATTTCTGAACTCCCAGGGGGGCTGAGGATTTACCTGTTGCCACAGCCCGCGATGCATCTTCCGCGCCTCGTTTTCAGCATTCACATATTCAGAGGTATATGGTCCTTTAAGATGCTCCCGGTAAGCCCAGGCATAACCGCGTCTTACCATTTCACGGTTGATGTCCACACCCATTTTTTTTATGAGGCAGACCTCACGGTCATATGATGATTCACCGGTCAGCGTGACCTCGACAGTGGTATGTATAACAAGGTTATTCAGTTCTCTGTCAGCTGCACGACCGTAAGGTTGCCCGGGAATCCCATTGTCAGGCATCTCCGGCGCGTCAATACCGTATAGTCTGCACTTAAACAGTTTTCCGCTCACCGGTTTGATAATAACGGTATCACCATCGCTTACTTTTGTTACTGTGCCCCGAATGGTCCTGTAATCTTCAGCCCTGGCCTGAGAGGTGATACAGAAGGAGAGCAAGATGAAAAGAAGAAGGTTTGAAATGTATTTTATACGATATATCAAGCCGGGACCTCGCAATTCGTCCCCCGATTCCACGATTATAGCATAAACATATCTCCGGGATCGCTTCCAGACCTTAAAATGTTCACCGAATTGTTAGAATCGGGTGTAAATGCGAAGCTCCTGAGCGCTTGCGCCATTTGAGCTTACCCGCGTTAGCATCTCTACCGTGTTGTACGGTTGTTCTATTGCACTGCGTAAAAACTACTCTTTTTTCCGTTTCTTCTGTTCATACATGACCGTGTCCGCACGAGCTATTAATTCATCGAGAGTGCATGGGTCGAGAGGATCCCATAATGCAGTACCGATGCTTATGGAGAGCGGAAAGGCGCTTATTGTCTCCATATTGTAGATATCGATATTTCGCTGAAGGTGAGAGTTGATTATTCCGGTGGAATCTCCGGTCATGTCTGACAGGAAGACCGCGAATTCATCTCCCCCGATCCGGGCGATGATATCTGATTTTCTGTACGTCTTCCGCAGGACATGTGCGATATCAATGAGCGCCTGATCACCGGCCGCATGTCCCGCTGTGTCATTAATTGCTTTGAGGTTGTCCAGATCAGCATAGACAAGAAAGGCCCCTGTCTTGCCCCGTTCAGCTATTTTCATCTGCTGTTCAGCCAGCATAAAGAAACCCCGTCTGTTGGAAAGTCCTGTGAGTTCATCGGTGATCGTCATGGCCTTTAACTGCTGTTCACTTTCTCTGAGCGCCTGCTCGGCCCTCTGACGCATGATAATGTCGTATCCGGCCTTCTTATAGAGCAACGCAACAGACAGGGAAATAATGACGGCGAGAGATATAAAGATATATCCTGTGCTCCTGAATAATGGCCTGTTGACCTGAAGTAAGACCTCTTTATGATCATGCAGGTATACCACGTTCCATCCGGGATAACTTCGCAGCGCTTTCTGGTGAACGTGGTATTTATTCCCTGCTGCGTCAACCGCGGAATGCGCATCTTTATTTTCCATACCGGTCCATTCCCATGGGCCTGCACCGAACTGCTGTGTCTTTTCGATTTCATTCAACGTATTCTCAGACGGTTTCCACAGGACATGGAAAAGCCATTCCTTGCGGCTTGAAACGAATATCACGCCATGAGGGTCAGCAAGCGACATTGCCCCATTGAAATCCCTCGCGAATTCCGTCTCTATCGTGTCGATAGGCACCTTTATCACGGCAACGCCAGCCGGCGTACTGGAAGTGCCATGTACCGGGACTCCAAAATATACACCTCTTTCCCCGGATGTAACGCCGAGTGCCATATACAAGGAAGGCCTGCCTTCCATCGCCTCCCGGAAATACGGTCTGAAGGCATAATTCTTTCCAACGAAACTGGCCTGCTCATTCCTGTTAGAGGACGCTACGGTATTGCCCTGTGCATCCATCACGTAGCATACGCCTGCTTCGAAGGAGTCTCTGAAATGGTCGAGAATGAGATTTGCTTTTAAGAGCAACGCGGGCTCCCTCTGAAGCAGTACCTGCCCCAGCTCAGGAAGCCCTGCCAGTGCCCTGGCCGATTTTTGACGTTCTGAAAGGATTGAGTCGATCCGGCCTGCCAGGCTGGACGTAATGCCATCAGCTTCATGATGCGCGTTTTCGAGATGCGAATCCAGGAGTGAAAAATAATAAAATGCCCCGCCCGCCAATGCCGAAAGAAGGGCAATAAAAGCCAGGAGAAGGACGATGGTTCGGAGTTTCATATTGTTGTGTTTTTCATTTTGATATAAAGTATATCAGGGATGAGGATAATATCAATATCCCCGGTATCGAACCTGCACAGTGCGGAAGACAGGAGCAGGTTGTCAGGAATAACGGATGTTGCTGAAGAATGTAGACGCAACAACCCCCGTTCGACCCACCGATTCTAAACAACGTCCCCTAACTGACCTTGACATCCTTAAATGATTCTAAAAGACTACTATTACTCGGGTATTTTTGAAGCAGCTCTATCAGCTTTTCCATAGCGGCAACGCTATTATTCATCGTTGCCATGCCCCGGTACAATAATTCAAGACGTCTGTATTCTTCCGGTTCAAACAAAAGCTCAGCACGCCGGGTGCCGCTTTTTAACACATCGATTGCCGGGAACACCCTTTTTTCCGCCAGTTTCTTTGAGAGCACCAGTTCCATATTACCCGTACCTTTAAACTCCTCAAATATAACATTATCCATAGCACTGCCTGTATCGACCAGGATCGTCGCAAGGATTGTTATGGATCCCAGACCCTCTACATTGCGGGCAATACCAAAAATACGACGCGGTACTTCAAGTGCACCGGCGCCCACTCCTCCGGAAAGCGTACGCCCGCTGCCCCGGTGCTGTGCGTTATGTACCCGCGCCAGACGCGTAAGTGAATCAAGCAATATCATCACATTATGCCCTGCAGCAGCTTCCTTGAAAGCCTCTGCGATAACCGTATCGACAATCTTGATATGATTTTCATGACTATGGTCCATAGACGATGAATACACTCTGGCAGTCACACTACGCATAAAATCCGTCACCTCTTCAGGACGCTCATCAACAAGCAGGCAATAGACCTTCATGTCAGGATACCCGTTTGTTACCGCATTACTGATATTCTTTAAAAATGTTGTTTTACCCAGCCCGGGCGATGATACCACAAGACCACGCTGCCCCATTCCTATAGGACAAATTAGATCAAGCGCACGGACGGACAGATCATCACTGCCCTTCTCAAGAATAATACGCGTATGCGGGTTTACTGCCGTACCGGCAAGAAACATTTTCTCATCAGATGAAACAACCCTGCGCGCCGGCACATTCGAACGCTGCTGAGGTCGTGATTTCCCACGCCGCGGATTTGAACGAAACGAACTCATATGTACTCCTTACTTTTTTGTTTTTTAATAGCAGGTCTTCATCCCGGAGATTTTACAATGTTTTACTATTCAACTCCCGGATAGTTAAATGCCTAAGTATCTATAGGACGTTCATTACCCCTTCTGTAAGTTTATCAGATATTTCTTTTTCATGTATCAATTCTATCTTTTTTGTAAGTAGATTGGGAAAGCCTGAAAGCTGGCAAGCTAATAAGCTCGAAGGCGGATAAGATTAGAGGTCAAAGGGAAGAAGCTTCCGTATATCCAAGCTTTTTCCTGTTCCCACTTTTTCACGGCTGGTATAAAATAGGGCATTCTGTTAAGTGGGCGGATGGTATGAACGGGATGGGCAAGAATTCAACGTATCGTCAATGAAACACATACATGTTGCCTGTGCCATTATTGAACTTGGGGAAAAATTCTCTGTACTCAGTGGAGTGAATCAATGAGCTTGCCGCTGAAGTGGGAGTTTCCGGATGGCAAGATCAATGACGGGGAGAGCCCTGAGCAGTGCCTGAAGCGTGAGTTGACAGAAGAGATGGGGATTGAGGTGACCATGGGAACAGCGCTGACTGTATCAACCTACCACTATCCAACGTTCAGTGTCACTCTGTATCCATTCATCTGTAAGATGGCATCAGGCGGGGTCATGCTCCATGAACATGCAGCTATGGCATGGATGTCTCCGGAGGATGTGGCATTAGCTTGATTGGGCGGAGGCTGATGGGCCTATTATTAAGGAGTATCATGAGCATGTTGTAGAGAAAACGGATGTTACTGAAAAATGTAGGCTTGACACTCCAGACTAAAATCAAAGACCTGACCCTCGATCGGACCCGGTGGCAGGTTAGCGAATTACAGATATTTTTTACGAAATCTTGACTTAATTTAATTATGAAGTATACTTGAACTTAAGCTGATAAGTACGGGAAGGAAATATATTGCAAGGTAATACATTTATCTGAGGAGGACATTAAAATGGCAACATATACCTGTTCAAAATGCGGAATGGCGGTAAATGCGACATGCGCTAAATGTGGTGCTCCACTCGTCCATGATACGTTGAAAATGGACGACGGTACAGAAGTTCATGTTTCAAAATGTCCAAACGGACATGGTAAAATCAAATCTCCCATGTGCTGTGGAGAGGACATGAGCTGTCCGATTGGCTGATTTCTCAAGAACATCCGCAAGGCCGATGGTCAGGTCTTTATTTTTGGCGTTTTTATCTTTCTCATTATCTCTCTCATAAAAGCCGGCAGGTCTGAGGGCTGACGGGATGTGATCAGATTGCCGTCAACGATGACTTCTTTATCTTCGTACATAGCTCCCGCTTCCTTCATCTCCGGCGCGACTGAACGATAACAGGTCGCGTGTTTACCTTTCATAAGCCCGGCTGAGATCAATGTCTGAGGACCGTGGCAGATAGCGGCCACCGGTTTGTTATTATCAAAGAAATGTCTGGCGATATTGAGTGCTTTCTGCTCTTTTCTGATTGCTTCGGGCGCCTTTCCGCCGGGGAGTATGAGGAGGGCATAATCATCGGGACTAACATCTTTGAGTGCCCTGTTTGCATCAACCTCGTATCCGTGCTTGCCCTTGATCTTACCTTTTTTCATAGAAGCTATATCGGCACTATGCCCCTCTTCAAGCATCCTGTAATAGGGAACAAGAAGTTCTGAATCCTCGAAATTATCTGCGCTTATGATTAATACTTTCATGGCTTGCCTCCAATCATGGTTTCATAGGATACAGTCTGTATACATGATCAGATTATCACGAACAGGGCAAATGTCAATCTATCCCGGAAAAGACGCACAGGCATTGATTACGTCCTGTTTAGTTTCATCTAACCGGATGTAAAGAAGGTCCAATTTCTTGTCATAGGTAACTTTCATCTTGTCTCCTCCCCGTTACCGTAAAACATAACGGGATACTGTTACTATCAGAATAAGACATATTTCCCTAATTTTCACATTATCAAGCATAATATCTGATAAACAAAAGGAGCATCAATATTAATGCCTACAGACCACTTCGAATGCAGTATCAACATAACAACCAGTCATGAAACTGCTGCGGCCCTGCTTGCCGCAGCCTCGGGTCTTTCAAAGTCACGCGTAAAACAGGCCATGCAGAAGGGGGCGGTGTGGCTGACCAATTCACGCGGCACCCGCCGGCTGCGCCGCATGGACAGAGTGATGAAAGAGGGGGACAAACTTTTTCTCTATTACAATGAAAAGATACTCCTTAAAGAGGTCGATCCGCCGCAGCTGTTTGCTGATGAAGGCAGTTACAGTGTATGGTGCAAACCATACGGGATGCTGTCGCAGGGCTCTAAATGGGGGGACCATTTTGCCATTAACCGCTGGGCAGAGCAGCACCTGGTGCCGCAGCGGCCGGCCTTTGTTGTCCACCGGCTTGACCGTGCTGCCACAGGCCTGATCCTCATCGCCCATAAGAAGACAGTAGCTGCAGCCCTGTCAAAACTGTTTCAGGAAAGGGCAATGATAAAAAAATATCAGGTAATTGTGCAGGGCCGGTTTCCGGAACAGGACAGCCCTCTGACCATTGATGCAGACCTGGATGATCGTTCGGCCCGGACCCATGTGCATTATATAAAATATGATCCGGTCAAAGACCGTACACTTCTTGAAGTCCGCATCGAAACAGGGCGCAAGCATCAGATCCGCCGGCATCTTAGCACTATCGGTTTTCCTGTGGTTGGAGACCGCATGTATGGACAGGGACCTGATACTGAAGACCTGCAGTTGACAGCCTGTTACCTGTCATTTATCTGCCCTGTCAGCGGTGAGGTCAGGGAGTACAGGCTGCCGGAGGATTAACGCCGCATTTATGAAATCAGGGGACACATTCCATATTTCCCGATAATAAGGGATGTGTCCCTCATTATCAAACACGCAGAAGTAAAAAAATAGAGTCATCTTCAAGACAGCTTCCCTGGATGACCGTGTTGCAGATTCATCCATCTTTTGTCACGTAACAGAGCGTGACCCTTTGTCTCAAGACGGCTCTATTTAAAATTGCGATGTCCTGGAAGGGTTAAACCCTAAAGCTCATATGTGAGTGATAAGGTGTTTTCCCTTGCTTCTGCATTGCAGATGAGGTCTTTCCACCGTCGCCTATCTCTCACTAACCGATCTACCCGGTTCTTAGCTCAATCTGACCCAGGATATCGCATTGTCTTCTAGTTATATTATAACTCCTTTTCGTCCTGAATCATACCCCTGCAGGCCCGGATATGAGAGGCAGTTGTTAGTTGTTCGTCTAAAATCTGAAAACCCGAATTCTGTAGCGCTTGTATATCGGCTTGATTATAATTCAGGACTAATATTATTGACGTGCCCGATATCCATTATTCTTTGCCTGCCATATGCTCCCTCGCATATCTCTTCCTGAAAAATTCACGTTTAATACGCCCGATTCTGTCGATCAGCAGAAACCCGTTAAGATGATCAATTTCATGCTGAAGCGCTCTGGCCAAGAGTCCTTCAGCTTCTACCTCTAAAGGTGCCCCGTTGCGGTCCAAACCTCTAACCTTCACCTTTTCAGCCCTCTTTACGATTGTTGTATATTCAGGAATGCTCAGACAGCCTTCTTCACAGCTGTCTTCACCTTCCTCATGGACAATTTCGGGATTTACAAGCACAATCAATGAACTCGTTTCATCTCTGGAACTTACATCTATGACCGTCACCTGCTTTGATACGCCGACCTGATTTGCAGCCAGCCCTACGCCTGGTGCAGCATACATAGTCTCTATCATATCGTCAATGAGTTTTTGGAGTTCAGAATCAAATTCTCTGACCGGTTCTGTTTTCTGTTTCAGTACATCTTCCGGATATGTTCTAATCTTCCTGACTGCCATAATTTAATTTAACCGCTTCATAACAAAAATAACAAGGGAGAAGAAATGATTTTATAATGCCTATCTTCTCTGGTTTCGGTTACCTTAAAAGGCCTTTCTGATCATTAATTGTGATATGATGGCATAGACTATGTACTATAATGACTCTTGAAGTATAGTGGATATATAAGGCTACCCCTAAGTATTAATTGTAAATTTTTGCTTTAACGATTAAAATATTATAAGTAATTTACCTCTGGGAGATTCCATGGACCTACATCACCAGTTGTTCTATAAGAACTTAGATATTGTATTTTTTATTTATGGTTTCGCCTTTGTTATTATGGGTATCACGGTCCTCCTCCAGCCAAAGAAAATGAGTGAGTTTGAGATCGCCAATATACTATGGCTGCTGGCAGCATTTGGAATTACACACGGACTGAATGAATTTCTGGATATGTGGGCAATCATTAAAGGCCGTAACCCTAAGCTTGATATGGTCCGATGGTTCTTCCTTGTCATTTCCTATATCGCCCTTTTTGAATTTGGCAGAAGACTTTTCCGGCTCAAACTACCCGCAACTGCAGGCTTACGCAAGAGTATCGCCAGGCCCCTGCAGTGGTGGCTCCTCCCATGCGCCCTTATTTTTATTTGTCTTGCTGGGGTATCGTCTTCAGACTTCTGGGCGGTTGGAAGTATATGGACACGTTATCTGTTGGGCATTCCCGGGGGCATTTTAATCGGTTTGGGTTTCCATTCATATTATTTTACTGAGGAGCCTGTACTGAGACCCCTTAAGGTAAAGAAATATTTTTTCACGGCAACCGTCGCATTTTTTGTTTATGGGATTCTCGGCGGTATGATAGTGCCTCGTGCTGATTTTTTCCCGGCCAATGTAGTGAATACTGATTCATTTCTGACAACATTCAAGATCCCTGTCCAGGCATTTCGCGCGGTCTGCGCAAGCATTGCGGCATGGTCTTTGGCAGGGATGCTTTCTATTTTCAACTGGGAGATCAGGAGTAAGCTCCAGGAAGCACAGGACATCTTAAAACAACAGTTAAAGGAATCAGAAGAAAGGTATCTGGAAATTGTAGAAAGTTCAACCGACATTATTCACTCCGTCGATGTTGATTATACGATCACTCTCTCAAACACATACGGCTGTCAGCTCCTCGGTTATAGACCGGACGAACTCACTGATTCGCACATCAGGAATATATGCACCACGGAGACCTGGGAGGAAATGGAAAAGTCTCTGGATAAAATCTCCCGTGAAGGTTCAGTTTTTATTGACGAGGGGCAGTTAATAAAGAAGAACGGGGAGAAGTTGAAAGTGGCAATTCACGCAATGGCAATTTATGACCATCACAGGAAATTCGGCGGGATGCGTCTGACCTTCAGGGACATAACACAACGCAAGACCGCAGAGGAGGCCCTGAGGGAAAGTGAAGAGAGATACCGTCTGCTTTTTGAGGAATCACGGGACGCCATTTTTTTAAATACGCGCGATGGCAGATTCATTGACATAAACCAGACCGGCCTGGACCTGTTCGGTTATTCCAGGGAAGACATAATGAACCTTAATACCAACCAGCTTTATATTCATCCTGATGACCGGAAAAGATTTCAGCAGGAAATAGAGGAAAAAGAATTCGTCAGGGACTATCCGCTGAAGCTCCGCAGGAAATCAGGAAAATTAATGGACTGCCTTGTCACCTCGACATTACGCAGGACGCACGACGGAAAGATATTCGGATATCAGGGCATTATCCGTGATATTACCGAACGGAAAAAGATGGAGGAGGAGCTCCAGAACATTGAGAAACTCGAATCAGTCGGGATAATGGCAGGAGGGATCGCCCATGATTTCAATAATATATTGACTACAATTGCGGGAAGCATCTCGCTTGCAAAGGTATCAGTGGATTCCGGCAGCAAGCTGTCTGAGATTTTAATAGATGCTGAAAAGGCGTGTTTTCAGGCCAAGAACCTGACCAAACAGCTGCTCACTTTTTCCAAAGGCGGGGCACCCATCAAGAAATTGGCCCGTGTTGAGGAACTTATCATGAATTCCGCCAATTTCGCATCAAGGGGATCCCACATCAACTGTTTTTTTTCCATCCCGGACAATCTGTGGCCCGTTGAGGTAGATGAAGGTCAGATTGCCCAGGTCATTCACAATCTTGTTATTAATGCGGTACAGGCGATGCCGGAAGGCGGCTCTATACATATCACTGCTGAAAACATGATGGTAGTATCCGACAACATCCTGTCGCTGAATTATGGTGAATATATAAAAATCACAGTAAAGGACACGGGGATCGGCATTCCCGCTGACCATATCAAAAAAATATTTGATCCGTACTTTACGACAAAGCGCGAAGGGAGCGGACTGGGGCTGGCAACCACTTTTTCAATCATCAAAAATCATAATGGACATATTGATGTTTATTCTGAAGTCGGCAGTGGGACAACATTTACGATATACCTGCCTTCATCAAAAGATAAATTCCCTGTCAACATACATGAAAGAAATAAAGCCCGCAAAGGGGAAGGTAAAATTCTACTTATGGATGACGAGCCTTCCGTCAGGTCCACTGTTTGCAACATGCTCAATCATCTCGGTTATGAAGTGCAGATCGCCGCTAACGGTGACGAGGCCATTGCCTTGTATGAGAAGGAGAGAAAATCCGGTACGCCCTTTGACACCGTCATTATGGACCTGACCATACGCGGAGGCATGGGGGGAAAAGAAACAATGGAGAACTTACTGAGAATAGACCCCCGGGTAAAGGCGATCGTGTCAAGCGGATATTTTAATGACCCGATAATGTCTGATTACAAGAAATACGGTTTTTACGGGATCATTCCCAAACCTTATGAGATCGAAGATCTAAGCTCATTGTTGCGCGCTGTAATAGCCTGCAAATGAAAAATGATTTTTTCAGGAATACGTAATAACGAAAAGTACGGGGTCGAAAGATATGAATAAAGCTTTCACAGACTTACGGGAAACGATGAGCAGCATATGAAGAAAAAAATTATTTTGTCATTATTTGCGCTTTTGTTGTTTTTTTCGGTCGGCACAGGGCTGGGGGTGTTGTATATAACCAGCACGACATCGGAACTGAAGCGTCTCATCGAGCTTTATCAGGTGGAGGAGCTGAGACGCTCACTTATCATCGACATTCAGACCGTTCAATCCAACCTTCACTCCGCGAATACCCCTTTTGCCGTAGACCTCGACTCGATTGTTTTTAATGTCCTGTCTCTTGAGGAGTCCGCCAATAAATGCTCATCCTGCCACCACCCGCAGAATCTCGCCGACCGAATAATAAACATGCAGTCCATTCTGAAAGATTACGAGACCGGGTTGAGCTATTTCTTGACCACGGGGGCAAATGCAGACAGGTTACTGCGTCTGAAAAAAGACGCCATTGCTCTGGGGAACAAACTCATCGAAGATACTGAACATATGTCTCACAGCGCAACAACCAGCCTTGATGAAAAAACAGAAAAGGCCATGGCGAATATCAATTATGTAAAGACCATTCTCTTTGCAACCGTCTTTGTGACCCTTCTTCTCAGCATATTAGTCGCAATAAAGCTGATAAATTCGGTCACACGGCCCATTAATGCCCTTGTAAATGCTACAAGGATGGTCTCATCAGGTGAGTATGGGGCCTCGATTTCTTATAACGACAAGACGGAATTCGGGGAACTCGCCAACCATTTTAATGCCATGATCACCGGCATTAAAAATGCCTATGATAAAATCCAGAGAGAAATCGCGGAACGCAGGCAGACGGAAGAGGCACTGCGGCAGAGCGAGGAAAAGTTCAGGACCTTCTTTGAAATGTCCCCGACAGGTATCATAATTTATCCCGTTGGACCGGCGCCGCTGAATAAGATTTTAACGTTCGCAACATTCAATCCTGCATTTCATAACTTTTTCGGTTACACAAGAGAAGAGCTGACCAGTATATCGATAGCTGACCTTTCTTTCCAGGAAGACATTAGCAAAAACATTGATCTGAATCTGGAGCTGCTGGAAGGTAAAAGCGACAGTTACAAGATGGAAAAAAGATATGTCAAGAAAACCGGTGAGATCATCTGGGGATATATAAACTCGACTGCGCTCAGGAACTCTCGGGGGGAACCCACCCACATTATGACGATCCTGGTAGATATTACCGAGCGTAAGAAAATTGAAGAAGAACACTTAAAGATACAAAAACTCGAATCGGTCGGTATTCTGGCAGGAGGCATAGCCCACGATTTCAATAATATCATGACGTCCATTGTAGGCAATATCGCGCTGGCAAAGATGTCATCCGGTATTCAGAAAAACATTTTTGAGATATTGACCGACGCTGAAGAAGCCTGCCGCCGCGCAAAAGATCTGACGAACCAGCTTCTGACGTTCTCCAAAGGCGGGGCGCCCATAAAAAAGATAACGACGATTACGAAACAGTTAAAAGATTCGGCCCGGCTCGGGCTGAGAGGGTCCAATGTCAGCTATGAATTTTTCATACCCCAGGATTTATGGCCGGTCGAGGTAGACGAGGGGCAGATCAACCAGGTCATTTTCAATTTAATCATTAATGCCCGTCAGGCCATGCCGGAAGGCGGGACAATCAGGATATTCGCCGAGAACGTAATCATAAATGAGCAAAGCGGATTGCCATTAACGAAAAGGGAATATATAAAAGTGACCGTTGAAGACCAGGGAATCGGCATACCCAAGGAACATCTCCAGAAGATATTTGACCCCTATTTCACAACAAAACAGAAAGGAAACGGCCTCGGACTTTCAAGCACATACTCAATCATAAAAAACCATGATGGGTATATAGCTGTGGATTCTGAGACTGGGAAAGGATCAAGCTTCCATTTTTACCTGCCGGCTATCAGGCTACAGATTCCCATGGATGCTGAAAAGAAGCCGTTACTGATAGAAGGGGAGGGTAAAATACTGCTGATGGATGATGATGAGAACATATTGACATCCGTCAGTAAGACACTTGTGAAAATCGGTTATAAGGTGGAACTTGCCAGAGAAGGCATCCAGGCCATTGATATGTATAAACAGGCAATGCTCTCAGAGCCTTTCGATGCAGTCATAATGGATTTAACCATCCGCGAGGGGATGGGGGGGAAGGAAGCCGTGGAGAAATTACTTGAAATAGACCCCCAGGCCAGGGTAATCGTATCAAGTGGTTATTCAACAGACCCGGTCATGGCAAATTACAGGAAGCATGGCTTCTGCAGTGTCATTACAAAACCATATCAAATTGAGGCCCTGAGTGAATTATTGCACGACATAATATTTCACCATACCTGATCTGTCTGCCTATAAACGAGAGTGACATCACCCGGTTTCAAATTTCCTCAGGTAGCTGTTAATTAATTCTGTCATTTTTTCCTTAAAGTGCTTCCTTATCCCCTTCAGCTCCGTTATCTCTTCATGTATCCTGACAACTCTCTGCTGGAGTTCCCTCAATATTTCTTCCGCCTGCAATTCAGCCTCTTTGTGAAGAAGCTCGGCATTTCTTCCCGCACTTATCCTGTATGTCTCTACGAATTCCTGTGCCTTTATGACCGTATCTCTTAGCGCGACTTCCAGGTCCTGGAATTCTCTTATCTGGTTTTCGACCTCTCTCGCCTCTTCTTTTAAGGCAGCATTTTCTTTCCGGAGTTCCTCCATTTCCCCGCTGATGAGATGCAGAAATGAATGTACCTCTTCCAGATCATAGCCTTTAAATTTTTTTCTGAATTGTCTCTGTTCTATATCTAACGATGTTATTCTCATCTGTTTCCTTCCTGATGTCCCCCAGGGTTCTCTTCGCCGCCCTGCTTAATCTTCAAACCTGCCGACGCACAAACATGCATTCTGCCCGCCGAAGCCAAAGGAGTTAGAGAGGGCGATCCTGTGCTTTTTATGCCTGGCTTCATTCGGTACGTAGTCAAGATCGCACTTAGGGTCGCGGGAGTCGTAATTAATAGTGGGCAGTATGACTGAACGGCTGATGCCTACAAGAGTCAGTATACATTCAATCGGGCCTGCTGCGGCTATAGCATGGCCCAGCATGGACTTATTTGAACTGACGGGAATTTGCCCTGACTTTTCTCCAAACACTTCCTTAACGGCCCGGGTCTCGGTCAGGTCATTTTGCACTGTCGAAGTCCCGTGGGCGTTTATGTAATCAACCTCATCCGGGCTGACTGCCGCATCATTCAGCGCGGCCTTCATTGCTATTACGGCCCCCTGCCCCTTAGGGTGAGTATCTGTTATACGGTAAGCGTCTGCGGAAGAACCATAGCCCTTTATTTCCCCGATTATCTGTGCGCCACGGACGCGCGCATGCTCCAGCTCTTCCAGAATAAGGGCGCCGGCCCCTTCCGACATCACAAAACCGCTGCGCTTTCTGTCAAAAGGCCTTGAGGCCTTATGGGGTTCGGTATATTTCTCGCAAAGGGCCTTAAGCAGGATAAACCCGATCATGCCGGTGAAATCGATTGTGGCCTCGCAGCCCCCGGCAATCATGACATCGCACTTGTCGTCCTCAATCAGCCGCACAGCCTCTCCAATGGCCTGAGAGCCCGCTGCGCAGGCCGAGACAAGAGACAGGACAGGACCCCTGCAGTCAAACGCAGTTGACAGTAAGGATGCCGCCGCATCCGGTTTTCTTCTGAAAAAATGCAGGAAGGGATACCTGCCGGCCTTTAACAGGTTTTTCATGTCCCAATGGCCGTCGCCATCATAGAACTTATGAATCAGCTTTAGATCTTCAATATCAGGATTGTCCCCGTGGGAACCAAGCGAGACGCCGATGTTTTCACGGTCCCGGACCTGATCAAGCCCTGCCTGTTCCGCAGCCTCTGTCACTGCTATTCTCATGAGGCGAAGACCGCGTGATGAAAACTTTCTTAACCTCTGGTCAGTTGTATTTTCAAATTTTTCAATCCAGGCGTTGTCGACCTCACCGGCGATCTGACAGGGAAGCCCTGTTGTATCAAAAGACCCGATGTAATCGATGCCGGAAAGGCCCTGACTGCACCTTTCAAAAGTTTCCTCAGTGTTTTTTCCTAAACTGGTGATCATCCCGTATCCTGTGACCACCACCCTTCGTCTGGAAGATTTCTTGGTCATATCAGAAGATATTTTTTTCCTTCTGGACCCTGGTAAGCCATGCCTTGATCAAATCATCACCGTTCGTGAAAGTCGCACCTTCTCCGCAGGAGCCGCATTTGATTTTGGTTCCGTCGTCAGACTGCCATGCTGTATTGCCGCAGTTTGAACATTTATCAGGGAGGCTCTTAAGAATGTCCATCACTCCCTGGACCATTGACTGAACCGTGACCATGGCAGGGATTTCATCCATGTCCATGCCGGACTGCAATTCCGGCATGTTATTGCCGAAACGGATCTTCAATAATTCAATGGCCTTGTCCGTCAGGCGGCCGTCTTCATCTATGGCAGTGCCTTCACCGAACATTTCCTCAATGTGTTCAAGGACGAAGTGGCGGGCCATTTTCATCCCGAAGGCCTGCTCCAGCCTGTAGTTTATATCAAGAAAATCGAGTGATTCGGCCCCGAGGTCGTTGATCAGCGAACTCTCCGGTTTAATCGTGCTTTCATCAACTCTCAATGTCTCAACGATGGCCTTCTTAAGTTCCTCAAATACTTTTTCCTCAGTAATCAGCTCCTGACTCATTGCGCCTCCTTATGTTCTGAATAACTTTATTTTTTCAGTATGTTATTTTCAAATTATGAAACGGCTCAATATCAATGATGGATTTATAACTCTTAACTCTTAACTCCTGACTCTTTGTCCGGCGTTCTGCATATTGCGTTGCTCAGTCCCCTGTCTACAACAATGGTCTGTCCGGTAATTCCCCTGCTTGCCTGGCTGCACAAAAAAAGCACAACATCCGCTATTTCTTCGGGCTCAACATACAGGGCGGGAGGGAGCATATCTATATTGTCCCAGAATTGACGCAATACCTTGAAAGAATCTGTCTTGACGATACCACCGCATACCGCGTTTACAGATATATTTTTTGAACGCAGGCTTTCTCCGCAATCTCTTACAACAGACTCCATAGCCGCCTTCATGCTTCCCAGAGGATATAAGGGGTTATAAAAACGGCTTCCCAGGCTCGATATGAATATGATCTTCCCTTCAGTTTTTTCGAGCATAGGCAGTGCAGCCTGAATACAGAATATATTGCCGATATAATTTGTGTCCACAAGCTGTCTCAATTCCCTTTCAAATAATTTCTCGATTGGTTTAAAAGGGGCCTTTGCCGCATTCAGTATCAGATAATCCAGTCTCCCCATTTTTTCGTTAACTTCCGTAAGCATCGCTTTCACTGAATCTCTATCCGCAATATTAGCATGGACCATGAGGGCCCTGCCTCCCATTTGCTCAATCTCCCTGCATAGCTCTTCTCCCTGTGCCTGGGACGAGCCGCCGGATTTCCGGTAGTTAACGACTACGTCTGCTCCTGCGAGGGCGCATTTTTTTGCTATGGCCCGGCCGATGCCTCTTGAACTGCCGGTTACGAGGACGACTTTGTCTTTCAGGATATCCATGACCCGTCTATTGTATAAAAATCATGGTGTTAAGTAAACAGTTGTGAAAATGCCTGTGAAAATGCCCCGAAAATGCAGTATCCTCACAAGTGAAAACCGTATGAAATTCACTACAAAATAGCGGCCACTAATTAATTTGATATGGAACGGCCGACATGAGCAATGAAATTTGACAGTCGTCAGCACCATGACATATAGTGTGGAATTACTGGATGTATAAAAGTACCTTCTTTAATGGCGTTAAGGTAAAAAAAAATTAATTAAATTATGGTATGGATCTTGCAATGATTTAATAATTGCATATTTTTATCCGTATAGGTAAAATGAATGAAATTTTTATGATCCTGTTCCAAGGGGTGAGCAGCCGTGTATTCTAGCCGGAATACAATAAGACAAATTATATATGCCAATTGGATAGGTGTTCCATAAGGAGGAACTGGTATATGATGAAAAATCAACTAGTAAGATTTATCGGAATAATGGTTCTTCTCCTGTCGTTCAGCTGCAGCCATAGCCAGAAGCAGGTGTATGGTAAGCAGGGCATCCGGCTGCCCAAGATCATTCCTCCACGTGTTGCGGTAAATAATGGCAATAACGATAATACGTCAACAGATATGACCGCCGGAAATACAGGGCTTCTCAAATGTCAGGGTTCCGATGCATGCAAAGATGAAGATACTGCGAACACCGGGGAAATGAACGATGAAAAAATCCAAAGCGCTCAGGTAGCGGACAATAATGAAACGGATACCACGGGCATAGAAGATACTGCGGAAAATTCCGAAAATGAAGCAAATGCCGAGGAACTCCTTGATACGGCCCTCGATTTTGTTAATGCATCACAGGAATTCTGGGCCGACGGTAATCCTGAAAAAGCTATCGAGACCCTGGACCGGGCTTATGAACTGGTATTGAAAGTTGATACCGAGAGCAGGCCTGACCTGATTCAGCAGCAGGATGATCTGCGTTTTATGACTGCAAAGCGCATTCTTGAAATTTATGCTTCACGGTATAAAGCTGTTAGCGGCAATCATCGTGAAATACCCCTGACAATGAATGAACATGTGGAAATGGAGATCAAGTCATTCCAGGGACATGAACGCAGCTTCTTTATCGAATCATATAAGCGTTCCGGTCAATATATGGGTAAAATCAAGGCCTCGCTCAGAGAGGCCGGCCTGCCGGAAGAACTCGCGTGGCTGCCCCATATTGAAAGCTGGTTTAAGGTAAAGGCGCTGTCACCCGCGCGCGCGCTTGGCATCTGGCAGTTCATCCCCTCAACAGGATATAAGTTCGGTTTAAAGAGAGACGCCTGGATAGACGAACGAATGGACCCTGAAAAATCTACGGCCGCAGCCATTGCTTACCTGAAGGAGCTGCACCAGATGTTCGGAGACTGGACCACGGTCCTCGCTGCCTACAACTGCGGAGAAGGTACGGT